>Ga0180216_1001409_pt1 | contig 21616 bp, 19 predicted proteins | sample eDN3rd37CBELigMG_FD_128879 | JGI IMG/M metagenome (GOLD analysis project Ga0180216, IMG submission 128879) | Enriched Miracle-Growth compost microbial communities from Emeryville, California, USA - eDNA 3rd pass 37_C BE-Lig MG (version 2)... ...
CCCACGCGCGGCCTGCCCGCCGAGCAGGTCGCGCTCGCGCGCGGCTTCGCCGACAGCTTCGCGCTCAAGCTGCGCTACCATGACGCGAAGCTGCACAACCGCCGCGCCCCCGGCGAGCCGGCCGCGCGCGCCGTCTATGACGCGGTGGAAGCGGTGCGCTACGAGGCGCTCGGCTCCAAGAACTACCCCGGCATGCGCGCCAATCTGGCCGCCGCGCTGGACATGCGGACGCAGAGCGACCCGATCACCCGCGCGCAATCCGCCGAGGAAGTGCCGCTGCAAGGCGCGGTGGCGCTGCTGCTGCGCGAGAAGCTGACCGGCGAGGCCCCGCCGCCCGAGGCGGAGCGCGGCGTCGCCCTGCTGCGCGACTGGATCGACGAGAAGGCCGCCGGCGACTTCGAGGCGCTGGCCTATCTGCTGGACGATCAGGCGGCCTTCCAGGACAAGGTGCTCGCCATGCTGGAGCATCTGGAGCTGGCCCGCGCCGACGTGCCCCCCGAATCGCCCGAGGAGGACGAGGACGAACAGGACGAGCAGCAGGACCAGTCCCAACAGGACGAACAGCAGGACGCCGAGCAGGAGGACCAGTCCCGCGCCGACGCGCGCGGCGAGGACAAGGGCGAGACCAGCGACGAGACCGTGGAGGACACGGGCGAGCAGGACGAGGCCGACACCGACAATGAAGGCGACGGCGAGGAAGGCGACGACGACGGCATCCTGCCGGTGCGGCCCAACCGTCCCTTCTCGGACATGCTGCCGGACTTCAACTACGCCGCCTACACGACGAAGTTCGACGAGGTGGTGGGCGCGCTCGACCTGTGCGAGCCCGACGAGCTGGCGCGGCTGCGCGGCTTCCTCGACCAGCAGCTCGCGCCATTCCAGGGCGCCGTCTCCAAGCTCGCCAACCGGCTCCAGCGCCGGCTGATGGCGCAGCAGAGCCGAAGCTGGGACTTCGATCAGGAGGAAGGGCTGCTGGACGCGGCGCGGCTGGCGCGCGTGATCGTCTCGCCGGCCCATTCGCTCTCCTACAAGGTGGAGCGCGACACCGATTTCCGCGACACGGTGGTGACGCTGCTGATCGACAATTCGGGCTCGATGCGCGGGCGGCCGATCGGCATCGCGGCGATCAGCGCCGACATCATGGCGCGCACACTGGAGCGCTGCGGGGTCAAGACCGAAATCCTCGGCTTCACCACCCGCGCCTGGAAGGGCGGGCAGAGCCGCGAGCAATGGCTCGCCGCCGGGCGGCCGCCCAAGCCGGGGCGCCTCAACGACCTGCGCCATATCGTCTACAAGCAGGCCGACGAGCCGTGGCGGCGCGCCAAGGTCAACCTCGGCCTGATGATGCGCGAGGGGCTGCTCAAGGAGAATATCGACGGCGAGGCACTGCTCTGGGCGCACAACCGGCTGATCGCGCGGCAGGAGGAACGGCGCATCCTGATGGTGATCTCGGATGGGGCGCCGGTCGACGATTCGACCCTCTCGGTCAACAACGGCACCTATCTGGAGCGGCATCTGCGGCAGGTGATCGCCTGGATCGAGACACGCTCGCCGGTCGAGCTGATCGCCATCGGCATCGGCCACGACGTGACGCGCTGGTATAGCCGCGCGGTGACGATCATGGATGCCGAGCAGCTCGGCGGCGCCATGGTCGAGCAGCTCGCCGCGCTGTTCGACAAGGATTGATGCTCGCGCTGGCGTGGATCCCGGCCACGCTGCTGGCGGCGCTCGCGCAGGTCGGCCGCAACGGATTGCAGGCAGGGCTGGTCGATGAAATCGGCACGCTGGGCGCGACGCAGGTGCGCTTCATCTTCGGCCTGCCCTTCGCGCTGCTGATCCTCGCCGCCGGGCGAGGGCTGCTGGGCGAGGGCGCGCCCGCCTTCACCGACGCGGCGACGGGCTACGTGCTGCTCGGCGCGGTCGCGCAGATCGCCGCCACGGCGCTGATGCTGATGGCGATGGCGCGGCGCTCCTTCGGCGTCGCTTATGCCTATATCAAGACCGAGCCGATCCTCGTCGCCCTGTTCGGCCTTGCGCTGCTGGGCGACCGGCTGGCGGCGATCGGCTGGGCCGGGATCGTCATCGCGACCGGGGGGATCCTGCTGGTGTCGATCGACCCGCGCAACTGGCGGGCGCTCGTCACCGAATGGCGGCCGATGGCGCTCGGCATCGCGGCGGGCGGCGGCTTCGGCCTTTCCGCCGTCGCCTTTCGCGGCGCGATCACCGCGCTGAAGGGCGGCAGCGCGTTCAATCACGCGCTCACCATCATGGCGGCGAGCCTCGCTATCCAGTCGGTGCTGCTCGGCGCATGGCTGCTGGCGTTCGACCGGCGCGCCTTCATCGGCAGCCTGCGCGTGTGGCGGCAGAGCCTCGGCGCCGGCTTTCTCGGCGCGCTGGCGACGGCGGCGTGGTTCGTCGCCTTCTCGCTCACCGCCGCCGCCAATGTGCGCACGCTCGCTTTGGCCGAAATGCCGGCCGCCGCGCTGGTCAGCCGCTGGGTGAGCGGCCGCGCCCTCGGGCCGCGCGAGTGGGCGGGACTGCTGCTGGCGATGGGCGGGATCGCGCTGATGATGGCGCAGGCGGTGAGGTAGAGAGAGCCCGTTTGAGTCGAGTGAAACGAGAGCGACGTGCTCCCGCGAAAGCAGGAACCCAAGGCGATAGCGCACCGCAGTTGGGCCCTGGGCTCCTGCTTTCGCAGGAGCACGGTGGAGTTTGGGGGGAATGGGGAGCCCCGAACTGGTCCGCCACGGACCAGCCCCGCCGATCCCGGCCATGACTTAATTCTTTATTATCCCTTTTCGTTCATGACCGGACCCCGGACACACTGTTCCGGGGGATATGCTTGCATGGCTCGTTCTGACCAGCCCGTCGATGTCGCGATCATCGGCGCGGGCCCCGCGGGGCTCACCGCCGCCTATCAGCTCACCAAGGCGGGCTACAGCGTCACCGTGATCGAGAAGGATCCCGCGCAGGTGGGCGGGATCAGCCGCACCGTCGAGCATGAGGGGTTCCGCTTCGATATCGGCGGCCACCGCTTCTTCTCCAAGTCGCGCGAGGTGGTCGATCTCTGGAACGAGATATTGCCGCACGACTTCATCGACCGGCCACGGATGAGCCGCATCTATTATCAGGGCCGCTTCTACAGCTACCCGCTGCGCGCCTTCGAGGCGCTGCGCAACCTCGGCCTGATTCGCTCGGCGCTGTGCATGGCGAGCTATGCCAAGGCCAAGCTGTTCCCGATCAAGGAGGTGCGCAGCTTCGAGGACTGGGTGGCCAACCAGTTCGGCCGGCGGCTCTATTCGATCTTCTTCAAGACCTACACCGAGAAGGTGTGGGGCATGGCCTGCGACACCATGTCCGCCGACTGGGCGGCGCAGCGCATCAAGGGCCTGTCGCTCGGCGCCGCCGTGCTCGACGGGGTGAAGCGCAGCCTCGGCCTCAACAGGAAGCCCAATGACGGCATGGGCGCCAAGACGCTGCTGGAGCATTTCCGCTACCCGCGCCTCGGCCCCGGCATGATGTGGGACGCGGCGCGCGACCATGTGGTCGCCGGCGGCAATCGCGTGCTGATGGGCCATGCGCTCAAGCAGCTCAGCCTCGACCAGGTGACGGGCCGCTGGCGCGTCACCGCGACGACGCAGGATGGCGAGACGGTGGCGATCGACGCCGCGCACGTCATCAGCTCCGCACCGATGCGCGAGCTGGTCGGCCGCATCCACCCGATCCCGCATGCGCTCGGCAACGCTCTGGCGCTGGGCTATCGCGACTTCCTCACCGTCGCGTTGATGATCCGCTCCGAGGAGCTTTTCCCGGACAACTGGATCTATATCCACGACCCACGCGTGAAGGTGGGCCGCGTGCAGAATTTCCGGAGCTGGTCGCCCGAAATGGTGCCCGATCCGCAGATCGCCTGCGTGGGCCTCGAATATTTCTGCTTCGAGGGCGACGGGTTGTGGAGCGCGAGCGACGACGAGCTGATCGCGCTCGCCACCAGCGAGATGGAGACGATGGGCCTCATCAAGGGCGATCAGGTGGTCGGCGGCGCCGTGGTGCGGCAGGAAAAGGCTTACCCCGTCTATGACGAGACCTATGCCGCCAATGTCGCGGCGATCCGCGCGGAGCTGGAGGCGCATTATCCCACCCTGCACCTCGTCGGCCGCAACGGCATGCACCGCTACAACAACCAGGACCATGCCATGATGACGGCGATGCTGACCGTCCGCAACATCGAGGCCGGGACGAAGATCTACGACATCTGGCAGGTGAACGAAGATGCCGAATATCACGAGGCCGGCCACGAGGCGCAGGAAAAAGCCGCGCTGACCCAGGGCGAACGCGCCGCGCTCGCCAGCGTGCGGGCGGTGCCGGCGCGGGCGGCGTGAGCGGGCCGGCGCCGATGACGCTGCTGCGCACCCTGCTTGGCCTGACCTTCGTGCGCTACGGCCTCGCCAGCGGGGTTGCGCTCGCCGGCGACGTCGGGCTGTTCCTCGCCTTCCTGCGCGGCGGCTTCGCGCCGGCGGCGGCATCGGCGCTTGGCTACGGCTTCGGGATCCTTGTCCACTGGCTGATCTCCTCGCGGCTGGTCTTTGCCGAGGGCGCGGCCCCGCGCGGGCCGGAGCGCACGCGACAGAAGGGCCTGTTCGTGGGCGCGGCGCTGGTCGGGCTGGCGCTGACCACCGGCATCGTCGCGCTCGGCAGCGTCCTCGGCCTGCTGCCGATCGTCGCCAAGCTGATCGCCATCGTGGTGAGCTTCCAGACCACCTATCTGCTGCGCAAGGCGTTCGTGTTCGCGCCATGAACCGGGCGCCGTCCCTGCGCGCGGGGAGCAGCCGCGCGATCCTGCTGGCGATGTGGGCCACCGCCGCCATCGTGCTGATCGCGCTCAACTGGCCGCTGATTACCGCGCTCAATTTCCGCGACCCGGACGATGCGCTGCGCCTCGTGCAGGTGCGCGACCTGCTCGCCGGGCAGAGCTGGTTCGACCTCACGCAGCACCGCATCTTCCCGCCCGAGGGCGTGCCGATGCACTGGTCGCGGCTGGTCGACCTGCCGATCGCCCTGATGCTCGCGCTGCTCGATCCGCTGCTGGGCGCGCCGCTCGCCGAGCGCATCGTGCTGACCGCCGTTCCGCTCGGCTGGCTGCTGGCGCTGTGCATCCTCGTCTACAAGATCGCGCGCTGGATGGAGCAGAGCGAGGTCATGGCGCTGGTTTGCGTGTTCATGCTGCTGACATCGGTGCCGATCATGTTCCAGTTCGCCCCGACGCGCATCGACCATCACGGCGCCCAGCTCGTCTGCGGCGCGTTCGCGATCATGGCGCTGGTGCGCACGGACCGGCGCGACGGCCGGCTGGGGCTGCTCGCCGGCATCGCCATGGCCTGCTGGATGCAGATCTCGCTCGAAGGGCTGCCCTATGCGGTGGCGGCGGGCGGCATCTTCGCGCTGCGCCACGTCGCCCGCACCGATCGCAAGGCGGACCTGCGCGCCTATATGCTCGCCCTCACCGGCGGCTCGGCGGCGCTGCTGTTCGCGACCCGGGCGCCGGGCGACGCGCTGCGGCCATGGTGCGACAGCGTCTCGCCCAGCTACCTCGTTCCGCTCGGCATCACCACGCTGACGCTGCTCGCGGCCCAGGGCCGCCTGCGCTGCGGGACGCGGACGGCACGCGCGCTGCCGCTCGCGCTGGCGGGCAGCGCGGGCATCGCCACCTTCCTGCTGACCGCCCGCCAGTGCCTGGCGGGACCGTTCGATACGCTCGACCCGATCGTTTACAGGCTCTGGTATCTCGGCGTGCAGGAAGGCCTGCCGATCAGCATGCAGATACCGGAAATGCGGATGATGGTCGTCGTCCCCACCCTGCTCGGGCTGGTCGGCAGCATGCTCGCGCTGCGCCGCGCGCCGCACGACCGGGCGCGCGCGGCCTGGGCGGCCCTGCTGATCCTGCAGGTCGCCGCTCTCGCCATCTCGCTATCGGTGATGAGGGCCATGTCCTTCGCCCATCTGGTGGCGCTGCCGGGCAATGCGACGCTGTTGGTGGCGCTCGTGCGCGTGGCGCAGCGCTTCAACGCCATGCCGCTGCGCGTCTGCCTGACCGCCGCCACGGTCATCGCGACACCGTCCGGCGCGGTCGCGGCGGTGGCGACCGCACTTGGCGAGGGCGGCCATGCCGCCTCCCAGGAAAAAGAGGCGGACAGCACGCCCGCCCGCTATAATTGCACGACGCCGCGGGCTCTCAAGGGCCTCGCCGCGCTCCCCGCCGCCACCTTGTTCACGCCGCTCGACATTGGCGCGCATATGCTGGTCTATACGCATCACAGCGTTGTCGCGACCGGGCACCACCGCAACGGCGCGGGCATGAAGATCGCGCTGGAGGGGCTGACCGCCTCACCCGAGGCGGCGCGCGCCATCGTGACCGGAAGCGGCGCGCGCTATCTCGTCTTTTGCGCCGGCGAGGGCGAGGTGGGGCGCTATCGCCAGTTCTATCCGCACAGCCTGACGGCCGCGCTGCTGGCGGGTCACGCACCGGGCTGGCTGGAACCGGTGCCGATGCGGCCGGGCGAAACGATAAAGGTTTACCGGATCGCCAGCGGCCGTGACAGTTAAGGGATCGGGACAAGCCCGGCGCCCAGGCGCCGGCGCGCTCAGGCCGGCACGAACTTGAGCGAGACGCCGTTCATGCAGTAGCGCAGGCCGGTGGGCGGCGGACCATCCTTGAACACATGGCCGTGGTGTCCGCCGCAGCGGGCGCAATGCACTTCGGTCCGCGCAAAGCCCAGATCATGGTCGATCATGGTGCCGACCGCGCCGGGCAGTGGCTTCCAGAAGCTGGGCCAGCCGGTGTGACTCTCGAACTTGGTGCTGGAATCGTAGAGCTTGTGACCGCAACCGACGCACAGGAACGTGCCCTTGCGATGCTCGTCGTTGAGTGGCGAGCTGTAGGGCCGCTCGGTCGCCGCCTCGCGCAGCGACGCATATTGCACGGGCGTCAGGCGCTTGCGCCATTCCGCCTCGCTCAACTGGAACGGGGCTTTGGGCCGCTTGGCCGGGGCGGCAGCCGCCCGTCCAAGTCCCGAAACAGCGGTCAGCGCGAGCATGGCGCCGCCACTGAGCAGGGTTCGCCGATCGAAAGCCATCGTCACCTCCTAAAACTTAAGGACTCCGTTTATCTCCTCGATATGGGGGGACGCCCTTCGATATAGGTTGTCTTTTGCCATTCGTCCAAATTGTTTCGCGCCGGACGCGGAACGGCGCGGTCTCGCGCCGCCCCGGAACGGCGCATCAGGGCTGGGTGACGCGGGTGATGCGCAGCACGCGCTCGTGCCCGCTGCGGTCCGGCCAGACGATCGACTGCGCCTCGCGCAGGCCGATCAGCCCGGCGCCGATCAGCGTGAGGATGGAGATTCTGCCGGCGGAAATATCGGCATCCTTGGGATAGACGAGCTGCACGGAGCGCTCCGCGCCGCTCGCCTCGTCCGTGAAGGTGACGGTGGACCGCATCGTCACGACATCGGCCGGGATGCGCTCGGCCGTGTGGATATTGGCACGCGAAATCTCGTCGAGCAGAAGCGCGCTCACCTCCGGCAGGCGGTCCTCGATGCCGAGCGCCAGGCTGGTCAGCGCGTCGGCCTCGCTGTCGATCATGTGGACGGGCGGCCGGCGGCCGCTCTTGCTGCGTGTCATGGTGCGGGCATTCCCTTCTGGAAGAACTGGGTTCGCCGCGCTCCGATTCGCTGGCGAAAACTTGTAACGATGTGGAATTTGTCGATCATCCGCCCCGGGGCACGGGGCTGAGCGCACCGGTCCCGGGGCTATAGGCCCAGGAGAAGTCGACCCGTCCAACGGCGCATCGGGACAAGGATGAGCGGCTTTGTCATGCCATCAAGCTGTCACCTGTGCGTGCGCGAGTCAATCGCCGGGACACAGGCGACGGGACAGGATGCGGAAACCGTCGGGCGCCGATCGCGCCTATTTCACCCGCAGCAGCCGCACGCAGGCCTGCCAATCCATATCCGCGCCGGCGCCGGTGCGGGCGTCGACATGGGTGACGACCGGCTCGCGGCCGGCGGCGGGCGCATAGAGATAGGTATCGAGAATGCACTGGGCGTTGGCAAATTGCAGCTTGCGCACGGCGGGATCGCGAATGTCCAGCCGCGGCTCGCCGAACAGGCGGCGCAGGCCGCGCGCGTCCGCCCCCATGACGCCAACCGGCTCGGGCCGGCTCGCCGGCGTGAAACCCGCCGCCGGCGGAGCGACCTGCGGGATGACGCCGCCACCGCAGCCGGCCAGGGCGGGCAGCAGCGCGGCCAGCGCCATCGGCACGCGCACCCTTGGGACGGCCTGCCTCATGCCCGCCTCGTCATCCGCCCGTGAAACATATGGGTCGCCATAGCCACGCCGAGCACCGGCGCAAGCAGGTTTACGACCGGGGGAAGGGACAGCAGCGCCGAGGCGAGGCCGAGCTGCCAGCGCGCGGCGGCGGTGAAGCGCGGCACGGCCGGATGACGCGCCTCGACCAGCTCGGCAAGGTCGCGCCCGAGCAGATAGGCGTTGAGCGCGAGGAACAGCAGGGGCGGGCCGATGCCGGTGGGCAGCAGCAGCAGATAGGCCGGCAGCGCGGCGATGTTCCAGCCGAGCGCGCGCAGCGTGGAGCGGGTCGTCATACGCAGTTCCACCGCGAACGGCACGGGCCGGGCCGCCGCTAGGCGCTCGGGATAGCTGGCTTGCTCGACCGCGATCACGATCCGGTCGGCCTGGAAGCCGACGATGGCCATGGCGATGACACGGAACAGGAGCCACACGCCGACCGCAATGACCAGCGTCGAGAGCAGGGCGCCGCCGACGCCATCGGCCTGGCTCCAACCCAGCCGCATCAGCAGCCAGTGCAGGGCGAACCAGATGGCGGCGCCGAGCAGGGCGAGGACGAGGAGCGTGAGGACCAGCGTGCGCCACAGCACGGCACGCACGCCCGGCAGGCCGATCTGCGCGAGCGCGCGGAGGAAGGCGACGGCGATCATGTGGTCTTGCCCCGGCCGCGGGCGGCTATCGGATCATGCGTGACGGACAGGACATCCCCCATTCGTCCGTTCCGCCAGCAGCCAGCAGCGGATTGCGCTCGCCAGATTGGGCGGGTCGTCGGCCGCGATCCGCTCCGCGTCGATCCGCGCCACGAGGGCGCTCAAGGGCAGGCCATCCGCCTGCGCGCGCGCGTCGAGCGCCTGCCAGAACAGCGGCTCCAGGCTGATCGAGGTCTGGTGGCCGGCGATGGTGATGCTGCGCTTGACCGGCGGCGCGTAGCGGGGCGGCGGGGCCTCGTCGATCGACTGCATGGCTCCGCCGCCCTTTCGCTCAATACATATGCTGGCCGCCGTTGATCGACAGGGTCGATCCCGTCACGAAGCCGGCATCCTCGCTGCACAGGAAGGCGACGCCGCGCGCGATCTCCTGCGCCTTGCCGAGCCGGCCGACCGGGATGCGCGCCACGATCTTCTCCAGCACCTGCGCGGGCACGGCGGCGACCATGTCCGTGTCGATATAACCCGGCGCGACGGCGTTGACCGTGACGCCGTATTTGGCCCCCTCCTGCGCCAGCGCCTTGGTGAAGCCGTGGATGCCGGACTTGGCGGCGGCGTAGTTGACCTGGCCATATTGGCCGGCCTGCCCGTTGATCGAGCCGATGTTGACGATGCGCCCCCAGCCGCGCTCGCGCATGCCGGGAAAGGTCGCCTTGGCCATGTTGAAGCAGCCGCCGAGGTTGATGCGCATCACCTCGTTCCAATCCTCGAAGCTCATCTTGGCCAGCACGCCATCGCGCGTGATGCCGGCATTGTTGACGACGATGTCCACCGGGCCGAGATCGGCGGCGACCCGCGCGCAGCCGTCCAGGCACGCCTGATGATCGCCCACGTCCCACTTGTAGGCGGCGATGCCGGTGGCATCGGTGAACGCCTTCGCCTTCTCGTCATTCCCGGCATAGTTGGCGGCGACTATATAGCCCATGTCACGCAGCGCGAGGCTGATCGCCTCGCCGATGCCGCGCGTTCCACCCGTTACGATTGCTACTCTGCTCATCGGGCCTCTCCCACTCCGTTTGGCCGCCCGGCCGCCCCGGACGGCTGCTGCTCCACCCAGCCGGCAAGCTCCCGGCCGAGCAGCGCATCATAGAGTTGGATAGCCTCGGCTTCGGCGTTTAGACAGGGCAAAAAGGCGAAATCCCGTCCACCGGCGGCGAGAAACGTATCGCGGCCGCGCAGGGCGATTTCCTCCAGCGTCTCCAGGCAATCGGCCGAGAAGCCGGGGGTCACCACCGCGACCGATTGGATGCCCTCGCCCGGCAGCGCGGCGAGCGTCGCGTCGGTCGCCGGCTCCAGCCATTTGGCGCGGCCGAATCGCGACTGGAACGTCACCATGACGTCACGCCCGAGCGCCGCGCCGAGCAGGCGCGCGGTCTCCTGGCACTGGTCATGATAGGGATCGCCGAGCGCGCGGGTGCGCTGCGGCATGCCGTGGAAGCTGGCGACGATCCGCTCGGGCTGAAACGGCAGCGCCGCGAGCTGCGCTTCGATCCGCATGCGCAGTGCCGCGATGTAGAGGGGATCGGCGTGATAAGCGGGCAGCAGGCGGATTGCAGGCTGCCGGCGTATTCCCCGCAGCGCGGCACCGACCGCATCGAGCGCGCTGGCGGTCGTCGCGCCGCAATATTGCGGATAGAGCGGAGCGATGAGGACACGGTCGTGTCCCTGCCCGGTGAGCGCGGCCAAGCGATCGGCGATGGCGGGCGTGCCATAGCGCATCGCCCAGTCGACGGTGACGCCATCGCCCCATGCGGCCTGCAAGGCGGCGGCCGTATCGGCGGTGATGACGGCAAGCGGCGAGCCGCGCTCCGTCCAGACCTGCCGATAGGCATGGGCCGACTTCTTCGGCCGCGTGTTGAGGATGATGCCGCGCAGGATCGGCTGCCAGACCAGCGGCGGAATCTCGACCACGCGCGGATCGGAGAGGAACTCGCGCAGATAGCGCTTCACCGCCGCCGGCGTCGGCGCATCGGGCGTGCCGAGATTGACGAGCAGGACGGCGACGCGGCCGTCCCCAACGGGAGGATGCGGCGCATCCGTCATGCCGGCGCCTCCACGAGCGGCAGGCGGCGGTAGCGCTTGCCGGTGATAGTGGCGAGCGCGCTGGCCAGCGCCGGGGCGACGGCGGGGACGCCGATCTCGCTGAAGCCGACGATGCCGCCGTCCGGATTGTCGACCAGCTCGACCATGATCTCGCCCACGTCGGCGAGGCGCGGCAGGCCATAGTCGCGCAGCCGCATCCCCAGCGGCAGCGAGTTGCGGTAGCGCGGCGCCGCGCCCAGCGCCATGGCGAGGCCGAAGACGAGGCCGCCCTCGATCTGCTGGCGGGCGATATCGGGATTGACCGGCGCGCCGACATCGGCCGCCGCGACGATCCGCCGCACCGCCACCTTGCCCTGCGCGAAGCCGGCCTCGATGAGCACGGCGATGAAACCGCCGTTCATCGCGTGGCAGGCGATGCCCTGGCCGGAGCCGCGCACCCCGCCCTGCCAGCCGCCGAGCGTCGCCGCCGTGGTGAGGCATTGCGCGAGGCGGGGATGGCCGCCCAGCATCTGGATGCGGAACGAAAGCGGCTCGACGCCCGCGACGATGGCCAGCTCGTCGATGAAGCTTTCCGTGAAGAAGGCGCCGTAGCTGTCCGCATTGCTGCGCCAGCGGCCGGCCGGCAGCGCCAGATCGGCCGGATAATGGTCCACGGCGAAATTGGGGATGGCATAGGGCACGTCCATGCCGGAGACGGCGAGCGGATCGCTGTGCGCCGCCGTCGCGGCCAGCGCCTCCGCGCGGCTCTCGCCCTCGCCGATGCGGCGCTTGAGCTGCGCCAGCGCGGCCGGCACGGCGACCTTGGCCGACCAGCCCTGCACCAGTCCGCCCCGGCCGAGCCGCGCGGCCATGCGTGCCTTGGCGGGCGGGCGCGGGCAATCGCGAATGATATCCTCCGAACGCGACCACATGAGCTGCACCGGCGCCTTGGCGGCACGGGCGATCAAGGCCGCCTGCACGCCGGCTTCCACCTCCATCTTGATGCCGAAGGAGCCGCCGGCGAACAGCGGATAGACGGTGACGTTGCTCTCGCTCACGTCCAGCGCGCGGGCGACCGCCTGCCGCGCCAGCACCGGGGCCTGGGTGGGCAACCACAGCTCCACATCGCCCTCACGCACCCGCGCGGTGGCCGCCATCGGCTCCAGCGCGAGATGCAAGGCGGGCGCCACGCTGTAATCCGCGCGCACGATCCGCGCGCCATCGAACACCGGCGCCAGATCGCCCCGGCTGAAGAAGCGCTCGCCCGCATCGCCATCGAAGGCGGCATTGAGCGCCGCGTCGATCGCGGCATCGTCGAGCGCGGGGCCGGCGAGCGTGAACACCGGATCGAGCCGGCCAAGCGCCTGATTGGCGGCCCACCAGTTGCGCGCCGTCACCGCCACCCAGCCGGCCTCATGCACGATGCCGATCATGCCCGGCACCTTGCGCGCCGCCGCCTCGTTCATGGACTTGAGCCCGGCGGCGTTGACCGGGCCCTGCCGGATGGCGGCGAAGATCATGTCCGGCAGGCGGATGTCCGCCGCGTAATTGGCCGAGCCGTCGATCTTGGCCGGGACGTCGAGGCGTTGCAGGTCGCGGCCAGCCAGCCGGTCGTCGCGATCCTCCGGCCGGTAGGGCAGCACCGCCGGCAGATCGAAGGCGGCGGCGGCCTGCGCCAGCTCGCCGATGCGCGCCTTGTTGGCGCCGTCGCTGACGATGCCGCCGGCAATGTCGCAGCTTTCCCATGCGACGCCCCAGCGCGCCGCCGCCGCCTTGCAGAGCAGCACCCGCGCCGCCGCGCCGGCCGCCCGCAAATCGCCGGCGAAGGCGGGCAACGAGGTGGAACCGCCGGTGAGCATCAGCGTCGAGCGGCGCGCCTGCTCCTCGCTCAGCCGATCGCCCCAGTCGCCGAGCGCGCGGCGGACCGGGCCGTCGAACCATTCGCGGGCGAGCAGGCGATTGGCGTAGAGCGGGCCGGGCGGCGCGGGCTGCACGCCGACGGTGCGCCAATCCGCCCCCAGCTCATCCGCCACGACCTGCGCGAACAGGGTGAACACGCCCTGCCCCAGCTCGGCCTGCGGCACCATGACGATCACTTGGCCGGCGCGGTCGATCTTGACGAAGGCGCCGAACGCCGTCTCTCCCTCCGCCGCGTCGGCCTGCTGGTCGTAGCGGCGCGGCCACAGCGCCCAGGCGAGCGCCAGCCCGCCGCCGGCCGCCGCGCCGGTGAGCAATGTCCGGCGGCTGAGGCGCAGCCCGCCGCCGCCTGTCTCGATCCCGTCCCGAACCGGGGCGTCAGCCAATCGGGACCCCTGTCTTCTGCGCGTCCAGCCAGCGCGCCACGCGCTCGGCGATGGCGCGGAAGGGCTGGCCCGCCGTGCCGTCCTGCGCGGCCGGCGGCGTGCCGGCGTCCGACGCGATGCGCACCGCGATGTCAAGCGGCACACGGCCGAGGAAGGCGAGGCCGAGCTGCGCGGCGCTGGCTTCCGCACCGCCCGTGCCGAATGGATCGGACACGCCGCCGCAATGCGGGCAGACATAGCCGGCCATGTTCTCGACCATGCCGATCACCGGCACCTTGGCCTGATCGAAGAAGCTGATCGCCCGCGCGGCGTCGATCAGCGCAAGGTCCTGCGGGGTGGAGATGATGATCGCGCCGACCGGCTTGTAGCGCTGGATCATGGTGAGCTGCACGTCGCCCGTGCCCGGCGGCAGGTCGATGACGAGCAGGTCGGTGCCGGTCCAGTCCGCGTCGATGAGCTGGCCGAGCGCGCTGCTCACCATCGGCCCGCGCCAGGCGATCGCCTGCCCCGGATTGGCGAGATGGCCCATCGAGAGCATGGGGATGCCGAGCGCGTTGGGCACCGGGATGAGCCGCTTGCCCTGTGCCTCCGGCTTGACGCCCTCGCTCGCCAGCAGACGCGGCAGCGACGGCCCGTAAATATCGGCGTCGACCATGCCGACGCGCTTGCCGAGGCGCTTGAGCGCGATGGCGAGGTTGACCGCCAGCGTCGACTTGCCGACGCCGCCCTTGCCCGAGCCGATGGCGATGATCGCCGGCCGCGCGGCGCGCTCGGCGGTCATGGCGATGCGCACGTCGGCCACGCCGGGATGGTCCTTGCCGGCCTGGGTGATGGCGGCGGCCAGCGCATCGCGCGCCGCTGCATCCATCCCCCCTACGTCGAGCACCAGCGTGAGGATATTGCCCTTCATGCGCAGGCCGCTGGCACGGTCCTGCGCCAGCGCCCCGATCCGCTCGGCCAGCGCTGCGTCGATTGTCCATCCGTCCGTCATAAGCCGGGCTCTAGAGCGTTCCGCGCGCGAGCGCAAAGCATCGTGGGGTGGATTTTGTGATAATCTCCCGGAATAATGCGCGCAGGCGCGTGCAATTTGCGCTACCGCCCTGTATTTCCTCAACCACCATACCTATAGAAAGCGCCATGGATACGGAGATGACGCATCGCCCCGGCCCCGCCTCGGCGATGAGCGAAGGCGGACCCTGGGGAAGCCGGGATGACGACCCCGCCGGCAACAAGGGTGGCGAAGGGCCGCGCAACCCCTGGACCCCGCCGTCGCGCGACGATTCGGGCAATCGCGGCGGTCCGCGCGGGCCGAGCGTGATCGACGAGCTGTTGCGCCGCGCGCGCGAGGGATTCGGCGGCGGCTTGCCGCAGCGGCCGGGCGGCCGCTCGCTCTGGCCCTACCTGCTGGCCGGCGTGGCGCTGATCTGGGCGGGCAGCACCAGCTTCCACCGCATCGGCCCGCAGGAGCGCGGCGTCGTCTCGCAGCTCGGTTCCTACAGCCGCACGCTGACGCCGGGTCTCAAATGGACGCTGCCCGCGCCGTTCGAGACGGTGAGCGTGATCGACGTGGAGGAAATCCGCACCATCGACCTGGGCTCGGCCGGCGAGGAATCCGAGAAGCTGGTGCTGACCGGCGACCAGAACATCATCAACCTCGGCTATTCGGTGCGCTGGAACATCCGCGATCCGCAGCAATACAGCTTCCAGATCGCCGACCCGGACCAGACCATCGCCGCCGTCGCCGAATCGGCGATGCGCGCGGTGATCGCCACCGTCTCCTTGCAGGACGCGCTCGGCGCCGGGCGCAACGCCATCGAGGCGCAGGTGCAGGAGCGCATGCAGGACATTCTCGACGGCTATGGCGCCGGCATCCGCATCCAGGGCGTCGCCATCAAGCAGGCCGATCCGCCCGATGCGGTCAACGACGCGTTCAAGGAAGTGAGCGCCGCGCAGCAGGCGGCCGAGACCTATCTCAACCAGGCGCAGGCCTATGCGCAGCAGCTTGCCGCCCAGTCGCAGGGCGAATCCGCCGCGTTCGACAAGGTCTACGAGCAGTATCGCCTCGCTCCCGAGGTGACGCGCCGCCGCATGTATTACGAAGCCATGGAGAAGGTGCTCTCCGGCGTGAACAAGACGATCATCGAGACCAGCAACGTGACGCCCTATCTGCCGTTGCCGGCGGTGCGGCCGACACAGCGCGCCGAGACCACCGTCGAGGCGGCGGGCCGCCAGCAGGGAGGCGGGCAATGACCTTCTCCCTGCGCAATCCCATCGTGCTGGCGGTGCTCGCCACGATCGGCCTGATCCTGATCGGCAGCACCTTCGCGATCGTGCCCGAGACGAAGCAGGCCGTGGTGCTGCGCTTCGGCAATCCGGTGCGGATCTACAACAGCTACAAGCCCAACGAAGCGTTCGGCCACACCGGCGCGGGACTCAAGATCCGCGTGCCGTTTTTTGACCAGGTCGTCTGGATCGACAAGCGCATCCAGTCGGTCGCGATGGAGCGCCAGCAGGTGCTCTCCACCGACCAGCTCCGCTTGCAGGTGGACGCCTTCGCCCGCTACCGCATCGTCGATCCGCGCCGCATGTATATCTCCGCCGGCAGCGAGGAGCGGGTGGTCGACGCGCTGCGGCCGATCCTCGGCTCGGCGCTGCGCAACGAACTGGGCAAGCGCCGCTTCGACATGCTGCTCAGCCCCGAGCGGGGCGAGGTGATGAGCAACATCAGCCACAGCCTCAACCGCGTCGCCCGGCAATATGGCGCGGAAGTGATCGACGTGCGGATCATGCGCGCCGACCTGCCCGACGGCACGCCGCTGCAAAGCGCCTTCCAGCGCATGCGCACCGCGCGCGAGCAGGAGGCGCTGACCATCCGCGCCGAGGGCGCCAAACGCGCGCAGATCATCCGCGCCCAGGCCGACGCCGACGCGGCGAAGATCTACGCCGCAAGCTTCGGCAAGGATCCCCAATTCTACGATTTCTACCGCGCCATGCAGTCCTACCGGACCAGCTTCGCGGCGGACAATAATGGAGAAACGACGGCCGTGCTCTCCACGGACAACGATTATCTCCGCCAGTTCCGGGGGCGCTGAGACGCGGACGAGGCCGGCGCCGGAACCGGGCGGCGGCCTCATTCAATGCCGGTTAATCCGGCTCGGGTCATGGCAGAGGCGAATCTCGCCCGATCGCGACAAGAGCTGAAACCGGGGGCGCCGCAACAAAGGTTTGAATTGAGAGGAAGGTTTTTCGTGCGCTACGCTTACGCCATCACCGCAGCCCTGCTCCTCGGGGGAACCACCCTCGCCCTCACATCGCATTCGACCAGCGTGGTCGCCCAGACCGCCCAGAACGAAGGCATGGCCGCCGCGCCGCGCGGAGCGCCCGGCAGCTTCGCCGACATGGTGCAGCGCTTGCAGCCGGCCGTGGTCAACATCTCGACCCGCCAGCGCGTGCAGGTGCAGAACCCCTTCGCCGGCACGCCGTTCGGCGGCCTGTTCGGCTTCGGCGACGAGGGGCCGGGCGGCGCGCCGCAGACCCGCCGCGCGCAATCGCTCGGCTCGGGCTTCATCATCTCGGCCGACGGCTACATCGTCACCAACAACCATGTGGTTGCACCGGGCGCGCGCGGCGCCACGGTCGATTCGATCACGGTCACGCTACCGGACCGCACCGAATATGAGGCCAAGCTGATCGGCAACGATCCGCGCTCCGACCTGGCGGTGCTCAAGATCAACGCCAGCAAGCCGCTGCCGTTCGTCAAGTTCGGCGATTCGACCAAGGCGCGCGTGGGCGACTGGGTGGTGGCGATCGGCAACCCGTTTGGCCTCAACAGCACCGTGACCGCCGGCATCATCTCGGCCGTGCATCGCAACGCCGGCGGCGGCGCGGACCGCTTCATCCAGACCGACGCCTCGATCAACCAGGGCAACAGCGGCGGCCCGATGTTCGACATGAACGGCAATGTGATCGGCATCAACTCGCAGATCCTCTCGCCGACCGGCGGCAATGTCGGCATCGGCTTCGCCATCCCCTCCGAGGAGGCGGTTCCGGTGATCGAGACGCTGCGCAAGGGCCAGAGCGTCAAGCGCGGCTATCTTGGCATCCAGATCAGCCAGCTCTCCGACGATCTCGCCGAATCGCTTGGCCTGCCGAAGAATCGCGGCGAGTTCGTCCAGTCGGTCGAATCGGGCCAGAATGCCGACAAGGCAGGCATCAAGGCCGGCGACGTGATCGTGAAGATCAACGGCCAGGAGGTGACGCCGGACAACACGCTCTCCTACATCGTCTCCGGCCTGCCGGTCGGCTCGGCCGTGCCGATCGAGCTGATCCGCAACGGCAAGCGCATGACCGTGCGCACGCAGGTGGGCGAGCGGCCGCCCGAACAGGAGCTGGCCAACAATTTCAGTCCGTCGCCGGACGACGATTTCTCCGACCAGGACCAGCAGAGTACCCAGCAGGCGGCCCAGCAACTGCTCGGCCTTGCCGTGCAGCCGCTGACGCCGGTCATCGCGCGGCAGGTGGGCGTGCCGGTAGAGACCAAGGGCGTGGTGATTGCCGCCGTCGATCCCTCGACCGACGCGGGCTCCAAGGGGCTGCGGCGCGGCGACGTCATCCTGCTCGCCAACGGCCAGCCGGTGCTGAGCGACGCGGACCTCGGCAAGGCGGCGCAGGCGGCGCGGGACAGCAACCGCAACGCGGTGCTGCTCCAGGTCATGCGGCGGGGCAGCCCGGCCGCCTTCATCGCCGTGCGCCTGCGCGACAGATAAGGCGGGCCGCAGGGCAAGCCGATATTCGGAAAGGGCGTGGGAGACCGCGCCCTTTTCTTCATCCCCACCAGTGGCTACGACTTGACGCAATCAGTGGGAGAAGGCCGCATGAGCGACGATAATGCCATCTTCATCGGGCTCGGCAACGGCCAGCCGCAGACCCTCGTTCTGCGCCGCGCCAACCGCCACGGGCTGATCGCGGGCGCGACCGGCACCGGCAAGACGGTGACGCTGCAAGGGCTGGCGGAAGGTTTCTCCGCGCACGGCGTGCCGGTGTTCATGGCCGATGTGAAGGGCGACCTCTCCGGCATCGCCATGGCCGGATCGCCCACCGCCAAGAACGCCGACAAGCTGATCGCCCGCGCCAAGGAGATCGGCCTGGAGGATTATGCCTTCGCGGACAATCCCGCCATCTTCTGGGACCTCTACGGCGAGCAGGGCCACCCGATCCGCACCACCATCTCCGAAATGGGGCCGCTTCTGCTCGCGCGGCTGATGGGCCTCAACGAGACGCAGGAGGGCGTGCTCTCCATCGCCTTCCGCTACGCCGACGAGGAGGGGCTGCTGCTCCTCAACCTCGACGATCTCCAGGCGATGCTGGCCTACTGCGCCGAGAATGCCGACACGCTTTCCGCCAAATATGGCAACGTCACCAAGGCGAGCGTCGGGACGATCCAGCGGCAGTTGCTCCAGCTCGATTCGCAGGGTGGCGGCAAGTTCTTCGGCGAGCCGGCGCTCGACATCCACGATTTCCTGCATGTCGACGAGAAGGGCCGGGGCACGATCAACATCCTCGCCGCCGACAAGCTGATGCAGAGTCCCAAGCTCTACGCCACCTTCCTGCTCTGGCTGCTCTCCGAGCTGTTCGAGACGCTGCCCGAGGTGGGCGATCCGGACAAGCCGGTGCTGGTCTTCTTCTTCGACGAGGCGCACCTGCTGTTCGACGACGCGCCCAAGGCGCTGACCGACAAGATCGAACAGGTGGTGCGGCTGATCCGCTCCAAGGGCGTGGGCGTCTATTTCGTGACGCAGAACCCCATCGACATTCCCGAGGACGTGGCCGGCCAGCTCGGCAACCGCGTGCAGCACGCCCTGCGCGCCTTCACCCCGCGCGACCAGCGCGCGATCAAGGCGGCGGCCGAGACCTTCCGCATCAACCCCGACCTCGATGTGGCGAGTGCCATCACCGAGCTGAAGGTCGGCGAGGCGCTGGTCTCGCTGTTGCAGGAGGATGGATCGCCTTCCATCGTGCAGCGCACGCTGATTGCGCCGCCACGCTCGCGGGTGGGGCCGCTGGAGCCCAAGGAACGGGCGATCATCCAGTCCATCTCGCCCTGCGCGGGCAAATATGACGATGAGATCAACCGCGAATCGGCCGAGGAGATCCTGGCGGCGCGCGGCAAGGCGTCCGCCGCCGCCGCGGAAGCCGCCAGGGCGCAAGCCGAGGCGGACAAGGCCGCCGCCGAGCAGGCCAAGGTCGAGGCAAAGCAGCGCGAGGCGGAGCTGAAGGCGCAGGCTCGCGCCGAAGCCGCCGCCGCGCGCGAGGCGGCCAGACCCTCCGCGCTCGACAAGGCGGTGCAATCGGCGACGCGCTCGGCCGCCTCCTCGGTGGGCCGGCAGGTCGCCAACGAGATCGGCCGCGCAGTGTTCGGCGGGACCAGCCGCAAGAGCGGCGGCCTCGTCGGCAAGCTGGTGCGCGGCGTGCTGGGCGGGCTGCTCAAATAGGCAGGGCGGCTAGCCTACGGAGCGCCGCCCGCCTCCAGTGCCGGTGAGGACGGTCTATCCCCGGCCGCGATAGCCGGGCACGCCCTGATCGGGCAGCCACACGCCGGGGACCGGATCGCCCGACTGCCAGAACACGTCGATGGGGATGCCGCCGCGCGGATACCAATAGCCGCCGATGCGCAGCCACAGCGGCTTCATCTCGGCCGTCAGCCGCTCGCCGATACCGACCGTGCAATCCTCATGGAAAGCGGCATGATTGCGGAAGCTGCCGAGGAACAGCTTCAATGACTTGGACTCGACGATGGTCTCGCCCGGCACATAGTCGATGACCAGATGCGCGAAATCGGGCTGGCCGGTGACGGGGCAGAGCGAGGTGAATTCCGGCACGGCGAAGCGCACCAGATAGGGCCGGCCGGGGCGCGGATTGGCCACATAATCGAGGACCGCCTCCTCCGGGCTGGCGGGGAGGCCGCTGGTCTGGCCGAGATGCTTGAGTGTCATGGCCGTGCCCTTAATATGAATCGGCGCGCGCGCGAACCCCTTGCGCACCGGCGCGAAAGGGCGGAAGGCATCGGCCATGGATATTCTCGTTTCCTGCGGCTGGCTCGCCGGCGAACTGGACGCCGGCGACCTGCGGATCCTCGACGCGACCAGCTTCCTGCCCGGCATGCCGCGCGATGCACGAGCGGAATATGAAGCGGCGCATATCCCCGGTGCGCGCTTCCTCGACCTCTCGACGCTCAACGACCCCGATGACCCGCGCCCGGCGACGGTGCCGACCAACGCGCAATTCGCGGCGCGCATGGCGGCACTGGGAGTTGGGCGGGACGACCGCATCGTCGTCTATGACAACAGTCCGCTGGTGAGCGCCGGCCGAGCGTGGTGGCTGCTGCGAACCTTCGGCGCGCGCAATGTCGCCATCCTCGACGGCGGCATGCAGCGCTGGGTCGCGGAGGGACGGCCGACCGAGAGCGGCGCGAGCGCGGGCGGCGACGCCAGCTTCGCGGCCGACCGGCGGGAGAGCGCCATCGCCACCAAGGCGGACGTGCTCGCCAATCTCACAAGTTGCGCGGCGCAAGTGCTCGATGCGCGGGGCAAGGCGCGCTTCACCGGCGAGGATCCCGAGCCGCGCCCCGGCATGGCATCCGGCCACATCCCCGGCTCGATCAACCTGCCGTTCGGCCAGTTGCTCGACGAGAACGGCCTGTGGAAACGCGGCGAGGCGTTGCGCGAGAGCTTCCGTGCCGCCGGCGTCGATTTCGACCGGCCGCTCATCATGTCGTGCGGCAGTGGTGTGACCGCGTGCAACCTGCTGTTCGGCGCGGCACTGCTCGGCAAGACGGACGTCACCATCTACGATGGGAGCTGGTCCGAATGGGGCGCCGACCCGGCCACACCCAAGGCGACGGGCGCCGCATGAGCCGCAAGACCGAGGACAAAGCGCCGGACCGCGCGCCCGCCACGCGACTGGTGCAGGCGGGACGGCGGGCGGAATGGACCGGCATGCCGGGGCAACCGGGCGGGATCGTCAACCCGCCGGTATGGCGCGCCTCGACCATTCTTTACGAGGATGTCGCGCATCTGCGCGGCGCGGTGATGGGCGAACCGCACAAGCTCTATTACGGCCGGCGTGGCGCACCGACGAGCTGGTCGCTGGCCGAGGCGCTGACCGAAATGGAGCCGGAGGCGGCGGGGACGATGCTCTACCCCTCCGGCGTGGCGGCGATCA
>Ga0180216_1001410_pt1 | contig 21615 bp, 20 predicted proteins | sample eDN3rd37CBELigMG_FD_128879 | JGI IMG/M metagenome (GOLD analysis project Ga0180216, IMG submission 128879) | Enriched Miracle-Growth compost microbial communities from Emeryville, California, USA - eDNA 3rd pass 37_C BE-Lig MG (version 2)... ...
CGGCGCGCGGGAATGCCGAACGGAAGGGTGCGGACAAGGCGAGAGGCCGCCCGTCCCGGAAGGGACGAACGGCCTCTCGAAGAGTGCTTACCGGACTCGACTCAGCAGTCGAAGTACAGCTGGGACTGCATCCTGGCAGTTTGCTGAAATTGGCTCTGTTTGAAGAGTGGGTTCACTAGGCAGTTTGGGTTTGATCTGTTGGTTCGGGCGGATGGCGATCGGCACGGCTGCGTACTCTCTGCGTACCGTGCCACTGCTTTCTGCTGGTGGCGATTGCTGGCTGTCGACTGAGTGGAACTCACCGAGGGTTGGCGCCATAAGGCAACCTAAGGCTCGGGGTGCTGCGGGTTGGTTGAGGGGGAGTGGGACTCACCTCGCACCGCCTTTAGGGCGGGGTTTCCGAGCTTTTCGGCGACGGTTGTGATCATGGGTTCCCGCAGGTTAAGGACCTTGGACTTTGCGTCGTCTAGACGGGTGTAGTCGAACCGGTTTTGGCCCACGCAATTGGCCACGGTTGTGGCTGCGGCTTTACCGAGGTCGACAAAGGCGAGCTCCAGGTCCCGGAGCAGGAGGATTATATCCCGGTCGTCTATGAGCATGTGCGCCGAGCTGAATGCTAGGAGGGGCCGGGTCGCTGAAGCCTGGTAGTGAGGGAACCAGTCACCGAGCGCTAGGGTGTGCTCGTCCCGTGCTTGTTCTAGCTCAGCCTTCTTTCCCTGGTCGGTCGCATCACTTGCCCGCTGGCGAAGGTCTTTGAGACGTTCCAAGCGGAGTTTGAGTTCTGTTGTCGGGCCGACGCTCTCCCCGATGCGGTCCCAGATGACCGCGATCGCCTCAACCTGTCGCAATCGTCGCTGTTCCAACAATTCGCGATCGTGTAGCTCCCGGCTGGCTTTGAGCTGCTTGGCGGCTATTTTCTCGGTCTTGCCGGTCTGACGAAGAGCAGCGAACAGAGCTCCAGCGGTGGCAGATCCACCGACCCATGCACCGATTGCCGCCCACCCACCCGCCGTCCACTCGATTGGGTTGATGTGGTCCCACACGATGTAAACCATGGACACGATGAACATGAGGTAGCAGCCGGCAGCTAGCAACACGACCCACACGTCGACCGGGGATTTGGCCAATGGTGCGTTGTTCCCCGCGGAATGCTCGCTGTTTGTCTCCCTTAGCACGGGCGAATGCTACCGGTCCCCTAGATGGCTTATTGTTACCGGCGAGTTTCTGCAATCGTTCCGCTGTGCTTCGGTAGGCTCATCGCCACTACCGGCACCCCCCCTGCCCGGTCGTCGAAAACCCCGTCACAGGTACGCCCGTCCCTGCCTGGCGGGGTTTCTCGTTCAGACGATTTCACCCTTTTGTGACTCGAGCGAGGGTGAGACGCTTGACCAGGCCGGGTTGGCTGCGTCCCGCAGGGGGAAGCACGACCCGGCCTCGGCTCGCCGCACTTGACCCCCTTACAGCCGACCGCCCCCGTTCCTCCGGGGAGGAGCGGGGGCGCCCAGGCGTGGCCCGACAAAAGCGGGGGTCATCGGGCCGCGACTTCTGTATCGAGCACAAGATCAGAGCGTTACGACAGTGCGATCAGAACGGGTGAATCAAAGGGTGATTTCCCTACCGGCCGGTAACAAACAGCCGAGTTGGACCGTTGTCCAGATTGTGAACTGGATTGTCGTCGCACTGCTCGCCTGGATCGTGGTCGCCGCGGTCCTCGCCGTCCTGTTCGGCCGCGTCATCCGCACCCGCGACGAACGCAAGATCCCGCCAGCCCTCGACCAGGACGACGAACGGTGGCGGGACGCCAACTGATCGGCGGCGCTACGTACCTTTCCGGCTCGGTCCGGTAAGCGCCATTCGCGTCCCCGCACCCTTCCCAAGACGCATCAGCCGTGCGGAACCAACTAACGGACCTTCCCGCACCCCATAAGACCTAGCGATCATGTGCGTCCCAGGAAAGTGGGTTGCACGGGCCTTAACGCAAGTACCGGGCAGAGAGGGCAGAGCCTGAGGGATGGACCTGAGCTCAGGTGGGCAGCCGGCCACCCGAGACACATCCATGCCTCGTGGCACTGCAGGACGACATGGAAGGATCGCGGGGTGCCCCCGTATCCCTCCACCCATACCGAATGGGTAGCTACGCTCACTGCCGCGATTCGAAACGGTGCTCCGTTTAGGGGCAGTTCTGTCGAAGGTGCGGCGATGGCCGAGGTCCCGGCTGCGGTTATCCGCACGATCCTCACTGACCCGGAAGTTGCGGAAGGCGACAGGGGTGAGCTAGAGCTCGAACGGGTTCGCATCGTAGGCGTGTTGGACTTGGCACACTCCTCGATCAATCGCTCAGTAAGCCTCCACGACTGCGAAGTAGCGGGGCTTGATCTGTCGTACGCCAAGGTGGCCTCGTTAAAGGCAACCAGCTCGCGGGTGTCGTTTCTTACGCTTACCGGAGCGAATGTCACAGGTTCCCTCGACTTGAAGAACCTGATAGCGGAGGGTCTGATCAGCGCCCAAAACATGAAAGTCAGTGGCTTCTTAAGCCTCGAAGGAGCTCGACTTCTGAATCCGGGCATAGCGCTCAAGCTCGATGGTGCCCATGTTGAGGGCGGCACGTTCCTGTCGAAACTTGTAGCCAAGAGTGCCGTAGAAGCGCAGGCTAGCCAGTTCGATCGCCAGCTCGACCTCACAAAGGCCACCATCGAGAACCCTCTTGGCCGAGCGCTCAACCTCGACCGCTCACGGGTTGGCGGTCACCTCCATCTGAACGATGTCGATATCGTCGGCCAGGTTCACGCGCTGGGCATCGAGATTGACGGTCAGCTCAATCTCGCCGGCAGCCGCATCAAGGCGAACGAGATTGGGACAGGCGTAGGCAGTTTCGTACTGAACGGAGCGACCGTGCACCAGCTGCTGCTCCGCCGGTGCGACCCTGGTCTTGATCTGGATCTGACAGCTGCAAAGATCGACGATTTGGTTCTCGAGCCGGAACTTTCGCGGAGACCAACGGCAGGGCTCCGGGCCGCTGGATGGAGTTTGAAGGCGTTGCACGGCGCACAGGACTCTGCGGCGTTGCTGATCGAGTGGCTGGATGCATTGCCCCACTCGGCAGGATGGAGTCGCCTGTCGCCCCAGTACTCGCCTCAACCATGGCATGAGCTTGCCGATGTACTCGACCGCCAGGGAAACCCTGACCTTGCGCGGCAGCTGCGCTTCGAGGCTGCGAAACGGACTACTAAGCAGTCGTCGGGGCGGGGGTGGATTTGGCGGCACATATACGGGATCGTCGCTGGATATGGTTATAAACCGTCCAGAGCCGCCGGCGGGTTTGTGTTTGCGGTCCTACTAGGAGTCATACTTGCTGTTGCTGCCCCAGAGGGGTTCGTTCTTGCAAGCTCAAGTACCCCGAGCGACGCTACTACACGTGAGGTCACAGGGGCGACTGAGTGCGACTCTACCCAGTCTCTCTACCCATGCTTCGACCCGATTCTGGTCGGCGGTTCAGCAGTCTTGCCAGCAGTTGCTACTTTTCAGAACGGCGCGTGGGTGGCCGCGACCCCAGGTCTGATCTGGTCGTTCACCGTGCTGAAGGCAGTCGGTTGGATCTTTGCTGCCTTGCTGCTCGCGGCCGTCACGGGGTTGCTGCGCAAGACCTAATGACGAAAGGCCGGCACCGATCCGAATTTAGCTCTTTGGGGCGGTCGAACACCCACTAGTTGGCTGAAAGTGTGTCTATCTCGTCGACCGCCGAGTGTTCGCCATTAGGAAGCCGATCGCGGGGCCGGTGAGTGCAAGCATCGCCGTGAACACCGTCTGGAACGGGCCACTGGCACGTACCCAAACGTCTGGGGCAACCCAGAGCGGCACGAGAGTATACGCAACTCCGACAAGGATGGTTGCAGCCGAAAGGGCGACCACCAGGTCGAAACCGGGCGCTCCTCGGACGCTCTCTCGGGTGCGGGTGCTTAAGCCCTGGTTCGTTAACACGGTGCCCATCACCTGATCATGCCGTATCGCGGCTTCGACGCGCATCAGTTGTTCGGCGTTTGAAAGCGCGGTTCCGCAAGGCCCGGAACCGTGCCTGCATTGGCCTCGTAGCCGCCGGACGGGACTGAGCGGCCTGAAAGCCTGAGGGGTGACGCAACGCGATCTCGATGGCCGCGCATTGCGCTTCGATCACGCTGAGCCGCGCTTCCGCTAACTGCGCGGCGGCCTCGTAGCGAGCTCGCTCGATTTCGGCGTCGGCACGCGCCCGCACTAGCTGGAGTTCGAGCTCGAGTAGCTGCCTCGCTGGTCCGGGTAGATCGAGGGTGTCGATCACCTGATTCACCTCATCTACGCCTAGCTCGCCGCCCTTTTCAGAGGTATCGGGGTCGAATCCCGCTGCCTTGAGGTCCTCCAGCGGGATCTCCCAGCCGTTTTCACCTTTCACTGCATAGGGGAAGCGTTTGGCTTCGATTGCCCGGTGGATAGTTGCCCGGCCTACCTCGCAGCGACGAGCAGCCTCGGCGGCTGACACGACCACCTGCATCGTCTTAATCGAAGCTAAGTCCTCCATATCGGGATGAATGGCGTTCATGGAGGGATCATGCCCGGCCATCACGCTGATGTCGATGAGTTAGCGCAGTGGCTGAACACCGTAGTATCCGGCCATGCCTGCGCCCGCTGTTGCCGATGCCGTTGCCCGCCTCGCTTCACGAGGCAAGAATCGCACGGAGGCCGATGCTCAAGCCGACATTTACCTGCTGCTCACTAGTGGGCAGCTCGACCTCGGCAGCGACGAGGTCGTAAAGCTAGAGGCACAGGTCGGTGACGGCACCCGTCGGCGTCTCGACGTAGAGGTGGGGCACTGCGTAATCGAGGTGAAGAAGGACCTGCGGATTGCAAGCGTGCGCAAGGACGCCGAACAGCAGCTCGCCGGCTACGTCCGAACCCAGTCCGAACGCCTCGGCATCCGCTACGTCGGCATTCTCACCGACGGGAGCGAATGGGCCGTCTACCACCTACATAACGACGAACTTGCCGCAGTCGCCACCTTGACTTTGCCTGAACGCGAGCCCAACCCGGACACCCTACTGGTGTGGCTTGAGTCGGTGCTGTCCACCCAGGACCACATCACACCGAGCCCTCGTGAACTCGAACAACGACTTGGCGCCTTGTCGCCAGCGCACCGCCTCGACCATGCAATCCTCGCTGACCTCTATCGCGCCGCGGCTGACGTTCCTGAGGTCAAACTTAAGCGGGACCTATGGGCGAAGCTACTGCGCACCGCATTCGGCACGGCGTTCACCGACGACGAGCGACTGTTCATCGACCACACACTGCTGGTACTGACCGCGGAGATCATTGCTCACGCAGTCGTCGGATATGACGTGTCCCCGATTGGACCGCTCACCCCACAGGCGCTCACCCGTGGCACAGAGTTCGCCGACGCTCAGATCAACGGTGTCGTCGAGGCGGACTTCTTCGACTGGGTGGTCGAGGTCCCCGGTGGCCCCGAGTTCGTCACCGAGCTGGCGCGACGGATCGCCCGGTTCGACTGGTCCCACGTCGAACACGACGTTCTGAAGATCCTCTACGAGTCGGTGATCAGTCCCGAAGCCCGCGCCAGCCTCGGCGAGTATTACACCCCCGACTGGCTCGCAGACCGAGTAGTCGCAGACACGGTCACCGACCCGCTGAACACCACTGCAATGGACCCAAGCTGCGGCTCCGGGACATTCTTGTTCCACGCTGCCCGCGCTTACCTTGCTGCTGCAGAGGAAGCCGGGATTCCCAACGGGCAAGCTGTAGCCGGCGTGACGCGCCACGTGTACGGCATGGACGTGCACCCGGTTGCTGTCACGCTGGCTCGGGTGACGTATTTGCTCGCAATCGGCCGGGACAGGCTTACTGCCGATGACCGTGGCGAGATTGTGGTGCCGGTTTACCTCGGGGATTCATTGCAATGGGAGCAGCGCAAGGACCTGTTCGGTGGTGTCGACGCCATCACGATTACGACCGCTGGCAACGACCTCGTGGAGGGCGGTGGTGGCATTCTTTTCGGCGACGACCTCGTGTTTCCGCGCAGTGTGCTCACTGACGCTCAGCGCTTCGACCGACTGGTACAGCAGATGGCCGACGCTGCCCTGGACGAATCGAAGTCCCTCTCGCGCACGCTTATCGACCCGATCCTGCGCCGCTTCAAGATCGTAGGCGAGGACGCAAAGGTCATCACCACCACCTTCGACACAATGCGCCAGCTCCACCGCTCCGGACGCAACCATATTTGGGGCTACTACGTGCGAAACCTGATTCGGCCGCTGTGGCTGGCGCAACCGGACAACCGCGTTGATGTCCTGATCGGCAACCCGCCGTGGTTGCGGTACTCGAAGATGACCGGCGGAATGCAGGAACGCTACAAGAAGCTGGCAAAAGAGCGGCAGCTGCTCACCGGTGGCCTCGGCGCATCGGCACGTGATCTGTCCACCCTGTTCGTGGTTCGGGCCATCGAGCTTTATCTGCAAACGGACGGACGGTTCGCATTCGTCATGCCACATGGCACGTTGACACGCAAGCCGCATACCGGTTTCCGTTCGGGTCAGTGGTCGTCCTCTACAGTCGGCCACCTCGCGGTTGAGTTCGACGTGTCCTGGGACCTCGCCGATGTCACCACCGGCTTCCCGATGGTGTCGTGCGTCGTTCGCGGCGTTGCTTCAGGCGAACCGTCACCCATTCACGCCACTGTGCAGAAGTGGATCGGCCGGCTCCCACGGCCGGACTTGCCCTGGGCCCTGGCAAAGGACCGAATCTCACTGTCCGACGGAACCGTGGGCGTGCTTTCGGCCGGGGACCTAACCCCTGCATCGCCCTACAAGTCTCGCTTTCGGCAAGGCGCCATCATCGTTCCCCGAGCCTTGCTATTTGCCCAGGAAGGATCGGCAAACCCCCTTGGAGCCGGTGCCGGCCGAGCCAGAGTCACTTCTCGCCGCACCAGCCTGGAAAAGCCCCCATGGAAGAACATACCCTCCCTGACTGCGACGGTGGAACGCAAGTTTCTGCATCCGGTCTATCTGGGAGAAACGACACTCCCATTCCGAACTAGACCAGGTCTTCCTGCAGTCCTTCCCTTGTCGGACAAAGGGATACTCGCGGAGACCCAGATCCGGGACCATCCCGGGCTGCACACCTGGTGGGAGGCCGCCGAGGACCAATGGGCCGCACATAAGGCTGCCAGCGACAAGTCCTCTTTGCTGGAGCGCATCGACTTCCACGGGCAGCTGTCGGCTCAGCTGCCAACCGCTATGCATCGCGTCGTCTACACCAAGTCCGGCAACGTAATCGCCGCTGCACGTATCGACGACCGCACCGCCGTTATCGATCACATGCTCTACTGGGCGCCAGCCGAATCAGTCGACGAGGCTCGCTACCTGACCGCGGTACTGAACTCCAGCACGGTGTTGGAGCGCGTCAAGCCCTTACAGGCTCTCGGTCTGTTCGGGGCACGTCACTTCGACAAGAATGTCTTCGCTATGCCGATCCCCACCTTCGACCCCGCGAACGTACTGCACGCGCGCCTGGCCTCGTTGGCGGCTCAAGCCGAACAGAGCGCAGCTGCCGTCGAGCTCGACGACGACTGGACGTTCCAGCGATGCCGGAAGGAAATTCGGGCGGCGCTCGAAAAGGCCGGCATCACTCAAGAGATCGACGACGCAGTCGGGGAGCTCGTCCCACCGGTCGTCATACCCTAATCAGGCTGCTGCATTGCAGCGCCAAGTGCCGATGCTGAATCTCCGAACGGATCTGGCGATGGTCGCCGTCTGGGTCGGCGAGCATTCTCATTCGACGGCCAACGCGGGGCAACGTCTGGTAGGGAAAGCGCCAAGAGGCACCAGATCGCGACTATTCGTGGTGAGACCCGATGGGGATGTCCGCTCCGGGGGCGGTGTACATGGAGCGGCTCTCCCAGCCGTGGGGCGGCATACGAAGAGCTCGATGTCGTCGGAGTGTCTGAGGTGATGTTGCTCAGGCTTCGTAACCTGCCTGAGAGAGGAAATTCTCGCTGAGCGGTCCGAATGCCTCTGGGTGACGAATGCTGAGACCAGCAGAACCCGCGCGTTCTACCCTGCCTCGCACATGGATCGTGATCCTCTGCATCATCCAAGTATGGACTTCGGACGGCAGTCCGCCCTGCAGCCAGACCCTCACTTCGCAGGCTCGACCGTTCCGCACCGTGCTTACGCTAACGAAACCGATTCGGCTGTCCGGCTCTTGCCGAACCTGGACGATTGGGCCGCTCAGGGTCTCGAATCTCGGCCGCGGAGCAGCCTTCATCAGCTTCGCGGCCTTCTCGAGCAGAGGAGCGGCGGCCGCCGGTGCACTCAGAGATTTCGGGATGGCACCGGGCGCCCGCTGGGATTGCGCCCAGTCGAAGCGGGCCTCGAACTCCGACACTGCCGGGTTGGCGAGAATGCGACCTAGAGCGCTCACAAACTCACGGGAAGCGCCTGCTGCTACTAGATCGGGGACGATGCTGGCTCTCGGCTCGCGGGCAGGGGTAATGACTCCGTCGACGACAGCTTTCATCGTCTCCGCGAAGGTTCGAGTGACACGACGTGTCGGTGACTCATAGTCATCAACACGCTGGTCAAAGCCCGTCAGGGGTTCTTGAGGAGCGTCAGCGTCGTGGCGGCGTCCCACGCGGACAAGAACCGGAATGATGTACGAACCGTGCTCGGTGTGCCCCATACGGATCTCGTCGGCGAAATCGTCACCGATCTTTGAGTAGTTGCCTGCAATGTCGGCACGTGGTCTTTGTGCCGTTGTTGCGGTAGCTCGGAGCATCAGGCGGGCTGCTTCGATCATCGTTGCGCCCGCTGACAAGGGGATCGTGTCCGCGATCACGGCGTCGTTCGCTGCACGTAAGTACGTGATGTCCACACCGAAGTGGAGGATGCTTTTTTCCACCTCATTCGGCGGCCGTTGTTCGAAGCGCGAAAGTCGCTCCGCGACGCCTCGGAGCTCGTAACTGTCGCGGGAAATCGAGTGTGGAACACCGATCTCGAAGCGTTCCCGGTCGGTTGAGGTCGAATGCCACAGAGTTCCGATCGATCCCGTTGAGACTTCGACCCAGTCGTGAAGAATAAGATAGTCGCGTAGGTCGGCGGCCAAGTCTAGATCTGGCGCAATCATCGGCTAGATCGCCTCCTGTCCAAAGCCTTTTCGCAAGATGTTCCGCCAGTCGAGCAGCGTGTCAATGGTCAACCTATTTGTGCGCGCCACATGGACCGATTTCTGAGCCAAAGGCGGCTCGATTTGTGTCCAGTATGCGTGTGCCCGGTGAAGTGTTGAACGGTCCGAATCCGACAACCAGTCGGCCCGGTCATCTGGAACTACGACTAGCACCAGGAACACCGGCAACTGGCTCGTCGACCATTTCTCGATCCAACGTTCCTCGAGGTCGATCCTCTCGGAGGGTCCTGACATGGACTTTGCGCTAGAGCACTTCAACTGGACTTGTACCGGCGCCTCCGTGAAGTTCACGGCCATGTCGATTGCGTGAACGTCCTCATCTTGCCTGGTCTCGCTGATTGTTACGCCCGCTTGTGCGCAGAGTGCGTTCATGAATGCCAGGCTGTAGCGCGACTTGCACTGCTCGGGCGACAGATCTCGACTGCCGACACTCCAGTAGCGCGGCTTGGGGTCGCTCACGACTCCGTTCCTGGTGAGCTCGTTCTCAAAGGCCTACGGTTCAACAGTCGACAACTCCCTGTCGGCCGGCCCCGTTGGTGTTCGCGCGCCAGACGGGGCCTTTCGAATTGTGATCCTCGGCATCATTGCACGGCTGTCTTTGAATATGGTGGCGACGCTCTATATCTCTGAGATTCCGCAAAGTTCGCCTACCGGGCAATCTGGGCGAAGCCCCAGGTCTTCGACGTGGATTCCGAGATTTTGTCCGTGACCAGGGTTAACACTGTAACGGCATGTGTGTGCAGGGCGACAGATCGGCGAGAACCTTCGCAGAACGGACACCGATTTGAATCCTCCCGCCGGCTGGCATCCTGATCCCACAGACCCGAATGCGGAACGCTACTGGGACGGTCAACAGTGGACCGAGCGTTCACGTTCTCGCCAGCTCAACCCCGCTGCCTTCATGGCATCCCCACCCAGTGACGTCACGACTCAGATAACCAAGAAGCGGAAGAAGTGGCCGTGGCTCCTCGCTGGCGTCATCGTGTTCTTTGTTGTGGTGGGTTCCTGCAACAGCACCAGCGACAGCAGTTCGTCGTCCACTCGAACGACCTCCGCGGCTGAGGCTCCGGATCCGGACCGGGAGAATCCGGCAGCCTACGAGGTGCTGTCGGAGCGAGACTTCGCTCTGTTGGTGAAGGACCCTGATTCGGCGGTGGGCCGCAAGATCGTGCTGTTCGGGGTCGTGACGCAGTTCGACGCCGCGACCGGCACGCGCCAGTTCCGCGCTGACACCGGACCTATCCAACTCGACAGTGCATACGCCTACAACCAGAACACGGCAGTTGAGGCTCGAGATGCGGCGCTTGTCGCCGATGTAGTGGAGGACGACGTCGTAAAGATGTACGTCGAGGTCGGAGGAAGCGTCTCTTACGACACCCAAATCGGCGGACGCACGACGGTTCCTGGTGTGATCGTCAACATGATTGAACTCGTCGACTGAGCCCTTCAGCAAATGACGAAAGCGCCCCGCCCTCGTCGGGGCGGGGCGCTTTCAGGGGACAGTTGGTGTCACCTCCCCATCGGTCTCATGTATCCGCGGGAAGCCAACTCGGTCAACCGCGTGAGACGGGTCATCGCCTCGGGGACGTCCTGGGTGACCATCGTTCCGATGGAGATGCCCTGCAGACCGAACGGTGAGGCCATGTCGTCGATGACTTCGGCCGCTGTTTCGCGGTTCCAGTGCGCCCACCGCTCGCCGTAGGTCGTCGACCACTCGGCCATGCGCTGCTCGACGGGGCGCTTGTCCACCGTGATCCCGGTGGCCGCCGCGAGCGCGGCCGCGAAGTCGTACCCGCCCCCGCCGGGCGCACCTTCGTTCTCCTCGAACGTCTGACGGGCCTCGGGGGCCATGTTCGCGAGCGTGTCCGTCTCGGAAGTGGACCCGTCGGCACGGTGCTGGAACTGGCGGGTGCCGTCCTCGCCGACGAGCACCGTCTGGTTCCCGTCGAAGGTGCCCACCGGCGCGGACAGCGCCAGCGGGTTCTTGCCGGTCAAGGTCCCGATCAGGTCTTGGATGACCTGGAACCCGAACGGCTCGAGGACGTACTCGTCCTGCCCGGTCTTGTTGAGTACCAGGTTCAGTCCCGGCGGCAGGTTGCCGCCGGTGTCCCGGTTGAACACGAAGTCCCAGGCATTCGAGATCGGCGCGGCGATGGCGTCCTTGAGGTCGCGCACACCGTCGGCGATCACGTCGATCACCGAGGCCTTCTCCACCGCGAAGGCCTTCACCGGCTCGATCATCGCGTCGAACGCCGCCAGCGGCACGGTGCGCCATTGCGGCGGCGGATCACCGGAGACATCGACGATCTTGTCCCGGATCGGGGCGAGCATCTTGTCGATGAACTGACCGACCACCGAGCCCTGCTCGGCCGGGGTCGGGCCCCCGAGATAGCCGCCACCCGGACCGGGGGCGACGAACATGCCGTCGACGATCGGCAGGTGGAACTTCCACGGGAACATCGAGTTGGAAGCGCCGGCAGCGCCGCCGCCGTACTGGACGCCGGCACCACCCGAAGACTCGACGTTGATGTCCGGCAAGCCCTCGACGCCCGTGAGGGAGCCCGCGGCGTGGCCGCCGCCCGGTCCGCCCGGATCGTCGAAGATGCCGATCGAGAAACCGGCACCGAGACCGGGCTGGAAGCCCATCGGTCCCGGCTGCCCACCTCGGAAGCTGCCCGTGTAGAAGTACCGCTGCCACACGTCCTGCCCGAGGATCGCCGCAGCGATCGACGCCATGAAGCCGGTGCAGTCGAAGCTGTCGTTGACGAAGCGGGGACCGGCCCACTGGTACGGCTTTCCGTCCTGGGATTTCGCGAAGTCGTGACCTCGCTTGAGCATGTCCCAGGCCGGATCGTCGCGGGTGACCCGGCCGCCGGACTCCATCGCGAACAGACCCTCGGTCGAGGGACTACGGCCGCCGCGCGCTGCACTGTTGAATGCGAGCAGGTTGTCGACACCGGCCGCACGCACTGCCGGTTCCGAGAGTACGAACTCACCCGGGGCGAGCAGGCGCAGAACGCCGTCCTTGCCCCACTGGGTGCCGGGCTCGAGCGGCACGAAACCGCCGGTCTCCATACCCGGCACCGAGCCACCGCCCCAGTTGACGTGGTCGATCGGCTGCCAGTCGGGCAGCTTGCCTGCTAGGAAGCCGTCGACCTTGATCCACAGGCCGCCGACGCCCCAGTTGATGAGGTCGACCAGGTGATTGACTCCGGTCGCGAGGTCCTGCAGTAGTCCGTTCCACGTCGCGACCACGTCGGTGCGCAGTCCCGAGAAGAAGTCGCGGACCTTGTCGATGCCGTCCGACAGGCCGGGGAAGTGCTCGTCAATGATCGTGCCGACACCGTCCTTGATCGCCGTGGGCAGTTCACCCCACGACATGACCGCACCGTTAGTGATCTTGTCGAGAAAGTGGTTCGCCAGCCCGTCGAGGCCTTCGATGCGCAGTGCATCCCAGGCAGGCATGACATGGTCGTGCCAACCGCCGCGCACGTCCTCGACCAACCCGTTCCAGGCGTTGGAGGCCGTTTCCCCGAGCGAGGACAAAGCGTTGGAGCCGACTTCGCCGATCGTCGATCCAATATTGGAAAACCAATCCTGTACCCCACCAGCCTTGTCGACGACCGACTGCGAGAACGACTCCCACCCGGCGGTGGCCTCGGACCAGATTTCTGACACCGGCTTACCGCCGATGGTCATCGGCCCGGTGAACATCTCGCCGATCTCGGCGGTCTGTTCACCGAACCAGTTCCCGGTGCGGTCGGGGATGTTGGCGAACCAGTGGGCGACGGTCCCGTTGTTGTTCGGGTTCCACATGCCACCGTCGTACGAGTCGGTCTCGTTGTTGTAGCCGAGCAACGAGTTGAACCCGCGGGCGGTCTTGCCGAACCAGCTGTCAGAGTTGTCCGCGACATCCCAAATCTGGCGAAGTTGCCCTGCTTCCCGAGCTTCCCCGGGGTCGAGCTGCTGAGGCACGAGCGGGCCTTGGGTGTCGGGCACGCCGTCACTGTCAGTGTCGACCTTGCCGCGTTCGGGCCCTCCGGCTGGTTTGAGGGTTCCGACCAGTGCTGCACCAATTTCGATGGCGTCGACGATGCCGTCCACGATGGCTTGGACGTCTTGGAAGAACGTCTTGATCTCGGCCTGGCCATCCGGAGATCCGAGAAAGTCCTTCCACCGTGCGGTGGCGTCTTCGATGGACCGCAGCCACGACTCACCGGTCTCGTCCGAACCTTCGAACAGGTTCATCGCGATGCCACCGACGTTCTTGACGATCCGCCAGATCTGCGCGAAGGTGCGCATCGCTTCCTGCATGTAGTTGTGCAGGAGCGAGACTCCCCCTTCCCCCTCGGTGGTAGCCATCTCGTGGATCATCTCGGCGAAGCTGCCGGTGCCTTCCTCAAAGGCGCCAGTGATCTCAGGTAGCAGATCGGACCCGACCAACGTCAGGTCGTACATCGCCTCACCGAGGTTGCCGAGACCGGTCATGAGGGGACCCAGGGCCTCGGCGGTGCGGTCGAGGATGTGACTGATTCCGTCCCGCTGGCCCGGTTCCATCAGCCAGTCCATCGCCGAGCGCAGCGACCCGTTCAGCACCCCGGCTAGGTTTGACAGGCCCGTCTCAAGCCGCGGCAGGTACGCCTCGGCCAACGTCGTGATCTGCGGGCCCATTTCCTCGAACAGCGAATCCTGCACCGCCAGGCGCAGGTTCTTCCACTCGTCCCCGAGTTCGCGGGTCATCTCCACGAACTGGCGGGCGTTCGGTGACAGGTTCTCGAGTGCCTGCTGGTACTCGTCGAGCGACTTCGCGTTTTCGGATTGCGCTTTGGCGAGTGCCTTGTTGGCGTCGGCGATCTGCTGCGCCGCCTGCGCGTTCGCCTGCGCAACATCGCGGTGGGTACGAGCCAGATCCTTCTCTGCGTCGGCGACAGCCTCGTCGGCCTCAACGATCCGGTTCTTGGCGGCGACGACCTGCTGGAAGCCTTCGACCCCGAGCCGGTTGGCCTCCTCGGTTTCCTTGCGTAGGTCGGCGTTACTCTCGCGGACCTCGGCGAGCCGCTGGACGGCCTGGTCGTAGTCGATCTGCGCCCCGCGGCGTTCGAGGTCGGCGTCCGGACCCTTGAAATCGCCGCGCTGCAGGCGCCGGCGGGCACGATCGACGGCGAGCATCGCCGATCTCTCGTCGATTTCCGAGCCCTTAAGCGCGAGGTTCATGTCCTCGATCCGCTCAATGGCGTCCTCGCGGGCCCGGTTCAAGTCCTCCTGGGCCCGTGTGGCGTTCTCCTGCGCCCGCTGCACACCTTTCTCGGCGCGCTCGATGGACTCAGCGCCGTTCTGCGCGGTCTGTGCGGCGTTCCGATAGGCATCGGCGACCGACCGCTGCGCGCTCTCGGTGGCCTCAGCTGCCACTTCCTGTTCCTCGGCGCTGTTCTTCGCAGCCTCCGCACCTTTGGTGAAGGCATCGGTGACTCCGGTCATGCCGATAACAATCGTGCCTATCGACGTTGCCGCGGCGGTGGCCATCGCGGGCAACAAGGCGATCACTCCGGCGGCCTGCGCCAGCTGCCCGACCAGAGGCACTAAAGACACTGCCGCCAAGCCCGTCAGAGCGAACTTCGCCATCCCTGCCGCCGCACCGACCGTTGACAGCCCTGCGGTCAGACCCGCAGTCATACCCCCACCCGGCAGGGGCGGCATCAATCTAATCTGCATCGCCAACTGCGCGAGCATGGCCTGCACGGTGATCAGTCCGGCCGTGGCGCCGCCAACGTCAAGGTTCAGGCGAGTGTGGATCGGGTGTTCGGCATACATGCGGAACACCTCGAGCTGGGCCATCGCCCCGCTCGTGTCGAGATTCAGCCGCACGTTGATCGCCTGGTCGGCACGCTCAAGCAGTGCATTCAGTCGCGCCAGCTCACCGGTCGCGCCGCCGGTATCGACATCGACCCGTAGCTGCATGGTGCGCTCGGCGTACTGCCGAAGTGACGCCAGCTGCACGACCGCGTCGGTGGTGTCCAGACGGGTCTCAAGGTTGATGGTGCGATCGAGGCTGGCGACCTGGGTGGTCAGCTGCGAGCGCAGCAGGTCGGTGTCGAACTGGGCCTCGATCTTGATCGGTTCCAGACGCATGGTGCGCATCTGGGTTTCGAGCCGGGACCGGAAGCGGTGAATGTTCTCCGGTTCGACCGGGATCTGCAGCGGCTTGTTGAACGCCTCGAGGCGGGCCTCGACCTCCTGGAAGAAGTTTCCCCAGTGCGGACTGATCGTCAGCCGGGCGGATCCAGCCGAGTACCCGTCGGTCATTGACGTCTCCGTTTCGTGGACGTGTTGTGAAAGTTCGGCAGGGGGATGTGTGAAGGAATGCGGTGGATTTCTTTGTGATGCATGGCAACTCCGTTCTGCCGCGCCAGGCGGCCATGTGGGTTGTGGGGTAGACACCAGACAGCGACGGGCTGTCGATGCCGGGTGAAGGAGCCCGTACGCCAGGTACGGGTGGATCACCTACCGGTCAGGAACCGGCGGTGACGGTGGGGACGGCAGGACTCGAACCTGCGACGGCCGACGTATGAAACCGGTGCTCTGCCGCTGAGCTACACACCCTCGAACATGCGAAAGGCCCGCAACCCCGACAGTGGGGTGCGGGCCTTCGACCTGCAACGTCTACCGTTTGCCGACGCGGGACTTCCATCCCTTCGGCGGCCACACCAGCGTCTCGGCGTACTCCGGGTCGGAGATCATCGCCAACTCTCGGCGCTCGGCGTAGGTCTGCATCAAGTCCTCGTACATCTGCGCGGCGTCCTCGGCGGACCGCTCTTTGATCGGGAACACCCGGTCCCCGTCATGCGAGAGCGGCTCGACCCGGTCGGCAAAGCGCAGCACCGAATAGCAGCCGGTGTAGCCGTCGACGACGAGCACCCCGGGATACAGCTCGCACACCAGCCGGGGATAGGTGTCCCCGACGGTGATGTGGGTGGCCTCAACTTCCATCATGGCTTCTGGTCATAGCAGACCTTTCCTGCCGGCCAATAGCTTGTGGTAACAAGCTCTTGAGCAGGGCACCCTTGGGGTGCGCTCAGTCTGTGTGATGAAGGTTGGGGGTGTCAGCTAGGGATGACTGTCATGTTGCTCAGCCTGGTGGTGCTTTCCAGAGCCCAGAGCCCAGAGCCCAGAGCCCAGAGCAGCCTAAAACCCTAGGCACCAGGAAATCTGACATGTGCTCAAGGCACAGAATGCCCCTGCCTATAGGGCAGGGGCATTCTGCTGAGACTCAGGATGCCAGGGAAGCCTGCAACAGCATCAAGGCCAATGTCCTGGCCTGGTAGGAGTTCAGACCACTCAGGGTCTGAATAGGCCCTTCCTCCAAATCAGAGCAGACTGTGATGGTCTGATTGTCCAAGGGCTGGTAGACCACATCCAAGGATTCCCCTTCCTCATACTCCAAGCTCAGAATCCTGGAGTCCACAGCTTCAAAGGTGTTGACAGGGGAGCCTCCCAGAGCTGCTGCAATGAGCTGCTGTGCCAGTTCCAGTGCTGCATGGGGGGTGAGGTCTGCAAGGCCCTCAGGGAGCTGTGCAAGCAGGGTCACCAGGGGCTCCTCAATGTCGCTGTGCTCCACAGAGATGGGCACTCCCATGGTGGAGGGGATGGAAGGGTTGGCCAGCTCAACAGATGGGGCAGGGGTGGAGAAAACAGAAGTCATCATTGCTCCAGAAGAGGATGGGATGTGGGAAGCCATAAGCAGAGAATGCTGGGCTACCCACTAAATTACACCCAAGTCAACAAATGTCAACAACCCTGTAATTCCTGGAATGGAGGCAGGTCCATACAGGGGACCTCATCTAAAGAGTCTCTCCCGCTATGTATCTCGCTCCTGCAGAATCGCATCCACCCGAGCTCGACTCAGGCCGGCAGCACGCTGCACATCGGCCACTCGCACCCCCGCCTCAACCGCCGAAACAATTGAACCGCGCCGCTCCGCAGCCACATCGGCGGCCAGATCACGAGCCTCGCGGCACCGCTCCGCCGCTATCTCGACTTCCTGCAGCAACTGTCGTACCCGCTCCTGTCGGTCGGCATCGTCCCCCGCAGCCAGGATCTTATGCACCGCACTCCGGGTCAGACCCGAAGCCGCGACCAATTGCGCGACGGTGGCACCCCCATCGTGAGCAGCACGAATCGCGGCACTCTGCACGTCGACCGCCGCTGCCTTCGCATCAAGGGCACTTCGGGTCCGCTCAGCCGCAGTCGACACCGCCGAGAGAGCACCGTCCGCATCCAACATCGACTGGTGCGCCTTGCTCACAGCAACTCCTCGATCCACCTGATTGCGAAGAGACCGTACACGATCCACAACGCGATCTCTCTCTGCAGACCAGTCTATCCAGCCGCTCGATCGGCGCTCCCCTGGCGGCGAGGTGCCAATCAGCCGCAGCCCTCTGCCTCCAGTCCGATCGGGAAGTTATAACGAGCCCGAACCGCCCCATCACGCAGATGCCGACGCAGCCCCAGTTGTGGCGCAACATGCTCCACGACCTCCACAGCATCGCGGAGGACCATCACCACCAAACCTTTCAACGCGAGCGCAGCCGCATACCGATACGTGACACCTCCGAGTATGTCGACGTACTGGCGCGTGACCCGATCCATCGCGGCCTCGTCGTCATAGACGGCTGCGAGCTCAAAAGCCGACCGCGTCGCCGCACGATTGACGGTGTCGAAGTCGAGCACACCATTCGGAATGCCGTCGTCGTCGGTGGTGAGAATCTGATCGGGTAGGGGTTTTCGTTTCGGTGACATGGCTCTACCTTTCGTGTCGAAGTGGGAGAAGGAATACATGCCGCGCTGGCAGACCACGCGGCTACAGGAGGCTAGATTGAGTTGGCGTCTGCACTGAGTGCATGGTCAGCGCCGCGTCAGACACGACGCCCAACCGGGCCGACGTCGCGCCGGTTACGGTCTTTAGCAAAGCAAGCAGATCCCCATAGAAGGGCTCGACACGACCTCCGCGAGGCGGCACGACCAAGACCACAGCGCTCGCCCACTCCCTGCGGATGACGTACTTCCTTCAGAGCGGGACCGATAGGCGCAGCACGGTGCACCTGCGCGAACCGGACGGGACGTTCCGCGAAAGTTCAGCCCCACTGATTACCGCAGCTGGGACAGCATGGGCAGCCCGGCCAGAATTGCAGAAAGACACCTGGACGGCCGCTTTGGCAGCCGCCGAACGACCCGACGTTCTATGCTCGCCGATCACCTCGCAGGAACCGGGCACGCTCCTCACGACGAGCCTGCTCAACGCGATACGCATCCACGCTCACCGCCATCCGATCCAGGATCGAAGGCACGCCCGTCCGCCGAGCAAACTCAGCATCCATCCGCTGCGCCTCCGCGTTCCGCGCTGCGACAGTCGCATCAGCAGCCACATCGCGACGATCCTCGGGTGCAGGCCGGGCTGCTCGAGCCAACCGAAGCTGATCGATCTCATTCTGCGGTTCCGTCGCTCGCCGGCGCTTCGCCTCGATGATCGCCTCGATCGACGAATCGACCTCAGCCTGCGCAGCCAGCCGCTGAGCTTCCTGCTCACGGGCCGAGCGTGCACGCGCCTCGTGCAGGGCAATAGTTGCAGACCTCGACTGCTCCTCGGCCGCCTTGATCCGTTGCGCATCCTCGGCGCGAACCGGGTTGAGATGCTCTTCGTCGTACTTGGAGTAACCCATGGTGGGCTCCTTTCAGGGTGACGCGACGGGTTCGCCGCGAAAAGGGACAAGGCACGGCCTTCGCGCGCGTGCGCGTGCGCGCGCAAGAGCCGACCGGTCGACCTCGGTGTCTCTGGTCTTTCGCTGTGGCCGTTATGGGGACTCAGTCCTAAGGGATGGCGGCGGCGAGTTCGTCGAGGGTGTCGAACCAGGGTTCGGTGGTTTCCCGGACGGGGCTGCCGTAGCACGGGTACGCGCGGTCGAGGAGGACGAGTCCAGCTTCTTGGGGTGTGCGGCAGGTGCCTGCGCGCCGGTGGGCGTCGAAGGCAGTAATGGAGGAGAAAGTGTGGTGGCAGCCGTCGCAGTGGCAGGCCTCGCGAGCGGTCCATCGGGCGCGACAGCGGCTGCAGGTGTTGGTTTGTGTCATGGTGCCTCCGGTGTCGGGTCCGGGAGGCTGTTTCTGCCTTCACGGTCGGAGCAGGGCAAGAGTTTGCGCTTCGGGGGTAGTGATTGGCGCAGGAGCGGGTTTGAGGCGCTCAGATTCCGAGTGCGGCTGTTTCGGCTGTGGCTTCGGCAGCGAGCTGTGCAGCTTCGATTGCGAGACGATGTGCCCGGGTCGCCTTGAGCGTGGCGCGGGCGGAAGCTGCCTGCCGGACGCTCTCGGCGCGCCGACGCCGCTCGGTGGGGTCGAGTTCGTTGTGGGGATCGATCTGGGCTTCGTAGCGAATGAGGGCGCGTTCACGGGCTGCGGCGGCGGAGGCTTGCGTGGCTGCTGCGGTGCGTGCGCGGCGGTCGGGGGTGCGGGCCCAGGATTCGTGGGCGGCGATCTGTGCGGCGAGGCGGCGTTCGGTGGCTGGGACCATCTAAAGGCTCCTGAAAATGCGAAAGCCCCAGACATGATGTCCGGGGCTGCGGGTGGGGATATGAGAAGAGCCCGACTCGGTAATGGAGTCGGGCTCGGAGTTCACTGTGCGCCGATGTCTCTTCGTCTGGCTGGAGACATACTACTGGCGCAAGGTCACCTTGCCTGGCGTTTTGCGTACGTGTCAAGGTCGCACGCGGGTGTGTGGCTCAGGTCATGAGGGCAGTCAAACTCAGTGATCCTGTCGACGTGGCCGGCGCTGCGGGACGCGTCGTTGCATCGCCGCAGAGCGGCCCCGGCGATCCGCCGCGTTCGATCGCGGAGCGGAGGAGGAGATTCCGTCAGGCCTGCACCGGGACGGTAGGCCCTCGAAATGCCCCCTGGTTGCCCCGGAGAGCGTCGAAGCGCGTCGGCTCATGCAATGGGGAGGACAAGGACCTGGAAGCGACCGCAGCGTGCCGGTGTGCTTCGGAGGGCGTGGGCTCGAGCGGCAGATTGCTGTGCCGTCATTGGGTTGCCGCACGCCTCCCACGTTGATTCCACGACGGCACCGGTAGCAGTACCGATGAGCGGAGTCGGCGCGGCGTCAGCCGCAGACGGCGGATCTTCGATGGATTTCGATTGGGAAGGTGAAGGGAGTCGAGGTGTCCGGCAAGTGAGGTGGTCACCTTGCGTAACCCCCCTCTGGTAATGATCTGGTGTAAAGGAACTGGTGGGTGGACATCCAGATGTCCAGTGTTCGACGCAAAATGTCCACCGTTCGCACTCAGAATGTCCGGTGTTCATTCATAAATGGTGGACACCTGAATGTCCGGTGTTCCTACGCGAACGGTGGACATCTGAGTGTCCACCATTCGGTGCCCCGAAATTGCCCCTCGCTAACGCTCCATGGTGACATCGATCGCTTGTGATCCGTGTGTCCGCATCACGCTTTACCTGACCGAAGCCACGCCTCGATCGCATCGTCGCTGAGCCGCTTCTGGTAGCGGAGCTGCTTGCCGGCATTGAGGTCCAGTGCGATCCCCCGCAGTTCCTCAGGGCCGTTACCTCCCCACTTGTTGCGGAGCGCTTCTACCATCAGCGCATCGGGCTCCAATCGGATGCCGCGGTCCCGCAGGTAGGTGAGCGCTTGTACGGCCGCGGAGCGCTCTCTACGGTCGAGAAGCCCCTGGTTCTCGACCGCGATAAATGACAACCCTTCGACGGCGGCTTTGATCGGTGCGGAGGCTTCGGGCGTCGGGTCAATCTGATTGCCACCGAGATGTTCGACGTCGAATGCGGTGATCCAGGAAGAGAAGCTGGCCACGCTCTGACTATGTGAGAGCGGCCCGTAGGCGCCGACTGCCACAATGCCCTGGACGTCGCCGGACTGCTCGAGTCCGAGGGTCTCGGACGGGTTGAGGCAGAAGCCAATCACGATACCCCGGGGCCGCCCTTGGAAGCGAGACCTGGCCGATGGGGAGGTGATCGGGATTCCAAGTTTCGTCAGCCAAAGGTTGTCGTTGACGCTTGCTGTGTCTGGCACATGTATTGAGCCCGGACTGCCTGCCCATTCGACTGCGGTCCGGACTGCTTGTCGGAGGGGAACACTGGCTTCGATGTAGGCGCGGCGCATGGTGCGAAGCTAGTTCAGAGGTATGACAGACCGGCGTGACGTGCGCGCTCGGTCTCACAGTAGTCCAGGCAGATTCCCAGAGAGTAGCCGACGACATCCGCGGAGTCCCGATGCCCGTCCGTTCATAAGTGGCAAGGTCGGACCGGTTGGCTCATCAACGCAATCCGGACACGTCGGACAGTCGCTGTACCGTCCCCGATTGACGACACACCCGACCCGGC
>Ga0180216_1001411_pt1 | contig 21612 bp, 29 predicted proteins | sample eDN3rd37CBELigMG_FD_128879 | JGI IMG/M metagenome (GOLD analysis project Ga0180216, IMG submission 128879) | Enriched Miracle-Growth compost microbial communities from Emeryville, California, USA - eDNA 3rd pass 37_C BE-Lig MG (version 2)... ...
AGAATGGCGGCAGACAGACGGTAGACATCGAGGATGAATAATGGTAGAATGTGGAAGAATGGCGGCAGACCAGCGGCAGAATGTGTTTTGGTATGTCCAGGGCGAGGACGGCGCCCGCCGACGCACCGTCGCCGCCGCCGCGCGCCTACGTCGCCTCTACATCACGCCTACACTACGCCTACACCACACGTGGGGACGCACGAGAACGCGCACGGACCGGCGGAGAAGGCACCAAAGGCACGGACCCGCGACGCCTCGTCGCTGCCTGGACGCGCCGAGGCGGGACGATCCTAGGACGGTGTCGGGTGCGACCGTGCGCCTCGGCCGCCTGCCTGGCCCGCCTGCCTGGCTGTCGGAGGCGCGCAGAGCGCGGGCGGGGACGAGGCGGACGCTGGAACGCGAATAGCTAGCCGCGCTGCATCGTGGCTCGACTGCCCTTGGGGCGGCACGGACGCCGCCGCCATGAACTCGGCCACCGCGCACCCGGGCGCCAGCAACCCGGCGCCCATCGGCGGCCGCACGCCCGTTCAGATGGACTGGGAGAACCGGGACGCCATCGAAGGGCTGCACATTGGCGTGCGCCGGATCGCCGAGTTCCTCATCCGCTTCGGTGCGGCGCGGCACGCCGCAACTGAAGGCAGCCAGCGCTCCGCCTGCTGACGCCTGCCAGGAGGGGACGGCTCCGTGGGCGCGTGCTGTACTCGCGCAGATCTGGACGCACGGTACAGCCTCTCAAAGGTCGAGGAGAAGCTCAGCATGCTGGAGCGCAAGCTGGCCCTCCTAGAAGCACAGGTCCGCGCCCTTCGCCGTACCAGCCTCGGCGCAGGCCCTGCTTGCCGACTCAACCCGCCAAGGCGTGTGCGTTGCGTGTGGGCTCGTGGTGCGCAGGTCAAGTCGCTGCCGCCGTGAAGGCGCGCTGGAGTGCGGGCAGGAAGTGTACTATTTTCTTCGTGGCGCTCTGTACAATAATGCGGGAAAAAAAAGAAGAAACGCTTGGTGCAGTACAAGTCACTAGTTTACAGTGTTTATGCGGCGGCGCCGGTGCCCGGAACGGCGCGCTCGCTCGTGAAAATGGAGACGAGAGAGTCCGTGGAGCCCACGGCCATGAGCATCTGGTGCGGGTGGAACGCCAGCGACGAAATGGGCCCGATGCGCTGACCCAGGAACCCGTCGTGGTAGCGGATGGTCGACAGCGACTGGCCGTCGTTGGTGAAGACCTTGACTTGCTGCAGCGATGTGCCCCTAGGGAGTTGCGCGCGCAACGGGGGCCCACAGCGACGTAGAGCTCACGGGTTAGCGCCCCGTTCCGCGTCACCCAGACGATCTGCGGGCGGGCGGCCAGCCGGCCGGCCGTACGTGGCCACGACAGGCGCGTAGGCGTGCACGGCCATGGCGCTCATGCCCTGCGTGTGCGCCTCGACGGTGCGGAGCGCGTGGCCCCGGCGGCTGCGCAGGTCCCAGAACTTGACCTCGCCCTGCGTGCTGCCACCCGCGGCGCGACACAACGTAGCGGCGACAGCTCTCGAGGCCGCCCATCAGCTTCCAAGGAAGCAACTCCAGCCGTCCCACTCGTCTCACCAGCGCAACGCACCTGCCGGTGACCACCTCGCCGTCGCCAAAGCGCTGCCAGCTGGCGCCGACCACCCAGCTGCGGTGGTCCTGCGACGCCATCACCATCCTGCAGGCGTGGTGGTTGCGAGAAATGCCCAAAGGAGCAACTTAGCACCCTCAGACCAGCATTCGGGGAAAAATCTGTTGTGGCGTACGATTCCTTGGGGGGCAGGCGCCGGTCGTAGACGCGGACGTAGCCGTCGCCGCAGCCGGCGACGATCAGGTCGCCGCGCAGGCGGTCGCTCGCGATAGTCGTGATGCACGATTCGGACGACGTGCGAATGTCCTGAGCCCCCGGCGTTCGCCGTGGCGCACGTTCGCGGCTGATGTCAGCGCGCTGTTTCCGGTTGCAGATCCCGTCGAACTTGGCGCGGCCGTACCTGCGCGCACAGCTCGCGCTCGACGTCCCAAATGCGGATCACGCGCGTGTCGCCCGACACGATCAGGCTGGCACGCCGCTGCTGCCACTCCATGACCAGGCCAGCGCCCGCTCCTAAGCGGAGCAAGCGCCGACGAGTCGCATCCACGCGCGTCAGCGGCCGCGCGCGGCGCACCAAACCACACGCTACGCATGGCCTACCGCGGTTGCCAACCAGCATGTCGCCCAGGGCACGCCAGGCGGTCAGCTGGCTGACGCGGTGCGGGTCGTCAAAGTTGCGCCACAGGCGCACGACGCCGTCGTCTGTGGATGGGTTCGGCGAAGGAAGCAAGCCACGACGCCAGTCAGCACATGGCGCATGCGGGCGGCCGCCCACGCAGCGGATATGCGCGGTCAGACCCGAGCCAGTGAGCAGCAGCGGCACGTCGTCCTCGTTGACCAAGTTCAGCGCGGTCAGGCGCGTGTGCGGCGGGTTGCGGTTGGTGAAAAAGTTACGCTTGCTCCCGTCCGTCAGGTCCCAGACGCTAGTGGTCGGGGCCGAGCCGAAGAACACCCCGCGCGGCGGTTACGACCGGCAACCCCTTTTCACTCTCGCCCGGCGCCGCACCACGCGTACGCAATGCCGTCGCGGCCGTCGCCCACGACCAGCTTGGGCTCGTAGGCGAAGAACCGCAGGTGCGCGACGGTCTCCGCCTCGTTGTCCAGAATGTGCACCTGCTCGTCGAACCGGCGGAACTCTGCGCCATGACCAGCCCGCACGAAAGCGGAGCCCCACTTTCAGCCACCGCGGCCGATGTTAAGGCGGTCAGTCCCCGGTGGTCGCTCGCTTCCCGTACGGGCTGCGATCTGCGCCGGCATGGCGTCGCGCGCGATCCGCTCGTTCCGCTTCCGACGCCACGCGCGCGTGAGCGCCAGCGGGCTCGTGGGGTCTCGCGCTGCTGCTTCGTCCTGTGACTGCAAGCAGTTTCCATGCGTTCGCACGGCGTGTCAGCCGGCCAGCAACGGCGACGTGACCCAGCTGTGCTAGCCAGCCGTACCGCGGACGGCGGCATGGCCAGCTGCTCGCACGCCCAATCAAAGTAGCGCGACGCGAGCGGCAGCGTGGGCGTCGGCCGCGGTGGGCCGGCCGGCGCCGTCGTCGGCATCGGGCTGCGCGTCGCCGCCGGCGCTGGCTCCACCGGCGGGTGCTGTCGGATGCCGCCTTGCGCAAGCACGGAAACGCCGTTGTTACTCACGGCGAAAGCGGCGTATTGCTTCGCGCGTGGCACGACGTACCTGGCTCTCGGCGGCACCACCAATCAGGCCCAGCAGCGTCGACGCCGTGCTGCAGAGAGCAAATGCAGTGGACGATGCAAGCTCCAGGTAAGGGACCATTGCACCTTTGCTCCGTCTGGAGCCGCTAGCTGCGCACCGCTTGTTGGCGTGCTTGGGGCGCGGCCGCTCAACGGGCGGCGCGGTCACCGGCGCGGGAGGCGGCTGCGCCGGCTCGAACGATGCGTGGATGGCGTCCACAATCATCTGCGCCTGCTCGGCCACCTGCGGAACCGGGTCACTGGCCAGATTGAGCACCAGCTGTCCCGCCAGCAGGTAAAGGCGCGCAGACAGGTCGCGTTGTAAGAAATTTCGTTTTTCTCGCGCGCCCCCCTGCGGCGCGACCACGCACCTTCCACAGGCACTGGTGGACCGATGTGCTGTTGGCAATGCCCAGCTGGATCGACGGCGTGCCGCCAAAGAACGTGGTCGGCAGCGACCGCCGCGCGTCCGGCCGCCCGTCGGCCGGCGGGTTGGCCGCCCGCCGCATGTCCTCCTCCCACATCTGTCGTCGGACCACCAATAGCGCACCAAACCGAGAGCCGTCAGCGACGAGGCCCCCCACCGGGCGGTGTCCCGTGGCGCCGGCGGGCGTGCCTCTTGCGCCACGACGCGGAACTCGTGCTCGTTCAGGTGCACAAACGCCGAGACGGCGATGGCCAGCTGCGCGCCGCGGGGGGGCGGGCCCCGGCGGGTTCGCACGCAGGGACCACCTCAGCACCAGGGCCGGCCCGCCCCGGCAGACCGCCCCGAGGCCGAGCACCACGCACCTCGCGCCGGACCATCGGCGAGCAGTCGGCGGTCACGATGACGAGCGCCACGGCGATTTGGTGCTCCACGTGGACAACGTGCTCGATGCGGTCCGGGTGGCCAAAGAAGCGGCCGAGCGCGTACACCACGGCCGCTCGCACTGCCGGCACGGGGTCGGACAGCAGGCCTTGCAGCGGCTCGGCCGCGTTGTCCCTGCCCGGCCGTCAACATTGAGTCGTTAAGGGATGGGCCCGTGGTCGTCAGCGGAACGACGTGAAGGAGAATGCCGGCGCGTTCGTGGCAAGCCCCTACCGCAGCGCCATGCCCTTGGCCTCCGGGTTGTTGGCCCACATCTCGGCGAGGTAGAGGCAGAGCCACTGGCGCAGCATCGGGTCGGGGTCGTTGAGCTGGGCGAGGCACTGCGAAATCGCGCCCATGCGGATGCACGACTGCTGCGCGAGCGGAAAGTCCTTGCACGAGATGGCCAGCACGACCGCCGACTCGGCGCGCTCGGTGGACGGCACGCCCGCCGCCCACAGCACGGCGCTGAAGTACCGGAAGCCTTGGTCCTTGATTAGGTCCGCCTGGCACGACCTGCGTGCACGATAGGGCGGCAGTGTCGATCCGACGCGGGGGGGTCGCGGGGTGAGCGGCGCGGCACGACGCGAACACCGTGGCCGGCCGCCGCCCGTACCGGTCGACGACCATGATCTTGGACCAGACGTGCACGAGCACCGCCCGCAGCTCCGTGGCCGCCGACTGCAAGAGCTTGAGCACGTAGGGGAAGATGCCGACGGACAGGGCCAGGTTGACCGCCCACGGCCCCAGGTCCAGGAACTGGGCCAGCAGCCGCAGCGCGCGCAGGCGGTGCGACTGGCTCAGCAGGACTTGCAGCACAATCGGCAGCTGCTCCGGCGGCTGCTCCGAGGGGAACCACCGCACAAGCAAAGCGCTGCGTCATCGTGAGGACGCGGATCCACCGATTTGGCCATGCGACTTGGCATCGGCGTACGCGCTTGTGGTCGTTCGCGGTTTCCAGCCAGACCTGGAAGGCCTGGAGCTGCTCGCTGAAGAAGGGGCTGTGAACGTACTCGCCCGTGCTGCGCCCAACGATTGTCGCCAGCATAGCGTCATGGAACTGTGCGGTGAGTGGGGCACAGTCTCCGACTGCGCTACCTTGCATGCGCACGGCGCTCACCCGTTGAGCAGCTTTGGCATCTGCGACAGGCACAGGTCGGCGGCCAAGTCCCACGAGGCCCACAGCGGGTGCTGGTGAGTCGGCGGCAGCTGTACGTGGCCGCCCGCCCTCACAGGACCACATCACGGTGAAGGCTGTCAGCCGCGCTCGTTGGAAGCGCAGGCCCTCCGCCCGGCGCACCTTGGGCGACGACATGGGTGTGGCGTTGTACGAGCGCATGATGCGGTCCGCGAGCAGGTAGTTGCGGAAGAGCGACGCCAGCAGCAGGTCCTGCCGGAAGAGCTTCTGGAACAGCTCGCGCGGCAGGACGTTCCATGCGATTGTGTCCGTGATCGCCGTGAAGATCCAGTTGAGCTCGCCCAGCGGTGTCCGCCGGTCGTTCAGCCGTCCTGGAGTGTCGCCGCCACCCACAGACGATAACTAGCCTGGCCGCTGTTGGGGCGGGCCGGGGCGCCAAATCCACCCTGCTGTGAGGACCCCTGGCCGCACCTGGGATCTTGTCGACGACGTCCAAGGACAGCGACGTCATGAGCGGGTTTTGCAGGATAAAGTAGCGGATCGCAATCTCGATCGGCGTGGTCAGGCACGACGTGAACAGGTCCGCCGGCAGGTTCGGGTTCATCGGCAGGATCTCGTTCGCGCCGCATGCGGCTAGCTGAATGCAGTCGCGCATCGGCTGGACAACCGTGTTCGGGTCCGCCGTGTCCAGCTGGCCCGAGGCCTTTTGGCAGTGCGTGCAAAAACGGGGGAGGGGTCGCAGACCACGACAACCAAATGTTGGCGCGCCTGCAGCGAGGGCGCCCATGCGCGATGGGGTCGCGGCGTACCAAAGCCTTCTCGTACTCGCGCTCGCGCTGCTCGGCGTACATGTTGAACGCGTTCAGGATGTGGCCGGCGCCGGAGCAGTCGTAGACAAAGATGGACGGCGAGCCCATCCACGTCTGGAGGTCGTACACCGACAGCGGGATGTACTGCGTAAAGTTCTTGTTGAACACCCAGATCTCGCCGTTGGGCGTGGGCCGCGGCACGCCGTGGCCGTTGTAGTGAAACAGGATCCGCTCGTCGCGCGAGTTGCGGCGCAGCGAGGAGCAGAGCTTGCGCGCGTCCTGCCGCCGCCACCGGACGTACGACAGGCGGGCGCGGCGCCCTGCTGCGAATGAGCCATCGCTTCCACGCCCGCACCCGCTGTGGGCATGCACGGCGGCGTACCTCGGCCGTGGGGTCCATCGCCGCCTTGTACCGCGCGCGCGGCTGCCACCGCTCGTACTGCGTCTGCAGCGCCTGCGAGATGGCCTCGATGGCTGTGGACGGCGCAGAAACGCGCGACGCCGACGCGTAACCGTGTGAGCCCACGGAGCCGCCGACCCAAAGGCGGAAACGGCCAGCGAGGGCGCGCACCGCGCTGCGGCGGCTGGCTGAACGGGTCGATCCAGCACTCGAGCCGCGCGCACGGCTTGGTCTTGATCACGTCGGGCGGGTCAACGCCGATGTTGAGGCAGAGCATGATGGCCACGCTGACCGTCTTCATGCGGTCGCGGTTGCGCCAGTTGTCGGCGTACGGCGTCAGGTCGACGGTGGGCGTGCCGTGGGTCTCGAGGTGCGGCCGCAGAAAGCACCAGCGGCCGGCGTCGACAAAATACCGCTGGCCCGCCGGGTCGATAATCTCAAACGCCGCCGGGTCCACCGCGCCCAGCTCGGGCGCCGCCGCCGCGAGCGCGGCGGCCACGACCGCTTGGTTCGTCACCGTCGTGCGCCATCGCTCGTCGCTGACGGCGGCGTCCAGCGACAGGCGCGCCGACGACGCGCTGCGCTGCGCGGCGGCCGCGGCCAGGTTCTTGCTGGAGGAGCGCGCCAGGCTGGCGAGCGACGACGACCCGGACCGGCTGCCGAGCGGCGTGCTCGTCTCGCCGGCCGCGTGGGGCCGCGGGTCGCCGGCTCCGTCCATGGGCGCCCGCCCCTCGCAGGGGAACACTAACGGCGCCGAGCTGTGCGTGAGGCCGGCGGGTGGGGGCCGCCCTGCGCGACTCGGGGGTGGTGACGCAAGGCCGCAGCCCGCCGTCGTCCTAGAAGCGAGCACTGCACGTCCTGCCTCCTCCAGCAGATCGCGGCGGCTTGGCCAACCGCTGTTAAGGGCCGCCAAGCAGCTTCTAGCGACGCTAGCCCGCCGTCCCGAGCATGCCTTCGCGGCGGCGTCGACCCTCGGCGACGCCACGCCAACGCGCCCCAATCCCTGCGCACTTTTTCCAAACCTACCGCGCAGCGTACTCGCCCGTCCTAGCAGTGCCTACAGCACCGTCGCAGGCAGGCGTTCAGCCGCTTCCAAGGGCGTCGTGCGCGGCGGCTGCGTGAGCGGCGTCGCGAGCGGCGTCGCGGCTGCTCCAGCGCGGCGCGGCGCGCCACCCAACCGCCGGCTGCGATGACGTCATGAACACGTTCCGACTGAGAGAAACGGCGCTTGGACGCGCTGAACGTCTTCCTGACTACTGACCCGTACGGCCTAGCGAGATAGGCCCAACCCTAGCCGGCGAACGGCCCTACTGAACCCTCGCAGCAGCATACGTACAGGCGGCGGCCAGTTCCTGAATGCGCAGCAGCCGGGCCCCTCCAGGCATGACCGGCAGCAGCGCGGTGCGGTTCCGCGGCAGCGGCGGTATGGCGTCATTATGCGCATCGAAACAATGGAGCCGGCCCGAATTTGGATCGGATTGGACCAACCCTACCGTAGTAGTTAGTGTACACTTTGCGTTGGAATGTACAGCAGCTGTCTTCACAATGTACACGTCCGTCGTCCAGGTCACGAAGCTTTGGCAGCATACCTGACATCGCCAGCGTCGCACAATGTCCTCCACCCGGTCAGTGTGACGACCCGTTGCATCGTGTGCCGCTCCGGCCAGCGCGCTTCGTGGCGTACCGATCGCGCAGCACCCGAAAGGCGGCGAGCGAAGCGTAGGGCTTCTTGGTCAGCGGGTCAAAGTAGCGCGCTGGCAGGCCCGTGATGGCGCAGACCGGTCTGGGCGTGGCTGCGTGCCCCCCGCACCCACAAGCACCGCCCGCCCTGCCAGCTTAGTCCCGCCGGCGCCACCGACACGCGGCGGCGTCACGCAGCCGGGTCGCGTACGCGGCGTCTGGCTCTTGAACAGCGCCGCTCTCAGCGCGTCGTCCGAGAACCCCGAGAAGGAGACCAAGTTGCGCGTGTACGGCCCCGCGGGCGCCCCTTCGTCGCCGCCGGCGAGCTTCAAGGGGTCCGTCTCGGCGGTGACCCGCAGCGAACGGACGGCGCACCGCTCGCCCGTGAGTCTACCGGCCGATTCGACAAGAGCAGCCGCCCGAAGTCGCCCTCCCCCACATGGCTTAGTCCAGCGCCAGCGGCATGCCGGATGGCTTTCGCCGCTCCACGCACGTGGTCACGCGTTTGTTGGCGCGCTTCCGCTCCTCTTCCCGCTTCTGGAAAGCCTCCAGCGATGCGAGGTTGAGCTTCTCCGTCTCGGCCGCTTCCGCCAGCCGCTCTTCCTGCGTCTTGGGCCGCTCGACCGGCCTTGCAGGGCGCACCATCTGCACGCGCCACACCGCCGCCGGCCACGACAGCCACGCCGCGCACCGCTTAGCGCCGCGAAACGATCGGCGGCCAGCCGTTCCAGCCGGCGTGAGCGGACCTGCTTGCTCTGCAGCTCCCGTGCGGCACGCCGCTGCTCCGAGGTCAGCGTGCTCGTGACGGTGCTTGCGCGAGAGCTCGTCCGCCGCTGCGACGGGTCGATCACCGCCGCTGTTAGCCATTTTCACAGAACCACACCTAGCGCAGTCAGCGGCCGCGATCGCCATCCGCCAGCAGGGCGCCCTGGCACACGCCAGGCGGACGAACCAGGCCGCTCACGCTTCACTTTCTTGACCGCGGGCGCTTGGTCGTGGTCGGCGGCGCTGGCCTTGGCGATCAGCGAGTCGAGCGCGTCCAGCTGGAACGTGGGCACCTCCCGCGGCGGCCGCTTCATCTGGGGGGGTGGTCGCCGCGGCGGCACCACGGGCTGGCCGTCCGCGCCCGTCGGCGGGGGCTTGCGCTCCCGCCTCTTGGGCTTATCCTCTTCCGGCTCCGCATCGATGGGCTCGTCGGTCTCGGAAATGTCAAAGTCCGAGTCGACAATGTCCTCGACCTCTGCGTGTGCGTCGGCAGCGGGAAGCGGGCGGAGCGCCAGCACACGCGTTAGACGCGTCGCAGCCGCCGCGCAGCAGCACCGGCGGGGCAGGGGCGTACCGCCGGTAAACTGAAACTCTTCGTCGGCCTCCTCCTCCTTGAAAATGTCCTGCTGGTAGAACTCGTCGACCGCCGCGGCGTCGGCCTCCTCGTCGAGCAGCTGGCGCAGCCGGTTGCCGGCGTTCGCGCGCTGCGACCGCCGGACCGACGCGGTCGCTGGCGAGGCCATGGCGCCGGCGTCCAGGCGACCGCCTGCCGCAGGCAGCCCCTTCCGGGTTGCCTTGGGCCTTTGAATCCAAGCGCGCCCGTCCGAGAGCCGCACTTCCGCTTCTCCAGCCAGCGCCTTCCAACTGCACGCCGCCGTCGCCAGCCTAGTCCGCCCACTCCACGCCTTCTCGCCTTCTCTACGCCTTCTTGCCTTCTCTATGCCTTCTTGCCTTCTTGCCTTCGCCAGCGGCCTCGCCAGCGTCGTCGCCAGCCCCCTCCTGCCTCCCGCCTGCAGACGACTTCACCGGCGATGACGTCATTTGGCGCCAAATTTTCAAGTGGCGCGAGGACGAGGACGACGAGGACGACGACGACGCAGAGGACGACGAGGACGAGGACGACGACGCAGAGGACGAGGACGACGAGGACGACGAGGACGAGGACGACGAGGACGACGAGGACGACGACGACGACGAGGACGAGGACGACGCAGAGGACGACGACGACGACGACAACGACGACGAGGACGACGACGAGGTGAGGACGAGGACGAGGTGGACAGGCCGTGGCTGAGGCGCACAAGCGCAGAGAACGAGGCGTAGAGAAGGACAACGAACGAGAACGAGGCATGACCGCGACCTGGAGGCAGAGGACGAACGCGAGGCACCCCCCCGACGCGGCAAGACTGCGAACGAACGGGCCCCCGAAGCCGGCCAATACTTGGTGTAGGCAGCAGCGGGCCTGTCGACCATGGCGTCCAACAGCGGCTTGCGGCTGTGGCTGGCCCTCTTCGTCGTTCGCCTCGCCAATGCGGCGGCCGTGCAAACCTTCGCCGCGCCGGACGAGTACTGGCAGGCGCTGGAGCCGGCGTACCGCTGGGTCTTTGGATATCCGCGCGCGGACGGCTTGCAAGGGGCACCATGGCATTGTGTTTCTTGCCACTGCCAGAACTCCTTAACCGGGCCGGCGTCTCCGTGATCTGTGGAGGCGTGCTCGTGAGCACAACAGGCTACCTGACCTGGGAATGGCGGCGGCAGATCCGCGGCTACCTCCACCCGCTGCTGTTCGTGCCGGCCTACTGGCTCGTTGACCAGCTTGGCCTCGCCAACACGGACGCCCTGGTGCGTATCACGTCGGCCAACGCCGTGCGGCGTTGGCCAACCCTAAGTCGGGCTCTGGCTGCCCAGGTTGCCCCTCCCCCCGACCAGGTCTGGGCGCCGTACGTGGTCCAGGCCGCCATTGCGGCGCTCGGCGACCTGTACGTCTACCGCCTCGCCCACAAAGTGGGCGGCCCGCAGGCGGCGCGCTACGCGGTACGCCGTGCGCTCTAGCCGTATCGGCACGTGGCGCTCGAAGCCAACCATTCTGTGCGCGCTGCCCCAGTCGGCGGCTGGCCGGCCGCCGCAGCTGATTCTCTCGTTGCTGTCTTGGTTCAACCTGTACAGCAGCGTGCGCCCGCTGGCCAACTCGGTGGAGGCCGCGCTGACGCCTGTGGTGCTCTGCTATTGGCCCGAGCCCATCACCGACCGGTGCGCGCCGGCAAAACAGGCCACGGCTTTGTCCGTGCCAAGCTGACCGTGCCTGAAGGCGGGCCATCACGGCGGGTGCCACAGTGGAAACGTCAAGTTGGCGCTGCTGGTGGCGGCCTTGAGCTCCGTCCTGCGCCCCACGGCAGCGCTGCTCTGGCTGGCTGTCGGCGCCGTCCAACTGTGGCGCTGGCGGGACACGCCGGGCAGGGCCGCGCACCTTGTGCTCGCCCAAGTCCTTCCGATCGGGTACGGTGCGCCGTCCTGGCAAGTTCCGAAGCGCGTGGAGCTCACGTGGTCTTCTCCGGCAATGACTTTTGTGTTACCTAGCGCGCTCGCCGTGGCGGTGGGGGCGCTGGTTGACCGCACCGGCTACGGCCACTGGGTGCTGACGCCGGTGCGCTTCCTGCGGTTCAACGTGCTGGAGAACCTCTCCGTCTTCTACGGCACCCACCCGTGGCACTGGTACGCCACGCAGGGCGTGCCCCTGGTCGCGGGCACCCTGCTGTGGCCGGCCGCCGTCGGCGTGTCAGCCGGCCGCGGCGTGCCGGCCGTCCGCTGGCTCGCTGGCCTCGCCGTGTGGGCCGTCGCTGCCTACTCGCTCCTGGCGCACAAAGAGTTCCGGTTCATCCACCCCGTCGTGCCGCTCGTGGCGGTCCTGGGCGGCGTGGGCATCGCGCACCTGGCCACCGCGGGCCGCTCGGCCGGCCCGCGCCGGCCCGCCTGGTGGCGGCGGCCGCGCGCCGTGCTCACCGCGGTCGCGGCCACGCAGCTGCCGCTGGCGGCGTACCTCGGCCTCGTGCACCAGCGCGGCGTGGTCGACGTGGCGCACTGGCTGCGCCACCGCCCGGCGGCGACCGCGGCGCAGCCGTGGAGCGCCGCCTTCTTGATGCCGTGCCACTCGACGCCCTGGCAGGCGTTCGTGCACCAGCCCGCCGCCGAGCTGGAGTTTGTCACCTGCGAGCCGCCCACCCGGTGCGCGCAGCGGGCATGCCGTGGTATGACTAAAGATTCGGCCTGCCCTGCTTACGTGCGCCTCGGCGCGATGGTCGGCCGCAATGCAGGAGCGACGAGCTTGCCGGCTACCTGGACGACTCGGACCGGTTCTTCGCCGATCCGGTGGGGCAGTGGGACGCGCGGTGGTCGCGTGCTGCGTCGGGCCGGCCGTGGGACTATGTGATCCTCTTCGATGCGCTGGTGCCGACGTTGCACGCGCGCCTGGAGGCGGACGGCCTGCACGAATGCGCGCGGTTCTTCAACAGCCACTTTATCGACGACGCCCGCCGCGCGGGCGACGTCGTTGTATACTGTCGCAGCTAGAGCATGCGTGTATAAAAGGGCCAATGTACAAAAACGATGCATCATCATCGTCTATCATGCCTTGTGCGTGGCGTGCCAGGCTGTCTCGGTCAAGAGGCGGTGGGCACCGCCGACGCCGCGGTGGCGAGGTAGCTGACCGCCATGGCGTCCACATGCCGCAGGCGCTGGGCGCCGGCCAAGGGCAGCGACGCCAGGTGCTCGCCCGCGTGGCTCTCGCCGTGGAACTGTTTCCCTCAAAAATAGGCGCCCAGGCGCGCCGCGACGCCGTCAGCGACCCACGGCGGCACTGCCACCTAGGCAATCGCGCCGCAACGGCACACACCAGCTGGCTGTTGAGGAGCGCGAGCTGGTCCGCCGTGGTGGACGCCATTTCTTCGACGGCCATCCTGCAAGCGGGGCCGGCGCTTGCTGCACAGGCGTTCCATGACGTCAGTCGCGCGCGCGCCCCACAGACCACTACTCGCCGCGGCAGCGCGACCCCCTACCGCGCCTCGATGGCCTGTGCCGAGCGCGCCAGCACCGGCACGGTTTGCAGGATGCGTGTCATTTTGGCACGGAGCACGACAAACTCGTCGGTCATGGCCTGGCCCTCGGTGCGCAGCCGCTGCAGGGCCGGCCGCAGCCGCTGGGCGACGTCGGCAAAGTCGAGGTACACCTGCGCCCCGTGGGCAAAATCGGGCACGCGCTGCGGGCGCAGCCGCTGCAGCAGGCGCTGCAACTGGCCCAGCTCTTCTGCAGGGACGGGCCAGGGGGGGTGCTAACGCCCTACCACACGGTGTCAGTAGGCCGAGAGCGGCAGCAACGGGGCCGTCGCCGCCGGCCTTCCACGCACCGGCAATGAGCAGCTTGGGCGCCAGCTTGGTGATGAGGAGCCGGTGGGCTTCGTGGTCCAGGTCCGCGTCCACGTAGAGCTCCACGGCCGTGCGCAGCTGGCCCTCGGCGAGCGCGCGATCCGCCTGCTGCGCAAACGCGACTGATCGCGGGACACTCTACGGTTAGCACGCCGTCGTACGGTGGCGCCGCGGCTACGGCCCGCCGCTGCACGTGCCTTGGCGGCGGCGATCCAGTCCTTGGGAATGCAGAGCTTGCCAACGAGCACGGCCTCGTCGGCGGCCGACAGGGCCGACCGCGCGAGCAGGGTGCGCACCAACAGCTCGCGTCTGACTCCACCGCGCTTGCGCCAGCTTGGAGAGGAGACCGTTAGCTCTCGCCACGGTTCGCACCACCGTGGCTCCGCTGAGCAACATACGCGGCTGGGGAGGAGACGTGCAGGGCCACCAACACGGCCCACGGCACCATGCCGGCGTTGGCCAGCTGCGTCGCCCACGCAGTGTGCAGCCGGTCGGCCTGATCGGGGCGCGCCAAGTCGCGCACCAGGGCCGCCCTAATACCTCAACGCAACTTCATACGGCCGTTGGATGAAGCAGTCAGCACGGGTTGGCCGTTGAGCGGACATGCATGCGCGTGCACCGCACCGAAGGTATGTGTACAGCAGCCAGGGCAGGCGGTAGTCCATCGTAGCGCTGCCAAAGGAGAGCGGGTGCAGCGCTGCGCAAATAAGCGGCAAAACAACCAGCCTCGATGCGCATCAGCGGCCCGCCTCACGACGCTGCACGCTGCGGCTCCCGCCTGCCGCACCTTGGTCGAGCAGGTACGTGGCATCGGTCGCCACCTTGAGCACGTGGTAGCAGGCGTCGAGCTGCGAGCCGCGCAGGGCCGCCCCGGCAGCCGCCGACGCGCCCGGCGCCAACGGGCGCGACGACGCCGGCCCGTCGGCCGCCGTCCACAGCCGGTCAAAGGCCTCTACCGCCTGCCGCAGGTCGCCGCGGTAGCCCGAGCGGTACCAGAAGCACAGCGCAAACAGGCGGCGCCAGTCGAGACCTGGGGAAGCGCCAGGGCGAGTTACGCGGGGGGTACTTTCCTTAGCGCTACTTCGTGTCCGTCTTCGGTCAGGTTGGCTGGCGCCTTACCTTTCTCCAGGATGGTCTTGTGGTCCACCTGCCCCGCCAACAGGCGGTACAGCACCAGGTAGTCGGGGTCGATGGTGCCCGCAAAGTCGGCGTCGGCCGTGCGCGTCGTCCACACGGCAATCTGCTGCCGCAGGTCCTCGCGGAACTGGTCGTCGCCGCCCGCTTGCGCCAACTGCGGCGCACCATGAACAGCGCAGCTCGCCCGTCCATACCGTTAGGTCGGCCGCACCGGCTTCACAGCTAGCGAGGTGCTGGCAGACGCACCAGGGTGGCCAACCGAACATCCTTGTAGGCGATGGCGAGCGCGCACGCCTCCGGCAGGTGATGCGCAGTGAGCAGGCTGAACATGCGCTTGGCGGGCGTGTCCAGCAGCCGCTTCTCGCGGTCCAGCGCGTCGCGGCTGGTGGCCTTGAGCCACAGGGTCAGCGCGTGCGCGCGCGTGACCGCGTCCAGGCGGCGGCGCTTCGTCGGCACGGCGCTGGTGGTCGCGGTCCCGGCGAGCGCCGACCGGCCCGCCGCCGTGCTACCACCGTCCACCGCCATGGCGTGGCCGGCAGCTTCGCCTGCGGTCGTCGCCGACGCGAGCGGCACCGGGTCAAACAGCGCGGTCGCCAACCGCCACAGCGCTGCCTCCACGCGATGGCTCGAGGTCGCCGAGTCCTCGTGCCTGGGGGGGCGCGCGGGTCAAACAGATACACAACGACAGCATGAAAAGTTAGTGGCGCGAACCGCGCCTTTTTGCTACGCCATCAGGCGGGGTTTATCCGTACCCTTCGCGAACGCCGGCGACGCTCGGCTGGCCCACGGCCGCGGCCAGCGCGGCGGCTGTGCGCGGGCGCGGGTGGGCAGTGGGCTGGCCGTCGTCGACCCAGACGTCCGTGTGCTGCAGGGCCACCTCGAGGGCGGCCACCGTGCGCTCGCGCACCGCCGCCTCGTGCGCAGCGTCGAAGGGCCGCACGCGCGCGATGCGCACCGCCCCAACCGCCGCGCTGGTGGGAAGGCGTACCCACCCGGTCAACCAGATGTTCACCAAGTCAGCCTAGTCCTGCTCGGAACGCCATCACCGCCCACCACAGGAGAAGCACACGCACCTGCCCGGCGCGCCGACGGTCACGAGCGTGTCGCCCGGGCCCCAGCAGACCCGAAAGGAGCGGCCAAACATGAGGCCGGCGTCCGCCACCGCCGCAGTGCGCTGCTGCTCGGGCTGGAAAATGGCCGACGCCTCCGTGGGGGTCCGGCGCACGTCGACCGGCGTCGGCAGGCGCGCCGATACTACAGCCGCTGGCGGCGCATGCCGCGCAGGCGCGGGCAGTTCCAGCCCGGGCGCTACCGCCGTCTTGGCCGGCACGGGCGCGGTGGCCGCCCAATCCGACGTCGGCGCGCGCGGCGCCGCCCGGCCGCCCGGCAGAGCGCCCGGCGTCTCGTCCTCGGCAAAGTCCAGCGGTGCCGTGGCCAGCTTGCGCAGCTGGATGTTGTTCGCCGACAGGCCCAGCGACTGCGCGAGGCGCGGCGCCGCGGCCAGCGGCGCGGTCGCCGGCGCGGCCGCCTCGGCCTCGTCTGCCTCCATTTCCGCTGCGCAGGCAATGCCGGCAGCACGCCCAACCGGTCCAGAAGTGGGCATCACGCTTCCCTTGGTTGCCCCGGGCGCGCAGGGCGTCCGCGTACCGAGCGACTGGGGCGGAGGCAGCTCTTCGTCGGCCGTGCTGGAGGCGGTGTGTTCCTCCTCGTCTTCGTCTACCTCCTCCTCCGCACCGGTGGCGCTCTCTTCGTCGGTGCTCACGTCGCCGTACGTGGCCTGCTGGTGACGCGGCGCGCATGAAGTCAACAACGCCGGCGTTTATTATTATGCAAGCCCGCCAACAAGCGCTTCGCCACACCACGACGGGCGCATCCGCCGTACCGGCTTGCCCTCCACGGGCGCCGCCGCGCCGCGCGGACCGTGGGGCCCCGGCGTCGGCCGCGCGGGCAAGCGCCCGCGTGCTGGCGCCGGGCGCGCCGACGCCCCAGAGGCCTCCGTGCCGCCCGCGATCGCGGCATCGTCGTCGTCGTCGTCGTCGTCGTCCAGACCTGGCAGGCAGCGCGGGAGGCCAGAAGAAGAAACCCGCGGGCGCGGTTAGCCGCACGGTTTGGGCGCTCTCAACACGTGCACATATTGGCCGCATACCGTAGCGCGAAAAGTGCTCGACGCGGAACTCCCACGTGCCGGTGGCGGCGTCGTACGAGATGAACTCGGTGTCCTCCATGCCCTTGAGCTTCTCAATCTTGCGCTTCACGCGCGGGTCGGCGGGGTCGACCACGGGCTGGCCGGTCTCCTTGTTGACGGGGTAGCAGTGCTCCAGCCGGATGATCGCCGGGTGGTTCAGGCCCTGGCCCACGGGCGGCTTGTTGTTGTCGTCGGGGTACACGGCGACGCTCTTGTTCTGGAAGACCACGGTGTGGCACAGGTCGCGCTCGCCGCGCAGGTCGACGGGCTCCAGGAACGTGATGCGACCGACGCCGCGGCACCCAATCTCAAAGTCGGCCACGCTGGCCAGCTGCGTTTGCGCGTCCCGGTGGACAGCACCCTGGGCGTACGCTCACGTCAGTACCGGCCCCGGCCGCGCCCGCGCCCGCGCCCGCGCCCCTGCCGCCGCCGCCGCCGGCGGCGGCGGACCGAGGCGCACCTCGGCTTGGCTCAACCGACGCAGGGCGTCGATGCTGGGCACGGTGTAGTAGTCCGGGTCGGAGACGGTCAGGGCGCTGCGCTCGGGCGACGTCGCCGCCGACGTGCGCGCCGGGCTGGCCGCCGCCGGGGCGTTCTTGGCCGCCACAGGGCTGGCGCCCGGCGTTACCGCCGCGGTGCTGCGTGCTTGCGGCGGCGCCTGCTGCAGCTCCCGGAGCGGCGACGTCCGCAGGTCCTCCACCGCCGCCGCGGGCGCGGCGCTCGTGCCGTTCACGGCCGTCGCGCCCGATGGCGCCAGCGGCTCGTCCGTCACCAGTGGCGTGCGCGGCACCAGCCACTTTTTGGAGCGGCTGGAACCGGCCCGAGACGACAGAAAAGTGAGGGCACCGCGCGCGGGTTATGATAAGCCATCGGCCATCTACGACGCCCTCGAAACGGCGGACGGGGGCCGTACCGAGGGGTGAACATCTCGGGGCGGAAGGGCGACGCGTCGTCGGCGTCGTCGCCGGCGGCGGGCGTGGCGGCGCCGTCGCCGCCGGGCGGCGGGCGCGGCGTACTGCGGAGGCGCGGCAGGATGGCCGACCGCGGCTGCACGCGCGACTGCGGCAGCGGCGCGGGCTGGTACGCCGGCTGCCCCTCCTTGCCCGTGTTGAGCGCGATGCTCTGCACGTCGCCGTTGGCGGTCGCGGCGCCGCCCTTGGCGGCCGGCGATGCCGCGAACAGCGACGAGTTGCCGTACGGCTTCGAGTCCAGCGTGGCAGTTAGGCCGAGCGGCTGGCTGGCCGGCAGCGCGCCAAACGAGGTGCCTGTGCTGGTGCCAAACGCGCCCGTGCCCAGCGACGGAAGCAACGACGTGCCCGTCGTCGCGCCGCCAAAGAGGGAGCCGCCCAGCGCCGGCGCACCCTGGCCCGCGGGGCTGCCAAAGCCGCCCAGCGTGGATGTGCCGGTCGTCGTCGGGAAGAGGCTGCCGCCGCCGGCTGTCCCGCCGAGGCTGAAGCCGCCCGTGGTGCCCGCGGCGCCGGTCGCGCCGCCCAGGCCCAGCGACGGCGTGCCAAAGGGCGCCGCGCCGGTGCCCGCGCCGGCCGGCTGGCCAAACGCGCCGGTGCCGAGGCCCGTGCCCGCCGTGGTGCCGGCGCCCCCAAAGAGGCCGCCCGTGGTGGCGCCCGTGCCGGTGCCACCGAGCGTGCTGCCAAACGCGCTGGGCTGCGTGCTGCCAAACCCGGCGGTGGCGCCGGGCGTGCCAAAGCCGCCAAAGCCCGTCGTGGCGGGGCGCGCAGTCGTGGTGCCGGCGCTGCCGAACGGCTGGAACGGGCTGCCCAGGCCGGTGCCCGTGGTGCCGGCAGGGCGGGGCGAGCCGAACGCGGTCGACCCGGCGGCGGGCGTTTGGCCAAAGCCGCCAAACCCGGTCGTGCCGGTGCCCGTGGTCGTGCCGAGGCCGCCAAAGCCCGTTGTGGTCGGCGTGCCAAAGGCGCCCGTGGTGCCGGCGGCCGCGGGCTGGCCAAACGCGGACGTGGCTGACGACGGGCGCAGGGCGACGCAAAGCGGAAGCGCAGCAGTGAGCGACCGAGCGGAACCTGTGTGGCCTGAATCGGTGCACGCTTCACGTACTGCCGGTGGTCATGCCGAACCCGGTGGTGGCGGGCTTTTGACCAAAGGGACTGCCGGGGCCGGCCTGGCCAAAGAGGCCGGTCTGCTGGCCCGGCTGCTGCTGCTGCTGCTGCTGCTGCTGGCCCAGGCCGCCGAACGTCGTGCCACCTGTGGGTGGTGGTAGTGGCGGCCTCAGCGCGACAGCATGCTTTCAGTATGTGAGTCGATCGCCGCCTCCAGCGGATCACCAGATGGCGTCGCGCTCGTCGTACCGAGCCCCGTGGCCGGCTGGCCAAAGCCGCCGGTGCCGACGCCGCCGCCGAGAGTCGAGCTGCCAAAGAGGCCGGTCTGCTGTCCGGGGGCCGCGGCGGCGCCAAAGCCGGTGGCCGGCTGGCCAAACGCCGAGGTGCCGGCCGGCTGGCCAAAGCTCGACGTGCCGCCCAGGCCGGTGCTGCCAAAGCCCGTGCTGGCCGTGCCAAAGCCGCCGGCCGTTGGCTGGCCAAACCCGGTCGTCGTCGGCGCCGTGGGGCGCCGAATGCCGCGAGCGTAGTCCTCGTAGCGAAGTTCCTAAGGCACCACGCCAGATGGTGCCAGGGAATAGGCACGCGGTGAGCTAACCCGATGGCCTGGTGCGCGCGCATGCTCGCGCAGCCGTGGGAAACCCACGCACCTCCAAACTCTTGCCGCTAAACTGCGGCGTGGCGGTGATGGTTTGGTAGTTCTGCAGCGTCGCCGGCGCGTTGGCGGTGCTCTGCTCGGAGCTCTGGTACTGCTGGAACTTGACGCCGCTGGTGCCCACCTGGCCGGCCGAGGCGCCGAACCCGCCCGCGCCCATGCCGCCGGGCTGCGCGGCGCCAAAGGTGGAGGCGCCGAACGTGCTGCCGCCGCCCAGGGCGGTGCCGCTGCCAAAGCCACCGGTGGTGGCGCCCGTGGCGCCGGCGCCAAATGCGGGCGTGCCAAACATGCCGCCGCCGGTGGAGGCGTTGGGCGTGCCAAAGCCAGGCGTGGTCGTCGCCGCCGCACCAAACCCGCCAGCTGTTGTTGGTGGCCCTACAAAAGAAAGGAAGCCGTCCGAGCCAAAGGGAGCGTCAGCGGCAGCCTGGCGCCGGCGGTCTCCAAATGTGCGCAACGCACTGCCAAAGCCGCCGGCCGTGGGGCTGCCAAAGGTCGGCGCGGCTGCGAGGCAAGGGTCACCGCAGGAAGCCACTCGTGCGGATGCCGCTGGTGAGCGCACGCCGGGCGGGCGACGCACGGCGCTGCGAGACCGCGGCGCAAGCGTACCGCTGCCAAAGGTCGAGGTGGGCGCGGCCGCGCCAAACGTGGTGCCGGCGGGCCGCGCGGCGCCGAAGCCCGTGGCCGGCTGGCCAAACATGGTACCGCCCGTGGCGCCGCCCAGCGTGCCTGGCGTATGGCCGCATCACAACGCCATAGCGGTCGCGACCTGAGCCCGCTGGGCGCAGGCACCGCCAACGGGGGGAGGTGGCGCCTACGTACTCTGACCGAGGGTCGACGTGCCGCCAAAGCCGAGACCGCCGCCGGCCGGGTTGCTCATGCCGCCAAACCCGGTGGTGCTCGCGCCAAAGCCCGTGCTGCCGCCGAGGCCGGTGCCGCTCGCCCCAAATGCCGGCTGGCCCATGCCAAAGCCGCCTGGAAAGGGAAGCGTCGCGCAATCGGCTGTGTGTGTTCGGTGGGTCAGTGCGCGTTATCGAACCGCGCCATGGTGGCTGCCGCGTGCCGCCACGTACCAGTGCCGGCGGCAGGCGCGCCAAAGGTGGGCTGCTGGGCCGGCGCGCCAAACGTCGTCGTCGTCGTGCCAAAGCCGCCGGCGGGCGCGCCCGCCGCGCCCGCGCCAAAGCCACCGCCAAACATGGCGGCACGCCTCGCCGCGCGTGCGGCAGCCCAGACGCAACGCGCGCCCTAATGCAGCCCTCCGCCAACGTGGTCCAGCTCGCAGCGGGCGTGTCTAACCCTGCTGGCGCCCGCGTGCTGCGGTGGCCGGTGCCGCCTGCGGCGCAGACGAGGAAAAAGTGGCTGGCACCAGTCCTGCCGCAGTGAGCCCCGGGGGGGCTCGCCGCCTTCAAAATCGCCGCCCGCCTCTGCCAGACTCATACCTTGGCCGGTCCGTGCCCTCCCTAGCACGGTGGCTGCTTCGTTTAGGGTCCCTGCAAGCCGCCACTTGGAGCGGTGGCCCGCCCTTTTCCACCGACCAACCAGCGTTGGGGTCAGCCGTTTGCTGCTGCGCTGTCCGCAGCAGTCCGCAGCGCCGTCCCACACACGTACCAGCCGTCCCCCGCTGTGGCCCTCGGTCTTCCCGCTGCGGGCACCTTGCTTCGGCGGTGTGGCGTCGTGGCGGCGTCGGTGGCGTCGCCGCGACGAAGCCAGGCGCACAGCAGCTGCCGCCAGCCGCCGCAGCGTCGCCGCTGCCGTTTTTTGGCGCAAAGTTACTTGTGGGGCATTTGCTGGTGGGGCACCTGCTGGTGGGGCACCTGCTGGTGGGGCACTTGCTGGCGGGGCACTCACTGGTGGGGCACTCACTGGTGGGGCAAGCACGGTGGGCGACAGGCGACGCACATTGGCCATCCAAAGGCACAGGATCGATCGCCGTTGAGCACGCAGAGAGCGCCGAGAGCGCAGAGAGCGCAGAGTGTGTCTAGCTAGCATGCGTGACTACAAGACATTGCACAATGTCATGTAGACGGCCTTACTCTGCGTGGCAGGGTTCGGGTGAGGGGCAGCCAGCTTACCTTGTGCTCCCCACTCAGTCTATGGGGATCACCACCAGTTTTTGGCGCGAAACTTCGAAATTTTTGGCGCGCAGAACGAAAAAGAAAATTTTGCGCGCCAAAAACGCGAGAGAAGAAAAAGCGCGGCGGCGGCGGCGAAGAACAAGAAGAACCACGAAAAG
>Ga0180216_1001418_pt1 | contig 21557 bp, 25 predicted proteins | sample eDN3rd37CBELigMG_FD_128879 | JGI IMG/M metagenome (GOLD analysis project Ga0180216, IMG submission 128879) | Enriched Miracle-Growth compost microbial communities from Emeryville, California, USA - eDNA 3rd pass 37_C BE-Lig MG (version 2)... ...
GGCCGCTGCGAGGCGTGCCAGGGCGACGGCGTCATCAAGATCGAGATGCACTTCCTGCCGGACGTCTACGTCACCTGCGACGTCTGCAAGGGCAAGCGCTACAACCGCGAGACGCTCGACGTGCTGTTCAAGGGCAAGTCGATCGCCGACGTGCTCGACATGACGGTGGAAGAAGCGCTCGAATTCTTCAAGGCGGTGCCGCGCGTGCGCGACGTGCTGGCGCTGCTGCACCGCGTCGGCCTCGACTACATCCATGTCGGCCAGCAGGCGACGACGCTCTCCGGCGGCGAGGCGCAGCGCGTCAAGCTCGCCAAGGAACTGAGCAAGCGCGCGACCGGCCGCACGTTGTACATTCTCGACGAGCCGACGACCGGCCTGCACTTTCACGACGTGGCCAAGCTGCTCGAGGTGCTGCACGAGCTCACCGACCAGGGCAACACCGTGGTGGTGATCGAGCACAATCTCGAAGTGATCAAGACCGCGGACTGGGTGATCGACCTCGGCCCCGAAGGCGGCGACGGCGGCGGCGAGATCGTCGCGGCCGGCACGCCCGAGGATATCGTCAAGGCCAAGCGCAGCTACACGGGCAAGTTCTTGAAGCCGGTGCTGGAGCGCAAGATCGCGCCGGCGAAGCGGAAGAAGGGAATGGAAGCGGCGGAGTGAGGAAGGCACGATACCGCGACTTACCGGCCGCAGTGCGTCCGGCAAGGGCAGTAGCGGACGAAAGGATGGGAGCAGTACGGTTACGCTTGTTTTCAAATTAGTCCGTTTTTATCATCGGACGGCACTAATGCTGTGGCGGGTACAGATCGGAGCAATTTCGTAGGGGCAATAATTAGAGCCGGCCATCCGGCTACAAGATAGACTGCCTTCGGGGGATGCGTAATGGCCAAGAAGCGAAAGCGCGTTACGAAAAAGCGGGCGAAAAAAGCCCTTCGCCATATAACTTATGGCGGACTTTCGCGCGGCAGCAAAAAGCACCATCCCGGACCGCGACCACCGCGAGCCAGAGGATAACACCCTCATGCAAATCGACTCAGGCGGCCTGAGGTTACCCAATTGCCGTCAAGCCGGGGGAGCGCAATGATAAGTGGGGAAGGAATAGGATCGGATACGCCATGGCAAGCAGCCAAAGAGCCACCCAAGCCCCCGCCGCCTCCACGGCGTCCTCCTCCTCCGCCTCCGAAGCAATCGCCTCCACCACCCCGTCAGACGCCAGACCATCCGACTCGCGACGGCGGGATGGCGAACGACCACCATCCGGGCCCGCGCCCTCCCCGGCGGCCATAGATGGTTTACGTTGCGATCTATTGATGAACGCTCGTTACCACGCTTCGCGTGAGGCATTCCTCGACACCGTGCACCGAGTACTGATGTTTTTGATCATCGTCCTGGGAGCGGCTGCGGTCACCGAGCTTTTCGACGAGAAATTTCACTTGCTCAAGGGTGTTTTCGGGGCCTGTTCCGTCGTCCTCGCGGCCATTGATCTAACCGCAGACCTATCAAATAGAGCGCGCTGCCATGCGCTTATGAAGCGACGATATTTTGAACTTCTAGCGGAACTAACCTCAGGCCAGAGACCTGTCGCCGACGTTGAAGCTCATATGCACCGCTGCAGCGCAGATGAGGAGCCTGCTTTCCATGCTTTGCTGGCCGTTTGTTGGAATGCGGCGCAGGAAATGGTCTATGGCGACGCAGCCCGCGCTTACAAACTACCCAAATGTCACTTGTTGCTAAAGAATGTTTTCCGCTTTGGTCGCAAGTATCAGATCGCTGCTGCTTAATTGCTCGTAGATGCGATCCGCAGTCGATTATCATCCCGCTTGGAATCGTAGCCAACTAGAATGTAGCCATGACCGTTAAAGAAGCACCTTGTAGTAGATGCGCAAGAACCACTAGGCACACTGTTATTGCTACTGTCGATCGTAGCGGCCCAGAGGGCGATGATGTTTATTATTTCATGGAATGCGCCGGCTGCGGCGCGGTTTCGATGGCTAATATTTGGAACTATGGCACCGAGGATGATCAGAATCAGTACTACCCGTCGCCAATATCTCGGAAGCCGCCTGATTGGAGTTGGAAACTAACTTTTTTCTCTGGTGCAGATGAAGCCAAACTCGGCGAACTTTTGAAGGAAATTTATGAAGCGGTCCAGGGCAAACAGCATCGTCTAGCGGTTATGGGCATTCGAGCGTTCTTAGAGCAATTAATGATACTGAAGGTCGGCGATAAGGGCTCTTTTGAAAGGAATTTGGAAGCGTTTTTCCAAGAAGGGTACATATCAAAAATTCAGCGCAACGCTATGAGTCATATTCTAGACTCCGGACATGCTGCAATTCATAGGATGCATAAGCCCACCCAGGAAGACCTCAACATTGCCCTAGACATCACGGAGTCGGTCACTGCGGCAATCTATTTTCACGAAGAAGATGCCAAATCAGTTTCAGCAAGAGTACCACCTCGGCGCTAATGTCGACAGACGGTAGGCGCCTCATGACGCGCCCTTTAGTCCCCTCCCCCCAAAACCTCCCCCACAAACCCATCCGGGTCGCGCCAGAACTCGCGCAGCGTCCGGAAATGCTCCGTGTCCCGCACGCGGATCGGCGCGAGGCCGGCGGGCGTCAATTCCAACAGCCGCGCCTTCGGATAAGCCATCAGCAGCGGCGCATGCGTCGCCATGATCACCTGGCATATCCCTGAGCGCTCCATCGCGCGCAGCAGCTTCAAGAATTCGATCTGCCGTGACGGCGACAACGCGGATTCCGGCTCGTCGAAGATGAAGATGCCCTGGCGCTGGCAGCGCTCCTGAAAGAAGCGCAGGAAGCCTTCGCCGTGCGAGTGCGACAGGAAGTCGGGCGGCGGGCCGCTCAGCGGCTCGCGCGCCGCTTCGTCGAGATAGCGCGCCACGGTGAAGAAGCTCTCGGCGCGGAAGAACCAGCCATTGGTGATCTTCGGCAGCCAGCTCGCGCGCAGCGCCTTCGACAGCGCGCCGCCCATCTTCTCCAGCGCCTGCGAATGGTCGATCGGCCGATAGCCCTTGCCGCCGCCCGCCTCGTCGTATCCGGCGAGCGCCGCGATGCCTTCAAGCAGCGTCGATTTGCCGGTGCCGTTCTCGCCGACGATGATGGTGATGGCGTGATCGAAATCGAGTTCGAAACCGTCGCGCAGGAACGGCAAGCAGAACGGATAGGCCTCCGGCTCGGCGACGCGCTCGGGCTCGAGCCAGACGCGTTTGAGATACGGCGCCGGCAGTTTGACGGTGCGAGCCTTCCACGCCACGACGATGTCCTTTGCGAGTCAACAGCGCGATTGTAGCCCGGATGAAGCGCAGCGAAATCGGGGTCGGCATGAACTCAGACCCTCATGCTGAGGAGCGCTACGAAGCAGCGCGTCTCAAACCATGAGGCCGCCTGCGTGGCTGGCCCGCGCGGCTCGCACATGCGCGCCCTGGCACACTTTCCCGCAAATTCCCCCGCCTCTTCAGCGCCTTGACCTTCCGAAAAATTATTTATCCCCATCTTCCTAGCTACACTTAAAATCCTCTCCGCTCGGTCCCATGAGGGACGCGAACCGGTTGCGCCGGCTCGTGGGGTCCGGGCCGGCGCCCGCGGGCGTGGCCTCGCTAGCCACGCGCCCGGGCGGCGTCGGGTACCGCCCGGGGGCACTAAGACCCCCTGCCGGGAGCCGGCTGACGACGCGGCCGCTTGTGCCGCCTTCGAAAGCGCGGCCCGACGCCGACAAGACGCCGGACGGCGCGCCGAAAGGCGCCGCGCGGTCAGAGATGATCGCGCGCCGAACGGATACGTCGCGCCCTCTCGGCGCGCCGTCTCCCTCGCTTTGTTGAGGCGGGGGCAAATTTCCCCGCGCGCTGTGCGCGCGAGGGCCACGGCCGCAAAGCTCGGGCGCGAACGCGCCGCGAGAGCGATGGAGCGCGTGCCCATGAAGGCTGAGACCCGTGAACTCGAAGCGCTCTATGTCCAACTCGCGCAGCTGTCGCGCACGCGGGTCGGCGCATCGCCCGGCGCCGCGGCGCGCGTGCGCGCGGCGCAGCGCTGGCTGTCGGATCAATATGCGCTGTGGCTGTTCTGCGATCACGCGTCGTGCCGGCGCGCGTGTCGCTGCCGCGGCCGCGGTGTCGCCTGTTATCGCTCCACGATGGATCGTGTGCCGGACGACGCGATCGCCGGCATGCGCATCTGCCTCGCGGCGCAGGCTGCCGGCGGCGATCCGCTGATGCTGCTTGGCGAGCACCGCCGCGCCGTCGATGCGCTCGTCGCCTGGCGGCGGCGCCTCGGCCTGCCGCCCTTGCCGGCGTCAGCGCCAGTGTCAGCGGGTCCCCGCGAGTCCGATCTACGCCCGCGCGGCGCCGCGCGCGCCGTCAGCGCAGCGCGACCTCCGCCACCTTGTCCTTGACGTCCTCCTTCGGGTCGGCGCCGAACATCATCTTGATGCCGGCGACGAGGCTCGACGCGTCGACCCAGATCTCCGCGCGCTCGGCATCGAGCCGCAGCAGCGCCAGCGTCGGATCGTCCTTGCCGCCGTCGAACCACGCGGCGACATAACGGTTCCACAGTCTGTCGATGGTGGCGCGGTCGTTGTCGAGGCGCAGCGTGCCGTGCACGGTGGCGAAGATGTCGTGGCCCTTGGACGCGAAGGTCGCGATGGCCCGGTTCCCGCGCGCGAGATTCTGCACCAGCGCATTGTCCTTGGTGGTGAAGAACCAGATCGGGCTGCGCTCGCCGTCGAGCTGCGCCGTCATCGGCCGCGCATGGCCGTCCTCGACACCGTCGAGGCCGATCATCATCGTCATGTCGGATTTCAACGCGCTCCAGAAGCGCGCCTGGATTTCCTGTTGGCTCGGCATGGCTGTCGTCTCCCTGTGCTGCAGGGCAACGGTGCGCGTGCGCGCGGGTTCCGCGATTGGCGTTGTCTATGGAACGCGACTCAAGGGCACATGGAACGCCGCTCGACATGGAACGCGAATTCAAAATGTCATGGCCGACATAACATCCCGCTAACCAGCAACCATGGCAGCGTTCTGTCGTTGGTACGTCAGATCAGCAACATGGAGAATTGCGATGCCCTCATATCCAGACAGCGCGCTCAGGTATCTCGGCGACGATGCGGCACAGAACGATCCGACGCAGCCGGACAACACGAGCGCGCCGATCGTCGACGTGACGCCGAACAATCCGCCCGGACAGACGCCGCCGACGTCGGAAGCGGACGCTGGCAATGGCGCAGGCGGCAGCGGCGCTGGTGGCAGCAGCGGCAGCGATGGCTCCGCAGGTCTTGGCGATGGTCTCGGATTGGGTGATGGTCTCGGTGGCGTGATCGGCGACCTGCTGCAAGCGCCCCGCGATCTGCTGAACGGTTCCGGTCCCGGGAACACCTTATCCGGCATCGTCGATGACCTCGGCACCGTCGTTTCCGACGCGGGCGGCATCGTGCAGGACGCCGGCGGCAATCTGTCGAACCCTGGCAATCTCGTGTCCGACCTTCTCGATGGCGCGGGCCAGCTCGTGAACGATGTCGTCGGCGCGCTGCCGACCGACGGGCTCGGTGATCTCGGCGGCACGCTGCAGGACACGCTCGGCGGTTTGCTCGGCGGCAATGACGGCAGCGGCGACAGCGCCGTCTCCGTGAGCGTCGGCGAGAACGGCGGCGTCGCCGATCTCGCGCTGCTCAACGGCGCCGGCCTTGGCGATCTCCTCAACGTCAGCGCGCTCGACGACGGCAAATTGCTGACGGTCGACAGCGGCGCGCTCGGCAGCGGCGACGTTCTAGGCGGCCTGCTCGGCGGCGGCAGCGGGAACGGCGCGAACGATGCATCGATCGCTGTGACCGTCGGTGACTCCGGCGGCACGCCGATCGCCGACATCGGCCTCCTGGCCGATGCGCTCGGCAGTTCGCCGGTCGGCGCGGCCATCGGCTCGGGCGAAAACCTGCTTGGCGTCGACGCGCTCAACGGTGACGGCCATGTGCTCACGGTTAGCTCCGGCGGCAGCGATCTGCTGTCGTTCCCCGATCTCGGCGGCGCGGGCACCGATGCGCTCACCGGCGTCGTGCCGTCCGTCCTCGGCGCGCTCGATATCGGCGGGCTCACCGGCGGCGGCGCTTCGGGCACGACGGATGCGCCGCTCGTCGACGTGCACACGGACGACGCGCTCGCCGTGCACCTCGACACGGCAGCCGACTCCCTGCTCGGCGTGAACGAACACGCGATCATCTAAACGAATGGGCCGCCGGGCGTTCCGGCGGCCCTTTTTCCGTCCGCAGATAGGACCGAGGATCCTTCGATGAGTGCCATCGACCCATCCGCCAAGCTCGACAAGGCGCTGCGCTTTGCCGACATGGCGGTCAATGCCGCCGCTGTTCCCCTGCCCGTCAATCTCATGCCATCGCTCGTGCCGCAGGAGTTGCCGCACGACAGTCCGCCGGCCGACACGGCCGCCAACGACCGGCCTGTAGACGAAGCACCTGCCAATCTTCTCGCCCACCACGTTGAACCCATCACCGCGGACCAGGTCACGCCGGACGACGCCCTCAGCAACAGCCTTCAGGCCGCCGTCAATGCCGTGCACAACAGCCTGAGCGACACCGCGCCCGCGCTGCCGCAAGAGCCGGCGCTGGTCGCAGAAGCGGCTGCGCCCCTCGCCATTTCTTCCGACCCGTCGATGCCGGACGTGAATGCATCCGCTGTGTCTTCGGACGCGGCTTCGTTCGCCGATGCGCCGCACGCGTCCACGCCGCATGGCGCGGCAACGGCCGGCAGCAGCGGCGGCGATGTCGCTGCGCCGGCGACGGCCGACCTCGCCGTGCAGCTCCCTGACGCGAGCGGCGCCGTCCCGACGCTTCTGCACACGGTGTCCGATGTGGTGCACACCGTAACGGATGTCGTCCAAACCCTCGAGACGACGGTCGAGAACACCGTCAATACGCTCACATCCACACTCGGCAATCTGCTCGGCGGCGAGCCCGACACCGGCGCGGTCACGATCCCCTCGCTCGGCGGCGTCGGCCTCGATGCCATCAACGGCCTGTTGCCGCCGGCCGCGCCCGAGTTCGCGCACAACGCCGATCCCACCATGACCAGCGCGCACGAAATGCCGATCTTCGATGCCATTGGCGTGCCGGAGGTTCTCCATGCCGTCCAGGACCTGGTCCACACGCCTGACTCGCCTCAGCACCTTGCGGGCAGCGGACTTATCTGACCGCGTGCGCCTGTGGCTGGCGAAAGCGAGGCTCATCCTGGCCTCGCTCGGCGCCAAGGCATGGCACAGCCGACCCCGTCCCGGATCGGGTGAATTGCGCGCCGCGCTCGCCGACAACCGCGGCGCCTTCATCGGCCTTGCGGTAGCGAGCGGGGTGCAGAACCTGCTGATGCTGGTCGGGCCGTTGTTCATGCTGCAGGTCTACGACCGGGTCCTGCCGAGCCGCAGCGTGCCCACATTGATCGGGCTCGGTTTGCTCGCGCTGATGCTGTTCTGTTTGTTCGGTGTCATGGAGTCGCTGCGCGCGCGCATCCTCATCCGCATCGCCCGCGCCTGGCACGAGCAGGTCGGCGAGCGCATCTTCGACACCGTACTGCAGTCGGCGCTGCGCAGCGGCAACATCGCGAACGGCATCCAGCCGCTGCGCGATCTCGAAACGCTGCGCTCGTTCATGTCCGGCGCCGCGCTCACCGCGCTGTTCGATCTGCCATGGATGCCGCTTTATGTCGGCATCTGCTTTCTGTTTCATCCGTGGATCGGCGTTGCCGTGCTCGTCGGCGCGCTTCTGCTGTGCCTTCTCACCTTGCTCACCGAGACGCTGACGCGCGAACCGACGACGCGGCTGGTCGCGCTCGCCGGCTCTCGGCAAAGCGTCGCCGAGACGGCCCTGCGCAATGCCGTGGTGGTCCATGCTCTCGGCCTGCGGGCGCGCATGGCCGACCGCTGGGCCAACGAAGGCCATGCGGTGCTCGATGCCCAGCAGCATCTTTCCGACGTCACCAGCGGCTTCGGCAGCCTCTCGCGCACGTTCCGCATGGCGCTGCAGTCGGGCGTGCTCGCAGTCGGGGCGTATCTCGTCATCCAGCAAGAGGCGACCGCCGGTGTGATGCTCGCCGCCACCATTCTATCCGTTCGCGCGCTCGCGCCGGTCGAACTGGCGATCGCCAATTGGCGCGGCTTTCAGGCGGCGCGGCAAAGCTGGCAGCGCCTCAGCGACCTGTTCGCGGCCAATCCGCCCCCGAGCGAACGCACGCCGCTTCTGCCGCCGCGCTCGCTGCTGCGTGTCACCTCGCTGAGCCTGATGCCGCCCGGCGGGCAATCCGCCGTGCTGCACGACGTATCCTTTACCCTCGAGGCCGGCAGCGTGCTCGGTGTCGTCGGGCCGAGCGGCTCCGGCAAGTCCTCGCTCGCGCGGGCGCTGGTCGGCGCCTGGACGCCCGCACGCGGCGCGATCCGGCTGGACGGCGCCTCGCTCGGCCACTGGGACTCGGACGCGCTCGGCCGCCATGTCGGCTATCTGCCGCAGGACGTCGCGCTGTTTCCGGGAACGGTGGCGCAGAACATTGCGCGGTTCGATCCCGACCCCGACCTCGAGAAAATGCGCAAGGCGGCGGACGAAGCCGGCGTGCACGATCTGATCGTGCGCATGCCGCAAGGCTATGAGACGCAAGTGGGTGATGCAGGCGCTCTCCTGTCGGGCGGCCAGCGCCAGCGCATTGGTCTTGCCCGGGCGCTCTATGGCGAGCCGTTCCTGGTCGTGCTCGACGAGCCGAACGCCAATCTCGACGGCGACGGCGAAGCGGCGCTCGCCCGCGCCATCGCGCGCATTCGTGCGCGTAAAGGCATCGTCGTGCTGATCGCGCATCGCGCGACCGTGCTGCAGCGGACCGATTTCATGCTGATCCTCAACGAGGGCCATGTGCAGGGCTTTGGGCCCACGGCCACCTTGTTGCCGCAGGCGATGGGCCAGGTGCCGCAGGCGGCGCAACCGGCGCAGCGGCACGCCGCGACGAAAGGAGCCCGCAATGCGGTCGCGCGTTAACCGCACGCGGCGGTCCATCCGCGCTCATCTTGCCGCGATCGTCGCCGCGGTCGCCGTCCTTCTGGCCGGCGTCGGCATCCTCGGCGCCAATACGGATCTGTCCGGCGCGGTCATCGCCGCCGGATCGCTGGTGGTGGAGTCGAACGTCAAGAAAGTGCAACACCCGACCGGCGGCACGGTCGGCGAGCTATTGGTGCGTGACGGATCGCAGGTGCGCAAAGGCGACGTCCTGCTCCGTCTCGACGAGACGGTGGCGCGCGCCAATCTCGCGGCGATCATGAAGAGTCTGTGGGAGCTGTCGGCGCGCCAGGCGCGGCTCGAGGCCGAACGGGACGGCGCGGCCGAGGTTACCTTCACGCAGGATCTCCTGAGCGCGGCCGATAGCGACGAAGCGGTGGCGCGCATCGTCAAGGGCGAGCGCAATCTGTTCGGCATCCGCGGCGAAGCGCTGCGCGGCCAGAAGGCGCAACTGCAAGAACGGGTCGGCCAGCTCAACGACGAGATCACCGGTCTGACCGAACAGGCCGAGGCCAAAGGCGAAGAGATCAAGCTGATCCAGCAGGAGCTTGGCGGCGTCCGTGCGCTCTGGGAGAAGAACCTGACTCCCATCACGCGTCTCACCGCGCTGGAGCGCGACGGCGCAAGGATCAAAGGCGAGCGCGGTCAGTTGATCGCCTCCATCGCCCAGACCAAGGGCAAGATTTCCGAGCTCAAGCTGCAGACGCTGCAGATCGACCAGGACCTGCGCAGGGATGTCGGCAAAGAGCTGGCGGATATCCGCGCCAAAGCGGCCGAGCTTGCCGAAAAGCGCATTGCCGCTGAGGACACGCTCACCAAGCTCGACATGCGCTCGCCGCAGGACGGGATCGTGCAGGAGCTATCGGTGCACGCCCGTGGCAGCTACGTCGGCGCCGGCGAACAGATCATGCTGATCGTGCCGGAAGACGATCCGCTGGTGGTCGAGGCGCGCATCTCGCCGCAGGACATTGACCAAGTGCAGATCGATCAGACCGCGATGCTGCGCTTCCCGAACTTCAATCAGCGCACGACGCCGGAAATCGACGGCACGGTCATCCGCATCGCGCCCGACGTCAGCAAGGATGCGAAAAGCGGAGCGCCCTACTACCTCGCCCGCATCCGCATGAACGCGGCCCAGATCAGCCCCGACATGAAGTTCGTCGCCGGCATGCCGGTCGATGTCTTCATCCGCACGCGGGAGCGCACCTTGGTGTCCTATCTGGTCAAGCCGCTGTCGGACCAGGCGAGCCGCGCCTTCCGGGAGAAGTAGCTTCTTACAGTCCCCCGATCTTGGCTGCCCTGCCGCTGTGCAGCGCAGCAACTTTTTGAGGGGTTACCTGCCGCAAAATCCGTTGCCTTCGGCCAGGGCTTGCGCTCATCATCCCGCAAACGGTTTGCTGCGGAGACGGCGGCCAGGGCGGGCAACGGCCGCTTGCGAGGGGAAGAAACGGAAGACTGCGATGCACAGTGAAATCGGAATCCGGGCGCAGGTGGCGGCCCTCCTCTTCACAACGGCCAATATCGGCGTGTTCACCGTGGCGGTCTATGTCGTGATGCTCTTGCCGGCGCTCCACGCCGATGCCGGTTACTGGCTGGTCCTGAGCATGGTCGTCAGCGCGCTCCTCTCAGCCCCTTTGTGCTGGCTCATCGCCCCGCGCGTCCGCGGCAAGTGGCGCAAGAAGCTGGTGGCCAAGCCATCGCCGCTCACGGACAGCCCCTCGCGTTCGTTCTGACCGGCGGCTGACCGCCCAGAACGGTCCCGCTGTTTCGCCGCGGCGACATAGCGTCATTTGCTGGGCGTAATTTGCTGTGAGCGTCGGCGCGATCTCCACAGCAAAGGATTCCGAATGAAGACCCTCGCCCTTGTCCTGCTCGCGGCCGGAGCAAGCTGCGCGGCGTGGGCGCAACAGCCGCTGCGGCCGGAGGATCGCGCGGCGATCGGCGCCTGTCTGAAACAGGCCGCCGACCGCCCGGAGCGCTGCATCGGCATCGTCTATCAGGCCTGCATCGATGCGCCGCCTCAGCCCAACGATAGCTTCCCGCCGGGCTCGACCCCAGGCCAGGAGAGATGCGCCGCGCGCGAACAGGCCGTGTGGCAGGAGATGATCGACGCCAGTCTACAGGCGATGCGCGACAGCGCCGCCGGGCAATCGCCGGTCCAGCCTTATAACCGGCCGGCGGAAACGCGCCTCACCCATCCGGTGTCGGGCGCAACGTTGATCGACGACATGGAGAACGCGTGGCGGATCTGGCGGGCCAAGGCCTGCGACATCGAAGGCCTGCGCTATGAAGGCGGCACGATCACGCGGACGATCTACGCCACCTGCAGCAATCGCGAAACCGCGCGCCACGCGCTCTGGCTCAAGGCTGTCGAAAACGACTGAGCGCCGCGCGGCTTACTCGTCGTCCTGCTCGAAGCGTTCGGCGAGCGTATCGAGATCGCGGAAGGCGCGCTGCGCCGTCTTCTCGTTTTCGACATGCGCGCGCTTGGCGCCGTTGATGATGAGATCGCCCTCGCCCCACGGCGCCATGTCGATCTCGAGTTCGTTCTTGCCGTCGGTCGCAGTGAAGCGCTGCACGGTCGCGCCCTTGCCCGTCGGCAGATCGGTGTCCGGCTTCCAGTCGAGCTTCTTCGTCATGTGCAAAGTTCCCCCTTATGCGCGGTCTTTCTTGCACATCGCCGACGTGACACGATTGATCCAGCGCAAGGTGACCGTGCCGGCGTCATGGTGGCCTGCGGCAACCCGAAGGAGCAGCGCATGGCCAATATGATGAAAGCCGCCGTCGTCCGGAGCTTCGGCCAACCTCTCAGCATCGAAGAAGTCAAAGTTCCCGAGCCCGGGCTCGGCCAGGTCCTCGTGAAAGTGCGCGCGAGCGGCGTGTGTCACACCGATCTCCACGCCGCCAATGGCGACTGGCCGGTGAAGCCTCATCCGCCGTTCATTCCCGGTCATGAAGCGATCGGCACCATCACCAAGGTCGGCAAAGGCGTGCTCGGCCTGAAGGAAGGCGATATCGTCGGCGTGCCGTGGCTGCACGACGCCTGCGGCTACTGTGAATATTGCACGACCGGTTGGGAGACTGTGTGTGAGAGCCAACACAACACCGGTTACAGCGTCGATGGCGGCTATGCCGATTACGTGCTCGCCGCCGCGCCCTATGTCGGCCACATCCCGAAAGGCGCCGATCTCATCGCCATGGCGCCGATCCTGTGCGCCGGCGTCACCACCTATAAAGGCCTCAAGGAGACCGAGGCGCGGCCCGGCGAATGGGTCGCCATTTCCGGTATTGGCGGTCTCGGCCACGTCGCCGTGCAATATGCCAAGGCGATGGGCCTGCATGTCGCGGCGATCGATGTCGCCGACGACAAGCTCGCTTTGGCCAAGAAGCTCGGCGCCGATGTCACGGCCAACGCCAAGACCGAGGACGCCGTCGCGAAGGTGGTCAAGGAAACCGGCGGCGGCGCCCATGGCGTGCTGGTCACCGCCGTGTCGAACGCCGCCTTCGGCCAGGCCATCGCCATGACGCGCCGCCGCGGCACCGTCAGCCTCGTCGGCCTGCCGCCGGGCGATTTCCCGACGCCGATCTTCGATGTCGTGCTCAAGCGCATCACCGTGCGCGGCTCCATCGTCGGCACGCGCAAGGACCTCAGCGAAGCCATCGCCTTCGCCGGCGAAGGCAAGGTGAAAACCACGGTGACGACCCGCAAGCTCGAGGACATCAACAACATCTTCGACGCGATGAAGAAAGGCGCGATCGAAGGCCGTGTCGTGCTCGATATGGCGTGAGCGTCAGCGCTGGCCTCTCACCGCGACAGTTCTTTGTCCTTGGCTTCGGCGCGCTGCGCCGCCGGCCGCGCCGCGATGCGCGCCGCATAGTCGACGAACTCCCTGCGCTCGGGAATGAGCCCGAAGAAGGTCGCCCAGCGGATGTTCGCGCCGATGACGACGTCGGCGGCGGTGAACTGCTCGCCCATCAGCCACGGTCCCCTGTCGACCGCCTTAGCGATCACGTCCATGGTGGTGTTGAAATCGCCATAGCCGAGCATGGCGCGGCGCGGCGGGTCCCGGCGGGGGGCCGCACGATCGACGACGGCCGGCTCGAGGCAGCCCGGGCCGAAGAACAGCCATTTGAGATAGACGCCGCGCTGCGGCGTGCCGATCGGCACCGCCAGGTTCTTCTCCGGGAAGGCGTCCGCGAGATACGTGCAGATCGCGGCGACTTCGGTGATGACCGTGCCGTTATGGGACAGCGCCGGCACCTTGCCCATCGGATTGATCGTGAGATAGTTCGGCTTGAGGTTCTCCCCCGCCGTCAGGCTGAGGAGACGAAGGTCGTAGGGCTCGCCGATCTCCTCCAGCATCCAAAGGACGACCGAGGAGCGGGAGGGCGTGGCGTGATAGAACGTCAAGTTCGACATGGCAGACCTTGTCAAAACGGGCAAAAACAACGAGCCTCGACTAGTCTAGACCCGTGCCGAGAATGTGACCATGTCCGACGACGTCCACGACAATCCCGCCCGCAATCGCTTCGAGCTCGATCTCGACGGGCACACGGCCTTCGCCACCTACCGCCGCGATGGCGGCGTGCTCGCCATTCTTCATACCGAAGTGCCCAAGGCGCTGAACGGACGCGGTATCGGCTCGAAGCTGGTGCGCGGCCTGCTCGAGATCGCGCGCGCCGAAGGGCTCAAGATCAAGCCGCTCTGCCCCTTTGTCGTCGCCTATATGGACAAGCATCCGGAATATACGGACGTGCGCGCGTAACGCGCGCGTTCGTCCGATCATGAAAGCGCGTGATACCCGACGAGCCTTCGCATGGCCAACCGCACCGTCACCGTCAATGACAAGATGCAGCGCGGCTATCGCTACACGCTGACCGCCGCGCCCGGGCGCAGCTTCGATCCCGAATTCACGCCGGACCTGACGCCGGCGCAGATGCTGGCGCTCGGCGTGTTCTGCGGCAAATACATGACCGATTGCCGGCGCGAGTTTCCCGAGAGCTGGTTCGCGCGCGCCAAGCTCGCCAAAGGCAAACGCGATCCCGCGCTCAACTTCTTCGGCATCGACGCCAGCCAGCCTTTGTCGGAGTGGAAGCGCAAGGGCTGGATCCATCCCGACGATCCGCGCGGCTGGTTTCAATGGTACTGCCGCTATTACATGGGCCGGCGCATGCCGGACGAGGACGCGCGGCAGATCAAGCGCTGGAAAGCGATCCGTCGCCACGTCGCGCAGATCAAAAAGAACTGCGAGCCGGGCGACCTCTTCTGCCGCCGGCGGCAACGGCAGGCGCTGCTGCATTGGGGCTATGACAGCCGGAAGTTCTAGCGCTAGCGCTATTCCGCAGCGACCGGCCGCCGCATACGCGCACGGCGTCCGTTCCAGCGCGCACGCACAACGTCGAGGAGGACCACGGCCAGACCCGCCGCGAGCACTTGCCAGCCCGGCCTGATGCCGGCGTCGAAATCGAACACGGTGTCAAGCACGCGCCACGGCGACACGCCGAACGCCAAGCCGATGCCGACCGCCTCGCCGACGAAAGTCAGCAATGAGACAGCGACCGTGAGCGCGAGCAGGCTGAGCGTCGACAGTTCGGTGCGGCCTTCCCACCACGCCAGGACACGATAGCCGATCAGCCAGCCGAACAGGCTGGCGACGAACACCGGCACGGTGACGTCCGCCTTGGTCTGTTGGAAGTAGTGGATGATCGCGAGCAGCGCGATGACATAGATCGCCTGGTGCATGCGCCGCCACCGCAACGGTCCAAGCCGGCGGATCATGCCGTCTGTCGAGGTGATCGCCAAAGCCGCAAGGCCGAGCAGCGCGATCATGCCGACGATCAGATAGACACGATGCGTGATCTCGTGCGCGACCTTGGCGAGATCGTAGCTCTGGTCTGCGACATACAGCACGACATGCGCGGCGGCATAACAGAAGGTGCCGACGCCGAGCATCCGGCGAATGTCGACAAGCTGACCGTAGCGCCCGATGGCGCGCAGCGGCGTGATCGCCAGCGTCACGGCCAGGAAGACGAGCGTCCAGAATCCGGTGCGGTGAATGACATCGTTGAGCGGCCGCGCGCCTTGCACGATCTCAGGTGCGTCATACAGCGCCTTGGCAATCGGAAACAAAAGCAACGCCAAAGCGACGACGCGCAGAGCCGATACACGGCCGCGCCGATCGCGCCACAGCGCCCATTCCGATGTCACGTCGCGCTCCATACGAGAGTAATCCACCATACTCAAGGCCGCCGGCAAACCTGATTGTGTCGAGAAACGGCACGAAACCGTGCCATCTTGCGGCTTTCCAGCATTGCACAATTCTACCGTCCAAACAGGGTGGAACCTACTAACATTGTTTGCATTGTTCGATTCGTCACAACCGATCACAAGGTTGCGCGGTACGAACTGCCGATGAACCGGGACGACGGCAGCATCAGGGGGGACAAAGAGGGCTTGGGCACACACGCGGCTATATGCCGAGGAGGCCACTTATGGCGAAGACCCCCATCCGTTGCCTGGTGATTACGTCGGCCCTTTTGTTCAGTGTTTCAGCCTTTGCGCACGATAGCTGGATCAACCGCGGCGGCTTCAAGAACGCCGCCGGCGAGTGGTGCTGCGGCGATTACGATTGCAAAAGCTATTCGCAGATCAGTTCGACCGCCAGCGGCTGGATGATCGACGGCGAACTCGTGCCTTTCGACGAAGCCATGCCCATTTCGCCTCCCGACGGCCAGCTCACGATCTGCCGCCGCCCCGATGGAACGCGTCGCTGCGTGTTCGGCCTCAAGCCGGGTCTTTAAGCTCGCGCGCGGGTTCCGCCGATCGATTCGAACATGGAAGCGCGTCACGTTAGACGCGCGGCATCGGCCGTCCGCTGGCGTCCTTCGACGGCACCTTGATCCACGCCTCGCCATCGAGAACGGTTTCGCCATCGACGCTGCATGTGCATGCGAGGCGCGCCCGGCGCTTCTCCGGCATCAGCTCCGCGACCGTGACGCTCACCTCGACGGTGTCGCCGATCTTCACCGGCGCGCGGAAGTTCAACGTCTGCGAAATATAGACGGCGCCCGGTCCCGGCAGCCGCGTGCCGAGCACCGCCGAGATCAGGCTGGCGGTATAGAGGCCGTGGGCGATGCGCGTTCCGAAGGGCGTCTGCGCCGCGAAATGCTCCGACAGATGGATCGGGTTGCGGTCGCCGGTGACTTCGGCAAAGCCGACCACATCGGAGGCCGCGATGGTCTTGCGCAACGTCTCGCTCATACCGACCGCGAGGTCTTCGAAGTGGAGCATCTGCAGCGGCGGCATGTTCATGGATTCAAGTTCCGCAGGGTTTGAAGGTAATTTGACATATATCATTACGAATATGTGTTCAGCCGGCTTGAATGCTCGCCTCGTCGATCATTCCGTATGTGTATGCGTTGGTGCGTGTCATGATCCTCGTCCGCTTTGCCATCAGCATTTTCGCGCTCGCTTTGCTCGGTCTCGCGCTGTCGCTCAGTGCGACGCAAGGCGAGCAGGACAGACCGGTCGACGCCGGCACCGCCACGATCACACTGGGCTGACGTCGGTGCGGCAGAGCCGCCACAGCGTAGCAATCAGCGCGACGTTGACCAGCGCCAAAAGCGTCAGCACGCCGATGGTCGCGTTCGCGCCGGTCCGCTCGATGAGCAAGGCGCCGGCGGACGGCGCCAGCGCCTGAACGATCAGGCTCGGAAAAGCCAGCTTCCCCATCAGCCGCGGAAACCGCACCGGGCCGAACAGCGCGAGCGGCAGCGTGCCGCGGCCGATCCACGAGATGCCGTAGCCGGCGCCGTAAAGCAGGATCACCAGCGCCAGCAGCGGAAAGTGCAGCCAGAGCATCGTCAGCCCGAGGGCCATCAGCACGCAGCACGCCACCATCGTCCAGATCGGATGATAGCGGTTGCCGAACAGACGTTCGACGACGCGCGCGCCGACCTGCGCCGGCCCGAACAATGTGCCGAGCGCCACGGCGGCGGCGAGTTCCACGCCGCGCGCTTCCAGGAACAGCATCAGGTGGACGATCACCGTCGAGCCGATGCCCGCCGCAATCGACAGGACGACGGCGAGGATCGCAAAGACAAGACTCTCATTGGCGATCGTGGTTGGCGGCGGCGTATCCGCCGCGCCCTGCCCGGCCTTCGATGATTTGGCGTGACCGCCGAGCACGGCCATCTGCAGCGGCAGACAGATCACAAGATGCATGCCGGCATAGACGAGGCAGGCGCTGCGCCAGCCGATATGCTCGATCATGAAGGCGCTGAGCGGCCAGCAGACGGTGCTGGCGAAGCCGCCGAACAGCGTGAGGTTGGTGATGGGCGCACGCGCCTCGGCGCCATAAAGCCGGCCGAGCGCCGAGAACACCGCGTCGTAGAGGCCGCTGCCCATGCCGAAGCCGACGACGATCCAGGCAAGCAGATAGACCGGCATTGTCGGCGCAAGGCCGACGCCCGTCAGGCCGGCCGCAAACAGCAGCGAGCTTGTCAGCAGCACCGGACGGCCGCCGTGACGGTCGATGAGCCGGCCGACTTGCGGCGAGATCAGACCGGCGACCAGCAGACCGAGCGATGTGCCGCCCACGACCCAGCCGAGCGACCAGCCGGTGTCGGCGACGATCGGGCCGGCAAACACCGCGGGGAAATAGAACGACGTGCCCCAGGCCAGGATCTGCACGATGCCGAGCGCGGTAATGACCACGCGCCGGTCCAATTTGCGCTCCTGCGCGGGGGGCAAAGCGTGGTCCTTAGTTCGCCGGCTCCATGCCCTTTTCCTTCAACGCGGCCGCCGCGGCCTCGCTCGTGAAGGCCTTCATCAAAGCCTGCGCGATGTCCTTCTTGTCGCTCGCGGCCAAGATGCCGGCGGAATAGGTCGTGTAGTTCTGGATCTCCTTCGGCAGCGGCGCGACCAGCACGACGCCTTTCACAGGCACGATTTCGCTGATCTGATGCAGGCCCAATTCGGCCTCGCCGTTCAGCAGCAGGTCGGCGACGTATCCGCCCTTCTTCAGCTTGGCCTTGGGGCGCACCTGATCGGCGACACCGAGCCGTTCGAACAGCTTGTCGAGATAGATGCCGCTCGAGCCGCCGCTCGCCGGATCGATATAGGCGACGGTCTTGGCCTTCAGAAGCGCGTCCTTGAAAGCGTCGACGGTCGAAACGTCCGGCTTCGGCGCGCCCTCCTTCACCATCACGCCGACGCCCACCCGCGCGAGGTCGACGCGGCTGCCGGCGACGATCTTGCCTTCCTTGATGAGTTCGTCGATGGCGCCCGGGGTGATCACGGCGAAATCGAAGGCCTCGCCGCCTTCGATGCGCTTCTTCACGACGCCGGCCGTCTCGTTCTCGACGATGACCTTGTGGCCGCTCTGCCGCTCAAAAGCGGGCACGAGCGTCACGACCATCTGCTTGAAAGCGCCCGTCGTCAGCACCTTGATCTCGGCGGCTGCGGCCGGCGCCTGCCCCGCCAGCCACAAGCCCATCGACACGACGGCAGCCGTCCTCAGTCTCTTTGGCATCGCGTTCCCCCTATTCGTGGCCCGACTATACCATTGCGCGAGGAGCGACGATCAGGCGACCCGGGCGGACGGATCGGCCGCCCTGGCGAACCATGCGGTCCGCGCATGGGCGAATTTGGTCCAGAAAACGCGAAAACGGCTTCCATTCGCTGATACCGAAGGCAAGCCTAAAGGTTTGGCACCAGAATAAGCCGTTCCAGCCCTGTTATTCGGCTTTCATGCGGCATTGGCTTACGAATTTGCTGCGACAGCGAGATGAATTTGATGCGAAAAGCATGAACTTTGTTGAGATTTCCAATTTTCTCTTAATATTCAGCAGCTTCCACTATGCATTTTGTGAATAGCTGCAGCGCAACATAAAGCCTACTCTTGCAGCGCAATATGCCTATCTTCCGAGCAACAGAGTTCGCCGGCCTCCGAGGCCGGGGCAGAGAAGAGAGACCTACCCATGCTTGCCCATATTGTTCGCTTCATCCGCGAGTGGAAGCGCTACAACCAGAGCCTCAACGAGCTCAATCGGCTCGGTGATCGTGAGCTCGCTGATCTCGGCATCAGCCGTTCGGATATCCCGCGCGTGGCCTGGAGCGCGGCGCAAGACGCCTAAGCTTCCCACATCGCGCACGACCGCAAACGCCCGCCTCGACGCGGGCGTTTTCTTTTTGAAGGCTTAGCTGGCGAGCCAGCGCGCGAGCGGCATCACCTCGGCCGGCTGGCCGTAAGCGCGCGTCCAGGAATCGACGGCCCAGGCGACGCCGGTCGCCTTGTCGCGCAGCACCGCGGTGTAATGGAACGGACGGCCGTCGATGAGCGCGCCGCGCGACTTCGGCAGATCGACCTCGTGGAAGCGCAAGAGGCCGAGCTGATCGAGCACCAGGAGCAGGCTCGTCGTGTTGCGGCTTGAATCGACGCAGTCGAACTGGTTGGCGTCGAACATGTATTGCGCGCCCGCCGCAGCAACGTGATTGCGCGTCCCCGCCTCCGCCGCGATACGGCGGTCGAACCAGGCCCAGGCGCCCGCAACCGCCTGACGTTCGGCAAGCGCCGAGGCTTTACCGCCGGCCATGATCTGCGCGAGCTTGGCGTGATCCGCCGCCGACAGAGCAACCTCCGAGCGATAGCGGCAGCCAAAGCCATGGCAGACGATGATGCGCTCGGGCGTCGGCGCAATAACCGAATACGGCTCGAAGGTGGCGGCGATGACATCGGCTGTGCCCGCCGATGCAACCGGCGCGCTCAAAGCGCACAGAACAAAAGCCAATCCGACGAGCCCAAGCGCGACCTTCATTGAGGGAACCCGTTACTACTCACCCATTGCCGCCGTGGCAGCGACCACCTATTCATCATCGAATGACGAAAAATGAATTACAAGCAGTGCATGTGATCGGCGGCGGTCTTGCCGGTTCCGAAGCCGCCTGGCAAGTCGCCCAGCGCGGTATCCCAGTCGTGCTGCACGAGATGCGGCCCGAGCGCGCGACCGATGCGCACAAGACCGACGGCCTTGCCGAGCTCGTGTGTTCGAACTCCTTCCGCTCCGATGACGCCGAGCACAACGCCGTCGGCTTGCTGCATGAGGAAATGCGCCGTCTCGGCTCGCTGATCATGCGCGCGGGCGACGCCAATCAGGTCCCGGCCGGCGGCGCGCTCGCGGTGGATCGCGACGGCTTCTCGGACGCGGTGACGAAGGCGCTCGAGGATCATCCCTTGATCACCATCGCGCGCGGCGAGATCGCGTTGCCGCACGGCGATTGGGACAGCGTCATCATCGCGACCGGGCCCCTCACCTCGCCCGCGCTCGCCGACAACATCCGCAAGCTCACCGGCGAAGATCAGCTCGCCTTCTTCGATGCGATCGCGCCGATCGTGCACCGCGACTCGATCGACATGAGCCAAGCCTGGTTCCAGTCGCGCTACGACAAAGCCGGTCCCGGCGGCTCCGGCGCCGACTACATCAACTGCCCGCTGACGCGCGAACAATACGAAGCCTTCGTCGATGCGCTGATCACCGGCGACAAGACCGTGTTCAAAGAATGGGAAGCGGCAACGCCCTATTTCGACGGCTGCTTGCCGGTCGAAGTGATGGCCGAGCGCGGCCGCGACACGTTGCGCTACGGCCCGATGAAGCCGATCGGTCTCACCAATCCGCATCAGCCGGACGTGCGGCCCTATGCCGTCGTGCAGCTGCGCCAGGACAACAAGCTCGGCACGCTCTACAACATGGTCGGTTTCCAGACCAAGCTGAAGCACGGCGAACAGGTGCGCGTCTTCCGCACCATCCCCGGCCTGCAGAACGCGGAGTTCGCCCGGCTCGGCGGCCTGCATCGCAACACGTTCCTCAATTCGCCGAAGCTGCTCGACGGCACGCTGCGCCTGAAAGCCAATACGCGCTGGCGCTTCGCCGGCCAGATCACCGGCTGCGAAGGTTATGTCGAATCCGCCGCCGTCGGATTGATGGCCGGACGCTTTGCCGCCGCCGAACGGCGCGGTGAAGAGATCGCGCTGCCGCCGCCGACAACCGCGCATGGCGCGGTGCTCGCGCACATCACCGGCGGCCATATCGAAACCATCGACAGCGGCCGCTCGTCCTTCCAGCCGATGAACGTGAACTTCGGCCTGTTCCCGCCGCTTGCCGAACAACCGGAGTTCGATCGCAAGAGCAAGCTCGGCCGCGCCACCGCGCGTGCGCTGGCCAAGAAGAGCGCGATCACGCGCCGCGCCTTGGCCGATCTGGCAACGTGGATGGGCGCGCAGACACAGGCCGCGGCGGAGTAAACCACTGGCTCCCCGCTTTCGCGAGATGACGGCCTAGCGTGCGAACAATCGCTCCGGATCGCGCGACGCGCGCCACAACAGCCACTGCCGGCGCAGGCGCGACAGCGGCTCCGGCTGGAACGGCTCGTAGCCGCGGCGGTCCATGCGCGCGAGCTGCGGCCCGACCAGCGCCAGCGGCAACAAAGCCGGCATGAGCTGAAC
>Ga0180216_1001420_pt1 | contig 21544 bp, 16 predicted proteins | sample eDN3rd37CBELigMG_FD_128879 | JGI IMG/M metagenome (GOLD analysis project Ga0180216, IMG submission 128879) | Enriched Miracle-Growth compost microbial communities from Emeryville, California, USA - eDNA 3rd pass 37_C BE-Lig MG (version 2)... ...
CGTAATATAACGCAGTACCGTTTGCTCACTATAATTCGCATACCTTTGCTCGAAGGCTGCTTTGCTTCCTATCGCATCTACAATACGTTTCCACTTATCATCCTGCTGATTCTCTTCATAATCATAATGATTAATGAACTCATCCTGCTGTATATGGTAGTAGACATCAATCAATCGGGCATGGTTTTCTGCACGCTCCATATATCTCCCAATCCAAAATAAAGCTTCAGCGGTACGATTAAGCATTCGCATCCCCCATTTCATTATTGCTTATTTTTTTAGCACCCACGTATCCTTTACCCCGCCACCCTGCGAGGAATTGACAACAAGCGAGCCTTCAACTAATGCGACTCTCGTTAATCCACCGGGTATAACATGATTTTCAGTTCCTTTAAGGACAAAGCCTCGCAGATCAATATGACGAGGTGTCATGGTTCCTTCGTGCATAATAGGCGCAGTTGATAGCTTCATCGTTTTCTGTGCAATATAACGGGATGGATTTGCTTGAATAGCTTTAGCAAATTCAGCTAGCTCCCATTCTGTGGCCGATGGCCCAATTAGCATCCCATAGCCACCAGACAGTGATGTTTCCTTCACTACTAATTCTCGCAAATGCTCCATTACATACTCATAGTCATCCTTTCTATCGAGAATGTAGGTAGGAACATTACTTAGTATCGGCTCCTCGTGCAAGTAATAACGAATCATATCAGGCACATAAGCGTAGATCGCCTTATCATCAGCAACTCCTGTACCAGGCGCATTCGCTATTGCGACATTACCTGCTCGATAGGCGTTCATTACACCCGGTATTCCAAGCAATGATTGCGGATTAAAGGCAAGCGGGTCTAGAAATTCATCATCTATTCTGCGGTATATGACATCAACCTGGCGGAGACCGTTCAGTTCACGAATATAGATCTTGTGATCCTTGTAGAGCAAGTCTCTTCCTTCTACGAGGTATATCCCCATCTGCTGCGCTAAAAACGTATGTTCAAAATATGCCGAATTATATGCCCCGGGCGTAAGCAGCGCGATAACGGGATCCTTCTTGCCATTGGGTGCAATGCTTCGCAGTGAGCTTAAAAAAGCATTGATGCTGCGCTCAACATCCATCACAGAGCTTTGAAGATATAGATCGTGGAACAGCTCTCTCATTAATGCTCTGCCTCTAAATAAGTACGAAAATCCTGAAGGCGATCGTAAATTATCCTCCAGCACAAAATATTGTCCGTGTTCGTCTCGTATAAGATCAATGCCTGAGGTTGTAATGTATACCCCTCCCGGGACATCGAGGGACATCATTTCAGGGCGAAAATAAATATTGGATACGATCATTCTTCTCGGAATAATGCCATCCTGAATAATTTGCTGTTGATGGTAGATGTCATGTAAAAATGCATTAAGTGCTTGTACACGTTGACGCAGACCTCGGTCAACAATTTCCCATTCCTCTGCTGCAATCGCACGTGGTATATAGTCAAATGGGATCGTTCTCTCTAAAGCTTTCTCTGTTTGATCCGATTGATAAAGGGTAAATGTAATCCCTTCCTCGATCATACGCTGCTTCAAGGCTTGCTGACGAATGGATTGAAGTGCAGGACTCATCGTTGCGAATTGAGCATGGATCGATGCATATTGTGGGCGAATGCTTCCACTTGGATCGAACATCTCATCATAAAAAGACCTGCTATCGTATAGAAATGATGCCTTTGTTTTCTTGGCTGTTGCTATGTTGACCCACCTCCTGCAATATTAGTGTTTACAAATTCGATTTCAGAGCCTGGACATTAGATCTTAAGCACATTTTAGCTTTTAACTATTTTTACCTGACTTGTACCAGCAATAAGTATGTGTTAACCCTGCTTATCTTATTCTTCACTTGTTAATCATTAGTATATTTATAGGGTAAGGTGAGCAAGCTATTTTCATATCAATGAACCCATCTAGGAGGACACAATGAAAAAAGTAATCATTAGCTGTGTGCTGATGGTATTTTTACTGGCACCAATGAGCTATGCAGCAGAAAAACCTCTGTCTATTCCGATCATTGACGCAAGTGGCAATACGATTGGTCAGGCTACATTTATCCAAGAAGGCAAAGAGGTTAATATTCACGTTCAAGCAAAGCAGCTGCCGCCAGGCGAGCATGCGATTCATATTCATGAGAAGGGCCTATGCGAGCCACCTGACTTCAAAACTGCTGGTGAGCATTTTAACCCGAAGGGCAAGCAGCATGGCTTCAACAATCCGAAGGGCTTTCATAATGGAGACCTACCGAACATCGTTGTTTCTGAGGATGGATCGGTTGATGTTACGATAAGTACAGGCGAGGTAACGCTCAAGAAGGGTAAGAAAAACTCACTTCGTAATAAGCAAGGCTCTGCGCTAGTTATTCATGCGGATGCCGATGATTATGTGAGTAATCCTGCGGGGAATGCTGGGGCGCGCATTGCATGTGGAGTCATCAGTTCTGCAAAGTAAGGAAATTCAAAAAGTCCACTTTGATCACGAGGTAATACTGAATGTATATTCGACGGCAAATCTTGCACTCAGCCGAGGCTTCTGGTGCTCACGTACCTGTAACGTACGCTGCGCTCCTCAGCCTCTAGCTTCGTCCAATTTAAGCGTTTTGAAAAAACGCACATCGTAAGCGCAGGCCAAGGTGCTGAAAGCTGGACTTTTTGATCCTTTATTGGAATCGGTAAATCAAAAAGCTCCTTCTTTGATCACGAGGTAATACTGAATGTATATTCGACGGCGAAGCTTGCACTCAGCTAGTCCTTCTGGTGCTCACGTACCCATTACAAGCGAATGCTTCCGAAGTCGTTTTCTACGAAAACGTTTAGCTGCGCTCCTCAGCCTCTAGCTTCGTACAATTTAAGCGTTTTGAAAAAACGCACATCGTAAGCGCAGGCCAAGGTGCTGAAAGCTGGACTTTTTGATCCTTTATTAGAAGGATACTTCAAAAAGTCCACTTTGATCATGTGCAGCAAAAATAAAGGGATATTCTTGAGCGTACGTAACGCCCCAAGAATATCCCTTTTGTTGTTATCGTGTCAGTTGTATCGTCTCATTGAGTAACAACTCCCGTCGATTATCGTTGACCACTCGTTGCCGCTTCTGGCTGTCTGACGAATAAGGAGCAAAGTAAACTAATGAGAAATAAGCCGGCAAATATATGGTACACCGATAGGCTCCACTCTAGTTCAATTACAGCGATTGCTGTAATGGGGCCAAGGGATGCGCCAATAAACAAGATAAAGGTATACAGCGATGTTGCGAGTGCTCGTTTACTGCCGCCTAGCTCACCAATTAGAGCGATTAATGATGGAACGATGAGTGCAATGCCTGAAACAAAAAATACACTTACAACCGCATATGCAAGCTCCTGCTTCACAAAGCCTAGCAGTATTAAGCTCAGCACACTAGTTGCGAGTCCTGTCCGCAGAATGGCTGGCATTCCGAAGCGTCCACATAGCCTTCCTGCAAAAGGACAGAGCAGCATCCCATCAATCCCTACCGCTCTTATCGTAACAATTTCAGAAAACTGGAGAGAAAACGGTGGCTCGCTGAGATGAAACTCGAGCGCGCTATATGTTCCGACAAAGCATAACAGCACGGTAATCGTTACGATGTAGCAAAGCAATAAGCTTCGATTGCTCAATAGTGAACCAGTTGCTTTCTGCTGTGCTCGAACGGCTGCCTTGGGTGCCTCAGGTAAAAACATGACAAAGCATAGAGCCAGTAATGCATATAAGCAACCAAACACTAAAAATAAGCTTTCCCAGCCACTCCAATACGTTAATACACTAGCAGACACTTGCCCAAAGATACCTGACATTAAAAATCCAGTACTTATAAATCCAATCACCGTTACTCTCTTAGAAGGTGGAAACATCTCACCCGCATACGTTAAAGCAACAGGAGAAAACGTCGAGGCAGTAGCACCCTGTAGGCAGCGAAGAATCAGCAGCATAGCAAAGGAATCTGTGAAAAAGGTTAGCCCCGTAGCTAGGGCCAAGCCGATTAAGCCCGCCACCATAACACGTTTTCGACCGAGACGAGTCGATAATGGACCGTAAATTAAGCAGCCTATCGCAAAAAAGGCGGAGAAGGCTGTTCCTGCCCACGCTGCAGTACTAGTCGACACACTAAACTCCTGACCTAATACTTGGATGATTGGTACAGTAAAATATAGTGCCGATAGCACGAGCAGCGCACCACTAAACAAATTTGCCGTCATCAATCGATACGAACGTTGCTGCTGGCTCAATTCTCCAGCCTCCTTCTACTCATCTCGAAAGTTATCTATTGCTTCGATTCATACGGCAAATATGCTTCAGATCCTATTGCTGATACTACATATGTTAACGATGATACGTTGGATTCTCTCAGTCTTCTACCCATTATATGATGCCGCTGCTCTAGTTATTATTAAGCGAACGCTTAAGATACGGGCATACCAGCTCACGGAAAAGCTCAAGCGGTGAACGAGCTTTGTATTTTTGGTTTCGTGTAGATACAATGACAGCCTCGCTGCTCGGAACGACAATAATAAATTGACCGCCATAGCCGCGAGCGTAGAAAAATGGCAGATCTTCCTGCTCATCGCACCACCAATGCCAGCCATAATATCCGTGCTCAGGTGCTTCGACTTGAATATAGGGAGATGTCGCTTGCTTGCAAAGCTCTGCAGGAATGATCTGCTTATCTTCCCAGCTGCCTTGCTGGAGAAATAAGCGTCCGAATTTCAACATGTCCATGGCTGCCAGCTCCATGCCATAACCACCTGTATAGTATCCTTCAGGATCCTGCTTCCAGCGGTATTCCTCTATGCCTAACGGCTGAAACAGCTTCTCCTCAGCAAGCTCAGCCAAGCTCCTTCCGCTCGCTCTTGTAATGATCGCGGATAAAAGCTGAGAGATGCCAGAATTATAGCTCCAGCTTGTCCCAGGCTCTGCGGTAAGCGGCTGATCGAGCGTATACTTTAGCCACTTATCCGTTCGCGTCATACGCGGGAAGTTATTGCTCCCTCCAAACTCGTTCCAGCTAAAGCCAGCCGTTAGCGTTAATACATGCTCTGCGGTAATGCGAAGCTTGCGCTCATCACTGCTATGCTTTAGCTCAGGAAACCACTCTACGATAGGGGTATGTATGCTAGGCAGCCAGCCTTCAGATAATCCGATACAGTAAAGCGATGAGACGATACTCTTTGTACAAGAATTAATAGGCAGCAGCTGCTCAGAGGCTTGCTCCTGTTGTTCATATTGGAACACAATCTTATTGTGATGCTCTATAATAAAGTTGGACACATGATTGCTATGTAAATGCTTCCTGATCTCATCCTTATTCATCCCTTCAACTCTCACCTCATATCCGTCCTTTATGCTTATTATTGTTATACATAACAATAGGGGATATGCGTTTAACACCACATATCCCCTATATTATGCTGCACAATAGCAGCTTTAGCTAGTCATCACTCTGACTACTGCATTCAACCTTCGTCATAACCGCTAAGCTGCAATCATCGAAGGTTTTCATCCGTATTGATTTATTCAAATTTTGCAGCAATGCATCATTTACCGTTTCCTCGTCATGCTCCTCTAGCCAGCTCGCAACCGTTGCAAGTGCTGGTGATAGGTAATCATCCGCCTTACGATACATAGACGAGCTTGTACCATCTGACATTAGAAAATAAGCACCTACCTGCTCACGAGATGGTAAGCTCCGCTGGTGTCTTTATAGAAAGCAAGGAGCGCAGCGTACAGTATTGGTACGTGAGCACCAGAGTTTTCGCTAGCGTTCAAGATTCGACGCCGGATAAGCTACAACGCAATTCTTCGTCATCAAAGTCGGACTTTTGAACATCCTACTATAAATGTGGTTAAAAAGTTCGGCTTTCAGCGCTCCGCTTACCTTCTCTACGCTCGAACCTTCCTTCGTCAGGAGGGTCGCTTTAGAGATGGTTAGCTCCGCTGGAGTCTTTTCAAGATCAAACCTTGGGAGAGGTTCCTTCGTTAGTTGTTCTCCATATTCAGCGCTCCGCTTACCATCTCTACGCTCGAACCTTCCTTCGTCAGGAGGTCGCTTTAGAGATGGTAAGCTCCGCTGGAGTCTTTAAAAGCGAGTGCGCACGTACGTTTATAGGTACGTGCGCACTTGCAGTTTTAGCTAGCGTTCAAGATTCGACGTCGAATAAGCTACAACGCAATTCTTCGTCATCGAAGTCGGACGTTTGAACAACCAACTTCAAATATAAGTTCAAAAGTTCGGCTTTCAGCGCTCCGCTTACCATCTCTACGCTCGAACCTTCCTTCGTCAGGAGGTCGCTTTAGAGATGGTTAGCTCCGCTGGTGTCTTTATAAGCAAGTGCGCACGTACGTTTATTGGTACGTGCGCACCTATAATGTTTTCGTAGAAAACATGCATCGAAAGATTAACTCTTCGCTAGCGTTCAAGATTCGACGTCGAATAGGCTACAACGCATTGCATCGTCATCAAAGTCGGACTTTTGAACATCCTACTATAAATGTGGTTAAAAAGTTCGGCTTTCAGGACCAAGAAGATGGGGAGAAACTAGAAAACGAGGAGCGCAGCGTACGGTATTGGTACGTGAGCACCGCAGTTTTCGGTTGAACCCCATATTCGACGTCGAATACGCTACAACGGATTGCATCGTCATCAAAGTCGAATCTTTTTAAACTTCCTCTATAAGCGGACTTCGCCGCCTATGATTACTGACTGTATTGCAAGCTCCCCATCAAGCAGCAATAGGTCCGCACGTTTGCCTACAGCAATGCTTCCATACTGCTGATCCAGCCCAATCACCTTTGCTGGATTCAGGCTCGCGATTCGGCTCGCTTCAACGACTGAGATTCCTAATTCACGAATTAAGAATTGAAAGCCTCGGATCATCGTTAACGTGCTGCCAGCTAAGCTGCCGCCATCCTTTAACCGAGCAATGTTGTCTGTTACGACAACAGGCAGCTCTCCAAGCATATACTCGCCGTCCGGCATGCCAGCTGCGGACATCGCGTCTGTTACGAGCACGATCCCGTCAACACCCTTTGCTAACAGCATAAGTTGAACCGCAACAGGATGAACATGCTCACCATCCGCAATAATTTCAGCGGTAATGCCCGGTGTCGTTAATACCGCACCTACTGTTCCAGGCTCACGGTGATGCAGGCCACGCATCGCATTAAACGTGTGAACAGCATGAGTTAAACCACTCTTCACTGCTTCTTGTACATCCGCATAGTGCGCATCCGTGTGACCTAGTGCAGCAACGATACCTGCTTCCGTCAACGCTTTAATATAGGCAGGTGCACCATTGATCTCTGGTGCCAATGTTTGCATTTTAATGATACCTGGATAATCCTTAACCCATGCTTCCAGCCATGGCAGCTGAGGCTCGATCATGTAGCTTTCGTTCTGTGCGCCCTTCCATTTCGGATTGACGAAAGGCCCTTCCAGATGAACGCCGACTAACTGAGCATACGGCATAGGTCGCTGCTGATACTGCTGAACCGCGTCAATCACAGCTGTTAGATGCTCATTAGCACCAGTTACCGTAGTAGCCAGCATCGCCGTCGTTCCGTTTTCCATATGGAAGCGTGTTATCGTATCAAGCTCTTCCTGCTTAGCAGTCATGAAGTCCTCGCCCGCTCCACCGTGAACATGTATGTCGATAAAGCCAGGAACGAGATACGCTCCGGCTCCATCAAGTTTAACTGTATCCTCCGGCAGCTCTGGGAGTTGATCCTCAGCTGAGCCTATCGCAATAATACAATCGTTCTGTACAACTACCCACCCAAGCTCTAGCACTGATTGCTCTTGAACGACTCGTACATTGTGTATGATGGTATGTGTCATGGGAGTAAGCTACCTGCTGCTTCATCAACGAGTACAACAAGATTTGGGTGAGTTTGCAGCAGCGAAGCTGGGCATTGTGTCGTAACTGGTCCTGTAAGCGCACGTTTCACGATTTCTGCTTTGTCTGCGCCCTTTACGACGAGCATAAGCATCTTAGCTTTTAGAATCGTACCTACGCCCATTGTAATCGCTTGGCTAGGAACCTCTTCTGTTTCCGTGAAGAAGCGTGCATTGGCTTGCTTCGTTTCTTCAGCAAGGTTAACGACATGTGTGCTGCTGGACAGCTCATCTTCTGGCTCATTGAATCCAATGTGACCGTTATGCCCTAGACCAAGCAGTTGAATATCAATTCGACCTGCTGCTTCGATGCGCTCGTCATATTGACGGCATTCTTCTTCAAGCTGATCAGCTAAGCCAAAAGGAATATTTGTACGCTCAGCCGCGATATCGACATGATTGAACAAATTCTCTTTCATATAATGGCTGTAGCTTTGGTGGTGATCTGGTGAAAGACCAACATATTCATCTAGATTAAACGTCGTTACACGGCTAAAGCTAACAAGCCCTTCATTATAATCCTTCACAAGCTCTTTATAAATGCCTATCGGCGTTCCACCTGTTGCTAATCCAAGCACCGCGGAAGGGTTTACCTGTACTGTAGAAGTAATAATACGAGCAGCAGCCTCATTAAGCTTTGCTTCAGAGTTAAACTTTAAAATATTCATGTCAATCTCCTCTCTTTTGTTTCACAAATCGTTTTACGTTTTGATACGAGCGTTCTAGACGTGGAACATACGTATCGAAGTACTCACTTACTAATCCAACAAATAAGATGTCTACTAAATGCAGTTGTGCCATTCTTGAAGCCATATCCCCGCGTCTCATCCCTGCTTCTGAGGATGATATAAATAGACTGATGTCCGCTATACTCGCTAATGTGCTTGCGCCATGCTTCGTGACCGATATGGTTGTCGCTCCTTGCTCGGCTGCACTACTAAGAGCGCTGATCGTTTCAATCGTTTCTCCCGAATAAGAGAAGCCGATCGCTACGTCACCTGGCATAAGAGATGCAGCAGAGGTTTGCTGCATATGCGGATCAGAAAATACAGCTGTTGATTTACCGATACGAATTAGCTTCTGATAGAAGTCATTCGCGACCACACCAGAGGTTGCAGTTCCATATAAATCGATGCGGTTCGCATGATGAAGTACATCTATCGTCTCTCTTAGCTTACCATAATCTAGAAGCTTTGTAGTATCAGATACAGATCGAAGGTGATTTGCCGTAATCGCAGCGACAATATGATCAAGAGATTGACCCGCTACAATATCCTGATAGGTACTGCCAGCAGGCTCCTCGACAAGCTCCATCGCCAGCCTCATCTTAAACTCACTAAAATTGTCCACCTGAAATGCTCTACAAAATCTTGAAATCGTAGCTGTGCTGCTCCCTGAGAGCCTTGCCAGCTCCGTAATTGTTAAATGTACCGCTTCTCTTGGATGCTGGAGAATATATTCTGCGAGCTTTCTCTCTTGAGGTGTTAAGCTACCAACACTATCTTTCATCGCTTGCATTAAACTCAAGTAGGCATCCTCCTTAGCGAGTTGCAGCGTCATCCATAAAGAATTGTCCTGCTGCTCCTAAAACTCCAATCTCTTTACCAAGCTCCGTTCTTCGAATCGTAACCTCTTTATACATGCTTGGCAAGCAGCGCTCCTCGACTATGCGCTTCGTCTCTTCATATAATCGATGCTCGGCGCTCATCACTCCACCACCAAAAATAATTTGTGATGGGTTAAATAAATGTATTAATGAAACTATTCCGTTGCCGAGATAAAAGGCAGCCTCGTCTATAATAGCACATGCCGCTTCGTCACCCCGATGTGCGGCATCCAGCACGGCTTTACTTGTCCAAGCATCGCCTTGCTCTGTTGGAGCTAACCGCTCATTCGCAATACGCGCAATTGCAGTACCAGAGCAATAATTTTCTAAGCATCCTACGTTACCGCAGGAGCATGGCTCACCCTTGAGATCTATGGATATATGTCCGAATTCTCCTGCACTGTCTGAAGCACCCTTCACCAGTCGGCCCTCGCTCACAATTCCTGCGCCAATACCTGTGCTGACAGTAACATAGATTAAATCATTGATTTCTTTTTCTGTTCCCCATACATATTCGGCAACTGCAGCCAAATTAGCATCATTGCCTAGCTTAACAGGCACCTGGAAGCTCTGCTCAAGCTCTGTGCCAACATCAACATGATCCCATCCCAAATTGGATGCATATACAATCACCTTGCGAGCGGAGTCAATAACACCTGCTGTCGCAATGCCTATCCCAATCAGCTGTCCATCACTCGGCAGACTTTTTAATAAGGATGAAACGGATTCGCGAATCCGTTTCATCATATGATCAGAGCCAGTCTCGGGCATGGAGGGAAATTCGATTTTATCGAGTATGCTGCCTTTGGAATCGATAAGTGCTACAAGCGTTTTCGTACCTCCAATATCAATACCGACTGCACATGAATTCGTACTTTGTGTAGATATCACGGGCTGCAACCTCCTCTATAGGAAAATTATTTTCATAATTAGTTTACCAATTTAGATAATTATTTTCAACTCCGACTATTATCATTCCATATTTTCTACATTTGCATGCTATAATAGATAAAGATCTATAAAAGAATCGAGATGACAAAACAATATGTTCACTATGGCTATGTCCTATTTTCAAAAGCAATTTACAGGGAAAACAATGAATGCGAAGCAAATTTTTTCATTGATTATCCCTATTTTTATAGATTCAGCGTTCATCGTTCTAATCAGCATATTAAACACTGCCATGATCAGCTCTTCTGGTGTGGCGGCTGTCAGTGCGGTTAGTGTCGTTGACTCGCTGAATATTTTTATTGTCAGTGTATTTATTGCGATTGCAACAGGCGGTACTGTCATTGTTGCGCAATATTTTGGCGGCAGAAATCCGGAGCAGGCATCAAGAGCCGCATCACAAGCTATCTCGGCCATTGCTGTCATATCTATTTCCTTATGTATACTTATTATTTTGTTTCATTCTCAGCTGCTGCAGCTGCTGTTCGGCAGCGCTGATGCTGACGTGCTTGCAAACGCGAAGCTGTTTTTAATTGGCAGCAGTATTTCTTATCCGTTTTTTGCAATTTATCAATCGATCGTTGGTGTTTTGCGTGGTGTGTCTGAGACGAAGGCTTGTCTATTTCTATCTGTCATATTGAATTTAACATACTTTGTCTTGAATATCTTATTCATTACGGTGATGGATCTCGGCGTGCTGGGCCTTGCTATCTCATATATCGTCGCCCGTGTTCTTGGTGCCTCGATTGCAGTCTTTTACCTATTCAAAATGTGCCACGCCTTAAACGTTAAGCTCAAGGATGTATTCAAGCCCCAATTAGCTTTGCTAAAAAAGATTATGTTTATTGGTTTGCCCTTTGCGGCGGAGCAGCTGTTCTTTAATGGTGGGAAGCTGCTTACACAAACGTTTATTGTCCAGCTTGGAACACTGTCTATTACAGTCAATGCGATCAGTAATTCTCTTTCTCTACTGTTTCAGGTTGGCGGCAGCACCTTAAGCGTAGCTATCGTCACTGTTGTTGGGCAGTGCATAGGACGTCGAGAGATTGATGACGCTCGTAAATTTATTCGTTCCTTCTTATGGCTGTCGTGTGCTTTCTTCGTTGTGATTACAGCTGTCTTGCTCGCGATATTCCCTTCGCTAGTCGGACTATATAATCCACCTAGTGAGATTGTGCCTGATATATTCCAGCTCATTATTATAATTTCGGTTGCACAGCCGCTCTTCTGGTCGCTCAGCTTCATTCTGCCTTCGGCTATGCGTGCAGCTGGTGATTCAACCTTTATCTCCATCGTTTCATTGCTTACGATGTGGCTGTTCCGCGTCATTCTTGGTTATATTCTTGGCATTACATTGCAGTTTGGTCTCGTTGGTGTATGGATAGCGATGGTCGCTGAATGGGGAATTCGTGGGGCTGTGTTCTACATGCGCTTCAGAGGAGATAAGTGGTATCGGCATAAGCTTGTATAATGAAGCTTAGCTGTCAAAATAATATTAATCTGTGGATAGACAAATATAGAAACAATGCAAACAGTAAGATAAATAACCAACCGCTTACCTTTTTATTATTTTGGTATTCATGTATTCCCGTTACCAACATCGTTAAGCCTAAAGATAGAGTCATGTATGCTTGATATTCATAATCACCTGTTATTAATGAATACCCAGCTAATGCTATTGTAACTATTGAAAATAGTATCCGCAAAAATATTAACAAGGCTTATCTACCTCCTTGCACTAAACTTAACTTTGTTATTCTCATACTTCAGGCTGCAAGCTTTCAACCCTGAGCCTTGTTTCAACTTTAAGGAGGCATCTCCTCATCACGAATAAAAGATGAGGAGATGCCTCCTTGTTCATGAATGCTTACCTAGTGATATTGAAGCTATATTGACCAATCGGAATGCTGTTGCTCGAAATGTTACTTACATTACTTTACTTTACATTACTTTACTTTACATTACTTTACTTTACATTACTTGACTTTACATCACTAGCAGCCTCATAGCGCAATGCCAGGCCTGAAACTCTCCTCACAGCTGTACTGGCAGCTTTCCTTGAAACGGGATGCTGCCAACTAAAGCAAGGCTTAATGCTTGCAGCATCTGAGGTCTATTTTCATAGGCACATATATAGGTATCGCTGCTACTTAATAGTGAGCGATCATAAGGATTGCGCAGCGATATAAAAATGACTTTCGCCTTCTGCTGCTCAGACAGCTTAGACAGCAGCTGTACAATATGAGCTTGACCTGATGAGGATGAGGCATTATACATGCCCATCACGATCTGACCAAAGCGCTCTTGCTGCAGCATATGCTCTACCTGTTCGAGCTCCTCTTGTGTCGGTTCTGTACCGATAACGAGCTCAACAGTAGACAGCCCGAGCTGATTAAGCTGCTTGCCTAGCGTTAGCTCCTGCTCGATTACCTCGTCAACCTGAGTAGACTCTCGCACCTCAGGCCATAGAACAAGCGTCTGCTCCGTTCTATCAAGTGGCAAATAACCCGCTTGATCCTGAACAAGTGTTACAGCCTGTTCCATCATACGCTGGCAGCGCTCGATCGACTCTGCTGCACCGATCGGGAGGAAATCGCTACTAGCCTTAGCCTGCTGCAGCTTATGCTGCTGCCTCTGCTTCATGCTCAGTACACGCTTAACGGATTCATTTAGACGCTCCTCGCTAATCTCCCCTGCAAGCACTGCTTGCTCCAGCGCAGCATAAGCCTCAAGCTGTCGATCCAATCGATGGCTTACTAATATGAGGTCTGCTCCTGCCTTGAATGCTTCGACTGCTCCCTCTCCTACGCCTACACCTTCAGATATTGCCTTCATCTCTAAGCAATCTGTTACAATAACGCCTTCAAATCCAAGTTCATCACGCAGCAGCTCTGTTAATACACGATGCGATAGCGTAGCTGGCTTACCACCAGGCTCTAAAGCTGGAAATTGAACATGTGCAGTCATAATTAGCTCGACTCCAGCTGCAACGGCAGCTTTGAAAGGGACAAGCTCGATTCGATGGAGCCGATCAAGCGAGTGCATGACAGCAGGCAGCTCCTCGTGTGAATCAGCCGTCGTGTCACCATGACCAGGAAAATGCTTGGCACAGGCTGCAACGCCCATCTCCTGATAGCCGGATATCATCGACACACCGAGCTCGGCAACCTGCTCTGGCTGCTCGCCAAAGGATCGTATACCGATAACAGGGTTAAGCGGATTATTGTTCACATCGAGCACAGGTGCAAAATTGATCGTTATGCCGAGCTGGGCAAGCTCCATGCCGGATATCTTTCCTGCATCATAGGCATACTTCGCACTCCTGGCTGCACCTAGCGCCATCTGACCGGGCATAACGGTAACGTAACGGTCAATCCGAGCGACCATTCCGCCCTCTTGATCGATCGCAATAGACAAAGGTATACTGTTCCATCGTGCAGACTGCTGCTGCAGCTCCTGAGACAACGCAATAATCTGCTCGCTATGTGATACATTACGCCTGAAGTAAATGATATTGCCCAGCCTATAATCCCGCAGCAAGTCCTGTACATGCGGCGGCACATGATGTCCGTCAAAGCCAAACATAAAGATTTGGCCTAGCTTCTGCCTTAGCGTTAATTCACTCAGCTCACCATACCTCAATCATCCCACACTCCCATTCTGCTCGCGATATTCCGAAGGGAGCATTCCCACTCTCTTCTGGAACACTTTATTAAAATATCTTCGCTCCGTATAACCAACAGACTTCGCTACATCGGAGATGCTCTTCTTAGTGATAGAAAGCAGCGATTTCGCTCGTTCAATGCGAGCCTGAGTTACAAATTCAATGAACGTCATGCCATATTGCTGCTTAAATATGGTGCTAAAGTAGCTCACACTAATGTTTAAATATTGCGCAACCTCCTCAGCAGCAATATCCTCTGACAAATGCGATTCGATAAAGTCCTTGGCAACATGAATCGATACCTGCGGACGCTTATTGGAATGCTCAGAAAAGGCCTTCTCGACCATATGAGTGATCAATAGCGTCAGCTCTCTCAGCTTACTTGTCGCGTTTAATTGTCGCCACACTTGCTTTTCCGTTGCAGATTGAATCGCCTCATAGCGGCGAAGCTCTCTGAGCATATAGACGATAATCGAATGAATGAGCATCTCCAGCTGCTGCAGCGATTGCATGGTGCGTACACGCAGCAGCTCATTCATACGCTTGAGTGAGCTTCTAGCTGCAGCCTGATCCAGATGCTTAATGGCTGCAATGCATTGATCGGCACAGTGCCATATATGCTGCTCATTGCTTTGGCGGGTGTCCTCTAGTTCCCTCACGATCACATATGGTTGATGTGCAAACGAAAGCTCCTTGCACATCGTATTCCATACAAGATATAGCTCCTCCGCCGTCATTGCTCGTTCGTAGGCTGCGATCGCTAGCTCCTCTCTGCCATCCAGCGAACGGACAATCTGCTTCATCATCTGCTCTAGCTGACTACCATTCATATGCGGCAGCTTCCCTGCTAGCACTAAAGCCCAAAATCGATCTGCGACATGCAGCAGATGCACATGAGAATCAGCAGCATACGCTGCCATGCCTTCCTTCACACTCGCAAGCTGATCGCTTAATAGACTGTGCGATTGCTCGGCTTGCGGAAGCTCTAGCACAAACAGCGCTAGCCTGTTATCCGACAGCACAAGTCTATCATTTGCCCCAGATTGGCCTTCTCTATGAAAGCCACGGATATATTCAAGCAATGCTTTCTCATAGGCGATATGTTTCATACGATGCTGCGTCTCTTCGGCATATTGATTTTGCTGCAGCTTGTCACGAATGTGCTGCACTGTTTTCTCAAACAGCTGTATAAGTGCATCATAATCAATTGGCTTTAGCACATAATCCATTACCTGATACCGCAGTACAGAACGCGCATATTCAAATTCCTGATAGCCAGTGAGCATAATAACCTCTGCTTCTTGGTCAATCTGTCGCAGCTCCTGCAGAAACTCAATCCCATCCATTACAGGCATTCTTATATCACAGAAAATGAGCTGGGGATGATGAGCGTGAATAAGCTCCAACGCCTGCACTCCATTTTTAGCTGTACCGACAACTTCCACCCGTTGTTCATCCCATGGCAGCACCTGCTGCAAATTGCGTATAATATTGATCTCATCATCAATCAATATCGCCTTTAGTTTCACGAGCATCCCCATCCTTTCTTCTTGGTATTGTCATCTGAATAATGGTGCCAGCGTATGGCGCGCTGCAAATCATGAGTCCGTAGGGCTTGCCGTAACGCAATCGTATACGATCGGCCACATTTCTAACGCCGATCCCTCTACGCTCGCCTCGCTCAGGCGAATTATCAAAGCTGACTTGATGCTCTGACAAATACGTGAACTTCTCCAATTGAGCTTGCGGTATACCTAATCCGTTATCCTCTATTCTAAAATATATATGCTGCTCGTCGGCCGTAACAGCAATGCGAATCAAGCCTAAATACTCAATCCCTTCAAAGCCATGCTGTATACAATTTTCTACAAGCGGCTGAAGCGACAGCTTCAACGTTAGCTCATGCTTCAGGGCATCAGCTACGACAATCTCGTAATCGAACAGCTCCTCGAATCGATATTTTTGTATATCAAGATAGCTGCGAACGTGAGCAAGCTCCTGCTCAATCGTTATTTCCTCCTGCTGCTGGATGCTGATTCGTAAAATATTGCCTAGCTTCGAGACCATCTGACTTACTTTCTTCCCTTGATTCTGAATAGCGAGTATATTGATTGATTCCAGCGTATTAAACAAAAAGTGCGGTTTAATCTGCGCCTGTAGTGCTGTCATCTCGGCAGCCCGCTTCCGCTCATGCTGCTCCTGCAGCTCGGAAATTAGCTGCTCCAGCCGATAGATTAGCCGATTCGTTCCTCGCGTGAGCAGACCGATTTCATCGTTGCCGCGAACGTCAACCCGTGCCTGCAAATTGCCCAGCTCCACCTCGCGCATTACCTTAACAGAATCTATAATTGCCATCGTAATGCGGCGTGCAAAATATATAATAAAGACACAGGCAAGCAGCATGCACAAGCCAATTAACGACGACACAGCAACCGCGATCCATCTAATTTCTCCAGCAATGACACTCCAAGGCGTGACCGCAATTAATCTCCAGCCTTCATAATTATCAAATGCTGTAACAGATACAATCGAGTCTACACCTTGAAAATCTGTGCGCTGGCTTGCATTACGCTCACCCGTATTCACCTTTAGCTCAGACATTAGATCGCCTAGCTGTCTCTGCTCCAGCAAACCGTTGCTGTCGTACATAATGAGCCCATCCGCATTTACGATGATATACTTCGTAAACTCTTGCTTATAGCGGAAGTATCTAAAGATCGCCTCTAAATCTGAATTGCGGATTTGTACGAGTAATATTCCTTTGTTATCTAACGTATCAATATCCTTTACAACTCTTGCAAGCGTAAAGACCTGATCGTTGCCTGTTAGCTCTGTATGCTCATAAGGCCCAATCCATAGCGGAAGGCCATCCCGCTTGATGACCTCTTGATAGATCGGCAGCTCGATAAATTGCTCAAATGTGAGCGGGGTAAAGCTAGCCTTAGAGAACAGCTTATGCACGTTCTGCTGCTGCAGCGTATACATAAAGGCATAGCTTACAGAAGGATGATTGACAAGCAGCTCTCTAAAATTGCGCTGGATCGCATTCAGCTCTAAGTAATTGATTTGATCGAGCTCAGTGCTCTGCAAATTGTTTAACGCCTCCTGAATAGCACGGCTCGCGATGGTGCTGTCCGTTACGTTATTCATATCGTTAAACACTTGATCGACGCTGAGCAGCAAGGCGCGCAGCGTCAGCTCCGTAGCTTCGGAATAGCCAAGTGCAGTACGATTCGAGATATACTCATAGGAGATCGTACCTAGCACAAGCAGCGGCAATATAATTAAGCCTACAAAAGCCATGACCAGCTTTTTTTGCAGAGACATACAGCTTCACAATCCCTTCCCTTATCCCTTCACGCTGCCAGCTGTAACACCCTCTATAATTTTTTCCTGCAGGAAAGCATATAGAATAAGCACCGGTGTCACACTGTATACAATACCTGTGCTAATGAGCGCATAGTTCGTCTGGAACGCATCACGGAAGCCAACCATCCCCGTTGGCAGCGTTTTCAACTCATCCTTGCTAATAAAGAAATTCGCTAGCAAATACTCGTTCCAGGAGCCGAGAAAATTGACAATAAATACGGTAACGAGTGCCGGCAAAGTTAACGGCAGTATAATTTTATAGAACAATCGAAATGCACCCATACCGTCGACGATTGCCGCTTCTTCCAGCTCGCCTGGAATAGATTTCATAAATGCTGCGATAAGCAATACACTTACAGGCAAGGCGCCTGCTGTATACGGGAGAAACAGCGCCCAGTGTGTGTTCAGAATTCCCATATTCATGACGAGAATATACTGTGCAATAAACAGCACATTTCCCGGAATAAGCATGCCGATCAGTACGAATTGATAGATCACTTTACTAACCTTCATAAACCTCATCCGTGTTAATGCATACGCTGTAGCCGCTGATAGCAGAACACCGGTAAACGCTGACGTCGTTGCCAAATATATACTATTAAAAAAGTATACATTAATTTTCGCCTTCACCCAAGCATCGATGTAGTTTTGAAAATAAAAACTAGTAGGAAAAGCAAAGGGGCGCTCCGCAATCTCAATATTGCTTTCCTTCAATGAAGAAAACAATACAAACACAAACGGAAACATAACGACCGCCACGTAGATAAGTAGGATCATATGTGGTGATATTCGTTTTAATATTGTCATGGCCGTCTCACTCCTTCGTTCTTCCAAATGTTCCTTGATAGATTGCAGTTAGCAGTAACGCAAAGGCAAAGATGACTAGTGAGATTGAAGTGCCCAGCCCATAGTTTGGATTGACACCCATCGCTTCATTGACCAAATAGGAAGCCATTACCTCGGTTGCTCCAACCGGCCCGCCTTGCGTCATAACAAGTACGATATCGACCACACGCATCGCTCCTGCAATCGATAGCATCACAACGACAGAGATAATGGGCTTTATAAGCGGTACGGTTAAGTACCATGCACGCTGTATGCCTGAAGCGCCATCAATCTCCGCAGCTTCATTCATTTCCTTAGGCAGCGCTAATATGGCAGCAAGCACAAGCACGATATAAAAGCCCATCCACTGCCACGCATTGACGACAAGTACAGCAGGCAGCGCCCAAGCAGAATCAGCCAGCCAATAAATCGTATCTACTCCAAAAAGGGAGAGCAGCTTATTTACAGGACCGATGTTCGGATGAAGGACAAAGCCCCACAATATCCCGATAACTGAGGTCGACAATATCGAAGGGATGAACACCATTGTTTTGTATAGTCGCTGCAGCCTCCGAACATTAGCTATTAATATCGCAAAGAATATAATGAGCGGTACTTGAACCACCACCGCAAAGGCAATGAACAGCATATTGTTGCCAATCGCGTGTATAAAATCAGAATCGCGGAATATCGCGATAAAATTATCAAAGCCAATAAACTTGTATTGCGATAAGCCGTTCCAATCCGTAAATGCATAAAAGGATGAGGTAACCATCGGATAAATAAAAAACAAGCAATACAGTACTAATGTCGGTACAACCATAATTAGATAAATCCAAGGATTGCGCAGCGTTTGCTTCATCTGTCTTCCCTCATTTCTTATTAAAATAGGGGAGGCTGCCTAGCATCGGCGACTCTCCCCCATTCAAAAGCTATTATTCCTCGCTCGCTTTATCCTGCACTGCCTGCATCTTGTCGCCGACTGACTGTGGTGTTTCTCTGCCAGCAATCAGCTTCAAAATTAGATCCTCGGATTCCTTGTAGACAGAGGATGGCACGGTGGAGTCAAAGTGAGAGAATGCTCCGCCAGATTCACTCATAATCGTAATGACCTTCTTAACGATTTTATCCTCCACTTGATTCATGGCATCACTAGACAGCTTAATGGAAGGCAGAATTCCATCCTCCAGCAAGCCTCTTAGCTGCATTTCATCGCTGTATAGATTTTTGATAAAGGCTTTAATCGCAACAAGCTCCTGCTCCGTTAGATCTGAAGAAAAGCCGTAGCCATTACTGTAGTTACCATTAACGAAGGTTTGATCGCCAATGCCGCCATCAACCGCTGGCATCGTGAAGAAGCCGACCTTATTCGTTAATGCGCCTGCTTGAGCCTCATCACTAAATACGGAGGATCTCCAGCTTCCATCGAACATCATCCCTGCTTTGCCTGTTACAAACTCATTTAGCATATCCGCATATTCGAAGCCAAGCTCACCCTTGGTGAAATAGCCTTTTTCTACCCAATCCCCGTACTTTTCGAAGGCAGCCACTACTTCAGGGGAATTCCATGTCGCATCACCTGATGCTAGCCCAGCGATGGAGTCAGGTCCTGCATAGCGACCAATTAGTGTATTGACGAGCATTAACGGCACCCATGCTCCTTTAGAGCCCATTGCAAAGGCTGTGTAGCCATTGTCTGTAAGCGTTTGCGCAGCATGCTCAAGTTCATCCCAAGTTTTTGGTTCAGTTAAGCCAAGTGACGCGAACAGCTCTTCGTTATAGTAGAAGCCTTCTGTGTTACCACCGATCGGAAGACCGTAAACCTTACCATCTAAAATAAATTGATCCAGATTCAAAAACTTATCACTGAGCCCAAGCTCTTCAATGATTGGAGTCAAATCAAGCAAACGACCCGCTGCACCGTATTTTAGTGCATCGCCTTCACCGCCAAACAAATCAAAAATTTTCGGCGGGTTGCCTGCAGCCATCTCTGCTGGTAGCTTCGTAAAGCGGTTGACGCTATCCTCTACGCCTTCAAGCTCAAAGGTTAAGCCTGGTACTTCTGCTTCCGTCATAGCAACGACATCATCCAATATCGCTTTACGGAATTTTTGTGCTTCTCCGATCTGGATGTGACGAAGTGAGACGGAGAATGGTTCTGCTGGTTGCTCTGTGTTTTCTGCTGTGGGCGTTGGTGAAGGTGTGCTCGTGCTGTTCGTTCCCTCGGTTGCTGAGTTTCCATTGTTACCATTGTTCCCATTGCTTCCGTTGTTTCCACTACACGCTGTTAGCATGGTAGTTAATACAAGAACTAGCATTACGACTGTCATTAACGTTTTCTTCATAACTTGACCCCCTCATAATAATGGATTGTATCATGATCATTACTAATCCCTTCTTACAGCTAGATTATAGCAACGAATATAGAATGATATAAGAACGATATTTTTTAGGTTACGGGGGAATTTTCTTTGATTTGTTTGCTGCAAACATGGTGTTGAAGGCAGTGTAGCTTTTTTCCCGCTGCAAACATAGTGTTGAAGGTAGAGTCGCTCTTTGAAGGTCGCTGCAAACATAGTGTTGGGCAAAGGAGCTATTGTAAGCACGCTACAAACATAGTGTTGTTTCAATTGCTGTTGTTCACGGATTTCTTATTATACTTCTAAGGTAGAAATCCGTGAACAAAGGCAACCGCTGAGCTTTTACACAATCACTATGTTTTCCGCTCGGTCATGGATGTACCTTGCATGTTTGTAGATCAACACTATGTTTTTCGCTTAGTCATGGATGCGCTCTGCGGCAAAGTTGTAATTCAACACTATGTTTTCCGCTCTGCATGGATGCACTTTGGCTTGGTTGTCTTTCAACACGATGTTTTCAGCAGCTTGGTTGGCGGGGTGTTTGTAGGTATGAACTGTGGTTTAGTAGTGAAGAGATTGGCTTGAAGCATGATAAGGTTTACTTAGGTTATAGTTCGGCTGCAAACATAGTGTTGGGCAAAGGAGCTCTTGTTGGCCCGCTACAAACATAGTGTTGGCAAAGGAGCTATTGTAAGCACGCTACAAACATAGTGTTGTTTCAATTGCTGTTGTTCTCGGATTTCTTATTATACTTCTAAGGTAGAAATCCGTGAACAAAGGCAAACGCTGGCGCTTTTACACAATCACTATGTTCTCCGCTCGGTCATGGATGTA
>Ga0180216_1001422_pt1 | contig 21535 bp, 16 predicted proteins | sample eDN3rd37CBELigMG_FD_128879 | JGI IMG/M metagenome (GOLD analysis project Ga0180216, IMG submission 128879) | Enriched Miracle-Growth compost microbial communities from Emeryville, California, USA - eDNA 3rd pass 37_C BE-Lig MG (version 2)... ...
CGTGACGGCCTTGCTCGACGCGGTGACGGCGGCAGGCGATCGGCTCGTGGCGGCGTCGAACGGGCGGATAGCCTTCGATGCGCGGCGCGCGCTATCGCGCGACGACGATCTCTCGCTCGGCGAACCCGGCCAATGGTCGCCGAACCGCCATTGCCGGCTGGTGCGGTGTCGCGACGGATGGATGGCGGTCTCGCTGGCGCGCGAAGATGACCGTGATCTGGTTCCCGCTTGGACGGGGGCGGCGCTCGACGCCGATCCCTGGGAGGCGGTGATCTCCGCCGCACCGCTGCGTTCTGGCGCCGACATGGTGGCGGCCGGCGTGGAACTGCATCTTCCGGTGGCCCTTGTCGGCGAAACATCCCCGCCGGCGCCGTCCCTCCTCGCGAAGGGAGCGAAGAGCGAGGGCGCTGTGGTCGACCTGTCGGCCCTCTGGGCGGGCCCCTACTGCGGCGCACTGATCGCCGAAGCAGGCCATCGGGTCATCAAGATCGAGAGCCCCGGCCGGCCCGATCCGACCCCGCAACATACGCCCAGGCTCGATGCGAGGCTCAACGGCGCCAAGACGCGGCAGCGAATGGCATTCGACGGAGGCGAACTGCTGGAAACGATCGGGACGGCCCGGGCATTGATTACCTCGGGACGGCCGCACGCGCTCGCGCGGCTCGGGCTTGATGAAGCGCGGCTGTTTTCGCTCAATCCCGACCTTTTATGGATCGCCATCACCGCCCATGGCTGGCGGCGTGAAGCCGCCATGCGCGTCGGCTTCGGGGACGATTGCGCTGCGGCCGGCGGTCTCGTGCGCTGGAACGGCGACGCACCCAATTTTATCGGCGACGCACTCGCCGACCCGCTCTCGGGAATCATGGCGGCAACGCTGGCGATCGAGGCGCTCGCCGACGGGCGGCGCGGGCTGCTCGATATCTCGCTCGCCGGCACCGCAGCGACATTTGCGAAAGCGATGGCATGACCGCATCCTTCGACCTCGTGATCCGCAACGCCCGCGACGCGACCGGGGCGCCGCTGTCGATCGGAATCCGCGACGGGCAGATTGCGGCCGCGGCCGCGAGCCTCGAAGGCAAGGGCCCCGAACTCGACGCGAACGGACAGATGGCGGGCCCGGGCCTGCATGACCATCATATCCATCTGCTGGCGACCGCCGCACGAATGGAATCGGTCGATCTCGCCGATTGCCGTACCGTCGATGCCGTCCTTGCCGCGCTGCGTTCCAACCTGCCCTCGCCCGGGACGTGGGTGCGTGCGATCGGCTATGACGAGCGGGTCGCGGGTTTGCCCGATCGCATGCTTCTGGACGCCTGGCTTCCCGACCATCCGCTCCGGATGCAGGATCGTACCGGCGGATATTGGCTGCTCAACAGCGCGGGAGTCGCGAAGCTCGGAGCCCCACCCTATCCCGCCTGCGTCGAGCGCGAGGCGGGGGCGCGGCCGAACGGCCGGATCTGGCGCGGTGACCGCTGGCTGCGCGAACGCATCGGCGGCGCGCCGCCTTCGCTTGCGGCGCTCGGAGCCAGGCTGGCGCAATTCGGAGTGACCGGCGTGACGGACGCAGGCGCGTCGAATGGCGCGTCCGAGGCGGCGCTGCTCACCGGAGCAATGCCCCAGCGCCTCATCCTCATGGGACTGGAAACGCTGCCCGCAGGCGACGGCTATGTGCTCGGCCCCCTCAAGCTGCTCCTCGACGAGAATGACCTGCCGCCGCTGGCGACGGTCGTGGAGCGAATCGCGGCCGCGCGGCGCAGCGGCCGCCATGTCGCGGCGCACTGCGTGACTCTCGCCGAACTGCTCTTCTATCTCGAGGCGCTCCATCAGGCAGGCGGCGCGCGCGAAGGCGATCGGATCGAACATGGCAGCGTCATTCCCCAAAGCCTCATCGCGGACATCGCCGCGGCTGGCTTGACGGTGGTCACCCAGGCCAATTTCATCCGCGATCGCGGCGACCGCTATCGCGTGCAAATGGATGGCGGCGAACTGGACGATCTCTACCGGCTGGGATCGCTGGTGCGAGGCGGTGTCCGGGTGCGGGGAGGTTCCGATGCCCCTTATGGCGATCCCAATCCCTGGGTGGCGATCGAGGCCGCGATCGATCGGCGCACCCGGAGCGGATTTGTCATCGGTGCCGGCGAGAAGGTCGATCGCGCCGCTGCACTCGCACTCTATCAGGCCGGCACGCTAGCCAAGGGCGCAGCGGCCGACCTCATGCTTTACGGCTGGCCGGAAGGCGCCGCCGCTCCCGCGGCGGTGGGACTGACTTTGATCGGGGGAAGGATCGTCTGGCAATCCTGAGCTGTCCCGCTGCGGATCCGCAAGCGAGACCGGTTGGACCGCAGAAATATCAGTCCGGCCCGATATCCGCGAGCTTCGCCGCCGCGAGTCCGCCCATCGCGTCGTCCATCAAGGCGGCAGCACGCGTTTCATGTGCGTTGCACAGGATGATCGCCGCGCGCGTTTCGATGCGTTCATCCGCCACCGCTTCGCGAAAGGCCGACCAGGCGGCAGCATGATCGGCAAGTTCATGTCCCAGAACCGCTTCAATCTCGCGCTTTTCCGCCGCGTGAAAAGCCGGTTCGAAGCGTTCGATAGCACGCCACCATTTGATCAGTCGCGCCATGCCCTTCGCTTTCACAGCCGCCTGCTGGTCGGCGATGCGAGGCACGATCGTGTCGCGGATATCGTCGAGCGCGATCGCGAAACTGCGTCCGCGGGCGCCAGGCGGCGCATCGGGAAGGACAACGGGCCGCAAGACGATCCCCGCCGCTTCCGCCAGCGCTTCGGACAGTACGCGCCGATGGATCGTCGAATAGACGAGGTTCATGCCGAGGTTCGGAGGCGGCGGCGCATCGGGATCGTCATAGCGCGTGCGCCGCGCGAATCCTGTCTGGAAGAGAAGCCGCCAGTAGCGGATACGCGCGCGATCGACCCGATGTCCTCCGGCCGCTTCATAAGCCGCAAAAGCTTCGGACGGCGGAACGAAATTCTGGAACAGCATGCGCAGACACAGCATGGCGAGATCCGCCATCGGGTCGCCATAATGCACAAGCTCCCAGTCGAGCAGCGCGGTGACCTCTTCTCCGTCGAACAGGAAGTTGCCCGGCCCGGCATCGCCATGAACGATTGCCGGCGCCGGCAACTCCTCCGGGATATTCGCCTCAAGCCAGTCGAGCGACAAGTGGATCAGCGGATCCCAGGCGTCGCCGCGATTGTCCGCGCGCAACAGGGCGATCCGCTCGCGAATAAGGGTTTCGGCCGGCGCCACCGTCCCCATTCCCTCGACGGGACAGGCGGCGACGTCGATCCGGTGCAGCGCCGCGAGTTGGGCCATGAAATCCTTCGCCAGCGCGCTGCGTTGCCCGGCGTCCACGATGGCGCCGAAGCGATCCCGGCCCGGAACCAGCCCGCACAGCAAGGCGCGCTGTTCGGGTATGGCGGCATGAAAAGGCGCGACGCGGACACCCGCCCCCGCCAGTGGACCCGACAGGGCGCGCAACACCGCCGCCTCGCGCAAAAAAGCGGCATCGTCGCCAGCGCCCGCCTTGTGCACATCATAATTCATATAGGCGCGCGACGCCCGCCCGTCGGGCCAGGCGAGGTCGAGCTCGGCCCCTTCGCGCGATGCCCCGCCGCCGCCACGCGGCCGGACCGCGAGAATACGCGCGCCGCTCGCCGCTTCGACGGCCGAGGCCAGCCCCTCAGGCAGCAGCGTGGCCGGCGTCATCGTCAGCCGACAATGCCCTGCGCGCGGAACGTGGCGATCTCGTCGTCAGAAAAGCCGATCTCGCGCAATATCTCATCGCTATGCTCGCCAATCGCGGGACAGCAACGCGTGAAGACGATCGGCACATCCCCGAAGTGCCAAAGAGCGCCAGGCTGTTCGACCACGCCGAAAAGCGGCTGCGGCAGAACCGAGACGAGGTTCTGCTCGCGGTTGAGCGGATCGTCGAAGAAGCGATGCATCGCATCCTCGAAATTGACCGCGTCGCACGGGACACCTGCCGTCTCGAGCGCAGCGAGCAGGTCGGCGGCCGGGCGCGCCTTCGCCGCGTCGGCAAAGCCCGCTTCATCGGCGCCGAGGATGCCGCGGAGCGCCTCCCTCTGACCGGGCTTGTGAGCGGCGATTGCGATCCATTGGCCGCCCTCGCACTCGAAAATGCGGTGATAGGGAGAATAGCCCGTCTGGTCGCTGGTCAGATGATAGGTTTCGGTGAGGGCGCCATCGGGCCCGATCAGCCTTTCGCCCTGCGTGAAAGCCGCGACGCCGAGCAGCGAGGTCTGGGTCGTATACCCCTTGCCGCCCGCGCGTTTGGCATAAAGCGAGGCCATGATCTCGACGAGGCAGCTTTGCGCCGACGTGATATCCATCGTGCCGGGACGGTTGAAAACGGGGCGATTGCCTTCGCCCGCATTTTCGAATTCCCAGCCCGCGATCGCGTTGAAGATCGAGTCGTAGCCGGGCCAGTTACCGCGCTCGCCCTTCTGGCCATAGGCACTGACATAGTTGAATACGACATCGGGGTTGTATTTGCGAATGCCTTCTTCGCTGAGGCCGAGCTTCGCGGCCCCCTTGAAGCGCATATTGTGATGAACGACCTCGGCCCAGCGCACCAGCCGTTCGAGGATCGGCTGCGCCTCGGGGCGCGTCAGGTCGAGCGCCAGACTGCGCTTCGAACGCGCCGCCGCCTGGTAATAGCGGTGCATGAATCGGATGCGGTCGCCGGTCAGCGCCTCGACCTTGATCACATTCGCCCCGATATCGCCCATCATCGATGGCCCCATCGGGCCGGCGAGGAACATGCCGAGGTCGAGGACGCGAACGCCTTCGAGAATCGCGTCGGGCGCCGTGCCGTTCGCGGCTGCATCTTCGATCGCCTTCCAAGGCTCGCCGCCGCCTTGCCCGAGACGCGGCGCAGGCCGGCCCTGCGGCAGATCGGCATCGGTATGGAAGGGGACGTTGGGCTGGCGCGTCGCGCCGAGTTCGGGATCGTCGACCCGGACGACATAGCCGTTCGCCTCGACCTCCGGGTGTCGCAGCACTTCGCCCATCGGATAGGCCGGTTCGACCGCGATGTCCGCGGCGCGCAAATCGGCCAGCCAATTCTCGAGCGGCCGCCGCCGGAAGGCTTCGATCTTGCCTTCCGGGGTGTCGAGATCGACGCCCTCGGCCATCACCTCCCACATCGTCGGAAGCGAGGCGTAATCGAATTGCTGGCTCGGATCCATGATCTGCAGCCAGTCGCCCCCCTGGCACTGAAACAGCTGCATCGCGGTGGGACGTGCTGCCAGCGGATAGGTCGCCGGATTGGGCATCGGCCCTTCGCTGTTGCGCGCCCAGACCATCGGCAGGGTCGAAAGAAAGCCCTGGAAGATCGAAGTATGCGCGGCGCCGCCCCGTCCCGACTGGAGCCGTGCGACGAGCCGCGCGAGAATGCCCGAGGCGGCAAGATGGGCGGCCGCCCAGCTGCCTTGCCGATAGCGATAGACGATCGGCCCCGGACGGTGACCGTCATTTTCGTACAGGGTGCCGACACGCGCGGCGACGAGCAGCTCGTCGTCGCTCCGTTCGACATCGGGATGACCGTGCGGACTGCCGGTGATGCCGCACACGACCAGGCGCGGAAAGTCTTTGGCGAGCGTGGCATCGTCGAGGCCGAGCGCGCTGGCACGTGCGGGGGTGAATTGATGGAGCAGGACGTCGGCGCCCGCGAGACGCTCGCGAAGCACCGCCGCGCCCTCGCCCGTCGCGAGGTCGAGGACAAGGCTGCGCTTGCCGCGATTCCAGTTGGCGAAGGGCGCGGTGCCGCGCGCCGGATCGCCGCCCGGCCGCTCGATCTTGAGAATGTCGGCGCCGAGTTCGCCGAGCATCAGCCCCGCGACCTGGACCGCCATCCCCTCGCCGATTTCGACGATACGAAGGTCGCCGAGCATCGGTCAGGCCTTCCTGAAATTGGGCAGCACCCAGTCGTCCCGGATCGGAGTCCAGTCGACAATGACCTTCATCCCGATATGGACCTCCTCGGCATCGCAGCCCGAGACATTGGCGTTGAGACGCGCGCCCGGCGCCCCGTCGAGATCGACCACGACGGGGACATAGACATAATCCTCGCCATTTTTGGGATTCTTGTTGCAGATCGCATAGCTGAAGATCGTCGCCGTACCGGGAAGCGTCGGCCAGTTCTTCGCCCGGCTGCCGCATTCGGGGCAGACGGGGGTCGGCGGCATACGGAAATGGCCGCATTCGCCGCACTGGCATGCCGTGAGCTTATGCTCCTTTGCCGCCTGCCAGAAAGGTTCGGTATCGGGATTGGTGGTGATGCGGATCTGGTCGCCGGGAAGTGCGCGGGCGGGGCCGTAAGTCATGGATTCAGTCCTTGCGCAGGATGAGGCTGGAGACGGGAAGCGACGCCGGGCCGCCCGAAACGAGCGCGAATTCGGCATCCTTGACCTGGTTGATCGCGGTACCGCGGACCTGCTCGACGCCTTCGACGATATGCGTCATGCCGATGATATAGGCTTCGTTCAAATTGCCGCCGTGGGTGTTGACGGGGGTGCCGCCATTGACGCCCTTCCCCGTTGCCGGATCGTAGCGCAGCTTGCCCGAGAGGACATAATCATTGCCCTCCCCCTTTTCGCAGAAGCCATAATCCTCGAGCTGCATCAGCACCATCGGGCTGAAATGATCGTAGATCAGCGCGACATCCATATCCTTGGCCGCAAGCCCCGACTGCGCCCAGACGCGGTCGGCGGTGAACTTGTGGCCCGAGCTCGCGAAATGCGGATCGGGCATTCCCATCCACGCAAAGGCACGTCCCCATTCGCGCTGGCCGCCATGGGCGCAGGCATGGACCACCGCCGGCTTGTGGCGGCAGTCCTTCGCGCGGTCCATCGTCGTCGTGATCACCGCGACCGCGCCGTCGGTTTCGAGACAGAAATCGAGCCGGCGGAGCGGATCGGCGAGCATTACCGAGGCGTCATATTCTTCCTTGGTCAGCGCATTCTTGCGGACCGCCTTGGGCCGGTTGTGGGTGTTGGCGCGCGTCGCCATCACCACCTCGCCAAAGGCATCCTGCGTCGTTCCGTAGAGATGCATATGCCGCCGCGCGAGCACGCTCATCAGATGACCGGGACCAACGAGACCCGACGGCTGCAGGAAGCTGTTCTCGGGGTTGGGCGCCGCTGCGCCGAAGACGACGCCGAGCCGGTGCTGCGGCAATTGCTGCAGCGCCATCAGGGTCACCGAATAGGTGCAATCCTCGTTCATGAGGCCGGCTGTCGCCAGCCCGATTGCGCCGGGGCAGCCGCCACCGCCGCTGGTCAGCGTCGCCGAATAGCTGATGTGCGGCATGCCCAATGTTTCCATGAGGCTCGCCGTATCGAATTTGTCGAGATAGCCGGCACCTGCACCCGAATAATAGGAGAAGCCGTCGATCTGCTTGTGGCTGATCCCGGCATCGGCGCAGGCGTTCATGATCGCCTCGGCCGCCATGTCGTTGATCGTCCGCGGCCAGCTCTTGCCGCGAACATAATAGTCGGTCGACCCGACGCCGACGATCGCACATTTGTCCTGATGTGACCAAGCCATCCGGCTTCCTCTCCTTGATTCCCAGTTATATAACTAGGTTTGATATGATCGTGAAGCGGGCTTGTCCAGCCGTCAAGCGAAATGAAGTTTGCGGTACTTGCCCCGGAAGTATAGCAGCGGATCGCGCCGCGGCTCGAAGATCGCTTTCAGCACCCGGCCGACGAGAATGAAATGGTCGCCGCCGTCGTGAACCGCCTCCGACGCGCATTCGAAGCTGCTCAGTGAGCCGGTGAGCACCGGTGTGCCGAACTCGCCTGTTTCCCAAGGCGTGGCGGCGAAGCGGTCCTCGCCCTTCCCCGCAAAGCGGTTCGAGGTCGGCTGCTGGCCGATCTGCAGAACATTCACCGCGAAGCGGCCCGCCTCGCGCAGGATCGCCGCGCTGCCGGCATTGTTCGCGATGCACACGAGCAGAAGGGGCGGGTCGAGCGAAACCGACGTGAAGCTGTTGGCGGTGAGGCCGATCGGCGTGCCGTCGGGACAGGTGGCGGTGACGACCGTCACCCCGGTCGCGAAGCAGCCGAGCGCGTCGCGGAAGGTCCGCGCATCGGATCCGGCACGATATTCGGGCGAGCCGCGCGGAACACGGCGCTCGAGAAATTCGATGAGATGACCGTTCAGTGCATCGATGCGATCCTCGGTGACGACGAGCGCGGCATTCTCCACCTCGACGAGCTCGCCATCGGGGAGCTGCGCGACGAAGGCGGCGGCGTCGGCAGACGATACCAGTTCGCTCATCGCCCCGCGCACATAGAGGGTGGGGACCGCGATACCGGCGGCGATCCCGTCGAGCCGCTCGGTCATCGCGCCGCTGTCGAAGGCGCCGAGCAGCCGCACGTCCCATTGCGCCTGGCCGGGAGCGAGCGTTGCCGCAGTGCGCAGCCGCTCGCCGATTTTCTGCGAGACCTCCGGATCGATGCGGACCGGGAGATCGACGAGGACCAGGCCGGCTGCAAGCAATGCCGCGTCGCGTTCAAGCGCCGCGCTGGCGACCCAGCCGCCGAGGGTCGAGGCCACGACGACCGGACGCGTTTCCATCTGGGCCAGCACCGCGCGCAGGTCCTCGACGAGCGTGTCGAAATCGTAGCGCCCGTCCGCAGGCCATTCGCTTCCCCCATGACCGCGAAGGTCGAGACTGATCACCCGCCGTCCGGCCTCCTGGAGCGCGCCCGCGATACCGCGCCAGACCTCGCGCGTCTGACCCGCTCCGTGCAGGAGCAGCACGGCGGGATCATTGTCCGCGCCGATCACCTCGGCCTCGAGCCGGACGCCTGCAAAACCGCGATACTGAACGATGCTCATACCCGTCCCTTCCCGATCGCGGCGCCGGCATGCAGCCAGGCGTCGAACTGCTCGGACCGGCGACGCATCATCAACCGTGCAATTTCCTCGTCTCCGTCGATGATCGCCTGGCACAGGCTGCGCTGCATCGCGCGCGTGCGCTCGCGCCGGCCGGGGTCGGCGTAGAGGTCGCTGCCGCGTTCATCGAGACCGAAACTATATCCGATCTCCATCACCAGCTCGACGACCGGATTACCGCACATCCGCGCGACCAGCCGGGCCATTTCGACCTCGGCGGCGATCAGGTCGCGCGCTGTATCGCGCGCCTCGATCGTCGCGACGAACGCCTGCAGCCGCCCGATATCCTCCGCGGTGCGCCGCTGCGCGGCGGCGGCCGCCGCCTCCTCCGATACGGGCCGGGTGACCTGGATGACGTCACCGAGACTCGCGCCGCGGATGCGCAGGAACCGCGCGAGCGACTGGATCGCATCGCGCGCGTCGGGCCGTTCGGCGAAGAAACCGCCCCGGGTCCCGCGCCGCACGCTGATCAACCGCTCGCGCTCGACCATTTTCGCAGCCTGGCGGAGCGTCGGGCGGCTTACCCCGAACCGTCCGAGCAGATCGTCCTCCGCACCGAGGAAATCGCCCGGATCGGCGGCGAGACTCAGGCTTACGAGCGCACGCGCGGTGCGGCTCGCGAGCGTTTCATTGGCGGGGGATGCGTCCATCATCTTCTCCGTTAATTAGGTATCTGTTTATAGCCAGAAACACGGTATGTCCAGATTATCCTTGCCGTGACTTATATAACTAGGTACTTATTATCTCCGTCTACAGCAATGTCGAGTCGAGAGGAAATTCGTCATGAAACCCTTTGTGTTCAGCGCCGACAGCCACATCATGGAACCCGCGGATATCTTTCTGGAGGGCTTGCCCGCTTCGCTGAAGGATCATGCGATCCATTCGCGCAAGGAAGGCGAGTATCTGATCACCGGTACCAAGGACAAAATCATCTATCGCCTGCGCGTCGGCCAGCATCGCGAGAAGGCGCTGGGTGACAATGAACGCAAGGGCATCCGGGAAATCGCAGGGCGCCTCGAGGATATGGAGCTCGAAGGCATCGACGCGGAAATCTGCTTCCCCTCGCTCGGCCTGTGGCTCTATTGCCTCGACGATCCCGAGGCCGAAGCTGCCTCGGCGCGCCTCTATAACGACTGGAACGACGCGTTCCTCGGCGGCCATCGCAACCGTTTCGTGCGTTGCGGAATGCTCCCCGTCCTCGATTTTTCGAACACCATCGCCGAGCTCGACTATCTTGCCTCGAAGGGCTTCACCGCCGCGATGCTGCCTGCGGTGTCGCCGCCGAACCTCCCCAAATATAACAGCGAGGCTTGGGATCCGGTGTTTGCCAAGGCCGCAGCGCTCGGTATCGTCTTCGTCATGCACACCGGCACCGGCCTCGAAACGGTCGTGGTCGAGCGCGGCCCCGGCGCGGGGATCATCAATTACACGAACCAGATGACCGACGCGCAGCAAAGCGCCATGTATCTGGTGTCGGGCGGCGTGCTCGACCGCAATCCCGGCGCGAAGGTCGCTTTCATCGAAAGCGGCGCGAGCTGGCTCGTCGCGCTCGCCGAGCGCATGGACGAGGTGTCGATCGCGCACGCAAATTTCGTTTTCCCGAAGCTCAGCCGGGCCCCGAGCCAGATCGTCGACGACCAGATCTGGGCCAGTTTCCAGCATGATCGGGCGTGCGTTGCATCGGCGGCTGCCGGCCTTCCCGGGGCCAAGAATGTGATGTGGGGCTCGGACTATCCCCACGCCGAAGGCACTTTCCCGATCAGCCGCCGCATCGTTGACGAGCTCTTCGAAGGTCTGGACGTCAGCGAGGAGGTGCGCCGCAACATCCTCGGCCTCAATGCCGCGCGGCTGTTCGGCGTTACCCCCGAAGTCGCCACGAGTGCGACGGCGGCAGCCTGAAAACGGGCCCTACCAAATGTCAAAGCCCCTCCCTGAACGGGGAGGGGCTTTTTTTTATCCGTCCGCAAGCGGCCGCGCCGTCCGGCCCGCCATAATCGCCGCAACGCCGCCGACCAAGAGACAGCCGGACAGGACAGCCAGCGCCGGCTGCAGTGATTTGTCGCCATAATCCGCCGCGTAATACTGGCTGACATAGCCAGCGACTGTGCCACCCAGACCGGTTCCGGCAAGACCGATGAACATGTTGATCGTGGCTGACATCATCGCCCGCATCGCCACCGGCACCTGAGCGAAACTCAACGAGATGATTGGACCTAGGTGAAGCGTCATCATGAATTTGACGACGACAAAGCACGCCAACGCGACATACGGATTGGACGACAGCGCGAACATCAACGCAAAGGGAAAGGCGATCATTAGGCCAAGCCCGGCGAACCAGCCATTGAAGCCTGGATTAGCTTTACCATAACGGTCGCCAACCCAACCCGCGAGCAAATTGCCGATCACCAAACCCGCCGCCATGGCACCTCCGAGCCAGAAACCCGTTTCCGCCTTGCTCATGCCATGCACGCGCTGGAAGAATGACGCGCCCCACAGAATGAGAGCAAATCCCGTCAACGGCACCATCGTCAGCAGCAAGGCAACCCAACGCAGCGACACATTCCCCGCCATCGTGCGAAGAACATCCCCCAGCGCGATCTGCTGAACGGGAGCACTGCCTTCGGCCCGGCCGCGCCGCCGCGGCTCTGCACTGAACAGCCATACGGAGAGTCCGATGGCGATGCCCGGCAAGCCAAGAATCAGGAACACCTGACGCCAACCAAAATATTGCGAGAGCCAGCCGCCTAGAGCAAGGCCGCCCGAAAGCCCGATCGCGCTCGCGGCTAGCATTCCGGAGATTACCAGCGTTCGCCGTTCGGCGGGGTAGATTTCGGTAAGGAGCGAATTGGTAGCAGGTCCCGCCCCGGCCTCACCTGCCGCGAGCCCGATCCGTGCCGCCATCATCTGCCAGAAACTATGCGCCATGCCGCAAAGCGCGGTGGCAGTGCTCCAGACGACCACACAAACAGAAATCACGAGGCGGCGGTCGCCGCGATCCGCGTATCGCGCGATAGGAAAAGCCGCAAGCGCATAGAAGAGTGCGAAGGACAAACCGGTCAACATTCCCAGCTGCCCGTCGCCCAGACCGAGCTCGGCCTTGATATCGTCTTGAAAGAGCGTGAAAATCTGCCGGTCAACGTAGCTCAATATGGCAACGACAAAAAGCAGGCCGAACGTAATGCTGCGACGTGTCGGCGAAACTGAGCCAGTCATTCCAATTCCTCTTCCGGGCCATATGCATTTGAGAGCTTGACGGGGCCGGCGCCAACGGAGGTCATGCCCTACCGCCACGTCCCGCCTATTTCACGCACCGCCAGTTCGCCGCATCGTTGATATCGAGCTTCGTCGGATTGCCGATCCCGCCGATGAAATGCGATCGGGCAGGAAAAGCGCACAGCTTGTAATGGCGGGTGGCGGGCGTTGCGACAGGACCATCCCCCAGCCCGGTGACGGTATTCCCGCCCGTACGGCTTGGATTGCCCGCAATCACCATTTCCGGGGCTTTGCCGGTTTCAACCCATATTGCCATCGCCTCGAGCAATTGATCGGGCGCATCCGTCGGCGCCCCCTCACCCATCGAACAATGATGCAGACCGGGAACGAAGAAAGTGCGCAGAAACTTCCCCGCTCTTGCCTCACCATGTCGCGCGACGAGCGCGTTGGAATAGGCGAGCACATTTTCAGGCGGCACGGCCTGATCCGCGGCTCCGCTCCACAGAATCAACTTGCCGCCGATTTTCTCGAGGGCGTCGATCCGCGCGGGATCGAACTGGTAGCGGCCGTTGGCGGCCTGGAAATCGCGATCAGCGATCAACGCCGCGCGATCCGAGTAATTCATCGCCTGCAAGATGTCGTAATCAGGCCCCTTGAACCCCTTGGCGCCCGTCGCGGTTACCATGAAGCCGGCGGGATAATCCTGCAAATCGGTCCAAGGTGGCCGCTTGGTCCCGGTCAGGAAGCTGGGAAAGGCCGTGACGTTACCGAGCCAATAGCCCGGATAACTTGTACCCTGTTCAGGCTTGAGGCCCGTCGAGATGAAATTCATCAATCCGAACTGGGCATCGCTGAGATAGGGAAAATCCTCGCGGTCGAGCTTGATACCCATCGGGTTCCAGATCAGGCCGTCGATAGCTCCGTCGTCGCCATCGTGCCGCGAAAGCATCGTGCTGTGGACTTGTGCCCATTCTTCGGGTGAAATCCAACTCAAGGGATTCTTGTACATATATTGGGCGATAGCGCCCCAGATATGATTGATTTCGAGATTGGAGGTCGACATGGCGGCTGCCACATAGCCATCGAAATCGCCCGGATAGAGCTCGGCATTCGACAGGGTACCATCGCCGCCGCCCGAGCAGCCCTGAGCAAACCGGTGGAAAGATCGGTCGCCATAATAGGTTCGCGTCAGGCGCTGAGTGGCCTGGGCCGATACATGAACGCCGCGATAGGCCCAATCCCGCGCTTGAGCCGGATCCTTGCGCCAGGAAAAATCCAATATATTTGCCGGCCGGGTTCCCTTGTCCGTCGATGCAATCGCATAACCGGTCGCAAGCTGGGTCGCCGCGGGATCCGGTACAAAGCCTGCAGCTCCGCCCTGAATGGTCATGACATAGCGTCCGTTGAAATTGTCCGGAAGCGCGAGCATGAAATTGACCCGGTTCGGCCCCGGATCTTGCGTCGTGACATACCCATCGACGCGGCAATGTGGCGACGGGGCCTGCCGCCTTTCCACAGATCGGATCGTAACCCCGTCGGAATGCGGAAAGGCAGAAGCGACGCATTTGTCCGCCGGGGAAGGACTGGCCACACCGATATTGCTGGCGGCAAGGGTCAAGACGGTGGCCGCTACGATGCAAAGGCCCCTGCTCATAATATCGCTCCACAAAATGAAACGGGGAGGATTTCGTCAGAAACCTCCCCGTTTTTCGCAATCGATCGGCCGCGATCAGAATTTGGCCGAGACGCCGACACCATAGGTGCGGGGGTCATTGCGGATCGATGACGTCGTCACGCTGAAGAGATACTGCGTGTGCTGGAGATAGCGCTCGTTCGTCAGGTTCCGACCGAAAGCAAAGATTTCGAATTGATCGTCGTCACCGAACTTGAGACCCGCGCGGGCGTCCAGAATGCCGACCGAGCGTCGCGTCGAAATCCGCGCCCATTCGGCATCGGGGATAGCGAGTGCGCCTAGCTGAGCCGCGACCGCGGGATTGGCGAGCGGAGCGGTCGAGCCGAACAGCGCGATGGCGATGTCATCGACCTCGCGATTGAAGGCGTCGAGGTGAACCTTGCCCGTCCAGCTGTAATTCACATTCAAGCCAAGGCGGGCGAAACCCAGATCGCCTTCGTAGCTGCCACCGACATTGAACTGCGTCTGGATGATGTCGCGGATATAGTCGGGGCACCGGTCATTCGCACAATTCTTGTATTTTTCGTTGTTCGCGGCGAGCGAGCCATAGAAGGCAAGGCCGGTAATGGGCCTGACGGTCAAATCCGCCTCGACACCATAGTTGCGAAGGTCTGCCGGATTGACAACGGACGTGTATCGAGTTGTCGTGCCAGGGACTGTGAGGATCTGGGACGACTGGAAGTCCTTCACGGTATTGTAATAGCCGGCAATGTTCAGAGTAATCTTGCGGTCGAGGAACTGGCTCTTGATACCGATTTCATGCTCGAAATTCTGCTCGGGCAAAGACGCAATCGATGTGTCCCTACCCCCGACGATACCGACGGTGCGCAATTGTTGCGCGCCGGCGCGATAGCCCTTGCCCGTCTTCGCGTAGATCATCACGTCGTCGGTCAGGTGGAAATTCGCGCCGAATGTATAGGACCAGGCCTGATAGCTGTCCGATGCGGTGACAAAGCAGTGCCCGTCCGTGGTCGGCAAGACCGACGGGGAAATGCAGCGGTTCGGACCGGTCGGAAGTGTATCCACGCTTGCCACGCGAAAATTGATGTTATCCGACACATTCTTGCGCTTGTCCCAGCTGTGCCGGACACCCGCGACCAGATCGATCTGGTTGGTGACATGAAAATTCGCCTGCCCGTAAATGCCGACGGCATCATTCTTGATATTGCTGCGGAAGGTATTCGCGCTAGTGTAAGCGGGCCCCGTGTAAGTCGTACCCTGACTATTATCACTCCCCTTTTCAGCGATATAAGATACGCCGACAACATAATCGAGCTTGTCGCCGAAGGTATTTCCGGCAAGCTGGATTTCGCTCGTATATTGCTCGAGATCGATCACATAGTCGTTGTTGCCTGCGACAAGAGCCGTGCCGTCCAGGTCGTTGATGCTGTGGGAACGGACCTTTCGATAGCTGTTCAACAGCGAGAATGCCGCGTCGCCGAAATCGAACTTGATCCCCGCACGATAGGTCTGAGTCTTGGTGTTCGTGAATGGCTGTGGCGCGATACCCTGCGTCGATGTGCCGAACCCGGTAATTCCGTCAAGCGGCAAGGTCATCGAGACGCGGTCGAGATTGGCGAGGTCATAATTGGCCAGGGTGGTGCCAGCGGCGCCAAGCGCCGGCGAAGCATGGCTCAGGAAGCGTGCCGCGCCCTGCTGCTCCGAATCATACCATTCACCGCTAAGCTGAATTTCGATATTGTCGGTTGGCATGGCCAAGACCTTGAGCCGGCCCTGCAGGATATCGCGATTGTTATAGCGGGCACCGGTAAGCGTCGGCGTGCCGGCAAGGACGGAAGGCAGGCTATATCCTTTTACGGTGCCGTCGCGCTTGTTGATCCGGATCGCCCCGCGAACGCCAAGCCGGTCCTTGATCAACGGTATATTGACTACCGCGGTGCCGATCCGCTCGTTGAAATTGCCATAGCTGGCGCTAAGCGAAGCACCGAAGCTATTCAGGTCGGGATCGTTGGTTTCGACGACCAGCGCACCTGCCGAGGTGTTGCGGCCGAACAAGGTACCTTGCGGCCCCTTCAGAACCTGAACACTTCGCACGTCGAGGACATCGGCGTTCAGACCATAGGCGCGCGCCCAGTAGACGCCGTCGACATAGACACCGACCGAAGGATCGACCGTGGCAAGATTGTCGTTCTGAACCTGTCCACGCAAACCAATGTTGATCGACGACGAGTTGTTGGGCGATTCGCGAATGAGGAGGCCCGGGGTCTGGGCGGCGATCGCCTGGATGTTCGTCACGTTGCGATTGGTCAAATCGTCGCCTGAGAAGGCAACGATGGCGGTCGGCACGTCCTGCACATTGGCCGCCTGTTTTGTCACGCCGATGACGACGATTGCCTGATCATCATATTGCGTGTCGTCCGCCGCAGCCGGTGTACCGGCGGCCTGCTGAGCCAAAGCGGGGGCCGACGATAGTGCGATGGCAACAACTGATACTGTCGCAAGCGCCCGGGCCGAATCGAACTTGTGCCTGAAAATCATGATCAACATCCTCCCGGCGAGGCTTCCTGACGTCCTCGCTTGGCCAGTTATATAACTAAGTCTAACAAGGTAGACAAGTGAGTTGCGCTTTCCGTTGCGAAAAGCCCCCGGAAAGCCATCAATTGTGTCCTTTAGGCAACATGCGCGCGAGGACGGGGACGTCGGCAAGCGCGCGCAGGACATCGTTGAGATGCGTACAACCAAGCGGGCCGGCCAGCGTATCGAGCACCGCCTCGCGAAACGCTCCGACCGGCTGCCCGACCATGCGCGCCGCTTTGATCGACGCGCCCGGGCATTCGCGGTACGGCAGGATCAATGGCAAGGCCTGGAGCGAAACGAGCGTCTCGCTCTCCTCATCGACCTCGGCGTAGACGCGATACTCGTGGATCGCGGTGCGCCTCCCTTGCGGATTGGGGCCGCTATCCTGAAAACCGGCATCGACCTTGAGCACCCCCTCGGCACGCCAGATGTCGATACGCCGCGCCCGGCGTGCCTGCGGCCGCCCCGCCTGATCGGGCATCGCGTGCCAGCCGACGGGATCGTCCCGATCCGCAAGCGGACCGACTTCGGTCGAAGACTGGTTGATGTGATCGGGGGCTCCATCGTCGGTCAGCGAACTCGCCCCTTCGGTAAAGCCGGTACAGATGTTGACCATTTGCCCCTTCCTCCCCGATGTTTTCTGGACATTTCCACGAATCCGCTCGCGCCAGTTTTCGATCCAGAGCGACCAGTTCCACCCCGCGACAAGGCTCGCGCCGGCAAAATCGTCGAGCAGCTGGAATATCGGGGTGCCGCGCATGTCGCCAAGCGTTGCCGCCAGCGCATGGCGGCTCGCCCCGCCCGCCCGCACACCGACCATTTCGGCAAGGCGCGCGTGATCCGGGGTTGCCGAAATTTCGAGAATCTCCCGGATCGGCGACGTCCGGATAACCATGCTGCCAGCCGCTAGCACGACGGGTTCGCCCCGCGCGGGCGTCAGGAGGTCGCGTGCGCGCCCTTTCATCTCCCACGGCTGGCCGAAGCCTTCGGGCCAGTCGGAATCGATCGACGTCGTGCGCCGGATCGATCCCGGACGGCGGGCCGGGGCAGGCCCTGCCGACTGGCGCGCGAATGGAAACTGCTGGGGGGCGTTCAACGGCGCGCTCCTACTTCGGCGGCATGCGAATGGCGCCGTCGAGCCGCAAATTCTGACCATTGAAATAGCCGTTGCGCGCGAGTTCGAGCACGAGGCTACCGAACTCCTCGGGATGACCCAGACGTTTCGGGAAGGGAACCGACGCCGAAAGGCCTTCGAAAATCGCCGGGGCCCGATCCTTGACCGCGAGCATCGGCGGCGTCGCGAAAATCCCCGGCATGATCGAGTTGACGCGGATACCGAGGTCCATCAGGTCACGCGCCATCGGCAGCACCAGCCCGTTCACCCCGGCTTTCAGCGACCCATAGCCCACCTGGCCGATCTGCGCATCCTGCGCCGCCGCCGATGCGGTGAGGATGATCGCGCCGCGCTCGCCGTCCTCGTTCAGCGGCTCGGCATTTGCCATTCCAAGCGCCGACAGCGATGCGAGCCGGTAGCTTGCGATCAGTATGCCTTGTGCCGAAAAGGCATAATCATCGGTCGAAAAGCGGACATAGCCTCCCGATGCCTTGTCGTAGCGGACGGTCTTGCCGCCCTTCGAGATTTGCGCGCAATGGACGAGAACGCGCTCCTGGCCATGCGCCGCGCGGGCCGCCTCATATCCCGCAACCACGCTATCCTCGCTGGTGATATCGACCTTGCAGAAGAGGCCGCCGATGGCGTCGGCGACCGCCTTGCCGCCCTCCTCGTTGACGTCGAAGATCGCGACCTTCACCCCTGCCCCGGCGAGTGCCTCGGCGCTCGCCCGGCCGAGCCCCGAAGCTCCGCCCGTCACCACTGCTGCGATATTATTGTCGAGTTTCATGTCGCTTCCTTTGATTGCCAATCATCATTGCAAAACTTCGAGACTGCCGCCGTCGATCACGAGTATCTGGCCGGTGATGAAACCGGCGCGGTCCGAGCAGAGAAAGGCGGCTGCCGCCGCCATATCCTCGGGGGTGCCCATGCGCGGGACGGGATATTGACTGGTGCGCTCGGCAATATGTTCGTCGTAGGTCTGGCCCTGCGCCTCGGCGATCTTCGTGAAGACCTCCCTGAACTGCGGGGTGTCGATCGCACCGGTGCCGAGCGTGTTGACCGTGATGCCCATCGGGCCGAGTTCGGCCGAAAGCGTCTTGGCCAGCGCGAGCGCTCCGACCCGATAGGTGTTCTGCGCCGCGCGGGCGAGCCTGCGGTGCGGCGCCTTGACCGAATTGGTGCCGATGGTGAGGATACGCCCCCAGCCCTGCGACCGCATATGCGGAATCACCGCCTGGACCGCCCAGCGGAACGCCATGACATTATTGTTGTTCGCCGCGGCGAAGATATCGTCGTCCGCCTCGAGGAAAGAACCCTTGGGGCCGGAATCGACGTTGAAGATCAGGATGTCGGGCGGGCCGAAGGCGTCGCTCGCTGCCCGCACGGCGTCGGCAATTCCGTCCCTGGTCGTGCAGTCGGCCGAGATGCCGATCGCCCGTCCGCCCCCCGCCCCCACGTCGGCGACGGCGACATCGATCGTCGCTTGCGTACGCGCGGCGATGACCACGCTGCACCCTTCGCGCGCGAATTCGATTGCGCAACCGAGACCGATGCCCCTGGAGCCGCCGAAGACGAGCGCGACCTTGCCGGAAATCCCGAGGTCCATCAGGGCGCCTTCCCTTGCTGGAGTTTCAACCGCTCCTGCAGGATGTCGCCGCGGCCCGGTGAAGCAGCGACCGTCGAACCGCCGTCCATCTTGATCGTCGTGCCCGTGATATAATCGGACTTGGCGGAGGCGAGGAACAGGCAGGCGTGCGCGATGTCCGCGGGCGTTCCCGCACGGCCGACAGGCACGGTCGCGCCATAGGCCGCGAGCCCGTCATCGCCGAGCACGGCCTTCGCACGGTCGCTGGCGACGAGCCCGGGGTTGATCGCATTGACCGTGATCCGCTCACCCACCACATCGCCCGCGGCGCCGCGAATGAAGGCATCGAGCGCCGCTTTCGCCATGCCATAGGCGGTCATGTTGGGCACCACATTGTAGGTACCGTTGATCGAGCCGATCGCGATGAACCGGCCGCCGTCGCGCGCGCGGGCGAGATGCGGGCGCGCAGCGTCGAGCAACCACCAGGCCGCCTTCGCGATGCTCGCGAACCCCGCTTCGAGCCGCTCGTCGTCGACATGGCCGATCCCGCCATGCGGAATATCGGCTGCAGCGTGAACGACGATGTCGACCCCGCCATGGGCCGCGACTGCGGCATCGACGAGCGCGCGGCAATCGTCGTGCCGCGCGATATCGGCGGCGAAAACGCCCGCCACGCCTCCCGCGGCCTCGATCGCGGCCTTTGCGTCCTCGGCATAGGCGATCGTCCTCGCGCCGAGCATCACGCGCGCGCCCGCCGCTGCGAAGGCGGTCGCGATCCCTCGGCCGACACCGCGTCCGCCCCCGGTGACGATCACCGATTTTCCGGCAAAGTCCCTGGTCATGGCGCGCCTTCGAACAAGGCTTGCAGCCCGTCGGCCGACGGCTTCATCGACGGGGTACGCGGAAAGTCGGCGACAAAGCGGATGTGCACCGGGACCTGATAGGCGATCAGCCGGTCCTTGAGCCACGCCTTGAGATCGCCGACCGATGGCGCGCTGGCGCCATCGCGGAGGATGACCGCGGCGGCCGGCACGGCGCCGAGCCGTTCGTCGCGCACACCGACGACCGCGGCCTCGCGCACCGCGGGATGATCGTTGAGCACGCGGACGACATCGTCCGGATGGACCTTGAAACCGCCGCGGATGATCGCATTGTCGGCGCGTCCCAGGATATAGAGGAAGCGGTCGGTATCGAGCGTGGCGCGATCGGTGGTTCGCAGCCACTGCATGTCGTTGTTCAGCTGCCTGCCCTTCAGTTCGAGCAGCCCCTCTTCCCCCGGCGCGAGGATCGCGCCGCTGTCAGCGTCGACGATGCGCGCCTCGATATCCCCGTGGACGCGGCCGACGGCGCCGCGCTTTTCCTTCCAGAGCGACCGGAAATCGTCGATCGTCCAGCCGGCGATTGCACCGGCGAATTCGGTCGCGCCATAATTGCTGCAGATCGGGATGCCATATTTGTCGAAAAAGGCATCGACCAGGTCGGCGGGGAGCGGCGCGGTGCCCGAGATCAGCGAGCGGAGGCTCGACAGGTCGGCGGGGTCGACATCGGCATCGAGCAGCATGCGCACCGCCGAAGGAACCGCGGGCGCGACCGCGGGCCGGTTGCGCTTCACCGCCGCGACCCAGGCCTCGACGCTGAACTTCTCGAGCAGCGCGATCTTGCGTCCTGCCGCGAGCGCCGCGATGCAACCGTAAATGCCGCCGATATGGGTCAGCGGATTGACCACCATCGTGCAGCCGGAGTTGAGCTTCGGCGGATCGTCGAAGCTGCGCCCGCGTTCATATTTGGTGAAGCCGCGGAAACTCGCGTCGAAGGCCTCGCGGCTCAGCGGAATGCGTTTCGGCATGCCGGTCGTTCCGCTGCTCAGCATCTCGATCGCGATCCCGGGGGAGGTCCGGATGTCGGCCCGTATCTGCGGCTCGACGACGCGCACGGCTTCGAGCCGCGGACCGATCTCGACAATCGCCGACCCGGCCCGGGCGAGAGCCGCGGACAGACCGGGCCGCGCGAGATCGGTCGTATCGGCGATCACGACGGGCAGCCCGAGCGTCTCGACGTCGGCGAACAGTCTTTCGTCGGGCAGAACAGGATTGAGCGTGACGAGACAACGGTCGGTCGAGAGCACCGCGACGATCGCGGCGATATGTCCGGGCCGGTTGCGCAGCATCACGCCGACGCGCGCATCGGCGGGCAGCCCCATGGCATCGAGCGCGCTTTCGATCGCGCGCACGGAGTCGGCGATCCGGCCCCAGCTATAATCGCGCCCTTCGAAATCGATCTCGGTCCGGTCGGGATCGAGCGCCATGATCGCGCGCAGCTTTTCGGTCATGAGGGCCATCAGATCGAAAGCCCGCCGCTCGCCTCGATCACCTGTCCGGTGACCCAGCGCGCATCGTCGCCAAGCAGCATCATGACCGCGCCGGCTATGTCGTCGGGCTCGCCGAG
>Ga0180216_1001423_pt1 | contig 21523 bp, 19 predicted proteins | sample eDN3rd37CBELigMG_FD_128879 | JGI IMG/M metagenome (GOLD analysis project Ga0180216, IMG submission 128879) | Enriched Miracle-Growth compost microbial communities from Emeryville, California, USA - eDNA 3rd pass 37_C BE-Lig MG (version 2)... ...
CCGGGGATGTTCAGCGCGCGGTCCGCGTTCGCGCCGGTCGAGAAGATCACCGCATCGTAGAAACGCTGCAGGTCGTCGAGGTTGAAGTCGCTGCCGTAGTCGAGATTGCCGAGCAGGCGGATCTGCGGCTTGTCGAGCACCTTGTGCAGGGCGGTGATGATGCCCTTGATGCGCGGGTGGTCGGGCGCGACACCGTAGCGGATCAGACCGAACGGCGCCGGCATGCGCTCGAACAGGTCGATGCTGACCCCGGGATCCTGCGCAGTGTCGGACTTCATGAGTGCGTCGGCGGCGTAGATACCGGCAGGGCCGGCACCCACGATCGCGACGCGAAGGGGACGAGTCTGATCGGTCATCAGGGGATCAACTACCTCTTCGGTGTGCGGACGGACATATCCAGCTTAAATTAAGGCTGCCCTCAGTGGGCTCGGCGCAGGTCGCGCGGGGATGACGGCGAAGGAGAAGACATCGAGCCGTCGAGCGAATCGCTTCAGCGACAACACATGTGGGCACCCATACGACACAGGTCGACGGCGAGGCGTCGAACGAGCTGCGTGGTGGCCATGCGACAATTCCTACCTCGAGAGGGTTTTTAGGGCAAATGCGGCCGTGACGGGTCGCGACCTCGCGCCCACTAGGATCGGGCGCATGGCCAAGCGCGGAGCCCCCGAACCCGAACCCGAACCCGATCCCGGCCCGGATCCCGACGGTCCCACCGGTAGCAGCATAGGGCCTTTCCTCGGAGCCCTCGCGGTGCTGGTGGTTCTCGTCCTCGTCGTCTTCGGCGCACAGCTCTTCTCCCCGGCGGGCGACGACCTCACCGAGGACGAGATGGTGCGCCGCGCGGTCACCGACTACGTCTCCGCGCACAACGAGAACGACGGACCGATCCTCGACCGGCTGCGCTGCAGCGATCTGCCCGCCGAGGAAGCGCCGCTCGCGGACGTCGAGGGACGGGTGGAACTGCAGGCCACACAGAACGTCTCCGTGGACGGCGATCGGGCCACCGTCGACGTCCGGACCGGCCTCGACGGGGAGACGCAAACCGAGACGTGGCAGGTCGTCCGCATCGACGACGTGTGGCGGATCTGCCGGTTCTGACGCGTCGCCGTGCGTATACGACGCGGTGCCCGCGTGTACGTCACAGCCCGACCTGTGAAAACATGTCCGGGTGAGCTACGCAGGTGATATAACGCCGCAGCAGGCATGGAACCTGCTGCAAGGTGATCCGGATGCCGTGCTCGTCGATGTGCGTACCGAAGCCGAGTGGAAATACGTCGGGGTCCCCGAGACCTCGTCGCTCGGTCGCCGGACCGTGTTCGTCGAGTGGGTTCGTTACCCCGACGGCGCACCCAACCCGACCTTCGTCGAGGACCTGAGAGCGGCGGGTATCGGCGGCGGACCGGTGATCTTCCTGTGTCGCTCGGGGCAGCGCTCCATCGGAGCGGCCACGGCCGCCACCGCTGCGGGCCTGACCCCCGCCTACAACGTTCTCGAAGGATTCGAAGGCGCTCTCGACGGCGAAGGCCATCGCGGTGCCGAGGGCTGGCGGGCCGCGGGCCTGCCGTGGAGGCAGTCGTGAGTTCCATCCCCCAGGGCGGCGCGTTCGACAAGGCGCTGCCCGACACCGTTCGCCCCGCCACGCTCGGCGTGCGCGGCGGCCTGCTCCGATCCGGCTTCGAGGAGACCTCCGAGGCGCTCTACCTCAACTCCGGGTTCGTCTACGAGTCGGCCGAGGCCGCCGAAGCCGCCTTCACCGGCGACGTCGACCACTTCGTCTACTCCCGCTACGGCAATCCCACGGTGAAGATGTTCGAGGAGCGCTTGCGCCTGCTCGACGGTGCCGGGGGTGCCTACGCCACCGCGTCCGGCATGTCCGCGGTGTTCACCGCGCTCGCCGCGCTGCTCGGCAAGGGCGACCGCCTCGTCGCGGCACGCAGCCTCTTCGGTTCGTGCTTCGTCGTGTGCAACGAGATCCTGCCCCGCTGGGGCGTCGAGACGGTGTTCGTCGACGGCGAGGACCTCGACCAGTGGGAGAAGGCGCTGTCGGTGCCCACCACCGCGGTCTTCTTCGAGACCCCGTCGAACCCGATGCAGACCCTCGTCGACGTGCGACGCGTCTCCGAGATGGCGCACGCGGCAGGCGCGAAGGTGGTGCTGGACAACGTCTTCGCCACCCCGCTGCTGCAGCGCAGCATCGATCTCGGTGCCGACATCGTCGTCTACTCGGGCACCAAGCACATCGACGGTCAGGGCCGCGTGCTCGGCGGAGCGATCCTCGGTCCCGAGGACTACATCGACGGGCCCGTGCAGCAGCTCATCCGCCACACCGGGCCGTCGTTGAGCCCGTTCAACGCGTGGACGCTGCTCAAGGGCCTCGAGACCATGCCGGTGCGGTTGCGCGCCTCCGTCGATTCGGCGCTGCGCATCGCGCAGTTCCTCGAAACGCAGGATGCCGTGCGCTGGGTCAAGTACCCGTACCTCGAATCGCACCCCCAGTACGAACTCGCGAAGTCGCAGATGAGCGGCGGCGGCACGATCATCACGTTCGAGCTCGACGCCCCCGAGGGCGAGGGCAAGAAGCGTGCCTTCGAACTGCTGAACAAGCTGCGCATCGTCGACATCTCCAACAATCTCGGCGACTCCAAGTCGCTCATCACCCACCCGGCGACCACCACCCACCGGGCGATGGGACCGGAGGGCCGGGCCGCGATCGGTCTGTCCGACGGTGTGGTGCGACTGTCCGTGGGCCTCGAGGATCCCGAGGATCTGCTCGAGGATCTCCAGCAGGCGCTGTCCTGACCTGGGACGCCGTGAGCTACGCTGCGGGTGTCCTGCCGATCCGGTAGGGCACCCGCTGCGTTTTCGGTGAAGCCGGTGAGAATCCGGCGCTGTCCCGCAACTGTGAGCCCGACTTCCGGGTGAGCCAGGTCAGCCGGCGCGGAGGGTCCGTACGTACTGGTCCTCGGACGAAGGACGGTGACGTGCCGCAACCGCACCGTTGCAGCCGTACTGTTTTCGTCCTCCGAACAACGGAGGATGGCTGTGCCCCTCGACAATCACCGACGGCTGCTCGCCGCCGGACTGACCGCTCTCGCGCTTCTCGTCGCAGGATGCTCGAGCAGCGACGATTCGTCACCGTCCGGTGACACCGACACCACCTCCGCGGACGTCCCCCAGGCCATCGTGTCGCTGAGCCCCACCAGCACGGAAATGCTCTACGCCGTCGGTGCCGGCGATCAGGTGGTCGCGGTCGACGACCGGTCCGATTACCCGGCCGACGCGCCCGTCACCGACCTGTCGGGGTACACCCCCAACGTCGAGGCGATCCTCGGATACGAACCCGACCTCGTCGTCGCCAACGCCGACACCGCCGATCTCGTCGCCGGGCTCGAGCAGGCCGGCGTCGAGACGCTGATCCTTCCCGCGGCCGAGAACCTGGACGACACCTACGCCCAGATCGAGCAACTGGGAGCCGTGACCGGACACGTCGGCGACGCCGCCGAGCTCGTCGCGCAGATGAAGACGGACATCGACGAGATCCTTGCCGGCCTCCCCGAACGGGAGACCCCGCTGAGCTACTACCACGAGCTCGACAACACCTTCTACACCGTCACCGACGACACCTACATCGGCGAGATCTACTCGATGCTGGGGCTGACCTCGATCGCGACCGGCGGCGACGGCTACCCGCAGCTGTCCGCCGAGTACGTCCTCGAACAGAACCCCGACGTGATCTTCCTGGCCGACGGCCAGTGCTGCGGCGTCACACCCGAGGTCGTCGCGGAGCGAGCCGGATGGGGCGAACTCACCGCTGTCCGGGACGGCCGCGTCTACGTCCTCGACGAGGACATCGCCAGTCGCTGGGGGCCGCGCGTCGTGGACCTGATGCGTGAGGTCGCCCGGCTCGTCGGCACCATCCCCGCGGCCCAGCCCACGCCTTGATCTCCTTGTCGCGAGGCCATACCCGCGCACTGCCACCCGGCGGTGCGCGGGTACTGCCGCGCAACGTGCTCGTGCTGACCGGCGCGGTGCTCGCCCTGTTCGCCGCGATGCTGGTCGGGATCCTCGTCGGACCCGCCGGTCTCACCCCGGGCGGGGTGCTGCTCGACATCGCCGACCGCCTGCCGCTCGTCGACGTCGACTCCGGCTTGAGCACGCGTCAGCAGGCGATCCTGTGGAACATCCGGATGCCGCGCGTCGTGCTCGGGGTGCTGGTCGGGGCGATGCTGGCCATCGCCGGTGCGGCCTACCAGGGAGTTTTCCGCAATCCGCTCGCCGACCCCTATCTGCTCGGGGTGTCCAGCGGCGCCGGTCTCGGTGCCACCCTCGCCATCGTCGTGGGCGGCGCCGCCGGGTTCGCAGGCGTTCCGATCGCGGCTTTTGCCGGGGGACTGCTCGCCGTCGGCGCGACGTACTCCCTCGGCCGCACCGTCGGTGGCAGCCGCTCGGAAGTCGTCATCATCCTCGCCGGCGTCGCCGTCGCGGCCTTCGCCAACGCGATCCAGACGTTCTTCATGCAACTGCACGACGACACCCTGAGACAGGTGTACTCGTGGATGCTCGGCCGCCTGTCCACCGACGGCTGGTCCGACGTCGTCGTGGTCCTGCCCTACGTCGTGGTCACCGTCGCGATCATCGCGCTGCATCGGCGCACACTCGATGTCATGGCGGTCGGCGACGTCGAAGCCGCGAGCCTCGGGATCAACCCGGCGCGCGTGCGGCTGCTGCTCGTGTGCGTCGCGACGCTCGGAACCGCCGCAGTGGTCTCGGCCAGCGGACTCATCGGCTTCGTCGGCATCGTCGTTCCGCACGCGGTCCGGCTGCTCGTCGGACCGGGTCACCGTCTCCTGCTGCCGCTGTCGCTGCTGGTGGGTGCGTCCTTCCTCGTCCTCGCGGACGTCCTGGCCCGCACCGTCATGTCGCCCGCCGAACTGCCGATCGGTGTCGTCACCGCGGCGATCGGGGCGCCCTTCTTCCTCGTCGTGCTCAGACGGAGCCGAGGTGTCCGATGAAAAGCGATGTTCTCACCACCCCGACCACGACGGTCTCGTGCCGGCAGCTCAGCGCCGAACGCGGTGGCGTCGAGGTGCTGCACGGGGTCGACCTGAACGTCACCGCGGGATCGTGGGTGTCGCTGGTCGGACCCAACGGGTCGGGCAAGACCACTCTTCTCCACGTCCTCGCCGGTCTCGTGCCGGCCACCGGTCACCTGCAGGTAGCCGACGTCGCGCCGGGGCGCGCCGGACGCCGGGACATGGCACGCGCGGTCGCGCTGATGCCGCAACGCCCGGTGGTGCCGGAAGGCGTCACCGTCCGGGAATTGATTCACCTCGGCCGCACCCCGCACATCCCGCGGTTCGGTTCCGAAACCGCACACGACCGCGAGGTGGTGAACCGCGTCGTCGAACGACTCGAGCTCGAAGCGTTCGCCCCGCGCCTCGCGACCGAACTGTCCGGCGGTGAGCTGCAGCGCGTCGTGCTCGCGCGCGCTCTCGCCCAGCAACCGCGGGTGCTGCTTCTCGACGAACCCACCAGCGCACTCGACATCGGGCACCAGCAGCAGGTACTCGAACTCGTCGACTCGATGCGCACCGAAGGCGACCTCACCGTCATCGCCGCGATGCACGATCTGACCTCCGCCGCGCAGTACGGGGAACGACTCGTGCTCCTCGATCGCGGACACGTCGTCGCCGACGGAGCCCCCGATGACGTGCTCACCGCCGACCGCATCGCACAGGTCTACGGTGCCCGCGTCGAGATCCTCGACCGGCCGGCGGGTCGCGCCGTACTCCCGCTCCGCGACAGTACGAAGGACTGCTGATGGAGGTCGTACTCCTGGGGACCGGCGCGGCGGACGGGTGGCCGAATCCGTTCTGCACGTGTGCATCCTGCGCGGACGCCGCGCGTCGCGGTGAGATCCGCGGGCAGACCGCGGCACTCGTCGACGACGTGCTGATGCTCGACTGTGGTCCCGAGGCGCCCCGGGCGGCCGTGAGACACGGCAGGTCGCTGGCGAAGGTGCGTCACATCCTCCTGACCCACGCCCATGCCGACCATCTCGGCCCGCAGGCACTGCTGTTCCGAGCGTGGGTCGCCGCCGGCGTGGAACTCGACGTGATCGGTTCCGCCGATGCGCTCGACACCTGCCGACCGTGGGTGGGTCCGGACGACCCGGTGCGCTTCGTGCCGGTCGAGGCGGGGGACTCGCTCACCGTCGGCGAGTATTCGGTTCGTGTTCTTCCGGCACGGCACAAGGTGTTCCGTGACGGAGATGCGGTGCTGTACGACGTGACGGGTCCCGGCGGGTCGCGGTTGCTGTGGGCGTGCGACACCGGGATGTGGCCCGCCGAGTGGTTCGAGACCCTGCGTGACGCCCGGTTCGACGCGGTCTTCCTGGAAGAGACCTTCGGCGACCGTTCCGAACTGTCCGAAGGCCACCTCGGTCTGCCCGAGTTCGGCGCGATGGTGGATGGTCTGCGCTGGGCCGGTGCCGTCACCGAGAACACCGACGTGGTCGCGGTGCATCTGGGTCACCACAATCCGCCCATCGACGATCTGCGGAATCGTCTGCAGCAGTTGAATGCTCGTCCGGGTCGTGACGGTGAGGTGATCCACGTGGGTGAAGAGCCGCCGGTCGTGCCGCATCGGACATTGGTGCTCGGGGGAGTGCGGTCGGGCAAGTCGCGGCACGCCGAGGAGCTGCTCGCGTCGTATCCGTCCGTCACCTACGTCGCCACCGGCGGGACGCGTGAAGGTGACGCCGAATGGGCGGAACGTGTTGCGCTGCACCGGGAGAGACGACCGGACTCGTGGTCGACGATCGAGACATCGGATGTGGCGAAGGTGCTGAGGGATGCGGACGAACCTCTACTCGTCGACTGCCTCGGGACCTGGCTCACTGCACGACTCGACCTTCACGACGTGTGGAATACGGGAGATCCCGCTGCGGTCCATGCCGACATCGAGGATCTCCTCGATGCGTGGCGACAGGCCCGGGTTCCCGTGGTCGCCGTCAGCAATGAGGTGGGCAGCGGTGTGGTGCCGGCGAGCGCGTCGGGGCGGTTGTTTCGGGACCTGCTGGGTCGGCTCAATGCGCGGGTCGCCGAGGCCAGTGAGTCGGCGATTCTTGTAGTGGCGGGAATTCCCATTTCTCTGAAGTCGAATTGATTTCTGTTCTTTCTCGTTACACATAATTTCAGTGATGGAATTATTGTCTTCAATGTCCGCTTGAGGACTTTTTGCTGCAACCGTGTAGCCGATCCCCCGAAGTGGACGGTTGTCCAGCTTCATAGGGGTGAAATCACGGGTGAAGTTTCAATTACTACACGTGAACTGCGTAAACAGTAAAGACGACCGTCCAGGATGATCCGAATCACACAGCTTGAATTCCCCTACTTGTCAGTAACATACTTCCGGGTAAGTCCGATGCAACGGGCGGAAAACAAACCAGCAATAACCCGCAGAACCCCACTCGATCGAAATTCGATATTCGGTCGTGCGGTAGCCCCATGCCTGATTCGGGAAGGGTCGAGGGGCCGGGGCGACAAGCGACACGAGTGGGCACGCAGATTGCCCAGAGGAGTGAGTCATGACGATCGACAACGCCGACAACAAGGCACAGAAGCGTCGCAAGGTTCGTGCGATCCTGGCCTCCGGCCTCGTTCTCGGCGTGGGTGCGGCAGTGACCCTCGCTGCGTGGAACGACTCGGTGTGGGGTAACGCAGAGTTCGGCACGGGTGCCAATACGTGGAACGTGCAGGGTGACTTCGGCGGTGGCTTCAACGAGTACATCGAGAATCCCGGTGGGTCGATGATCTTCACGCCCGGATTCGACAACCTGGCTCCGGGGCAGACCGTCGCATCCGTGGTGGGGCTGAGGGAGACCGGAAGCAACCTCGACGCAATCGTGTCTCTGCAGAGGGCGACCGATCCGGCCGGTGCAGCCGACGGCGTCTCCAAGAGCAACCTCGACGAGACGCTCCTGTTGAAGGTCACCGATATGGGGGCGACCAAGGGGGCATGCACGGACACGCAGCAGACCGGTGCCGTGCTCACCTCCGCCGGCGCGACCGTCTCGAACGGAACCTTCGCAAATCTGACCGTACCGAAGGGCACGGAGCGGTGGCTCTGCTTCGCCGTGACCCTTCCGAACAACCTCAATCCCAGCACTCTGAGCAAGAGCGTCTCGGCGGCATGGGAATTCCAGGCTGTCAGCGCTGAGCCTGTGGCCACCCCGTAGTCCCTATCTGCGCCCCGCGTCGCCCGGCGGCCTGCGCATACCCCTGGAAGCTTCGAGGAAGAGTGGTCAACTCGTGGTGCACACATTGCCGAAAAAGAATGGATCTCGCCGATCCCTCGGTTCGCGGATCGAGAATTCGCTTCTCAATCTGCTCGCCGCAGGAGGAGTGTTGTGCATCGGCCTGGTGATCGCCGCGTTCTTCTTCAACATCTCGTTGATCCTGTTCAAGACCGGTTCGATGTCACCGACCATTCCGCAGGGCTCGATGTCGGTAGTGCAGCGCATCTCGGCCGACGAGATCCGAGTGGGTGATGTCGTCACAGTCGATCGCGAAGAGGGCGACCTCCCCGTCACTCACCGGGTGATCGCTGTATACCCTCAACGCCCCGGTGAAGCGCTCATCGAGATGCAGGGTGACGCCAACCCCAATCCTGATCCGGGCCCCTACCGTGTGACCGAGGTACGGAAGGTGCTGTGGTCGCTGCCCGGCGCGGCGTCGGTGATCGTCTGGTTCTCGGATCCCCTGATTCTCGGCGGGCTGACCCTGGGTGCGGCGGTCCTGGTTCTGTGGGCTTTCTGGCCGCGGAAGGGCGACGAGGCTTCCGTGGCGAACACTTCGATCGAAGCAAGTGGTGCACGATGAGGAATGCGAGAGCGCTGCGAGTATCGGTTTCGCTGATAGGGGCGCTCACCGTCATAGGCCTGGTCGTTTTCAACTCCGGTTTCGCGGGTCGGACACTTGCCAGTTGGAACGACCGGGTATTCGGATCGGCGAAGTTCGGCATCGATTCTGCGCGTGTGCAGGGGTATGCGCAGGCATTGGCAGGACGATTCGTTCTGGATCGTACGATCCTGTCGGATTTCGACTGGGACGGCGTCTCCACCACGCACGGGCCACTGGCTGCGGGGACGACTACAGCTTCAGGCAGTCATCACAGCGGAAACTTCTCGACGGTAATCCGATTGGAAGAGAACGCGACTGCCTGTGCCTCATACATTCCACACACGGGCAATTGTGCGCAGGCCTTCTCCGGTAGTCCAGCAGGATACGCCACCTCGAGCCTGAACAAGTTCGAGGTCACGGCGCTGGGGATTCCCCTCGTGTGGACACGTGACAAGGTGAGCGTGCGGACGAGTGCAACCTGCCCTGCTGCCGGCCCGATGATGGCGGGGAGCCTCCTTCCTACGGGCGGATCATCGTCGGGAGCCGGCATATTCCTCCGGAAGGACAGTCTGACCGGAAGTGATCTGTTCCTTCCCTTCCCCAGCGAACCACCGGCTACAGGCGGAGAAACACATTCGGAAGGCGAGCGGTCGTTCGGGTCGGGCAGTATCGGCTTCGTCTACAAGGTGCGTCTTACGAGAACTACGAGGGTGACCGAGAATTCGGCGATGTCGCAGCTCCGAATCCGAATTCGGACAGTCAGTGCTTTGGCTGAAAATCAACAGTGGGAGGTCGATGCGGTCCTCGCCCATGCCGAGTGCGGCGTGGGTGTTGCGGCGCCGAACCTTCCGCCAGCGGTGCCGCTGGGGAGTCGGTTGGCGAGCTTGACGTCCTTGATGCTCAATCAGCTGAACAGTGCACTGTGTCCGACCGAACTCGACAAGACCGCACCATCGGAACCCTCAGAAGCTGTCGAAGAATCGGAAAGAGTGAGCCTCGAGCCGGAGACGATCGACTCGGTCGAAGCTGAGCCGATTGTTCTGCCGCTGGATGCGGACAGTAGCAAGGAAGTCGAGACAGGTGAGCAATCACCGACGGAGCCCTCCACGTTCGAGTGCAGATCGGAGAACACCGCTTCGGAAACGAAGTCTGCAACCGACCTTCTCATCGAAGAAGGAATGGTCGGCGAACCCGATGACCGAACGTCGCAGGACCTTACCGACCCGGAAGCCGATTCCGACGTGGGTTCGGTTGCCGAAGAAGATGCCGATCCTGAAGGGAAACCGGTCGATCCCGAATCCTCTCAGGCGGGAAGTGATACATCCGTCGTGACGGACGGGAGTGCGCCGTACGCCGAGAGTGAACCGTCCGATACTTCCGCGGTCGGAGAGCCCACGTTTTCGGTATCCGACCCGAATGCCGAGAGCGAGACGACGGTCCTGGTTCCTCGACCAGAGGCCGAGGTTCCGAGTACCGATTCGAGTGAAGCACCGCCCACCGTTCCCCGTGGACCTGTGACGCCGACCCGAGTCCGCCTGTCCGCACCGTTCTCCGTCGTGACGAAAGACGGTGACGACCTGGGGACTATGACCATCGACGACGTGTCGAGAACGCCGGGGTGCGTAGCTGCTCGACTGACGATGAACACATCGGATGGTGTGTCGTATCTGAACGGTCTGCGCCCATCGGATTTCAGAGAAGTACTGGCTGACGGCGACACGGCACGCGTCGGATCGGTGTCCGGAGAATGTGTTTCGGGAGCATCCCTGCCTTCGTCGTTCGATCCGGCGAGCCACTATTCGGGATGGGTGACGTTCGGTGTGACGGACAGCAGCCGAGCAGTGATGCTCCGTCCCACAGGTACGGCAGGATGGATCATCGACCTGCCTCCGCCCACCCCGGTTACGCCGATGCCGGTCGTCACTACGTCGCCTGGAACGCCCTTGGGAGACGGCACGACAGAGGACACCGAGTCCGAGGAGCCCGCTCCGGAAACCACCGAAGACGCCGCGCCCGCTGTGTCCGAAGACGTCACCGGCGGCTGACGAACGAGCAGGAAAGTGTCACGAGCCCTGTTCATCTGCCACCGAACCGAGCCCGAACTCAGGGAAACGTCGGCATCGACCAGAGCGAGACGGGCCCGTGGGGAGAGTACGGGACCCGAGAAGGCGCCGGTCGATTCGAGTTCCCCATCGACCCGCTCTCTCTCCAGCCTGGCGAGCCGGTCTGTGTGCCGGTTGCACTGCGGACCCTTCCCTCGGTGGCGACACCGGTCTCGGTCACTTCGAGGCTACCGTTGACCACGCCGAACTCGGTTGCCGAGATTTTGCGGCACTCCGTATGGAGGTTCCCGCATCGTCCTGCAAGGGGAAGGCTTCGGACCCCGACTGTGGTCGGGTGCGTTCCTCGGGTAACTGCGCTTTACCGTCCGAAGTATTTGTAAGGATCGGTGGCTACCGTCCGATTCGGGAGCGGAGCGCTCCGACCTTCTTTCTCGAAGATGGGGTCAGGCGAGCAGCCGGTACAGGCCGATCAACCCGACCACGACGATCACTGCACGCAGCGCCACCGGCGACAGGCGCCGGCCGTAGTGGGAGCCGAGATAGCCACCGATCAAGGAGCCCACGGCGATCAGTGCGGCCACGGTCCAGTCGATCCGGTCGAACGCCACAAGGATGTACGCGCACGCGGCCACGACGTTCACGACCAGCGACAGGAGGTTCTTCGCCGCGTTCTGTCGCTGGATGTGGTCGTGCAGCAACGCTCCGAACAGGCCCATGAGCAGAATGCCCTGTGCCGCCGTGAAGTAGCCGCCGTAGATGCCGACGGCGAAGGTGCCGACGACGAGCAGTGTCATCCGCACCGGTCCGAGCCGGCTGTCCGCGTCGCCTCCCGTCCGGCGAGCCACCCAGGCCTGGATCTTCGGTTGGAACACGACGAGGGTGAGGGCGAGGAGGAGCAGGATCGGCACGACCGTCTCGAAGACGGTCTCCGGTAGGTGGAGCAGGAGCCACGCTCCGACCAGTGCCCCGCAGAACGACGCGGGGATCTGCCATCGCAACCGTTCCCATTGCCCGCGCAGTTCGCGCCGATACCCCCAGGTGCCCGACACACCGCCTGCGACGAGGCCGATCGCGTTGGACATCGTCGCGGTCACCGGGGGTACACCGAACGCGACGAGCGTCGGGAAGGTGATGAGGGTGCCGGATCCGACGAGGGAGTTGATCGCTCCGGCGCCGAGCCCGGCCAATGCGACGAGGAAGAGTTCGAGCGGGGTCACCGAGGCGAGTCTACGGCGTGCCGAAACCGACCTTGTTGTCGATGTCGGGGCACCACGACGACAACTACATCGGTCTCGACGAGGGACGGTATTTCCGCCACGGTGAGAGAAAGCCTGTCCGCGACGCGCCGCACTCCGTAGCTTGAGCCGCGACCATCCAGAGCGACCGAGAGACCTGGCTCTACGACGTCGCAGCAACCCCCCGTGCGCGGGTGCGGGTGCTTCCGCCGGGATCGATGGAGGAACGAGCATGACCCGTTGGACCGAGCGCGCCTCGTGGTGCCGCCTGCACATCGACCTGTGTCGCGGTACGTCGCACGGGTGTTGTCGCTGACGTAGACCGTCCGCCGAACCTCCCGTCGTTCTTCGCCGCGTGAGTCCCGGCCCGTCCGCAGGGGGACGGGCCGGGACCCACGTCTGCACCCCCGCTTGCCCGCACCCCCGCATTCCCGAAAGGCCCATCCCGATGGCTCCCGCCCCAGGACGTCGCCGTGAGCACGTCCACCGACCTCCGCATCCCCGATGCCCCGGCCGACCACACCGACGACGAGAACCTGGTCGTCGCCCGGAAATGGCATCCGTGGCGCTGGGTGATCAGCGCCGCCGTGCTGATCCTCGTCGCCCAGTTCGTGCACGGCCTCGCCACCAACCCCGGCTGGGACTGGGCCACCTTCGCGCAGTACTTCACCGCGTCGTCCGTGCTGTCCGCGCTGTGGATGACCATCAAGCTGACGTTGTGGGGCACATTCCTCGGCTTCGCGCTCGGTGTGCTCCTCGCGATCGGCCGGTTGTCGAACAATCCCGTTCTGCAGGTGGTCTCGTGGACGTACATCTGGGCGTTCCGATCGATCCCGCTCATCGTCCAGTTGCTGTTCTGGTTCAACATCGCATACCTGTACAAGACGTTGTCGATCGGCATTCCGTTCGGCCCGGCCTTCTTCGAGTTCGGTGTGGCCGGGGTGATCTCGGGCTTCACCGCCGCCGTCATCGGTCTGGCGCTCCACCAGGCGGCCTACTCCGCCGAGATCATCCGCGCCGGCATCATCTCCGTCGACCACGGCCAGATCGAGGCGGCCAACGCGCTCGGTATTCCGCGTTACCGGCAGTTCGTGAAGATCGTTCTCCCGCAGGCCATGCGGGCGATCCTCCCGAACGCTGCCAACGAGGTGATCAGCCTGTTCAAGGGCACGTCGATCGTCTCCACGATGGCCATCGCCGAGCTCTTCTACCAGGTGCAGGTCATCTTCGGCCGCACCGGACGCGTCGTTCCGATGCTCATGGTCGCGACCGTCTGGTACATCATCCTCACGACGATCCTGTCGATCGGGCAGTACTACGTCGAACGGCACTACACCCGCGGTTCGGCACGCGCACTGCCGCTCACCCCGTGGCAGCGTGTGGTCGCGAAGTACCGCGAGATCCGCGACAGCGGCATCGGCGCACCCCGGGGAGCGACGAAATGACCGCCACCAGAGATGACGTCGACCACGTCGTCGACGTGCGCGGGGTTCACAAGTCGTTCGGCGCACTCGAAGTCCTCAAAGGCATCGATCTGCAGCTGCGCAAGGGTACGGTCACTGTGATCCTCGGCCCGTCCGGATCCGGGAAGTCCACCCTCCTGCGCACCCTCAACCACCTCGAGAAGGTCGACCGCGGCACCGTGCGCATCGAAGGTGAACTGATCGGATACAGGCGTCGCGGGAACAAGTTGCACGAATTGCGTGCCCGCGACATCCTCCGCCAGCGCTCCCGCATCGGCTTCGTCTTTCAGAACTTCAACCTCTTCCCGCACCTGACCGTTCTCGAGAACGTCGTCGAGGCACCGGTGTCGGCGCAGGGACGCGACCGCGCGGAGGTCGAGGTGGAGGCTCGCGCCCTGCTCGACCGTGTCGGCGTGGGCGACAAACTGCACGACTACCCGAAACAGTTGTCCGGCGGTCAGCAGCAACGCGTCGCGATCGCGCGGGCCCTGGCCCTGCGCCCCGCCGTGATCCTCTTCGACGAGCCCACCTCGGCGCTCGACCCCGAACTCGTCGGCGAGGTTCTCGCCGTCATCCGCGACCTCGCCGGTGACGGCGCGACCCTCGTGATCGTCACGCACGAGATCGGTTTCGCCCGTGAGGTCGCCGACACCGTCGTCTTCATGGACGGCGGCGTCATCGTCGAACAGGGACCACCCCACGAGGTCCTCGACAACCCGCAGCAGGAACGCACCGCGTCGTTCCTGTCCCGCGTTCTCTGATCCCCTACCACAGCACTCGAGAAGGTAACGATGTTCGCTTCCTCCCGCCGGGTCCGCCTGCTGACCTCGGCTCTGACCGCCGCCGCTCTCCTGGGCGTCGCGGCCTGCAGTTCCGGCGCAGACGCCGGAACCGACGCTGCGACGACGGCCGGCTACAACCTCACGGCGGACCAGAACCGCATCACCACCGATCCGGTCGAGGAGATCGCCGCCAAGGTGCCCCAGGAGATCCGTGACCGCGGCACGCTGGTGGTCACAGGATCGGCCGGTACGGCACCGCCGCTGCGTTTCTACGCCGACGACGACACGACGATCATCGGATCCGAGACCGACTTCGCCCATCTCATCGGGAACGTGCTCGACCTGGACATCGAACTCACCGCCGCCGACTGGGCGCAGAACTTCGTCCGCGTCGACTCCGGTGAGGCCGACGTGTTCATCTCCAACGTCACCGTCACCGAGGAACGCAAGGAGAAGTACGACTTCGCCACCTACCGTCTCGACAGCCTTGCCGTCGAGGTCGGCAAGGACAGCGGCGTCACCTTCGACGGACCCGAGGACATCGCGGGCCTGACGATCGGTGTCGGCTCCGGGACCAATCAGGAGGCGCTGCTCGTCGAGTGGAACGAGCAGAACGTCGCCACGGGACTCGAACCCGCCGAGATTCTGTACTACCAGAACGCCGTCGATTACTACCTCGCGCTCGGATCCGGACGCATCGACGCCTACGTCGGCCCGAACCCGACCTCGGCGTTCCACGTCCTGCAGGCCGGCGAGACTGAGATCGCCGGCACGTTCTCGGGCGCGGGCCTCGACCTGCAGGGCGAGATCGCGGTGCTGACCAAGAAGGACAACGGACTGATCCAGGCGATCAACGAGGCGATCAACCACATCATCGAGAACGGCACCTACGCAGAGGTTCTCGAACGATGGGGCATCAGCAACGAGGCGATCGAGGTTTCACGCATCAACCCGCCCGGTCTCCCCAAGACCGCCTAGCCCGGAAACGACAGGAAGACAGCATGACTCGCGTCAGCAGACTCGTCGACGTCGTGGTGGTCGGTGGCGGTGTCATCGGCTCCGCGGCGGCCTGGCGTCTCGCCGCACGTGGCCGCACGGTGCTCCTGCTCGAACAGTTCGAGCAGGGACATCGTCGTGGGGCCTCGCACGGCAGCTCCCGCATCTACCGGCAGGCCTACGACGGGCAGTTCTACACCGCACTCGCGGCCCGCGCCCTGCCGCTCTGGCTGCGGCTCGAGGAGACCACCGGCAGCCGGGTCCTCGAACTCACCGGGGCGGTCGACCACGGGCTCCCGGCGGCCGTCCACGCCAAGGCGACGGCGCTGTACCAACTCGGTATCGCGCACAGCGTCCTCACGCCGGCCGAGGCGCAGCGCCGCTGGCCCGGCATCAGATTCGACACCACGGTGCTGCACCACCCCGACGCCGGTCGGTTGCATGCCGATCACTCGGTGGCGGCACTGCAGCGGGCCGCGGCGCAGGCCGGTGCGGACGTCCGGCACACCACCCCGGCCCGCACCGTCCGCGAGACCGATCGCGGCGTCGAGATCGCGCTCGACACCGAAGTCATCACTGCACGGCACGTCGTCGTCGCGGCGGGAGCGTGGACACGCACCGTCCTCGACGGGGTGACCGGCCGAACGGCACCCCGCCTCCCGGCCCTGCGCACGACACAGGAACAGCCCGCGCACTTCGTTCCCCGCACCGACGCGCAGTGGCCGAGCTTCGTCCACCACCGCGGTGCCGAACTCGACGGAGAGGGCATCTACGGCCTCGGTTCCGTCGACGGCATCAAGATCGGCGAGCACGGCACCGGCGCGCAGGTCGAACCGGACAACCGTAGTTTCGTGGCGGACCCGGACGGGGTGCGCCGGCTCGTCGACTACGCGCGCACGTGGCTTCCGGGCGTCGACGCCGAGAGTGCACGGGCGGACACCTGCCTGTACACGACGACACCGGACTCGAACTTCGTCGTCGACCGCGCAGGCGCCATCACCGTCGCCGCCGGATTCTCCGGGCACGGATTCAAATTCGCGCCCGCCATCGGCGAACTCGTCGCCGATCTCGCCGACGGCACCGCCACCAGCCCCGAACCGTTCCGGTTCGGCGCGCGACAACCGGCGGTGGTCTCATGAGCGAGACCCGAAGGCTCGAAGTCAGGGCGGTGCGGCAGGACGACCCTCTGGCCGCGCCGCTCCTCGAGGAACTCGCGGTCGAGTACAGCACCCGCTACGAGCACTCCTTCGAGGAGCAGTACGAGAGCCTCGTCGGCTACCCTGAGGACCGGTTCGCGCCACCCGATGGTGCCCTGATCGTCCTCGTCGAGGACGGAGTGCCGGTCGCCGGTGGTGCCTTCCAGCGCTACGACGAGAACACCGCCGAACTCAAACGGATCTGGACGTCGAAGGACCATCGACGTCGCGGTCTCGGCCGCATCGTGGTCGCCGAGCTCGAAGCCGAGGCGCTGCGTCGCGGATACACCCGCATCTACCTGACGACGGGATGGCGGCAACCCGAGGCCGTCGCACTGTATCTCGCGGCCGGATACACCGCCCTGTTCGACTCCCGGCGACCCGCCGAGGAGATCGGTCCGCATCCCTTCGAGAAGTTCCTGGTCGGAAAGGCGGTCTCCGCATGAAGTTCCTGCTGCTCAGTCTCATCACCCACCATCCCGATCCCGTGACGGGAGAATGGCTCTCGCCGTCCGAACGCATCCGGGAAGTCGTCGACACCGCCGTGCTCGCCGAACAACTCGGATTCGAAGGATTCGCGGTGGGGGAGCGGCACGAGAAGCCGTTCCTCGCGTCGTCGCCTCCGGTCGTCCTGGCCCACATCGCGGCGCGGACCAGCACCCTCGAACTGTGGACCGGTGTCACGACGCTGAGCCTGCTCGACCCCGTCCGCGCGTTCGAGGACTACTCCACGCTCGACAATCTTTCGGGTGGGCGCCTGCAGCTCATGATCGGCAAGGGCAACGGCACCGCTCAGGCCGACCTGTTCCACGTCACGCCCGAGGACCAGTGGGACCGCAATCGCGAAGGGTACGAGCTGTTCCGGGCTCTGTGGGAGAACGAGACGGTCACCTGGGAGGGACGGTTCCGGCCGTCGCTCACCGACGCCGTCACCGTGCCCCGACCGCTGCAGCCGCGCCTGACCATCTGGCACGGCAGCGCCACCAGCCGCGAATCCGTCGATCTCGCAGCTCGATACGGTGATCCGATCTTCTCCGCCAACGTCACCAACCCGATCGAGCCGTACGCCGAACTCATCGAGCACTACCGCGAGCGGTGGGCCGCCTACGGCCACGATCCCGCCGAGGCACGGGTGGGAGCGGGCACGGCGGGACTGTACGTCGCGCGCACCTCGCAGGAAGCGATCGACGCCTACCGTCCCCAGTTCGAGCAGCGACTCGAATTCGCGCGCGAGAACGGACTTCCCGGCGTCTTCGAGACCATCGAGGACTTCGTCGAGCGCAGCTCCGCGCTCATCGGGAGCCCGCAGCAGGTGATCGACAAAGTGCTCCGCTACCACGAGCGTTTCGGGCACGAGGTCATGCACGTGACCGCCGACCGCGGCGGGTTCTCCGTGGCGGAGCAACGTGCGAGTCTCGAACTGTTCCAAGCGGAGGTCGCGCCGGCACTGCGCGCCGCGATCCCGCACCGCGACGCCGTCGCGATCCCGCACAACGAGGCCGTCGCGATCCCGCACAGCGAGGCCGTCACCGCCTGAGACGACTGTCCCGGGAACCGTTTGGATCGCAGTGAAAAAAACGGTGTGCCCGGTCCTCGAGACTCCGTAACCTCGGGAAACGAACCATCCAGAGCTGCCGAGATTCGCGCTGACATCCCGTCCCATCAGGGACGACATTCCACCCCCGCTTGCCCGGCGGCATCCGCACGGTGATGCTGCCGGCGCCCTGTCCAGATCACGGAGCCCGTCGTTGTCCATCTCGTCCTCCTCCGCGTCCCGGTTCGTCGTCACGGCTGCCGCCACCGCCGTACTGGGCGCAGCGCTGACCGCCTGCGGCACCGGTGCCGCGGCGAACTCGGAACCTGCCGGCGACCCGCAGCCCGGCGGCACCCTCCGCTACGGGTTGTCGGTCCCGCCCACCTGCGCCGATCCGGCCCAGGCCGCCAGCAACCAGACCATCTACGTTGCCCGGCAGGTCGTCGACTCGCTCACCGACCAGGACCCCGCGACCGGCGAGATCGTGCCGTGGCTCGCGGAGAGCTGGGAATCGAACGCCGACGGCACGCAGTTCACCTTCCGGTTGAAGGAGGGCGTGACCTTCAGCGACGGCACCCCATTGACCGCGGATTCGGTGAAGAAGAACTTCGACGCGATCGTGAACACCCTCGGCGGGGTGAAGGCGCCGCAGGCCGTCGGGTATCTCGCGGGATATGCCGGCACCACGGTCGTCGACGACCGCACAGCACAGGTGAACTTCTCCGTGCCGAACGCGCCGTTCCTGCAGGCCACCGCAAGTCATCAGCTCGGTCTGCTCTCCGAGGCCGACACCGCGAAGAGCGCGGAGGAACGTTGCGCCGGAGACCTGTCGGGTACCGGCCCGTTCGTCTACGAGGACTACCAGCAGGACAAGTCCGCGACCCTCGTCAAGCGCACGGGCTACTCGTGGGGTTCGGACGCGTTCGGACACGACGGTGAGGCCTATCTCGACCGGATCGAGTTCACGATCGTCCCCGAATCGGGTGTCCGCACCGGATCGCTCGCCTCCGGTCAGCTCGACGCCATTTCCGATGCGCTGCCGCAGGACGCACCGCAGATCGAAAGTGCTGGTGGACGCATCCTGACCACCCCGAATCCGGGCCTCCCGTTCGGCTTCCAGCCCAACCTCAGCCGCGGTGTCCTCGCCGACCCGGTCGTGCGCAGCGCGATCGTTCCGGCGATCAACCGTCAGGAGCTCGTCGACACGGTCCTCGGACCGGACTTCCGCCCCGCGACCAGCACCCTTGCGTCCGCGACCCCCGGTTACGTCGAACTCGCCGACGTCACCTACGACCCGGAGAAGGCCGAGAAGATCCTTGACGACGCCGGCTGGGTGCCCGGACCCGACGGCATCCGCGTCAAGGACGGGCAGCGTCTGAGCTTCCCGGTGCTGTTCAGCTCGGTGTTCGCCGGCAACCAGGCCATCCTCGAACTGGTGCAGCAGCAGCTGCGCGCGGTGGGTATCGACCTGCGGCTCGACCTCGTCTCCACCCCGGAGAACACCGCACGCCAGAACGCCGGTGATTACGAGGCGTCCTACTACAACAGCACCCGCGCCGACGGCGACGTCCTGCGCACCGCTTTCGGTCTGGACGGCCGCAACATCAACCAGCGTGGTCCCGTCCCCGAATTGGACGAGGTGTTGAACCGGCAGTTGTCGACGACCGACCCCGCCGCCCGCGCCGAGCTGATCGGCCAGGCACAGCAGCTCGTCCTCGACAACGGCCTGTGGATCCCCACGGTCGAGCTGTCGCAGGCGATCGGCGCCGGACCGAACGTCGCCGACCTGAAGTTCGAGGCGTCGGCACGGCTGCAGTTCTTCGACACCTGGCTGAGCGAGTAGGTCATGCTGCGCTATCTCGGTTTCCGTGTGCTCCAGGCCGTGGGGGTGCTGTGGGCGGCGTTCACGGTGTCGTTCGCGGTCCTGTTCCTGCTCCCCTCGGATCCGGTCTCCATCGCCGCCGGCGCCGATGCCGGAACACCGGTCGACGCCGCTGCGATCGAACAGCTCCAGGCACGGTACGGACTCGATCAGCCGGTCGCGGTGCAATATTGGAACGCGCTGAGCAACGCGGTCCGAGGTGATTTCGGCATGTCCATCTCGACCGGACAGCAGGTGACCGACGCGATCGCCGCCGCCCTGCCGAGCACCCTTGTCCTGGCGGGCACCGCCCTGGTGTTCGCCCTGGTGTTCGGCACAGCGGTCGCCTTCCTCGCGACCTACACGCGGGTCCGCCGGTTCCGCAGCCTGCTGTTCTCACTGCCCCCGCTGGGGGTGGCCGTGCCGACCTTCTGGGTGGGCCTCATCCTGTTGCAGCTGTTCTCGTTCCGGCTACGGTTGTTCCCGGCCTTCGGTGATCAGGGCATCGAGCACGTGATCCTCCCGGCGATCACCCTGGCGCTGCCGACCGGTGCGGTGATCGCCCAGGTCCTCGCGACCAGCCTGCAGACGACCTGGCGGCAGCCGTTCATCGAGGCGGCACGCGCGAAAGGCGCATCCCGCCTGCGCATCCAGACGCGTCACGCCCTGAAGCTGTCGAGCATCCCGGCCTTCACGATCGCCGGCGTCATCGTCGGTAATCTCCTCGCGGGATCCGTGGTGGTCGAGACCGTCTTCTCCCGGGCCGGTATCGGACGTCTTACCCAGATGTCGGTGATGGCGCAGGACATTCCGGTGGTGCTCGGCATCGTCGTGTTCTCGTCCACCGTCTTCGTGCTCGTCAACCTCGCCGTCGACCTGCTCTATCCCTTCGTCGACCCGCGGATCACCCACGGCATCGACCGGGGTGGTGCCGCCGCGTCGATCGAGGACGACCCGACCCACGACGACACTCTCCTGGAGGCCGAGGCACGTGTCTGACACACTCGTCCGCGAAGCCCTACCGGCGACGTCATTGCCGGAAGCACGCTCGCGCAGAAGAAGCCGGATCGCGTCCGTCGCGACAGGGGTGCGACGCAACGCCGTGCTCGTCGTGTCGTCGATCGTGCTGCTCCTCGCGGTGGGCTTCGCGCTGTTCCCGTCGGTTTTCGCGTCGGGCGACCCGCTGCAGGGTGTACCCGCCGAGAAGTTGCAGGGACCGAGCGTCGCACACTGGTTCGGCACCGACAATCTCGGCCGCGACGTGTACACGCGGGTCGTGCACGGAGCCGGCCTGTCGCTCACCGCGACGCTCGTCGCGGTCGGGATCGCCCTGGTCGTCGGCTCGCTGATCGGGCTGCTGTCCGGCGCGGTCGGCGGTGCCCTCGATGCGGCACTCATGCGCCCCGTCGACGTCCTGTTGTCCATCCCCGCGCTGCTGCTGTCGCTCGCCCTGGTCACGGCCCTCGGCTTCGGCACGATGAACGTCG
>Ga0180216_1001424_pt1 | contig 21519 bp, 15 predicted proteins | sample eDN3rd37CBELigMG_FD_128879 | JGI IMG/M metagenome (GOLD analysis project Ga0180216, IMG submission 128879) | Enriched Miracle-Growth compost microbial communities from Emeryville, California, USA - eDNA 3rd pass 37_C BE-Lig MG (version 2)... ...
CAGTTGAACGCCGGCCAGGAGATCGACCTGACCTATCCCTGCCCGGTGCATGTCGCTCGCTTCGGTGATCAGATCATTCTGGTAGCCATTGGTGGCGAACTGGTGGTGGATTACTCGCACAAGCTCAAGTCGGCAATCAACGAAGGGCCGCTGGTTTGGGTCGCCGGCTACTCCAACGACGTGTTCGGCTACCTTCCGTCGAAGCGAGTACTTCTGGAAGGTGGGTACGAAGGCGGCGGAGCCATGCTGTACGGCGCGCTGCCTGGCCCCTTTGCTGAGGATGTCGAAGATCGCGTCCTTGCCACCGTCGATGAACTTTTGAAACGCACTCAAGCACAGAAGCAGCAGCCATGACCGAACCACGCACGGATGCCATGTTGCCCTCGGGCACGTTCGCTGGCCGGACCATCTGCATTACCGGGGGCGGAACCGGCCTGGGCCGATCCATGGGCGAACGGCTGCTGGAGCTGGGGGCGAACCTCGTCATTTGCGGACGCCGGGCCGACGTGCTCGAACAAGCGGCCGCGGAGATGAGCCAGGCTTATGGCGGCGAAGTGCTGGCCCAAGCCTGCGATGTGCGCGAGCCGCAGCAGGTAGAAGCCCTGATCGCCGCTGCTGAAGCCCGCTTCGGCCAGATTCACGGCTGGGTGAACAACGCCGCCGGCAACTTCATCGCCCCCACGGCGGCCCTGAGCTACAACGCATTTCACACGGTGGTGAACATCGTGCTGGGCGGCACCGCCAATTGCATGCTGGCGATGGGCAAACGCTGGCTGTCGCTGCAGCAGTCGGGCGTGTTTCTCAACATCGCGGCCACCTACGCCTGGAGCGGCTCCGGCTTTGTCGTTCCATCGGCTGCCGCCAAGGCAGGCGTGGTCTCCCTCACACAATCGCTGGCTGTCGAGTGGGGCCGGCAAGGCATCCGCGCTAACGCCATTGCCCCGGGCCCCTTCCCCACCGAAGGTGCTTGGAGCCGGCTGATTCCGCCTGAGGTGGCCCCGCTCATGGATCCGGCCGCGACCGTACCGGTGGGCCGAGTGGGCCAGCACGGCGAACTGGCTAACCTGGCGTCGTTCCTGCTTTCGGACTACTCGGCCTATATCAACGGCGAGTGCCTGGTGATCGACGGAGGCCAGTGGCTGCAAGGCGCAGGGCAATTCAACCCGCTGCTGAAACTCACGCCGGAACAATGGGCGGAAATTCAGGCTCGCGTGCGCAAGAAGTCCTAGCCGAGGCTTGGTTCGTTGCACGGCAGGCGGCCAACCTTAATAGCCGATCGCGCAGCTATCCTTGCGCGGTTCGGTGCCGCCGCGAAGCACGCCATTTTCCCAGTCGATCCAAATGCCTTGGTAGCCGCCGAAGCCACCGCCACCGCGGCGAATGACATGGCCTCGCCGCTGTAGCTCGCGGCACACCTCTTCTGAAATGCCCGACTCCACCTGGACCACACCAACCCCGGCGGCTTCAATGCCGGTTGGCGTGGCGCTGCCCAGGTGGCGAACCCGGGCGGCGTCGCCGGCGGCTTGGACGTTCATGCCAAAGTCGATGATGTTGACCAGCACCTGCACGTGCCCTTGCGGCTGCATGTCGCCGCCCATCACGCCAAAGCAAAAGACCGGCCTGCCGTCGCGCGTGACCATCGCCGGGATGATCGTGTGGAACGGTCGCTTGTGCGGTTCCAGGCGGTTGAGGTGGTCGTCGGACAACGCGAACAGGGCCCCGCGGTTTTGCAAGGGAAAGCCCAGGTTGCCCGGCACCATCTGCGAGCCAAATCCGTAGTAGTTGCTCTGGATGAACGAACAGCAGTTGCGGTCTTTATCGACCACGGTGATGTACACCGTGTCGCCGTGAGCCAGCTTGGGATCGCCGGCCGGCACGTCGCTGGCGGCCTTGGTCATGTCGATGAGCTTAGCCCGCGTAGCCGCGTACTCCTTGCTGATCAGTTCGGCGGTTGGCAAACGCTGGCCGGCTGGATCGGCGTAAAACTTGGCCCGATCGGCAAACGCCAGCTTCTTGGCTTCGATCAGCAGGTGCAGATAGTCGGCGCTGCCGGGGCCCATGGCAGCCACGTCGTAGCGTTCCAGAATGTTAAGCATCTGGAGCGCGGCGATGCCCTGGCCGCTGGGCGGCAGCTCCCACACGTCGTAGCCGCGGTAGTTGGTCGAAACCGGCTCGATCCATTCCGACGTATGCTCGGCGAAGTCGCGCAGGCTGAAGAATCCGCCCTGCTGTTGGCTGTACTGCACGATCTGCTGGGCGATCGGCCCCTGGTAAAACGCCTTGGGGCCTTGCTCGGCAATCAGCCGGTAGCTGGCGGCCAAGCCGGGATTGCGGAACACTTCGCCCTCGCGCGGTGCTCGACCGCCGGGCAGAAATGTGCGTGCCGAGTCTTCGTACTCGCTTAAGCCGCGTTCCCCGCCTTGCCAGTACGCGGCGATCACTTCGGTGACGGGGAAACCTTCTTCAGCCAGGCGAATCGACGGGGCCAACAGTTCAGCCAGCGGCAGCGTGCCGAACCGGCTGCGGATATCTTCCCAGCCTTGCACGCAGCCAGGCACCGACCACGACAGCGGACCAGTATCCGGAATGTGGTCCAAGCCCTTGGCCGCAAACACGTCGCAGTTGAGCGCAAAGGGGCTGCGGCCGCTGCCGTTGAGGCCATACAGTTTCTGCGTCTTGCTGTCCCAATAAATGGCGAACACGTCGCCGCCGATTCCGCAACTCATCGGCTCCACGACACCCAATGCGGCGTTCACGGCAATGGCAGCATCCACTGCGTTCCCGCCCCGCCGTAGAATATCCAGGCCAATCAATGCGGCATCTGGATGGCTGGTGGCCACCATGCCGTTGCGACCTAACGCCACCGAACGGCTTTGATGCGGATTGGAACCGGGGCGGTCATAGCCTCGCCAGGCCCCGCGGTTCTGCGGCTGCTGAAACTCGGCGGCATCGATCGGTTGCAGGGTCATGGCGAGGCTGACCAAAAGCGTGATGAAGGCGAAGTTGGTTCGAGCCACTGTGCATGCTCCCTAATACGGTACCCGAACCCGGTGGGCTGCCCAAGCGTACAGCATGCAGACTCGGCCCGGCCAGCAAAAAAGGCCGGCCGGCACCACCGGCTCAAGATGGGCGCGCGGCGCAAACTTTGCAGTTTCAGGCCGGATGCCTGCTGCGGAGGCCGGGCTGCCGCTTGAGCCGCCACGAAAAGGATGTTTCCCATGCAATCCGACCCGCGCTACGCGCAGCTGGTGACCCTCAACTGGATCCTGATTCTGTTGGTCCTGATGCTGGGCAGTTGGTTGGTCTGGAAGGAAGTCGGACCAGTGGCCGATGATGGCCGCATTGTGCCGCTGCGGCAGCCCGGTACGGTGCGCCGCGAGGCGAATCGGCCCGTGGTTCGTCCGCCGGCCACGCCGCGGCCCGAACTTGCCGCCGAAGAACGCAGCACGACCGAACTGTTTCGCCAAGCCGCACCGTCGGTGGTGCACATCACCACGCACCAGGTCCAACGCGACTTCTTCAACCTGAACGTGCAAGAGATCCCGCAGGGCACCGGCAGCGGTTTCGTGTGGGACAAGGAAGGTCACATCGTCACCAACTTCCACGTGATACGCGGCGCCGATACCGCCAAGGTGGCGTTTTACGATCAGACCACGTATCCGGCGACCCTGGTCGGCGTCGCGCCCGATAGCGACCTGGCGGTGCTGAAGGTAAATGCCCCGCCGGAAAAGTTGCGCCCGCTGCCGCTGGGCACGTCAGAAGACTTGGAAGTTGGGCTGAGCGTGTACGCCATTGGTAACCCGTTCGGACTGGACCACACGTTGACCACGGGCGTCATTAGTGCGCTGGGCCGCGAGATACGCTCGGCCACCGGCCGCCCAATCAAGGACATGATCCAGACCGATGCGGCCATCAATCCCGGCAACAGCGGCGGGCCGCTGCTGGACAGCGCTGGCCGGCTGATTGGTGTCAATACGGCGATCTATAGTCCTTCGGGCGCGTACGCGGGCATTGGGTTTGCCATTCCCGTCGATACCGTGCGGTGGATCGTGCCGGAGTTGATTGCCTACGGCAAAGTGATCCGGCCGCGGATGGCCTTGGCCGTGGCGCCCGATCGCATCACGCAGCAGCTCGGCATCTCGGGCGTGCTGATTCTGCAAGTGACGCCCGGCACCCCGGCGGCTGAAGCGGGGCTGCGGCCCACGCGGCGGACTCGCGACGGCGAGATCGTCCTGGGCGACGTGATCGTGGCCATCGATGGCGAGCGGGTAGAAACCTACAACGACCTGTTGGCCATTCTCGACGAGCGCAAGGTGGGCGACGTGGTCACCGTCACCGTGATTCGCGACGGTAAACAGCAGGACGTGCAGGTGGAGCTACAAGCGAGCGAATAGAACGCCCGCAGGCAAGCGAGCAATTGACCGCTATCGGCCTCGCCGGGATACTTCAGACAGCGCCAACGCGGGCAAGCCTGGCGTTGTTTGTACGATTGCCGCATCTGGCTGATCTTTTTGAATTCCACACCGCACACGATCCTTCCGAGCATGGACGAATTACCGGGCGTTGTCGCCGCAGTTGACTATGGAACCGTGCGGATCGGTGTGGCCATCAGCGATCCGGAGCGGCGATTTTCGCTGCCGCTGGAGAACTATCAACGCCGCAAGCCGGAGCAAGATGCCGACTGGTTCCGCAACCTGGCGCGCGAGCGGCAGGTGAAGTTATTCGTGGTGGGGCTGCCGGTCCATTTCGACGGCCGCGAAAGCCAGAAATCGCGCGAGGCGATGCGGTTCGGCGAGTGGCTGACCCAGGAAACCGGCGTACCAGTCACCTACTACGACGAGCGGTACACGTCGGTTGAAGCCGAGCGGATGCTGGAAGCGGCAGGGCTAACCAGTCAGCGCCGCAAGGCACGCCGCGACATGCTTGCCGCGCAGATTCTCTTGAGTGCGTTCTTGGAGGCGGGTGGCCGGGGTAACGAAACGCCGGGTGGATTGGCCGATTCACCATAAACGGGGGCACACGCGACGATGCAGAGGGGCAGGGCTCAGCCGCCGGGGCACCGCTGGCAGCCTCTGGCCACATTGCGCGATGCATCCGTCCAGGCTGTGCGAACCGTTCGCCACTGGGCAACGTGGCTGCTACCGGTCGTCGATCTGCTACTGCCGCCACGCTGCGCGTTCTGTGGCCATGATCTCGACGAGGCAGGCCCTGCATCAACGAAAATGCCCGAGGCGTTCCCGCTGTTTCTTTGTCAGCCATGCATTGCGGCGCTGACCGTATGGAACGGTCCCCTACCCTGCCCTCGCTGTGGTGCAGCAGCGCCCGCGGTGACACGAACCGAGGGCATTGCCGCTGCGGACGATCCGTTGACCAGCGACGGCAGTTCTGCGGGTGGATTATCGACCGACGAGCCTATCCGGCTCACGTGTCCCGAGTGTGTGCGGGGTAAGTTCCGCTTTGAGCAGCTTTGCCACTTGGGTGCATACCAGGCCGATCTGCGGCAAGCCGTGCTGCGCTGCAAGCATCCCCAGCACGGTTATCTGGCGGCGACACTGAGCGAACTGTTGTGGCGACGGAATCAGGAGCGGTTTACTGCATTTGGGCCGGAGTTGGTTGTTCCGATTCCGATGCACTGGCGGCAGCGGGCGTGGCGCGGTGCTAACGCCCCGGAAACGATCGCCACGCGGCTGGCTGCGCACCTCAACATACCCATGCACCTGACGCTACGCCGTGCCAGGGCGACCAAGCCACAGCATCACTTGGGGCGTGCCGCACGCCTCAAAAATGTTCGACGGGCGTTTCGCCTGCGGCGCGGCTACGAATGTCGCGGAGCCCGCGTCCTGATCGTCGACGACGTCGTCACAACCGGAGCCACGGTCAACGAGGCCGCCAAGGTTTTGCTGGCCGCCGGGGCCCAGTCGGTCGCCGTGGCCGCCCTGGCTCGAGCTGATGGTCCACACTAAAGGGCCAGATGCCTCCCCACGGTGTGACTTCTCGGCGCTGCTTTGCGATCATGCAACCGCGATTAACCGTTAGAATCGGCCTTATACCCCCTGGGGAGCGGGCAGCAGGTGCCCTGCGACGGTGGCCTAGAATGCGGTATAATCATTGGCAGTTGCCCTGGTTGAGGACACTGTATGAACGCGGATGCGTCGCCCGATTCTGCCGCCAAAGGCCCTGAGGAGAATGCCTTTCGCAGCGCTGTGCTGCGCGGGCTGGGCGTGTTTCTGCCTCCGCTGCTGACAGTCGTGATCTTTTTCTGGATTTTCGGCACGGTCTACGACTACGTGCTGGAACCCGTGGAAACGGTGACGCGGCGGATCCTCGTCTACGCGCTGGCCGACGTGCGGGAAGATCCCGAGCTCCAGCAAACCGTCGAGAATATCGACGGCTTCTCGTACCGCCGCACCAGCGACGATTCGTACGTGCCGTTGAACGTCTTTGAAACGGTCATGCACCAGGATGGCCGCGTCGCCGCGCAGCGCATGACCGGCGAAGGCATCTACGACCGGTACGTGCAGATCCGCTTTCTGAAGCCGCAGTACGTCATCCCGGCGTTCTTGGTGCTGTTCATCCTGATGCTGTACCTGGTTGGCCGGTTCCTCGGAGCCCGGCTGGGCCGGTTCATGTGGTACCGCGTCGAAGGCGGCATCGCCCGGGTGCCAATGGTGCGGAAAGTCTATTCGTCGGTGAAGCAAGTCACCGACTTCATGTTCAGCAAGCAGGATTTGCAGTTTACGCGGGTGGTAGCGGTTGAGTATCCGCGAAAGAACACCTGGACGCTCGCTTTTGTGACCGGCGAAAGCCTGCTGAACATTCGCGAGAAGGCCGGCGAGCCCATCCTGGCGGTGCTGGTTCCCACGTCGCCGCTGCCCATGACCGGCTTCACCACCACGGTGCTCAAGAGCGAGTGCATCGACCTGAACATGACGGTCGAAGAAGCGATCGAATACATCGTGAGCTGCGGCGTGGTGGTACCACCGCACCAGTTCCACACCGATAATCCTACGCCGGAGTCGGAAAGCCCGATCTTTGGGCCACAGGCGAAAGCTCATGTTGCTGAGGCCCGAGCTGCCCGGGGCGATCGTTCGGAAGCCTTGCCAGCGGCCGAGAAGCATCAGGACGGCAACGGCAACCTGGCCGACCACACGCGGCACGCCGATCCTAGCCCCAGCAAGAACGATTGACGGCTAACGAACCGCAGCACGAGGGCTGAACCGTCAACTAGCCCTTGACCAGGGCGCGACGGCAACGACTACCAACAACAAGAGGGGCCGCCGGTCTATTGAACCGGCGGCCCCTTTGTTCATTTCTGCGGGACAGTCCTGAGCGGTGTCCCTTACATCATTTCCTCGGTGCTGGCGGCGCTGGCCACCTCGTCCGCGGTCACTTCGTCGCCGTTGCGCCGGGTGTCATCGCGGAACAAGAGGGCAAACAGCACCAGGATCACCGCGGCGCCAACGGCCGGAATCCCCCAGATCATCTTCCAATCCTTAGTCTCCCACTGCAGCTTGGTTTGCTGGGCTTTCAGCTCGGCAATCTGCTGCTCGCTGGCGGCCGAGTCGGTGGCAGCCTGAATCTGGGCGCCAACCTCATCGGCCTGCTTGGCGACCTCCTGGTCGGTGTAGCGGGCTTCAATCAGACCGGCCACCTGGGCACCAATCAGCATGCCAAGGCCAAGAGTGAACAGCACCAGCATGCCCTGGGCTTGCGAGCGGATGCCCGAGGGCGCCGCCTTATCGGTGTAAATCTGGCCGGTGACAAAGAAGAAGTCGTAGCAGATACCGTGGAAGATCACGCCGGTGAGGATCATCCAGGCAACACCGCCATCGGGCCCCGCGGCGGCCGCGAACAGGCCGTAGCGGACCACCCAGGCCAGCATGCCCACGCAGAGCATCCACTTCACGCCCAGCCGGGCAAAGAACAGCGGCATGACCAGCATGAAGAAGATTTCGGACATCTGCCCGAACGACATCTTAAATGCCGGATTGGCCATGCCCGACGCCGCCACGTAACGGCTGGCAATCTGGTAATAGAACGCCAGGGGGATGCAGATCAGCAGCGAGCTGGCCATGAACACGAAGAACGAGGGCCGCTTGAGCAGCACCAGGGCGTCCAGGCCAAGCACCTCGCCGACGGTGGCCTTCTTGCCGGCCAAGGGCGGCGGGGTGTGCGGCAGCGTGAAGCAATACACGCCCATCACAAGGTTGCTGATGGCCGCCACGTAGAACATGTTGCGGCCGAGTGTCGCCGTGTCCCATCCTTGCATCGACAGGAAAATGCCGGCCACGATCCAGCCGATCGTGCCGAACACGCGGATCAGCGGGAACTGCTTTTCCGAGTCGGTGATGTTGTGCAGCGCCAGGCTGTTGGTCAGCGCCAGCGTGGGGAAGTAGCACAGCATGTACAGGAAGAACACCAGATTGACCGTGGACGGCGAAGTGCTGCCCGGCACCATGAAGGTGGTCGCCAGAAACATCAGGCCGCCGGCCGCCAGGTGCAGTACGGCCAATACCCGTTCGGTGGAGAAGAACCGGTCGGCGATCATGCCCACGAACAGCGGCGAAAGCATGCCGGCGATGGGGCCCACCGAATAAGTCCAGCCGATGTCCTCGGCCGTGAAACCGATCGTCACCAGGTAAATCGGGGCCGTGACGTACCACGCGCCCCAAATGAAGAACTGTAAGAACATCATGGCCGATAGCCGTGGGGCTACGGCGGCGGGCTGCGCATGACCGGTTTGCATCGCGGACGATTCCATCGGGGAAGAGTCGGACCGGCGAACCAGAGGCCGGATCGAAGTAAGTCCAAATCGAACCGGCATTAAAACCAATGCGGCAGCGCGATGCAATCACCCAGGTGTCCTGGGCGCCAGGTGGTGGGGTGGGGGGCGTGCCGCGAGCGCGAACTGCTGCCAGTTGTGCCGATTGTGGCACCACCCGCGCACGGTGAGCCGAGGCGGAAAGCCTGCACAGAGAGATGCGCGAGGTCGTCGCGGCCTATTCGTCCTTGGGAACCGGCACGTTCAGGACGTGTGCCAAGAAGGCCAAGCGGTCGGCCGCTTCGTCGATCAACTTGGAGATCGGCGTACCGGCGCCGTGGCCGGCGCTGGTTTCGATGCGGATCAAGATCGGCGCGTCGCCGCCTTGGGCCGCTTGTAGCGCCGCCGTGAATTTGTAGCTGTGGGCAGGCACCACGCGGTCGTCGTGGTCGGCCGTGGTCACGAGCGTTGCCGGGTACTTCGTGCCCGGCCGTACGTTATGCAGCGGCGAGTAAGCTTTGAGGCTGCGGAACTCCTCGGGATCATCGGAGCTGCCGTACTCGGATACCCAAGCCCAGCCGATGGTGAACTTGTGGAACCGCAGCATGTCGAGCACGCCCACCGCCGGCAGCGCGGCACCGAACAACTCGGGCCGCTGCGTCATGGCCGCGCCGACGAGCAAGCCGCCGTTGCTTCGGCCGCTGATGGCCAGCCGCTGCGGCCGCGTATAGCCATTGTCGATGAGCCACTGAGCCGCGGCGATGAAGTCATCAAACACGTTTTGCTTGGTGTGCTTCTGACCGGCCTCGTGCCACGGCTTGCCGTACTCGCCGCCGCCTCGCAATACGGCCACCGCGTTGACGCCGCCCATCTCCATCCACACCAGGCTGGCTACTGAGAAACTGGGCGTGATCGGGATGTTGAATCCACCATAACCGTACAGCAACGTGGGCAGGTCACCATTCAGTTTGAGGCCGCGGCGGTGCACCAGGAATACCGGCACTTTGGTGCCGTCGCGGCTGGTGGCGAACACCTGCTTGGTTTCGTACCGCTCCGGGTCAAAAGCCACCTTCGGCTGCCGCCAGATTTCGGTTTCTTCGGCATCCAGGTCGTAGCGGTAGATGGTGTTGGGCGCGGTGAACGACGTGAAACCGTAAAAGGCTTCCTGGTCGACCGCTCGGCCGGCAATTCCGGTTACGGTACCCAGCCCCGGTAGTTTCAGTTCGCCCAACAGCTCGCCTTCCAGGTTATAACGCCGCACCACGCTGTGGGCGTCCTGGAGATACGTGGCAAAAAGCTGGTCGCTAACCCGCTGCACCGAGTTCAGCGTGTACTCGGCCTCGGCGATGAGCGTTTCTTCAGCCACTTGCGGGGCGTTGGCCGGTTTCTGGGAACCCTCGCTCCCCTGCCCTGCCGCGGCCAAAATCGGCGCCACATCGACGACGACCACCCGGCCCATGTCGGCCTTGTGATCGGTGCGGAAGTAGAACCGGCTGCCGACGTTGGTCACAAAATCGTACTCCGCCTGAAATCCGCGGATGACCTCGACCACAGGCGCATTGGGCTGGCTGAGATCTTGCACAAAGATGTCATTCTTGCGCTGCGAGCCGCGCCAAACGGTAATGACCAGGTAGCGGCCATCGTCCGTAACATGCGGCGAGAAGCCCCACTCCTTTTGATCGGGCCGCTCGTAGACCAGGCGGTCCTTGCCTTGCGGGTCGCCGATCCGGTGGAAGTACAGCTTCTGGAAGTAATTGGTGTCTTCCAGCCGCGTTTCCTCGTTCGGTTCGGCGTAACGGCTGTAGTAAAAGCCGCTGCCGTCGGGCAACCACGACACGCTGGAAAACTTGATCCATTGAAGATGGTCGGGCAGGTCGCGACCGGTGGCCACGTCGAGCACCTTCCACTCGCGCCAGTCGCTGCCAGCCTTGGAAATGCCATAGGCCAGCAGCTTGCCGTCATCGCTGATTTGGTAGCCCGCCAGCGACGTGGTGCCGTCGGCCGACCAGGTGTTGGGATCGAGCAATACCCGCGGGTTTTCAAAGCCAGGCGACGTGGTGTACAGCACGCTCTGGTTTTGCAGCCCATTGTTGTGCAGGTAGAAGTACCGCTCGCCGCGACGGCTGGGCAGGCCGTAGCGTTCGTAGTTCCAGAGGGTTTCTAGCCGCTGGTGGATCCAGGCCCGCTGTGGAATGGCATCCAGAAACGCGCTGCTCAGCCGGTTTTGCGCTTCGATCCACGCCCGGGTTTCCTCGCTACGCGGATCTTCGAGCCAGCGGTACGGGTCAGGCACCTTTTCGCCATGATACACGTCCACATGGTCACTACGGCGGGCAGTCGGATACTTGAGCGGCAAAGCTAACGGCGAACGATCCACAGCGTCAGTCGAAGGAGCAAGAACCTGGTTGGATGACGACCCGGCGGGAGCAGCGGCCTTGGTGGCTGCCGATTGCGGTTGGTCGGTATCTGCCGCGAGGGCCCAATCATAGTGCGTGGCGAACAGGAGGGCGGCCCCGGCAATCGCGGTCCAGCGGATCAAGCGGCGGTCCATCGGCGTTCCTTCGGCTGGGCAGGTACAGGGTTTGCTAGTGAAAAATGACAAGCCACCGCGGTGGCAGCCTTAAACGTTTTGCCCACTGCCAACCGCAGGCATCTCTTGGCAAGAAGGTTGTGGCGGGACCAGGGCAGGTCCCACAGGCGGGCCAGGAAATTAGACGGCTTGATCCGTCCAGCCGGGCTTGCCGACACCCAGGGCTTCCATCTCCAGCAGGCGCAGCTTGGTGCGCACGCCTTCGCCAGCTGAATAGTTGCCAAACTTGCGATGGCCGCCGGGCACTACACGGTGGCACGGCACCACCAGCGGGGTGCGATTGCTGGCCATGATGTTGCCCACGGCCCTGGCAGCCCGCGGCGACCCGGCAAGCTGGGCAATTTGGCCATAGGTCATCGTGTCGCCGTAAGGAATGGCACGGCAGATCCGGATCACGTCGCGCTGGAAGGCGGTGGTGCCTTCGTCCAGTATGCGGACGCCGCTGAAGTCGATCACTTCGCCCCGGGCGAACGCCTGAAGCTGCTCGGCCAACTCCGAATTCCATTCGGCCGGTTCCATGCCGCAGCCGCCGGCGAGCTTGAGCGCTTCCCAAGCCTCTTGGGGCGTGGCGTGCCCAAAGGTTAGCTCCGCCAGGCAGCCGTCGATGCCGGCAATCGCCTGCCAGCCTAGTTCACTGGGAAACACTTGCACACTAAGATTGGCCGTTGGACTTGGCCCAACGAGGAGGGGATTCATCCCGGAACGAGTAGCTACGCTCATGACGGAACTCCCTGTATGGCATGGGCTTTGACAGTCCAAACGCGACCATTCTATACTGAACCGCCGAATCGCCACAGATGGCGCCGCGCGCTCCATCTCTTCCGCGTCGAAAGGAAGGAACTCGCATGCATCCTTACAGTTCCTTGTGTGACGACTTCTACGTGAACATCAATCTCAGCACGGAGATGGATCTGCCTGCGAGCCGCGAAACCATCCTTCATTTCTTCGAGCGGTTGCAGAAGGAGTATCCTACCATGAGGAACTTCTACTGCCGCGAGAAAGGCGATTTTATCCTCGAAGAGGACAAGGAAAGTGGCAGCTATCGCTGGGCAACCATCGAGCCGCGGCGGTTGAGCTCCGGCATGGTCAATCCGCCGGCCACCGAGGACGCCATGCGCCAGCACAAGCTGGTGTTGGATCTGGCTCCGTTTATGCTTTCGGCCAGCCCGCTGGATTGCGAAGCCCTGGACCTGCTCTACGGTTTTGATTTTACGTACCGTGGCAACCACAACCACTTGGTGGCAGAAGCTCTAGGCATTAATCCGGCCTTTGAGCGGCTGACCGAAATGCAGTCGGCCACAGTCATTGGGCTGGAGCCGGCCATTGTCCTCTCGTTCGACGAAGACTGCCGCTTGCAGTGCCGGGTGAGTGTTGTCACTCGCACCAGCGAGTTCCACGTGCGTTCCGGGGATTACCCCGAGGAACAGTTGAGCGTTTACGTCACGGCTCGCTGGTATGGTAGCCTGGAGCCTGGGGTTACGTTCGAAAATACGCTGACGCGTCTGCACCAGGTTTGCCGCGACGTGCTCGACGAATGCGTGGTGGACAGCGTCCTGCGTCCGCTGCGCAAGACCATCGCCCTCAAATAGCCGCATCCGCCGGCATACGGGGCAACCCATCAACGGCGGCATGCTGCGGGGGCTGCCGCCGATCCATTCTCTGCTCTTCTTGTGTACTCTCCTCTCTGAGCGAAGCCGATGACCCTGCGCTATAGCGATTTTGCTTCCCACCTATCGGTGGAGACTGCGTTTACTGTGTTGGCCGCTGCCAAGAGTTTGAAGGCTGCCGGCAAGGACGTGATCGAACTGGAAATCGGCGATAGCCCTTTTCCCACCACCCCGGCGGCCAAGCAAGCCGGGATTGCCGCCATCGAAGCCGGGCAAACACGTTACGCTCCATCGATTGGACTGCCTGAGTTCCGCGAAGCAGCGGCCCAACAAGTGCGCGAGGAGTACGGCCTGGACGTCACAGCCGACAACATCGTCGCCGCCCCCGGGGCCAAGATTTTCCAGACGCTGTTCTGCCAGTTGTTCCTGAACCAGGGCGACGGCGTTTTGGTGTTTTCGCCATACTTCCCAACTTATCTGCCCAACATCGCCAGCCGTGGCGCCCGGGCGGTACTCTCGGACCTGACGCAGCAAAACGCCTTCCGTCCGAACCTGGCCGACGTCGAGCAGTTTCTGGCCACCGATCCGCGGCCCAAGGCGATCTTTCTCAACAGCCCTCACAACCCCACAGGCGGAGTCGCCACGCGTGACGACTTGCGGCAGATCGCTGAAATGGTGCGAGGCCGCAACGTGGCCATCTTCAGCGATGAGCCGTACAACCATATGGTCTGGGAAGGCCAACACCACACGATCCTGGCCGAGCCGGACATGCTGGCGCAGACCGTGGCGGCCTACACCTTCAGCAAGTCGTACAGCATGAGCGGGTGGCGGCTGGGCTACGCCGTAACCAGCCCCGAGCACGCCCGAATGCTGGGCAACCTGGTGAACGTCTCGCTTTCTTGCGTGCCACCGCTGGTGCAACTGGCCGGGGCCGCTGCGCTGCGTGAGGACAAGGCCGAGCGCGACCGCAACATGGCCCTGTTCCGCGAGAAAGTGGAGCTGCTAGCCACGGGCCTGAACCAGATTGAAGGCATCCACTGCCTCACGCCGGGGGGAGCGTTCTACGTGTTCCCCAATGTGAAGGCGATTTGCAATCGCTTGGGCATCACATCCCACGGCCTGGCGATGTACCTGCTGGAAGCGGCCGACGACCAACTGGGCGTGGCCTGCCTGGGCGGCGAATGCTTCGGCGGAGCCGGAGCAGGGTTCCTCCGCTTCAGTTGCGCCGAGCCCAATGAACGGCTCCAGCAAGCGCTTGCGTTCTTGCCAGAAGCGTTCTCGCGGAAAGATCGGGTGGAAGCCTTCCTCAAGCAGAACCCGCGTTTCCGGCTCGAAGGCCTGTATGCCGAAACGGTTTGAGCCGCGCCGGGCGACTTTTCTTGAACGTACTCGCAACAGGCTAGCGGCAGCCTTGTTTGCCGCAAAGCCTTGCACGCGCTGGTCTTTAGCCCAGCAGACGACAAGCAAACATGGGTGTGGCCGTTCGTGCAATGAGGCTTGCGCGGCGGCCAACTTCGAAGTTCACTGAACTTTTCTGATTGGGAGACGACCAAACCACGGCTACCTTGGTACCTTAAGCGGGGGGATTCCCACACCTCGTCCACGCATTTCCAAGTGGGAAGGAGCCAACACCATGTCGAGCGGACTGAGCCGGCGCCAGGTCCTCACTTCCATGGCTGCTGCGTCCTTCGGAGCTGCATGGTTCATAGCGCCCCCGGCGCGGCGAGCCCAGGCGGCCATGGACCCCAAAATCAAATCGGCCGTCGAACGCGGTCTGAACTGGGTGGCCAAATCGCAGAACCGCGTGGGCCGCTGGGATGCCAGGGGTGAATACCGCGTTCCGATGACGGCTTTGGCTGGCATCGCCCTGCTGGCCGAAGGCTCCACGACCACGCAAGGCCGCTACGCCGAGCATCTGCGGAGAGCGACCGATTACCTCATGGCTCAGACCAAGACCAACGGGCTGATCGGCGAGTTGAACGATCACCGTTACACGTATGGGCATGGTTTTTCGATGCTGTTTCTCTCCCAAGTATTGGGAGAGGAAGAAGACCTGCGGCGTCGCCAGCGTTTGACAGAGGTACTGACGAAAGCGGTCGACTTCTGCGTGAAGGCCCAAACCAATGCCGGCGGCTGGGGCTACGTGAGCGCCAAAGATGGCGGCGGCTTCGACGAAGGCTCTACCACCGTCACCCAGGTGCAAGGGCTGCGTGGTTGCCGCAACGCCGGCATTCCAGTACCGCGCCAAGCGATCGACAACGCCATCAAGTACATCCACGACTGCACCATGCCCGACGGCGGCATCTGCTATAGCTCCAAAAGCCGCGGCAGCAGCCGGCCGGCCATCACGGCCGCGGCCATTGCCTGCTTGTTCAACGCGGGCGAGTACCAGGGCGATTACGTCAACAGGCTGTTGGATTTCTGCAAGCGGAACCTGTACGACGTCAACAACCCGCGCAACGCCTACGGCCACTGGCACTACACGTACTATTACTACAGTCAGGCCCTGTACCGGCTCGGCGGCAAAGAATGGGAAGACTTCCGGGAGCGGCTGTACGCGAAGATTCTCAACGAACAATCGGCCGACGGCTATTGGACCGGCAATATTGGGCCGATTTACGTCACGGCACTGAACCTGACGATGCTCCAGCTCGAGAACGCCTACTTACCGATCTATCAGCGATAATGGGCGTTTGCTCGCCGTTTACGTCAACGACTTGAAGGCTGCCGGCAGGCCGTCGATCAAATCGCGCGCGATCAGCGACACCATGCCGAGCTGCTCGGCTTGCAGGTCGCCCGCCAGACCGTGGACGTAAGTTGCCAGGCGCGCGGCATCGAATGGCACCAAGCCCTGCGCGGCGATGGACGCGGTGATGCCCGTCAACACGTCGCCGCTGCCGCCGGTGGCCATGCCTGGGTTGCCGGTGGTATTGATCGCCAATTGCCCCGCGCCGGCGATCACGGTCTGATGGCCTTTAAGCACCACCACAGCCCCGGTTGCTTCGGCCAGTTCGCGGGCATGCCGCTCGCGGTCGGCTTGAATTTCGCCGGTGGAACAGCCCACCAGTCTTGCCATTTCGCCAGGGTGCGGTGTGAGAATCCGCGGCCCGGCGTGGTCCGTCAAAACATTGCGATGGTCGCTGAGAGCGTTGAGCGCATCGGCATCCACCACCAGTATCTGTTCCGCGTGGCGATACAGTTCGACCACCAGGCGATCGAGCTGCGGCGAGCGGCCCAAGCCCGGCCCAATAGCCACGGCGGTGGCCCAAGGCAATAAACTCGCAAGATCAGCGTAAAACTCGGCAGCCAGCCGGCCCTCAGCATCGGCCGGGAGTGGCACCGTCATGTAGCTGGGTTCAAAGGCTGCGATCGTTTCCAGGCAAGATTCCGCCACGGCCAGCCGCACCAGTCCCGCCCCGCTGCGTAGCGCTGCCATGCCGGCTAAGGCCGCGGCACCAGCCATGCCTCGCGAACCGCCCACGATCAGCACCCGGCCGTATGTGCCTTTGTGGCTGTCGGGCTCGCGGGCTGGCAACTTCGGCAGCGGCGGAGGCGAAGCATTCATAGGGGGCGACTCATCCTGAGGGGGGAAAGCGATTGGCACTACGCGCCGGTGACGCCAGCCATTCTACCCGCCGGCGGTGCGGCAGCGACAAGCACCCCGCCAGCGGGATGCCTGGGCGGATTGCCCCCTTGAGTCAGCCCGGAGAAAATGGAAGATGACCGCTCGCCCTGGGGCGGCTGGCGCACCAGGCGCACGCCCCAGGCGTATTCGCATCGCACCCGAGCTACCCGCGCAGAACGATCTCATGGGACGACGAGGCCTTCGACCGATCCGCAAAGACATCGACCTCAGCCGGCACCTGTTCGTGCTGGAGGAGATTGAGCGGTTTGTGCCCAGCGAGGTTTTCGGCCGCGAGGCACCGCTGGAAGTCGAGGTGGGTAGCGGCAAGGGCATGTTCTTGCTTTCGGCCTCGGCCGAATTCCCCGACCGGGACTTTGTCGGCATCGAGCTCGCCGCGAATTACGCCAAGTTTACGGCGTCGCGGCTCGCGAAGCGCGAACGCCCCAATGCCGTGGTCGTATCCGGCGATGCGCTGCGATTCTTCAGCGAGTTTCTGGCCGAAAGCAGTGTCGATGCCGTACACGTGTACTTCCCCGATCCCTGGTGGAAGGCACGCCACCGGAAACGTCGCGTGATGGTGCCGCCGTTTTTGACGAGCATCGAGCGCGTGCTGAAGCCGGACGGCGAACTGCAGTTCTGGACCGACGTGCAGGAGTACTTTCAGGAGTCACTGGAACTGCTCGCCGAACATACCAAGCTCGATGGACCGCACCCGGTGCCAGAGCGCGAGCCGCAGCACGATATGGACTATCGCACCAACTTCGAGCGGCGCGTACGCCAGGCAGGCAAGCCGGTTTACCGCGCCCAATTCCTCAAGCGGGCGGAGTAGCTGTCGTTTTCGCCAGAATGTGCGGCGGCAAGACTCCTGGCAGCGGGCCATTGGCGCTGAGTAGTATGCCAGCGTTCGACTGCAACGGCTGCGGCCGCTCCCCTGCCCCGTTGGCCGTGTTTGGCGGCTCGTCTATGATGGCATGCCTGGATGGAGGCCTATCGCATGACCAACAAGCGCGCCGCCGAGCCGCTCCAGATCGATGCCGAAGCGGCGTTGCAGCGCCATTTTGGGTTCAGCAGGTTCAAGCCCGGCCAGCGTCGGGTGATTGAACACCTGCTGGCCGGCCGCAGCGCGGCGGCCGTGTTTCCCACCGGGGCCGGCAAATCGCTGTGCTACCAGTTGCCGGCGCTGCTCTTGCCGGGCCTCACGCTGGTGGTGTCGCCGCTGATCGCGTTGATGAAAGATCAGATCGACGCGCTCACCGCCCGCAACATCCCGGCCGCGCGGATGGATTCGAGCCTGTCGGCCGATGAATACCGCCAGGTGATGGATCGCATTCGCTCCGGCGATTTGCGGCTGCTGTACGTAGCCCCCGAGCGTTTCAACAACGAGCGGTTTCGCGAGCGGCTGGCTTCGCTGCGGGTTAGCCTGTTTGCCGTCGACGAGGCCCACTGCATCTCGGAGTGGGGCCACAACTTCCGCCCGGATTACCTCAAACTGTCGCAGTTTGCCCGGCAGTATGGGGCCGAGCGGATATTGGCCCTCACGGCCACCGCAACCACGGCGGTGCTGGACGATATCTGCCGCGGCTTTGACATCGACCGCGAGTGCGCGGTGCGCACGGGCTTTTACCGCCCGAACCTTACGCTGCTCACCACCGCCCTGCCGATGCGCGACCGCGATACGGCGTTGATCGCGCACCTGCGGCAACGGCCGACAGGTTCGACGATCATCTATGTAACGCTTCAGCGCACCGCCGAAGACCTGGCCATGCGACTCCAGCGGCACGGCTTTCCAGCCAAGGCATATCACGCCGGCATGGACGACGCTGACCGCACGGCCGTGCAGGACTGGTTCACGCAGTCCGACGAAAACATCGTGGTCGCGACCATCGCTTTCGGCATGGGCATCGACAAGGCCAATATCCGCTACGTCTATCATTACAACCTGCCGAAGAGTCTGGAGAACTATTCGCAAGAGATCGGGCGAGCCGGCCGCGACGGGCAAAAGTCCATCTGCCAAATGTACTACTGCCCAGAAGACATGGATGTGCTCGAAAACTTCGTGTATGGCGACACGCCCACTTCGACGGCCGTGCACAGTTTCGTGGCCGACATCTTCGCGCAGCCGCAAGTATTCGACATCAGCGTCGAAGAAATGGCGTCAGAGCACGACGTGCGGCCGCTGGTGGTGCGCACGCTGCTGACGTACCTCGAACTGGACGGATACTTGAGCGAAGGCACGCCCATGTATTCGGTGTTTCAGTTCAAGCCGCTGGCCACTTCGGCGCAGATCCTGGAACGGTTCGATGCCCACCGGCAGAAGTTCCTGGAAGCCATCTTTCGCCGCGTCCGCAAGGCCAAGACCTGGTTCCATGTGGATGCGTTTGGCATTGCCAACGCGTTGCGCTGCGACCGGCAGCGGGTGATTCGGGCGTTGGATTATCTGGCCGAATTGAAGCTCATCGAACTCAAGACGGCCGGCGTGCGACTGCGCTACCGCCGGCTGCGTTCGCCCGATGCCGTGCATCCCTTGGCGGAATCGCTGTACCAGCGGATGGCGCAGCGGGAACAGCGTGAGCTGGCCCGGCTGCAGCAGGTGGTCGAACTGGTTTCGCACAACGGCTGCCAATCGTCGGCTTTGGGCGAGCATTTCGGCCAGCCGTTGGACGAGCCGTGTGGGCATTGCACATGGTGCCTGGAACGGCGGGCGGAGGTTTTGCCGCCGCGCGAGCACGGCGAGATCCCCGAGGAAATCTGGGAAGAAGCCATGCAACTGCGGCGCGAGCATCCCAAGGTGCTGCGCGACGCCCGGGTGATGGCACGGTTTCTGTGCGGCGTGCCTAGCCCTCAACTGACCAAGGCCAAGCTGAACCGCAACCCGCTCTATGGCTCGCTGGCTAACGTGCCGTTTCAAAAGGTGGTTCAACGCGCGTCGCAGTAGGCGGCCTTCTGGCATTTTTGCGTTTTGGCAGCCGCCGAGCCACGGCGTTATCATGCCTGCTTGAGTGCCCGTGCGGTATTGCGCCGTAACGTTCGGCCGCATACGAGCAAGTTAACCCTGCTTGCCGGCGCGGTATCTTGATGCCGCGCCGCCCTGCCCGCCTAGGGCCTCGCTTTGCCTTGCCCACCTGCGGTACGTGGAGCCGATTCAATGCGGAAGATGCTGCGAGTGGTCTTGTTCTTGGCTGCTGGAATGGTGCTGGTGCCCCTTGCGGGCCATACCGCTGTGGCACAAACGAAGAACATCGCCGATGACGATGGGCCCGTTGCCGCTCCGCCAGTGCGCGTGCCTTGGACCACGTCGCGCGTCATCGGCACGCCGGAACCACCGCCGCCGATGCGTGCCCGGCAGGTCTTCGAGCAGCTCAAGTTCACTCGCCCGCTGTACATGACCATGGAGCCGGGAGAAGGCGGCCGGGCCTTGGTGGTGGAGCAGAACGGCAAAGTTTGGGCGTTCCAGCATGACGAACAAACGCAAACCAAAGACCTGTTCTGCGAGATCGCGGACCACGACACATACAGCGTCTGCTTCCATCCCAAGTTTGAGCACAACCGTTATGTGTACGTGTTTGCCAATGGGCCGCAGTCCGATCGCGAAAAGCGGTTCAACCGCATCGAGCGTTTTACGGTCACGCGCGATGAGCCGCGCCGCTGCGATCCTGAAAGCCGCACAACCATCATCCAGTGGCGTTCCAACGGCCACAACGGCGGTGAGATGGCGTTCGGCCCCGACGGCTGCCTGTATATCTCCTCGGGCGATGGTACCAGCGATTCCGACGGCGACCTGGCTGGCCAGGACCTCACCACGCTGACGGCGGCCATCCTGCGGATCGATGTAGACGGCGCCCCGCCGGGCAGCACGTACCGCGTGCCCGAGGATAACCCGTTCCTTAGCATCCCGGACGCCAAACCGGAGATCTGGGCCTACGGCTTTCGCAATCCATGGCGGATGTGTTTCGATCCGGCCACGGGCGACCTATGGGTTGGCGATATCGGGCAGGACCTTTGGGAGATGGTGTATGTCGTGCAGCGTGGGGCGAACTACGGCTGGAGCGTGATGGAAGGCAGCCGGCCGTTCTACCCGTTGCGCAAACGCGGCCCCACGCCGATTTCACCGCCTACCATCGAACACCCGCATTCCGAAGCCCGTTCGATCACCGGCGGCATCGTTTACACCGGCTCGCGCTACCGGGACCTGAAAGGGGCGTATCTGTACGGCGACTATGCCACCGGCAAGGTATGGGGCGCGCGGTACCGCAATGGCCAGGTAACCTGGCACAAGGAACTAGCCGATACGCCTTATCAAATCTTGGGCTTCTGTCAGGGCCCCGGCGGAGAAATCTATCTGGTGGACTATGCCGGTGGGCTGTATGCGCTGGAACCGCGTGCCGATGAGCAGCCGCCCCATCCGTTCCCGCGGAAGCTGAGCGAAACGGGTTTGTTCACCGATACGGCGGCACATCGGGTTCACGCTGCCCTGATTCCCTACGACGTGGTTGCGCCGCTATGGAGCGATGGCGCCGCCAAACAGCGATTCATTGCGATTCCTGGCGAAGGCACGGTTACCTTTCAGCCTGCCGGTGCATGGCGGTTCCCCGAACATACGGTGCTGGTAAAGACGTTTGCGCTACCAGTTGTTGATCCGGTAACTGGCAAGTCGCGGCAACAGCGGATCGAAACGCGGTTGCTCACGCTCCAGCAGGGCGAATGGATTGGGTTCACCTATCGCTGGAACGACAAACAGACCGACGCCGAGCTGGTGCCTGCCGCCGGGGCCGACCAGACGTTTGTCGTGGCCGATCATGCGGAGCCCACGGGCAAGCGGTCGCAAACCTGGCATTTCCCCAGCCGCACCGAATGCATGGTGTGCCATTCACGCGCCGGGGGCTTTGTGCTGGGGCCGCACACCAACCAAATGGACCGACCGATCGACTACCACGGC
>Ga0180216_1001425_pt1 | contig 21505 bp, 21 predicted proteins | sample eDN3rd37CBELigMG_FD_128879 | JGI IMG/M metagenome (GOLD analysis project Ga0180216, IMG submission 128879) | Enriched Miracle-Growth compost microbial communities from Emeryville, California, USA - eDNA 3rd pass 37_C BE-Lig MG (version 2)... ...
AAAACGAGACTATTTGATTCAAAGGGGCATTCACCTTACCCGATTTAACGACCGACCTTATGATCTACGCGTCATGGTGCAAATGGGCCCTCAGAACAAATGGGAAACCACCGGCATGGTGGGCCGTCTGGCCGAGCGGGGAAAAATTGTCGCGAATGGCAGCCAAGGGGCTGAAAGTGTATCCGTGGATGTTTTGTTACCCAAACCCCACCGTCATCGCCTGAAGGCTCTTCTAAAAAATATAAGCTTAACCACTGTCCATCATCTGCAAAAACTGTATCCATCCATTAAAGAAATTGGTCTTGACATTGCCTTTGACCCCCATTTCAAGCCATGGATTCTTGAATTCAATACCCTTCCCGAGCCTCACCCTTTCATGAAATTGAAAGATCAGCGCATGTTTCATAAAATTATCCGTTATGGCAAGGCCTATGGCCGCTATACGAAAGTTAGGGTGTTTTAGCAGATGTTAAACGGAATCTTAACCTCCATTGGGAATACGCCCCTAGTTCCCTTACGTCGAATCACAAATCAACTAGAGCAGCATGTCTATGCAAAATGGGAAGGGATGAATCCGGGCGGTAGCGCCAAAGATCGACCTGCGCTGCGGATAATTCAGGAGGGGCTGCGAACCGGCGAGATCGGCCCGGACACAGTCATTATTGAGTCGAGCTCCGGGAATATGGCGATCAGTTTGGCCATGATCTGCTCTTATCTAGGCTTGCGCTTGATTTGTGTCATTGATCCGAAAACGACCTCCCAAAACATCCGTCATCGCAGTGGATGCCAAAAGAAGTATTATTTTTGGCGGGCAAAAAGCCAAGCGCCTGTTCCCGGGGTTATTATATAGGAGAAAAACATCTCCTAAGAGTTTCGGCTAAACAATATAAATAGCTTCCTCACACATCCCTATCTTCCGATGACGGATGCCTTTGTTATGAGCGACTGCTTAATAAACACTTTTTTCGTGATATGTTTCTGCGTAAAAGGCGCGAGATGGAAGAAATCATCGGTATGGAATAGCTCAATCAAAGCCTGGGTTGCTGCTTTTGTTGCCAAAGTTTCATTTTTAAGCATATAATAGGCAATTCGGTATCCGTAGACTTCATATTGTTTGAGCACATCTGCTTTGCGCAATAGCTCTTGCTGTTTTCGGATCTGAGTCATTGCTTCCCCCAACCTTTTCCCCAAAAAACATCTCTACACGAACATATGACACGCTGGCCAACAATTGAAGAATCACATGGGAGCTCTGCCTTATAGTCGAATAAAATCTTTATGATGGGGAATTATTTTCCTTCACACTCATTATAATGGGCGCTTCTTGCAATGATCTAAATAAAATATTAACAAATTATTAACTCCTGAAAGGAACTGCACCTTCAAAGAAACCAATCCGTGCCATTAACTGCTTCCTTTCAATACCTCTAATTTTTGTATTCCTAGTTCCGTAATCACCCACTGATCTCTTTCGATGGCTTTCATCAGTCCATTTCCTTTTAAGGCTTCTTTCGCATACCCAACGACAGTCACCCATTGATTTTTTTTCGATTCATAAACTAAATCAATCTTTTCGTTCGTCAGTCCAAATCTCTCAGCTAGTATCCGACAGGCCTCTTTTGTAGATAGGGGTCTACCCTTTTGATTATGTCTTTCAAACAAGTGTAATAATAATTGAAGCTCCACCGCACTTTGCTCAGGCAATGTAACATGATTCATTCGTTCCATTCCCTCCCATGGTTGATAACTCTGTCCCGCATTTCGTGCATAAAATGTGACTCAGTTCACTATCGTTGTCAGAAAATAGCCCAATTCTCTATGAAAATTATGGAATGGGACTTCACCGAGTTAACATATTAGCCCAGAGATGGGGTCTGACCCCACAGTGCTTCACCGTCTGCGGACACAGAAGCCTCTATTTTGTTCAAAAGCACCCATTTGGGGAATGAACCGGACAGGAGAGCCCTTATTTTCTTCTTTGGATGGATTCGTAACCAAAATTCTAAGGAATAAGGGCCCTGGTGTCCGGTTAGCACCGAAAATGTTTTTATTCAGAAATAAGGTCTCCTGTGTCCGCCAACATACAACTGCTCATAGCAACCCCAACGATCCCCACTTTCCTGAACCCAGATCTCCTCGTGCATAACTAAACCAATAAATGTTAGTATGAAGCTGCCAAAATTGATGGCTAAATCTATTGCTATCACCTATTGACACCACGTTCTCACTCCCTCTCATTTGGGGATGAAGTGGATTTGTAGGGTGACTTGCTTGGACCCTTCTTGATGTTGGGTCATCCGCGAGACTTTTTCCAATATTGAAAAGAACTTTGAATAAATGAGAAAAGCACAGATGAGATAATCTGTGCTGTTTCTTGAAGTCTCTATTCAATAACTACGTTAACAACTGTTTCGGATTGGATTTTTTCCCTATCCCAATCTATGCCTATCCCAGGTTTTTGCGGTGGGTAAGCAAAACCATCTTTAATGGTTACCTGTGATTTTGTAATCTCATCTAACTGCGGAATATATTCTAGCCATCTACTATTATTGATTGCACAGCATAATGAAACATGCAACTCCATTAAGAAGTGTGGGCAAACGATTTTGTTAAAACCCTCTGTCATATGAGCAACTTTCAGCCAAGGTGTAATTCCACCAATTCTTGCCACATCAACTTGAATGATATCGGCCGCATTACTTTGTAAATACTCTTTAAAATGATGGATTGAATAAATAGATTCACCAACCGCAACAGGGATTGTAGTGGATTGACATAATTCTTTATGAGACGCTACATCATGTGCTAATAAAGGCTCCTCAATCCAAGTTAACACTACCTCTTCCAGCAGCTTGGCGCGCTGCTTTGCATCGGCTATATTCAATGCTTGATTACAGTCTGTCATAATCATATAGTCTGGTCCCACAGCCTCGCGTACAGCCCGTAATCTCTGCACATCACGTTCAGCGCTTGGTGAACCAATTTTAACCTTAGAACCACCAAATCCTTGTGCTTTTGCTGCTAAAGCGTCACTGACCAGCTCCTCCTGACTCATATGCAGCCAACCACCTTCAGTTGTATAGAGACGGATTTTGTCTTTTGAACCACCAGCAACTTTATATAATGGTAGATTCATCATTTTACACTTCAAATCCCATAATGCAGTGTCAATGGCTGCTAGCGCTAATGAAGTAATGGCCCCTACAGACGTAGCGTGTGTAGACATTAATAAGTCATGCCATATACTTTCAATCATGGTAGCATCACGACCAATAAGTTTCGGTAATAAGTGATCCTTTAATAAGGCTACAATGGAAGAACCGCCTGTTCCAATCGTATAGGTATACCCTTCACCAAATTGACCGGATTCTGTGGTTAGGCGCACAATTGGTGTTTCCTGCGCTTCAAAGGACTGGATAGCATCAGTTCTTTTTACCTTTGGTTTTAATACAATCATAAAAAGTTCCGCTTTAATAATTTTCATTTTTACTAGTCCCTTTTTGTTATTATTTTTTATTCCAAACGGAGCTTAATCACAGTTCAACTTTTGTAATCAGCAATTCTATCATTCTACGTGAAACACTTCTTCCATAGATGCCCACCATTCACCCTTTTTTCGGGTCTCAAGGCGTTCCTGACACGGACCGCAAACACTCCACCATTCTTGGGTAGTGGGATCAGCAGCCATTTTTGCCATATCTGCCTCGTAATCTTCTCCCACGTACTCCATATAACTAAATAGATAGCCGTCTTTATGGAAGATAGAATAGTTTTGAATGTTACACTCCTTAATCATTTTCACTACTCCAGGCCAAACATTTGCATGAAGTTGTTTGTATTCTTCCAGTTTTTCCGGCTTGACTCGAATCACACTTCCATATCTTTGCATCATCATTTCACCCTCTTCTTTATGAAATCTTTTGTTCACCGCCGCCGATAATTTTTTCCATAATCTCCTTGCTCATCACGTCATAGTTTTTATTGTTGACAATCTCACCCGAAATCTCCTCATTTCGGAAAACGAGAATTCGATCGACGAGTTGGATGATTTCCGGCATGTCAGAGGATATGACAATTACAGATTTTCCGCTCTCTGCAAGATCCCAAATTAATTGGTGAATCTCGGCTTTCGTTTTTACATCGATTCCTACGGTTGGCTCGTCAAAGATCAATATTTCCGGTTCAGTTGACAATCCCTTGGCAATACTTACCTTCTGTTGGTTTCCCCCACTTAAATTACCAACAATTTGCAAAACGCTCGGCGTTTTAATTTCGAGTTTCGATTTATATTCTTCAGCGATCATTTTTTCTGTGTTCATACTGAGTGTGAAAAATCGGTTGCGGATTCGATTCCAAATGGATGCTGCCACATTATTAAAAATAGGGTGCATCAAAAATAGCCCTTCTTCTTTTCTGTTTTCACTAATATATGCAATTTTATATTTGTTTAAGGCATCACTAACCGAATTAATTTTCACCTTTTTTCCCTTTATTTCAATGTCTCCACTAGTAGCTGGATCAATCCCGGTTAAAACTCTAGCAAGTTCCGTTCGACCGGAGCCTACCAAGCCGTACCAGCCAAGAATTTCTCCTTTTGCCAGTTGAAAGCTTTTCTTTTTGTAACTCTCATTACTTCTTAGATCCTTTACCTTTAATACAATTTCACTATCTTTTTTCATTTCTTTGATCGGGAAACTTAGTTTATTTTCTTTTCTACCTACCATCATGGATATTAAGGAATCCCTGTTCAATTCTTTAATCGATGATTTCGGACCTGCGTTTTTTCCATCCCTTAAAACGGTAACTGAACTAGAGATCTGGAATATTTCTTCGAGTTTGTGACTTACATAAATAAAGGATACCCCTTGTTTTTGCAGTTCACGTACAGTGTCTATTAATTTATTCGCTTCTTTTAGAGAGATCGAGGCAGTCGGTTCGTCTAGAAGCAATATTTTGGCATTGGATGATAACGCTTTTGCTATCTCAATTAATTGCTTTTGCCCCGCACTTAGCGTCTCCACGTTTGTTTCCGGAGAGACATTAAGACCAACCATATCGATATACTGTTGTGCATCCTTATATAATTGATTTTTATCAATCATGGAGAACGATTTTTTGGTAATTCTCTCAAGAAGGATATTTTCTGCGACCGTAAAAGTCGGTACCAAGTTTCTCTCTTGGTGAACCACATTAATCCCCTGGTGTATGGGCTCATGTGGATTCGAAAACGTAATATTTTCTCCATTTAAAAGGATGGATCCTTCGTCTGGTGTATATACGCCAGTGATAATCTTGATTAACGTACTCTTTCCCGCACCGTTTTCGCCCATCAAGGCAAGGACTTCCCCTTTATTCAACGTAAGTGAAACGTTATCAAGGGCTTTTACGCCAGGGAAGCTTTTACTAATATTTTTAAGTTCCAGGACAGGAACAGAACTTTCCGCATTCTCCATTCGGTTTGTACTCACGCTGCTTCACGCTCCTGTCGTTGTTTTCTTTGTGACCTTTCTTCTCTTACCACACGAATTCGGTCAATACTAACAGCTGCCAGGATAATCATCCCTTGAATGAAGGTCATCCAGTAGATATCAAGGTTTAAATGGACTAATCCATTCGATATTAATGCGAGCAATAATGCTCCAAGAACCGTCCCACTGACACTTACCTTTCCCCCCATTAACCTGGTTCCACCAATGAGTGGAGCGGCAAAAGAAAAAAGCATCCAGTCATTCCCTATATCTGGTTGTGCTGATGTCAATCGTGCAACGAGAAGAATGGCGGCAACAGATGCCAACACGGCAGAAATCACATGGGTAATCAACACCGTACGTTTAACGAGGATTCCGGATAGCTCTGCACATTTTAAGTTGCCCCCTAAGGCAAGAATCTGTCTTCCGAGACCTGTATACTTGAAGACAAAACCAAGTAAGGCAGCAATAAGAAGCGTAATAATCATAATAACTGGGATCCCAATGATCTTTCCATTCCCAAGAAATGTGTAACTGGCAGGGATATTGTAAAATGGCTGCGCATTCGTGATCCCCAGATTTAGACCCAAGAAAACACTCGATGTGGCCAAAGTGGCCAAAAAGGAGGATACACTGGTTGCCCCCATTCGTGCGATAATCAATCCATTAAATAAACCACATAAAGAACCCACAATGACCCCGATTAAAATGGAAAAGAAAATGGGTAATCCCATGCTATCCATCAAACCACCGGTAACGATCCCCACAAGACCTCCAATGGCTCCGACGGACAGGTTCATTCCACCGCTTCCGATCACTACCATTTGGGCTAATCCTACTAATGCTGTTATGGAAAAAGCCTGTGCAACAACAAATAAGTTAGTCGCTGTAAGAAAGTCCTTACTTACAGCACTCAAGCCAAGGGAAAACAACACAATGATACCTAATATGCTTAAGCTATTCGAATTCCGAATCCACTTAAAAGAAACCTTATTGACCATGGGTTCAGTCGGCATGAGAGATTTTTCTGGCAAACTCATTGTTTTCACTCCTTTCTATGAAAGTAAAATTAATTGCCCTTTCCTAATAGACGAAGACGAATTCGATTCATCTCAAAGGCTGCCAGCAAGATGACCCCTAAAAATAATTGGAACCAAAATGAATTGATATTAATCAGGACCAATCCATTAATGATGATGGCCATAAGAATCGCACCAAACAGGGTACCAAAAACGGTGACTTTTCCACCCGAGAGAAGGGTTCCTCCCAATACGGGTGCTGCAAATGAAACAAGCAGCCAGTCCATCCCAATCGACAACTGAGCCGACCCTAATCTCGCCACCTGTAGGATTCCTGCTAAACCTGCCAATGCCCCACTTAATGAATGGACGATAATAATAATTTTTGCGGTATTGATTCCCGAGAACAAAGCAGCTTTTGCATTTGCACCCGTTGCGAGGATTTGCCTGCCAAGCGGGGTTTTATTCATAATGATAAAAACAAGAATCGCAACAAAAACCGCAATTAAAAACAATAGTGGTATGTTAAAAATATATAGTTTACCGATCAATTTAAAAGTTTCAGGTAATTGGAAGTAAGCCTCTCCGCGGGTAACGGCAGTAGCAATCCCTAAAATGACACTGGATAGGGCCAAGGTAATAATAAAGGGGTTGATTCCCGTTTTAACAATTAAAAGTCCCTGAATCATGCCTAGTAGAGTACCAGCGGCGACACCGATGAGGATGGCCCAAAGAACGGGTACTCCATATTTTTCAAGCAAGGCGCCCAGTAACATTGCGGTAAAAGCCCCCATGGATCCTAAGGCAAGATTAAACTGTCCGATGGAAAGGGTTAACAATTGCGACAACCCCACAATACTTGTGATCGCAACGGTTAAGGCAAGCGAATCGAGATTAAAAGGGGTTAAGAAACCATCCGCTAAAAAATGAAGCAATAAGCTAATCAACAGGATTGGCAGAATCACACCGGCCATTTCCCATTTTATTAATTTTTGTATAATCTTCTGTGACACGAACTTTCCCTCCTTAACCTAGCATAGGTCTTCATAGAAAACTTCCCCTATCTATCATAAATTTTGAGATGTCCCTTCAAGTGGAAGGGACATCTCTATTTCATTCCTTAGACTTATTTCGGTGCATTAAGGTATTTGGTTTCCCAATCCTTTAAGATATCCTTTGTTGTTTGGTCTACTAGACCATCATAGTTATCGATGTTTTCTTTGTTCACCAAGAAGGTTCCGGCATTGATAAAGTAAGGTGCATCGTCTTTCCAGGTATATCCATCTTCTAATAGTTTTAAGGTATAGGAAGCGATATAAGCCATTCCCCAAGGGTTCTGAGACATGGTTCCTTCAATATATCCTTCCTTGATCCCGTCTAAAACGGATTGGTCGGTATCGATTAGAATCGCCTTAATTCTATTTTCACCCAGCTGTTTGAACTGTCGTGCCACAGTAGCGGAAGGAATGTATGCGGTTGCCACAATGCCATCAAGCTCAGAGCGTTTCGCTGCTAACAAACTGCTAATTGCATTCTGCGCTGGTTCAGCAGCATCAATATCGGAGATCGTTTGAATCAGTTTTACATCTGGATGTTCCGATACAGCTGTTTCTACAGCTTTGATCCGCAGCTGTGTGTTAGGGTCTGTAATTAACCCCGTAAGGTGGACGATATTCCCTTTATCTCCCATGGACTTAATTAAGTGCTGTGTGGCCTGGTAGGCAGATTCATATACATCGGTTGCAAGTGTAAAAAGAGTATCAGTTGGTTCTGCTGGACTTCCGCCGACAGCAATAACAGGGATCCCTTGTTTTACAATTTTCGAGATTTCCTCATTTGATGCTACAGGATCTGATGGAAACATCGCAATACCTGTATAACCTTTCGCAACTAATCCATCCAGTATGACATTTTGCTCTGTCTGGTTCCATTTTTGTGGTGATTGATACGTAACTTCTGGGAATCCAAAATCCTTAGCAGCCTGTTGCGCAGCCCCTTCCATCGGTTCAAAAAAAGGATGAACCCCAGCAGGTACTACCGCAAACTTATATTTTTTTTCTGACGCTTGATCCTTACTAGGTGCCGCAGATTCGTTCGATGGTGTCGGTGAGTTCTTAGAATCCGATGTCGTAACAACGGATGAACAACCAGTCAAAGAAAAAGCTAGTACCATAATTAATCCAGTTAACCAGTGCTTTTTTAACATGACTTTTTTCACTCCCAATTGATTGTTAGAATAGTAACGACTATAGATTTAACTTATAAAAACGCTTTGCATTGTCACCAAAGATTGCCGCTATTTGTTCTTTGGTTAGGTTTTGAGGTAGTGCTTCAGTCAAGGCATTGTGTACTTCGCTATAGCTGCCTGCAAAGAGACAAACAGGCCAATCACTTCCATACATCACTTTATCTGTTCCAAATATCTCAACCACATGTGTAACGTATGGGATCAGATCTTCTACTTTCCAGTTATCATGATCCGCTTCGGTTACCATCCCTGATAGTTTACACATCACTTTCTCATAACCAGCAATTTGTCTCATTTGCTCATTCCACGGCTCCTGGATTCCTTTAGCAATCAATGGTTTGGCAATATGATCGATCACGGCCCTTAATTCGGGCAATTGCTCAAACATTTCCAGGATATGTGGTAAATGTCTTGGACGAATGAGAATGTCGATAGGAAAATCCTCTTCGATTAAGACTTCCAAGTTCTTCATTACCTTCGGGCGTAGGATCCAACGATCGTCCTCAATATCATGTAACATCGGTCGTATTCCGACAAATCCTTCGTTTTCACGAAAACGGGAGAAATGTTCCTTAAAATGATCTGAGTCCATATCAATCCAGCCGACAACTCCAGCAATAGATTCATATTTTGTATATAAATCTAGTAAATACTCAGTTTCTTCCATGGTAGGTGCTGCTTGGACAACAATCGTTTTGTCAATTTGGAACTTTTCTAAATGAGGTTGCAAATCTTCGGGGGTAAAATCCCGGTAGATCTTTTCCATATGTGGTTCCAACCAACCATAGTCACCTCTGCTTAGTTTCCAGTAATGTTGGTGTGAATCAATTTTCATTTGGCTCCTCCCTTAAATGATAATTAGTATTCAATCGTTGCCGGAGAATAATCTAATGTTGCTCCCCCATCCGCATCAACAATCGCCCCTGTTACGGTAGAGGCATCTTCACTAGCCAGGAACGCAGCAAGTCTAGCAATTTCCTCAGGAGCAGTTAACCTTCCAATCGCTTGATTTTTCCCTAAAAACTTCCTTGTCAACTCTGGATCAGCTTGCTGGTTGATCCAATTTTGAAGAAGTGGGGTATCTACAAATCCAGGAAGGATTGCATTCACTCTGACAGGGCTTCTCGCATAGTCCAATGCCGCAGATTTCGTAAGGGACATGACGGCTCCTTTTGTAGCTGCATAAAGGGATCCAGCGTATTGCCCTACCTTCCCCGTGGCCGAAGCGATGTTCACAACGGACCCACATTCCTTTTTAAGATAGGGAATGGCATGTTTCATGTGCCAGAAATAACTTTTTACGTTAATCGTAAACAAGCGATCAAAATCCTCATTGGTATATTCATCCATCATTTTCGAAATATGTACCCCAGCGTTATTTACTAGATGATTGACTTTCCCATATTTGGATACGGTTTCATGGATTACTTGAATAATTTCTTCTTCATTGACCACGTCACATTCGAAGAACTTACAATCATAACCATTTTTTATTAGTTGTTTTTCGAGTTCTTCCCCTTCTTCTCTTCTATTGCTGGTGAACACAACCTTAGAGCCTCTCTCCGCAAAAATTCGAGTACAAGCCCCCCCGATACCAGAAGTTCCTCCTGTAATGATTGTTACCTTGTCCTTAAACAATCTAATTCCCCCTTCCCTTCTAATTTTTTAAAAAACTATATAACACGAGTAAGTCATCCAGGTAGCAATCATGCACGGTAACCGTGCAGAATACTTATATTTCACCTGATATACCAAGAGATATATCACGAATAATATCACGAAACATACCAGTAGATATTTCATGTGATATATCAAGTAATATACTCGTTAAGGAAAAGATAGCATGTTTCGCCAATATATTCAATACATAAAACTATAATAATTAAGATAATTTTATAATTAACTATTTAGATAAATGTGCAAATTGTTCTAAAACACCTTTGTAAGTTCCAATTGACTAAGCAAGTTCTCTTTTGAATTTTCTAAGTGATTTTTTAAATGAATTTTGGCAGCCTCCCTATCCCCTTTTTCGATCGACTGCAGAATTTGCTTATGCTCTTGATGTGTTTCATTCAATCTTTTATGTGGCTGATAATAGGATCTTGCAACCTTCACATGGCATTGCAAATTATCGTAGGAATTTATAATTTTAGGGTTTTGCGAACTAGCTACAATAAACTTATGAATCTTCGAGTCGTTTTCCATAATCTCACCACGATCATATTCTTGATCCTTTTGAATCATCTCCCAGTAATGGATGAGATTTTCCAGCACAGCTATATTCTTTTGAAGATATTCAAAGCCTACATTCAATGAAAATAACTCCACCATTTCCCGGTATTGAAACAAATGTATAAAGTCTTCTTTATACATTCCGACAACAAATGTACCTTTTCTCGGTAAAGTTTTAACAAAGCCTTCACTATCTAGCATATTTAAGGCATCCCTTACAGGAGTCCTGCTTACGCCAAGTTTCTTGGCAATCTCATAGGCATCTAATCTTTCATTTGGTGTAAAATCCCTTTTCATGATCATTTTTTTCAATAAATCGTAAACACCATTTTTAATATCGCCTTCATCTAGTTTTATTTCTTCTAATTTAATTGTGTAATCTTGCCTCAATATTTTTCCTCCTATTTGTTTTGGTTACTTGCTGGCATTAGACTATTTTTAGGACAGCACCAAGAATACCGATTTAAACTTGTATTCTACCTAAAACTATTTCAGACGAACTCGATTTTTAACTATAAACTTCCAAAAGAATGAGGGTTCCCCTAGCCTAGATTTTCAGGCAGAAAGATCCCCTCATGATCTTAATTAAATCTATTCGCTTCAGGATCATCGGTTTCAAATCCGATAGCGTCCAAAGCAGTCCAAAGCTCGGACGGAATTTCGTAACTCGCAAGTTCCAACGTCTGGGAGATTCGTTCCGGCTTGGTCATGCCCACAACCGTACTCGTGACTCGAGGGTCACGCATAGAAAATTGAAGAGCTGCTGCAGCTAGGGGGATATTGAATTCTTGGCATTTCTTTGCCATTGAACGGGCACGTTCAAGCAACAACGGCGGTGCTTCTGTATAAGCGTAGCGAGCATAGGCGTCCGGTCCCTTGGCTAGTATGCCACTACCATACGGCGCCGCATTAATGACAGCAACCCCCAACCGACTGGCCACATCGAGTAAAGGCCCCGCAGATCGGTTAAGTAAGGTGAAACGGTTATGCGTCTCAACAGCGCTGAACTCCCCTGTTTCCACATAACGAATGAGCATCTCAATGGGACCCCCAGAAATCCCAATGTGTTCAACAATTCCTTGTTGCTTGAAGTTTTTTAACACCTCAAGCGCACCACCCGGCCCCATAATATTTTCAAAGGTAGTATGTTCCGGGTCATGGATGTAAACATATTGTAGCCGCTCTAGACCCAATCGAGAGAGACTTCCTTCAATGGATCTTTTGATTTGCTCACCACTGAAATCACCGGTCTTGGAGCAGCGGTCCGCCTTCGTAGCAAGAACAAAGCCTGATGGCAGCCCACCCATTTCTTTAATTACCTTGCCAATTCGCCGCTCACTCTCACCCTCTCCATAGATTGCAGCTGTATCAAGGAAATTAATTGGACTTGCAAACGCGGCACGAATGGTAGCCAATGCGTTTTCTTCGGGTACACTAAAGTCAAAGGTTTCTGGCATATTTCCGAGTGGTGCGCCACCCACACAAACCGGAGTGACAAAAAGGCCAGTACTTCCAAATGGACGCTTTGAGAGCAAAGTTTGAGACATGATGCGACACTCTCTTTCATTTTTGAATTTATATTATATTCTTATTAGGTTTTAATTATAGACTACTATTATTCATTAGACAATATCGATAAAAGTAGTTCTTCGAATCAAGAGATTAAATCGATTATCCCTTAACTTGATGAGCATCAATTCTTTAAGTAACGAAGCCGTTTAAAATAAAGACAAAAAAAAGTTGAGGAGGACCCTTTCTGAGGTGAAGCGCGACATAGCTGCCGATTCATGATAAGAGCCTTTGACAATTGCTGCTGTCTTCCGTACAAAGTTGGTTAATTTTGTAGAAAAAAAGCCCAATTCTCTGTGAGAATGGGCGTATTGGGACTTCACCTAGATAACACATTAGTCCAAAGATGGGTCTGTCCATAGTGCTTCATCGTCTGCGGACACAGAAGCCTCTATTCTGTTCAAAAGCACCCATTTGGGGAATGAACCGGACAGGAGAGCCCTTATTTTCTTCTTTAGATGGATTCGCAAGAAAATTTCTAAGGAATAAGGGCCCTGGTGTCCGGTTAGCATCGAAAATCATGATTTTTTTCGAAAATAAGGTCTCCTGTGTCCACCAACATATAGCTGCTCATAGCAACCCCAACGAACCCCTCAATTTTTCAAACTTTCCTGAACCCATATCCCCTCCTGCAGTCGATATCCCATATTCTCGTAGCCTTTTCCTATCCTCACCACTCCACAACAAGAAGATCGTATAACCGGGGGCTCCTCATCCTGACATTTTCCTTGATTCGTACGGGCTTATCAGGATATATCCCATTTCTAGATGTAGTATCGATGCTTAGCCATTTTACAGTTTCTTCCTGAGTGCAGAGGACTTCATCCCGCGGAGCATCGAGAGGACCAAAAATCCCACTATACCCCATCCCGCTCTCCCCGGTTTGGTTAGCCAAAGCGATATAGGTGTTGCATTCCACGGCCCGCATTCGCCAGAGATGCCAATGAGCGGGATCATCGCCAACAAAAGCGTATTCTTTGGAAAGGGGAACCCCTGTAGCCTTAACAGACACTGGATGAGGCTCCATCACCGCAGCAGGAACAGCCATGACATCCGTCCCCCAGAGGTAAATCGACCTAGACATAGGTCCAAGCGATTGATCCACTAGCTTTTATCATTTTGTGTGTGACAACAGAAGTAGTTGGAGAAGGCTTCTCCCGAAGTTTTGCTTCCGCCGTTTAGAGGGGCTGGTGGGCTCGGTCGAGCGATGAAGGCATTACGGCAGAAGTCGGGGCGGTGGCCCTGATGAAGGGCAGGACGCCTGAGCTGCGTGGATGGCGGAACCAAATCCCGCTAGCGAGCCAGCACAACCGTTTTGACCAGGACAGGCTTTTCCGAGGTGAAGCGCGACAGCACTTCTCCATTAGCGATCTTAGTCCCTCCATACTTTGCAGAATAAAGCTTGCATCCACCCGAATTTGGAAGAGTCCAAAGCATTTACAAGGGGCCGCAGTCACGAACGGACGAGCAAGTCACACCTTGGTCCAAATCAATCCTAGGTTTACTGCTCCCCTTTTCCGGCTCTCCGTCCGGAACCGTGATGACCGGGATCTCATCGAGGATTTTATGCTCAAACTTCATGCCGAATCTGCCGCTTGATGGCATCCCCGTGCAGTGAAAAAACCGATAGTTTTGATACACCATCGGTCACGTATAATTGAGGATCCGTCAATGCAGTTGGCTCCGTTTCGAACTACACAACGAAAACAAGATGAGCCCGCATAGATGTAGATTATCTAAACGGACACAGAAGCCTCTATTTTGTTCAAAAGCACCCATTTGGGGAATGAACCGGACAGGAGAGCCCTTATTTTCTTCTTTGGATAGATTCGTAAGCAAAATTCTAAGGAATAAGGGCCCTGGTGTCCGGTTAGCACCGAAAATCATCTTTTTTTCAGAAATAAGGGCTCCTGAGTCCGCCAACATATAGCTGCTCAATCAATCCCTGTTGGAGAGAAAGCACTATCTTGACCGATTACGACTATTTTTGAGCAAACAAAAAGGACTCTAATATAGAGTCCTTTCATCATTACGCTTTGTTTACGTTAGCTGCTTGAGGTCCACGTTGACCTTTTTCAACGTCAAAAGTAACTTTTTGACCTTCTTCTAAAGTTTTAAATCCTTCGCCTTGGATAGCTGAGAAATGTACGAATACATCTTCTCCACCTTCAACTTCGATGAATCCGAAACCTTTTTCTGAGTTAAACCATTTAACTGTTCCTTGTTGCATGCCTGTTTCCTCCTGTGTGGATCTATTCCACATATCAATACTATATTTGCTCAATTAGATATCAAAGGCGAAAAGTTTAAGACTTATTCATTCCTTACATCCCGAACAAAGATAATTCTTACTTAGTATAACAGATAAAAATCAGGAAAGCAAACACAAATTTTGCACCATGTACCAAACCATATGTTTTATATGGTCTAGATCTATTCTTTACACCACCTGAGTGTCATAAGATATGGAAAAAGGAGGGTTTTATGGATATTGAGCCACTGTTGAATGCCTTGCGTTATAATGAAGCCATTTATCAATTCGTCCAAACCTACAGGAAGGTCAATTGCGTCCTTATGATCCCAGTGGAAAACTCCCATATCATGGTGCAGCTTCCCGTGACCAATGGGTCGGATAAGAAGGATCTATGCAGATTTGATTATATCCTCTCAGATCCTAACACTGAAAAAGTCCTGCGACACGGCTTTATGCAATTTCATGTGGAACTGGTCACCGGCTATACCTATCGGGAGGGAATGCTTGCGCTCCAGCTCCGGCCGAACTATACTCTAAGATTCATCGGAAGCTAACATGACCAGAACAATCAGCCAGAGAGGGGTACAAACATCTTTTCATCCCCGCATCCTTAAGGGAGAATTGCATTCACTTTCTCCCTTACCGCCTCTTGATTCAGCTCTTTTCCCATAATCGATATCATTCCCCGATCCTCCCGGGAGCGGATTAATCGTCCGATTCCTTGCTTCAATCGGAGGAGCATGTAAGGCATATCGACCTCTTCAAAAGGATCGCTCGCATCTCTCCGTTTAGCGGCAAACAGGGGATCGTTCGGCGGAAAGGGCAATGCCCATATCAACACATGGGATAGTGAAGGTCCTGGAATATCCAAACCTTCCCACAAGGTAACCGCACAAAGAATATTGTGCACATCATTCTGGAATGTAGAGATCAGATGGCTAATTTCCGCAGTGCCTTCGTATAAAAAGCGGAAGTCCATAAATTCTGGATAGGTGGCCATGTCCTGCTCAAAGCGGATTAATTCCTCTTGGGACGGGAACAAAATCAAGGCCCTTCCTTCCGACTGTTGCAGTAAACTTAGCATCAGTTTCATCTTATCCGTCCAGGAATTGTCCGGGAACAGTCTCACTTTCATCTGTTGATCATAATCGTAGGGCGAAGGCACGGAAAACGACAGGAAATTTTCAATCCCGAGGCTTTGCGCCAAATGTTCAAAGCTTCCATCAATGGAAAGCGTCGCGGAAGAGAACACGATCGGCATTTCTTGGGAAAATACATGTTCCTTCAGCACTTCTTTGACCTTCTTTGGCATGATCACAAAGGTGATCTCCTCTTGATCCTCCGTAACCCAAGAAATAAGGTGTTCCGGCTGTGTAAATAACCCCAATGCCAGTTGCATCATATCCAAATGCTCTTCGACGATCCTTAATTGGTAAGCGCTCAGCGTAAACAATCCACTTTCCAACACGAGCTCTTCTTCAATAGCATCCAGCAGCTCCCGGAACCGGTCGACTTCTCGCATCAACTCCTGACTCCACACGATGTCTCTGCGATCTGAGGCAGGTACTTGATGACTGCTGCTCTCTAGCATGGCAAAGAGGGCTTCGCTTTGAGCGATGGCTTCCTCAATGATGACAGCTAAAGACTCGCGAATTTCTCCGTTGAGCAAACGAATCACGATGCTTTCGAACTGAGTATGCTTCAGCTTGTAAGTCAACGCATTCTGTGCAGCCGTTTCTAATAAATGACCCTCGTCAAAGACGACGGAGCTGTGTGCGGGCAGTAACGGCAGTTGTCCACTACGCTGTCTAGACTCATAAGTCCAAATATGTTCCATATAGAAATCATGCGAGCAAATGATCAATTCCGCAGACTTTCGGTAATAATCTCGAGAAAGAGTCAATCCACAGCGTTGGCGCTGGGGGCAAACGAGACAATCCTGAAAAACATCCCACCCCAATCTCCCCCACTGCTGATCTGTCAAGTAGGGATAATCTTTGCGGTCCCCGTAGGGATAAAAGGATTGCAGGGTATCTCGAGAACGAACAAACTCCGGGAGCCCCCGATATATCTCTCGAAAAACCTCCGCATCCTCCATTCCTAATCTGGCTTCGTCTAGCTTATTTAAACAAAGATACTGGTCTTGGGATTTGCCCAACCTGGCATCGATCGTGAGGTCCAAGTACCGGGCAAGTTTGGCGATATCCCCTTCTGGCTTGACCAATTGTTCGATTAAGGATTCGTCCGCACAGGCAATGATAGCTGGTTTTCTCGTATATCGTGCATAGAGAATGGCGTATAACAAATAGACTAACGTTTTGCCAGTACCTACCCCACCCTCAGCGAAAATGGCTTGGTTCCTGCTAAAGGCACGTTCCATTTGAAAGGCCATGTAGATCTGCTCATCTCTTATTTCAAAGCCAGCTTCCGGTAAAATCTCATAAAACACATCTGCTATCCAATCGCTAGCTTGCTGATCAAACGGCTGTGTGGGGTCAAATGCAAATGGATAAGTTTTCAATCAAGCTGCCTCCAAATCGTGTTGTCAAGTTCATCTGTTCATTATACCGCAAAGGAAGTACACATGAGTTGATGTGATCCATTTTTTCTTTAACATATTGAGAATGACATCATTTCACTGTCCCCGTCCCATCAACTTTCTTTCTCGAAATGATCAAGCAAAGTACGCACTTCATCTGTTGATTTCGTGTGCATCAATTGATTTCTTAATTCACCAGCTCCAGGGAATCCTTTGACATATATTTTGAAAAAGCGGTGAATCCCTGTGATTGAACGTGGCAGTACTTCTGCATATTGATCTTGTAGATCAAGCTGCAATCTTAAAAGATCAAGGTGTTCTTTACTGCTGTGCTCTTTTGGCTCTTTTTCAAAAGCAAAAGGATTTTTAAAAATACCACGTCCAATCATAATCCCATCAACACCATATTGTTCTGCAAGCTGCAACCCCGTTTGACGGTCAGGAATGTCTCCATTGATGGTTAGTAGCGTATTTGGTGCGATACGGTCACGTAATTTTTTGATTTCCGGAATGAGCTCCCAATGCGCATCTACTTGGCTCAATTCCTTTCTTGTACGCAAATGTATAGAAAGGTTCGCAATATCCTGTTTGAAAATATGCGTTAGCCACTCCTCCCACTCATTTACATCGTTAAAGCCAAGTCGCGTTTTCACGCTAACAGGCAATCCGCCCGCTTTTGCTGCTTGAATCAATTCTGCCGCAACGTCTGGACGCAGAATAAGGCCACTACCCTTCCCTCTCGATGCCACATTCGGTACAGGGCAACCCATATTAATATCAACGCCTTTAAATCCTAGTTCTGCCATGCCAATACTCATTTGACGGAAATATTCGGGATGATCGCCCCAAATATGTGCCACCATTGGCTGTTCATCTTCTGTAAAAATCAAACGGCCACGCACACTTTTCATGCCCTCTGGATGACAATAGCTATCTGAGTTTGTAAACTCAGAAAAAAACACATCCGGTCTTCCTGCTTTACTCACTACGTGGCGAAAAACAACATCTGTTACATCTTCCATTGGTGCAAGTACAAAAAATGGCCGTGGTAAATCACGCCAAAAATTATCGATCAACAAACTCAAATCCTCTCATTATCAAGCTTTCATCCAAAACATATAAAATAACTTCTTTTACACTTATATCATGCAGTATAACTTTTTATCAAATACAAATACACTTGCAGGAAGCAAGCAGACTTAAAGGAATCGACTTTAATTATTTGGATCCCTTTTCCACTTCCCAAGCACTTTACAAAGGATTGACGGAGAAAACAAGGTACTGGCAGGGCGCAGCAAGTTCATAACATAAATAAAGGAATTATAAATATCGGTGTCCTCTGAAGAAAGCCGAAAAACACGCCTGATATACCATTGAAGAAAGCGAAGTCCCCTCGGTCTCCTACCTGACACATGAGGATAGCGAAAATCCCCAATAAGGATCATATCCCAGATCGGATCGATTAGCTTTGACATTTTTTTATAATAGCGCTTTGTGAAATGAGTGGAAATTGCCCTCCTCTTTTCCCACTCCCGTTGGAGACAGTCCTCCAGCTGAAGAGCTTGCATGGCTGCAGCTGACATACCTTGTCCAAATACAGGATCGAATCTACATAAGGAATCACCCATAAATAAAAATCGCTGAGGAGGATTACTCATTTTCTCCCAGCGATACCTAATCATATGAGGAACCTTATGTACTTGTATTTCTGACAGAGGGATAGCCTCCTGAAGTTCTTGATAAATGGTAGCTTGTGGCAACTGTTTCGTGAACGCCAGAAACGCACCGGCGTCTTTTAGGTTGGCATGGGCAAGCAGGCTATGATAACCAAACAATGTGACAATATGCCGATTTCCTTCGATACACGATATTGTCCCTCCTGTCTTTTCAACCGGAGCGTAAGGATAAACCAAGAGAGTGGACCAATCCCGTTCTTCAGCGGGGGGAAGTTGATAAATCTGACTAACATAGCAAAGGTCAATGTTCACCTTCTCTACCGGAACGTGATAGCCCTGCGAAATAAACCACGGATGGAACCTAGATCCATAGCCACTTGCATCCAAGACCAGATCCGCGAATAAATCTTTGGAGAGTCCAGAGCTCAATTCCTCCACATGGATTCCCGTTATGGTGGTTGTATTTGAATGATAAATGGGGTGGACAGCTTGCGTCCGATAACAAATCGAGATGCGAGGGTTTTCTTCCACTCGGTAGCGAATATGGCCTTCTAAGAACGGACGGCTTTGAAGAAGAACCGATAAGCGACCTTTAAACCGTTTCTTCCAAACGCCATGATGATACCATTTCAGATGTTGAGTACCATTTATCCATGTTGAACCTTCCTGTATAAGGGCTTTCGTGATTCCCGGGAAGAGACGCTCCAGTGCCTCTTCTCCTCCCTTAAGTAAAGCATGGAGATGATAACCTTGAGGAACTTCCTTCCTAGGCCCTGTACGGAAAGGTCTAGGATCGCCCTTTTCTATAACAGTCACTCGGTCAAAGTAACCAGACAGCACTTGTGCCGCACATAATCCAGCTATTCCAGAACCAATGACAATGGCATGGGACCCTAGTATTCTTGTTTCACTCATCTTAAAGGATCCTCCTTCATATTATCTAGCCACTCAACCCGCAATCCCCACATTAGCCTTATGTTACGCTACTACTCCTTTGACTTTCATGGTTTAGTTTTACTGCTCTTTTCCCATGGATCACATAATAGACAAAGGTGCAGGCAATAACAATAAGGAATGAGGCAAAGTACATATTGCGGTACCCGATAAATGGAATAAAAAGCCCAAGAAGAAAAGGCCCAATTCCGATTCCTAGATCATTAAAGATAAAGTAAGTGGATGCGGCAAGCCCTGCTCGATGTGGTGGGGATTTTTTAACCGCGATCGCTTGAATAGAGGATTGTAGATTTCCATATCCGAGCCCTGCTAATATACTCGCTAGTATTAAAGTAAACCCATGGTTTACTAGACCAAGGACAATGAAGCTGGCTGCAAAAAGAAGGAACGCCGGATACATCACTATATTATCTCCTTTTGTATCTAGTATTCTGCCAGTGATGGGTCTAGAAATGAAGACACAGACAGAATAGATAATAAAAAAGAGGCTCGCCACATACGTTAAATTAATTTCCATCGAATAAGAAGCAAGGAACGTGATAATACCCGAGAAAGTCAAAGCTAAAACAGTCATGATTATGGACATAGAAATCGCACTCTTCTCAAAGAACTGACTAAAATGTAATCCCTTCATTCCTTCAAGTTGTTCCTTTGTGAGCACTATCTTAGGAAACGTTGTAAACAAGGCTAATAGAAAACCAATACCCGTTAAAATCGTACAGCAAATAAAAATCGCGTGTATACTTGCCAACTGCGTCATTAAAAGCCCGAGAAAAGGTCCAATCGCTGTGGCTAGAATAAAACTTAACGTATAATAACTAATTCCTTCCCCTTGTCGTTTGATAGGAATGATATCGATCACCGCCATTTGCATAACGGTCAGCACAATCCCAACTAGCGCACCATGAAGAAAGCGGATCAATATGAAAATCGTTAAATGTTTTATCGGAAAATAAAGCAGCGTGCAAAAAAAGGCTAAAATCAATGCAAGATAAAGAAGCTTTTTTCTGCCGATGATGTCGATGTATTTTCCTATTAGGATACGAAGAGAAAGCACGCCAATAACAAAAACACTAGCAGCAAGACCAGCCATCCCTTCCGTGGCATGAAACCCTTTCATCGCATATCCAGCAATAGTTGTTATGGTTAAAAAATAAGTAAGGGAAATGAAAAAAGTGATCATTGAAAATAGAATAAAATTTTTACTCCATAATGGGGGTTTTGACGTTTCCATGTGTATAACCTCTTAAATTTTTTTAAATGACTATTAAATAAAGATTACTGCTAAATGCTAAAGATAAAAAGGATCAAAAGAACGGATCAAAGTTTAAAAAAGGATAATTGGCTAAATCTCTCTTCTGAAACCTTAACATAAATAGAAATAAAACACTATTTTTAAAAAATTCGGTTGGAATATGGGAAATGCAAGGGCAACGGGAATAAAGGAAATGAGAATAAGGACCTGTAAAAGCACCTAGCATTGTCAGAATACCCAAGGACAAAGCTTTAGTTCAGAGGGGGTTGACCCGAGGTAAAGCATGGAAGC
>Ga0180216_1001426_pt1 | contig 21494 bp, 15 predicted proteins | sample eDN3rd37CBELigMG_FD_128879 | JGI IMG/M metagenome (GOLD analysis project Ga0180216, IMG submission 128879) | Enriched Miracle-Growth compost microbial communities from Emeryville, California, USA - eDNA 3rd pass 37_C BE-Lig MG (version 2)... ...
GTGGCGATCACCGCGATCCTGCTAACCGCCGCGCTGGAGTGGGAACACTATCGGCAGATGTACGCCTGGCAGCGGCTGAAACCGGCCAAGTGGGACCGGGCCGTGCTGCTGTGGCTCATGCTTCTCAAATCACTGATCCTGCTGGTGCCCATGGCTTTGGTGGCCACAGCACTGCACCGCACCGGCTGGCGCCGTCTAGGGCGAGCACTGCTGTTCGCCGGCTGGTCGCTGCTCGTCTTCTGGTGGGTGGCCGACCTGGTGGTGCAACACCTGGCTGGCAACCATCTGCTGGACTACCTGCCTTACATCGCCGACGTGCTGCGGCCGGGCGATCCCTCGGCCCACCATTCGCAATGGGCCGGTGGCTGGCAGGGAATCGCTGGAATGGGGCTGATGCTGCTGGCGGCCGTCATCGCGGCAGGCCTGTTGTTGATGCTGCTCTGCCACCAGATCACCCAAGCGCTCGCCCGCCACTGCCATGCCAAGACGCAGCGACGTTTACTGTGGGCTGCGAATCTCGGCCTCGTGGGATTAATACTGGGGGTGCTTCCCGCCCAGGCTGGCGTCAGGCAGAACCTGCTGTTACGGCAATTGCAAGTGGCGCTGCCGGTTGACATATCGTTTGTCGATCCGCGTGTCACGGGCATCGGCCACCTGTTGGGCAATCCATTCGCCCGTGGCCGCGAAGCGTTACGCATCCTGGCGGTCGTCCCCAATCCGACTGGCCTAGACGACGGCAACGAAACCGTCCACCTGCACAACTTCTCCGACGAGCCGGTCGATATCACAGGCTGGTACCTGACCAACACCTTCAAGCAATCGCTCAAGCTCGAAGGCGTCATGGCTCCCGGCGAAACCCGGGTCATCACCCCACCAGCCGGCCGACTGACGCTGCGCAACAAAGGCGACCGCATTCGGTTGTTCGACGCCGCCCGTCGAAAAATCGACGACGTTTCCTACGACGGCAGGCAGGTGCGGTCCGGCACGCCGATCTACTTCCACCGCGCTGAGGATTTCGACGACTTCCTGATCAAGATCAACGCCTCGGTCAGCCCAATTTATCGCCAATACCACGAGGCGATTGCCGAGCCGCCGCCCATGGACGAAGAGGCTGTGGCACAGCCGCAAGGCGACCAGCAGCCACCGCACGTCTTGTGGCTGGTCTGCGAAAGCCTGCGGCACGATGTGATCTCGCCGCAAGGGATGAGCCGGCTCGATGCCTGGTCCAACTCAGGCTTGCGCTTGCGGCAGCACTATGCTGGCAGCAATTGCTCGAACCTGGGCGTCTTTCACCTGCTCTACGGCCGTTCGGCGTTTACCTACAACGCGACGCTTGATCGTAAGCTGCCCCCGCAGGCCACGGTGTCCATGCAGGCATCGGGCTACGAGTGCAGCTACATCTCCAGCGGCGCGTTCGCCCAGTGGCGGCGGATGGGCGACATGATCAACGAAACCACGTTCGATCGCGTGGAGGTCAAAACCGGAAGCGAATGGCGTAACTGGCCGGTGCGAGACCGCGCCGTACTCGACCGCGCGGCAGAGCTAATCACCACGGCCGAGCGTCCGCAGTTCATCGTGTGCTTCCTAATGACCACGCACTTCCCCTACCCTTCGCCTAAGGAGTTCCACGTCCACCAGCCCGTTGGGGACATGGAACGCGGCAACTGGACGACTGAGAAACCGTCGGTCCTGCACAACCGCTATCGCAACTCGGCCCTGTGCCTGGAAGCCGAGATCTTGCGTTGCCTCAAGCGGCTTGATCCGCAGCGAACCATCGTGATGATCACCGGCGATCACGGGGAATCGTTCGGCGACGACGGTGGCCTGGCTCACGGCACGAAAGCATCAGAAATCCAGATGCGCGTGCCAGCGGTGATGGTGGGGCCCGGCGTGCCAGCCCGCGAGATCAACACTCCGACCACACACGCCGATCTGCTGCCGACGCTGCTCTCGGTCCTTTCCGGCAAGCCGGTGACCGTGCGGCACAGCTATGGGCATGATGTGCTTTCCAGCCCGCCCCGGGAGCAACTTTCAATCGTTCCCTATAGCTGGAGCGATACCCAGTTGCTGCTGGTACGGAACGAACAGCGGATGCTGGTCAACCTCAACCGAGATCGGCCTGTGGCCGATGTCACCGGCTTTGTAAATATGACCGGGCAGCTTGATCTCAACTCCACGAACGACCTGCGTCCCAGTGCGGCCTTTGAGTGGAGCCAATGCCTGCGCGCGGAACTGGAACGCATCACGCGTTAAGGCCGCGACGAGGCGAGACTCGCCTCTACTGCTTCACCGGGATGGTGATGACCAGGCCGGCTTTCTGCGTAGCGGTTGAGGTGCGGTTGGGCGCATGACATTTCAGGCAGTGGGCCGTTAGCAGCACGGGCGCTGCGCGGCGGTAAAGGCCATCGGCCGCCTGTTCGTGAAACGCCTTGCCGTCCTTGATGGCGCGGACCGCCTCGTGCTCAAAAGGCGTTTCCGCCTGGTGATCGGTATTCATCGCCTGGCCCTCGACGACTAGCCATCGCAGCTTCACGTGTTCTTCCCGTTCGACGTCGGCGAACACTTCCTTCAACGCGAACGCCGGCAGCGGCAGCCCTTCGTCTTCCACGTAATAACGGTGATGGACGATCTGCAGCGTGGCATGCATGGCCGCGTGCAGGATCTCGGCCTGGCGGCGAGCCTGCTCCACGCTGGCCGCTTTCACCGGTGCGGCGGCCAGCTTCTTCTCGTCGTCAGCCCGCTCTTTCTCCCCTGCCAGGCTCCAACTGCCCAGGGCTGCAACGACCGCCGCGAATAGGATGACTGGCTTCATGGCACCTGGCTCACTCAATACGAGGAAACAAATGGGCGGATTGTCGCGACGGAGCTGATGACCTATGGCTTGTCGGCTGCCTGTTGCTGCTCGGCCGGATCGTTCAGCGGAATGCTGATCACCAGCCCGGCGAACTTCGCCTTGCGCGACGTATCGCGGAAGAAGCCTTGATGGCAGGTGATGCAGCCGGCCCCTAGCGGAATCGCCGTGGCTCGGCGGTAAAAGCCGCCCTCGATGGTTTCCACGGCCGGCTTGCCGTCGGCAATCGCCGCTGCCGCCTGTTTTTCAAACTCGCTCTTGGGCTTGTGGTTGAGGCTCATCGGCTCCAGGCTGGCCGAGATCCAGCGGGCTTCAGCCTTGGTCTGGTGCCGCATTTCCTCAAAGATGTCCTCCATCGCCCGGGCAGGCACCACCGCGCGTTCGCTGTGAAAGTAGCGATCGTGCATCACTTCGAGCGTGGCCTGGTAGATCCCGTGCATCAGCACCGCCCGCTCCCGCGCGGCCGCAACGCGTGCGTCATCCGCCGCTGTTTTCTTCTCTTCGGCCGCGACGGACCCAGCCAGGCAGACGACAAAACTCGCCGCCAGGCTCAATACGCCTGGCACAGTCCACCGGGGCATGCACATCATCGCGTGATCCTGTTGCAAGAGTTAGAAGGCGGCCTGGGCAAGATGACCCAGTGCCGGTGCGGCAAGTGTTGGCTCTGCGGATTGCTTGCGCGCCGGCCTGGTAAGGCTCAGCGCATGCTATGGCGGGGAGCGCGGGAGGGTGTCGGCTGTTGGTTGGGCAGGATGCGTGGCTGGTCGTGCTGAAGCGGCGACCTACATCGCCAGCAGGCGGTACACAGTCCGGCGCGCGACCTAATGCCCACAGGCAATGTCGCACAGCGGAATGATACTACTGGTGGAGTTCAGAACTTGTTCGATCGTCACTCGTGCGAACGATTCCTCGACGGCCGCGTACGCGCGGTCCAGTTCTTTATGCAGCGGGCAAAGGCTCGTATGCGAAGGCAGACCTAACGGGCAGTGATGGATCCGCTGCACCGGCGACACCGCATTCACCACGTCGAGAATGGTGATCTCGCCAGGCGCGCGGGCCAAGCTGTACCCGCCGCCCGGCCCCGGCCGCGACTGAATCAACTCTGCCCGCACCAGATCTTGCAGCACCGCGTGCACATAACGCCGCGGAACCTTGGTCTGTTGGGCGAGCCGCTCGGCCGAAGCGGGTTGCTCGGGCCGCTGCGCCAAGCAAGCAACGGCACGCAGCGCGTATTCAGCGGTCTTGGAAAGCATGGACGAAATCCGGGGGGTGAGGCGACAGCCCCGATTGTATACCTTGACGTGTAGATTTCAACCATTATCCTAAAGAAACATCCCCCGCCTTTGCCTCCCACCTAACGGACGCGAGGAACCCGCCATGCGTCACCCCCTCGGCTTGCGGTTCGTGTCGTCGCTCTTCACTTTGGGTTTGGCGTTGCTCTTTGCTGCGGCAACCAGTCCTCTCGCGATTGCTGAGGATTACGACGAGCCGCCCATCAGCTACCGCAGCGGCGAGCCCGACAATGTCCTTTCGCGTCTCCAAGCCAAGATTGAAAGCGGCCAGGTTAAGCTGGAGTACGACGACGAGCTCGGTTACCTGCCGGCAGTCCTCAAAGCGCTCGAGATCCCCGTCGATTCGCAAATGCTGGTGTTCTCCAAAACCAGCCTGCAATTGCGCCGCATCTCACCCAAATCGCCCCGGGCGATCTACTTCAATGACGATGTTTACCTGGGCTATTGCCAGGCAGGCGACGTGCTGGAGCTGTCGGTGGCCGATCCCAAGCTGGGCACGGTGTTCTATACCATCGAACAGCACGCCGGTGACAAACCGCAGATCGAGCGGCACACCGACCGCTGCCTGATCTGCCACAGTTCATCGCGCACCGAGAACGTGCCGGGGCACCTGGTGCGATCGTTGTTTGTGGACGAAGCCGGTCAGCCGATCTTCTCGGCCGGTAGCCAATCGGTGGACCATACCACGCCGCTGGAGAAACGCTGGGGCGGCTGGTATGTGACCGGCACGCACGGCTCGCAGAAACACCTGGGCAACCTGATCGTGCCCAAGGGAGCGGCGCCGTACGAAGTGAACAACGACGCAGGCCAGAACGTGGTGAAGCTCGACGCCCATATCGACGTGCGCCGCTATCCCACGCCGCACAGCGATATCGTGGCCTTGATGGTCCTGGAGCACCAGACACTGGTCCACAACCGGCTGACCAAGGCCAGCTTCGCCACGCGGCAAGCGCTCGACTACGAAGCCAAGCTCAACGAGGCTCTGGGCGAACCGCCCACCAACCGCTTTGAAAGCACCACTCGCCGTATTCAGAACGCGGGCGACGACCTGGTTGAAGCCTTGCTGCTGGTCGACGAGGTGCCGCTCACCGAACCCATCGTGGGCACCTCGGGCTATGCCGAGCGGTTCTCCAAGCAGGGGCCGCACGACAGCCAAGGCCGTTCCCTGCGGCAATTGGATCTGAAGCGGCGGCTGTTCCAATACCCGTGCAGCTACCTGATTTACTCGGAGTCGTTCGACCAGTTGCCAGACGAGATGCTGCAATACGTCTGGCGGCGGCTATGGGACATCCTCACCGCCGACGAGCCGCCCAAGGAGTTTCGTCACCTGTCGGCTGAGGATCGCCAAGCCATCATCGAGATCCTGCGCGATACCAAGCCGAACTTGCCCGACTACTGGCGAAGCTAGCCTGCCCCGCCTGCTATTGGGCAGCGGCTGCTTCCGTTTTGCAATTCTGCGCGGCGGCATCGGGCTCGGGGTTCACATCCAGCCCTGCCGCCCAGCGAATGCCGTTGGCCAGGAAGCGGCGGAACAGCGGCTGGTCAAAGTCCTTCACGCCGCCCAGCGACGTATAAAACACCCGGCCACCGCCCGGCGAAGTATGCGTCCAGGCCACCGGTTCGGGCGCCTTATCAGGAATGGTGCCGATCAGCAGCGGCTGGGCCGTGGGCTTGAGAGGGCTGTTGAGATACAAGCTGCTGAAGCTAACAAACTCGGCCGGGTTCACACCGCGTAGGATGGGGTGCCCTTCGGCCTTATCGGCCAGCGTGAGCACCACGTTGGGGCCGACCTTATGGTGAAGTTGGTAGTTGCCGCCCAGCACTTCGGCATCGAACTGGGGCCACACGTCGGTGCCGGCCGGAATGTTTGAATTATCGCGCAGGGCGAACGCGTGACTGGCCGTGCGAATGCCGACCACCGCTTTGCCATCGGCCACAAACTTGCGTACGAGGTCCAACTGCGCTTTCTTCAGCGTGCGGCGGCGAACGCTCACCAAAAGCACATCGGCCTCGTTGAGCACTTCCAGGCCGGGAATGTCGGTGCGGTCGTTCTCGTCGCCAAAGATCAGCGAAACCTTGAACTCCTTGCCCAACTCTTCCAGCGCGAACGTGGGCAGCGTTTCCTCGGTGCGGTACTCGTCCTCGGCCATCACGATGGCCACGTGCGGCCGGCGATCCGCGGCAAACCGGAACGGCTTGCCGCCGGCAATATCGGCACTGGTGATCGTGGGGCACCAGTGCCGCTCCACGTGCTCAATCACCAGGTCGTTGCCGGTAAAGTGGTTCACGAACGGACGGCGTTTGGGGTTGTACATGGTGTCGGTCATGTCGCGGACCAGTACCACGTTCTGCCCTTGCCGCACCATCTGCCGGATACCGAACGACCGGCCCAGCACGCACATGTTGGTGTGCACGCCCATCACGATGACATTGGTGATGCCGCGCTGTTTCATCAGGTAGAAGGCTTCGGCGCTGTCGGTGATGGCGTCGCCGTCTTTGATCTCGATGGTTTCAATCTGTCGCTTCCATGCCCGATACGACTTCGGGCTAGGATCACAATCGCAGCCGTTGTCGCTGTCGTCGATCGGCAGTTGGCCTTCGTGCTCCTTGTCCAGGTAGCACCACCGCTCCAGCGGAATCTTGGTTTCCACCGGCGGCGCCTGCTGAGCCAGCTTGCGGCCCGGATGGTCGCGGTAGAACTCCATCGTGTCGCTGGGGCAGTGGATGATGAGCATGCCCATGTCGCGAGCTGCCTTGACCACTTCGTTCATCCGCGGCGCCATTTCAGCCACGCGCTGGGTCGCAGCGGGGCACCAGTGGCGGTCCCACATATCGCAGATGACCACTGCGGTTTCGCTCGGCTTGAACGCCAGTTCTTTGGTGACGGCGTGATACCGGCCCGTGCCGGGTGCCGTTTCCACGCGGGTACGGGCATGCAGCACCAGCGGCTGGCCGGGAGCCGGCTTCTTGGCCTTGGCAGCCTGCGAAGGTTCGGCCGCTTTGCCGGGCGTGATGGATGCGAGTGTCCCCACTCCCAGCGCCACCGCCAGCAGCAGTTGCACCGACAAGCCAAACCGCAGCCAGCGGGCAGCGTTCAATCGCATGGTGTCACCTCGTCCTCGATTGCGGCGTTCTGCCAGAAACATTGGGACGGCAATATGTGCCGCGAGTTTGGGACCTCAACGGGGCCCCCATCCGCAGCCGCGGCTTAACTTCGCCCTGTGGCTACAGTAAAACACAGCCGTGCGCCGCACAAGCTTTGGCGCGCCAGGTGCGTATGCACGTGGGGGGCGCTACTGCCGCCGCCATGATGCAATGGCGCAGGCGTCCGTGGCCGCTGGCCGCGTTGTTCTTCCGCCGCTTTTCTAGCGAGTTGCCGCATGTCGCCTTCGGATCTTTCGCCCGACGCCGCACGCACGTTATTCCACCAACTGGGTAGCGGAGCCACCATCGATCAGGCGTGCCAGGCCGCCGGCATCGACCGCGCCGCCTTCGAGTCCTGGTGGCAAGCCGAGATTGCCCGCCGCGCCCCTGATACCTCGGGCGAAGCCGCAGCCACGGTGCTGGCCGACGTGCGGATCGTACGCGACCACTGGGGCGTACCGCACATTTTTGCCGACAATGACCACGACCTGTTCTTCGGCCAGGGCTATGCCCAAGCCCAGGATCGGCTGTGGCAACTGGACTACTATCGCCGCCGCGCGACCGGCACGCTGGCCGAACTCTTGGGCCCCGAGGCCGTGGAGTACGACCGCATCGTCAAAACCGTCGGGCTGCCATACCTGGCCGAACGCGAATGGGAACAGCTCGACGTCGATACGGTCCGTATCCTGGAAGCCTTCGCAGCCGGCATCAATGCCTATGCGGAATCGCTGCCGCCGGAGCGGTGGCCAATTGAGTTTGCACTGCTGGGCGACGAACCACGTCCCTGGCAGCCGGTCGATTCGCTCGCAGTACTGGCCGAGTTTCGCTGGTATCTCACCGGCCGCTTCCCGGTACTAAGCATCCCGGAACTGGCCCGACGCGTGCTGGGCGATGGCCTGCTGTGGCAAGCCACCATCACGCCGGAGGCCGACGAAGAAAGCATCCTTCCGCCCGGCAGCTACGAGAACGTGCGCCGCCATGGCCAGGCGTTCCATCCCACCGGCGGCGGCGATCCCTCGGCCAGCACCGGCAGCAACAACTGGGTGATTGGCCCGGGCCGCACCAGTACCGGCAAACCGCTGTTGGCCAGCGATCCGCATATTGCCTATGGCGCGCTCAGTTGTTGGCATGAAGCCCACCTGTGCGGCGGCGGATACAACGTGGCCGGGATGAACTATCTGGGTCTGCCGGGCATCATGTTTGGCCGCAACGAACACGTGGCCTGGGGCATCACCAACAACATCTGCTCGCAGCGCGATCTGTACCTGGAAGAAACCTCGCCCGAGCATCCCGGCTGTTTCCGCTTTGGCGACTGCTGGGAGAAAGCCACCACGCGGCAAGAAGTGATCGAGGTGCGTGGAGCCGCGCCGGTGCGGTTCACGGTCACGGCGTCGCGTAACGGGCCCATCGTCAGTGACGTGCTGCCGGAGGTCATGCGCGATGGCCGCCCGGTGAGCCTTAAATGGCTCGGCGCTTGCCTGCCGCTGGCCTTGGGCGAAGGACCCGGCGTGCGTCACAGTTGCGAGATCGGTGCCATGCTGGCGGCCAACCGGGCGACCAGTGCCGCGGAGTTTCGCCGCTGCTTTGAAACCTGGGTGGTGCCCACGTTCAGCGTGGTTTATGCCGACACCAACGGCTACGTCGGCTATCAGGCGATTGGCCGCGTGCCGATCCGCGATAACTGGCGGCACGGCTATCGCCGCGGGTGGGCCCCAGACGATCAATGGCACGAACTGATCCCTTATGACGGCATGCCGCACGTCGAGAATCCCAAGCGCGGCTGGGTGGGCACGGCCAACAACCGCAATGCCCCGCCCGATTATCCATACCCGCTCTCCGGTTGCTGGGGCCCGGGCTATCGCGGCCGCCGCCTGCGGCAAGTGCTGGACGAAGATCGGCCATTCACGCTGGACGATTCCCGCCGTTTGCAGCACGACGTGGTTTCGCTCCGTGCGGCCGAAGGCGTGCCCGGCCTCTTGGCGCTTCTCGACGATGCGCCGGCCGATGGCCCTGTTGGCCAGGCCTGCGAGCTGCTTCGAGCGTGGGATTATCAAATGGAAGCGGATAGCGTGGCGGCTTCCATCTTTGAAGTGTTCTTTCAGAACTGGTGCCAGACGGTTGCCGCCCAGCGCTTTGAGCCTGCCCAGGCAAAGTTCATCGCTGGAGCCAACTGGGGCTGGCACTACGGCTGCTGACCGAGGGCGATACCGTCGGCTGGTTCGAACGCGGCGACCTGCGCGCCCAGGTGCGTTCCACGTTTGAAGGTGCCCTCGATGAACTGCGCCAGCGATTAGGGCCCGATATGGCCGACTGGCAATGGGGGCAACTGCACCGCCTCACCATGCGCCACCCGCTGGGCCATCGTGGCGAACTAGGACAATTGCTCAACCGCGGCGACCTGCCGATCGGCGGTAACCTCGTCACGGTCAACAACATGGGCTACGACGAAAACTATCGCGTGATGCACGGAGCCAATTACCGGATGTTGGTCGATCTGACGGAATCAGGCATGTGGGCCGCATCGGCGTCGGGCAACTCCGGCAACCCGGGCAGCCCCAACTATTGCGATCAGATCGACGACTGGAGCGCCGGCCGCGAGCACTTCATTCCGCTGGCAGCCGACGAAGTGCAGAAGCTGGCCGTGGCCACACTTCAACTGAAGCCGCAGGGGAGATGACGCGGCTGATGCGTCCAACCGTTAGCCGTGCGGCCACCACGATGTTACGCTGAAGGTTTCCCCGCCCTGCTCTACCCCACCTGGATTGTCCTACCGCCATGATGGTTGCCTGGTCCCGCCGCGGCTGCCCTGAGCTGTCGCTCGATACGTTCGCTTCGCTGCTGCGGCAGGCAGAGCTGCGTTACTTCGTTCACGACTTGGGTTGGGTCGATCCGCACGTCACCAACGGCGGCGTGGCTGAACCCTGGCCGCAATTGCCAGAGATCGAAGGCGTGCAACTGGCAGCCGTGAACGCTACCTGCACGCTGCGTCATCCGGATGAGATCCATCGACTACGACAGCTTGTCGCAGTTGCAGGTGAACGGGGAGCGAAGGCCGTTAACCTGCACGTTATACATATTCTAGGTGAGTTCGATCCGCTGCCATCATCACTGGTGGAAGCCCTCTGTTCGCTGGGAGATCAAGCACAGGCGTGCGGAGTCGATCTGTGCCTGGATAGCACGTCCGGCCTGGGCGGCACTCGGCAGGGCATGGCGCGTACGATCAAATCGCTCAACCACCCGGCCATCAAGCTGCAACTGGATTGCGGCGGCTATGTCTTACAGAACCCAGGCTCACAATTTGAGGTAGCCATTCAGCGCTTGATTGGCTGGACTGGCAGCCTGCGGCTTTCAGATATGGTGGATGGTTCGACCGAAGTCGACTATCCGCCGCTAGGTTGGGGCGCGGCCGTGGATTTCGCCCGCGTGTGGCAACTTATCCGCACGATGAATCTCAATATCCCCTGCGAGATCTATTTTCACCCGGCCGATGGGAAAGCTGGTGCCGTGAATCAGATTGCCCGCAATCTCCGCGAAAGTCTTCGTACCTTGCGTGATTGTGGCTGGCCGGTGACGGTGCCTGCGGCTACGTAATGGGGACATAACGGGCGCATGGACTTACCGCGCCTACCCCCTGCTGGCATGCCTAGCACGGTGGCAAACCTTGCGGCTTGGACATGCTGCGGTGCTAGCGCAGGCAATAGCGCCGTCTAAAAACCGGTCTTGAGCGAATCATCAATTTCTGCCGATGATACGCGCATGCCCATGTCGCAACTGGGTTCGCTGCTGCGCTTTCTCATCTATGTAGCTGCTTCATCGTTACCGCGCAGCGCAACCCCTGCAGGATGATGATTGATGAATCATCCTGGGGGTAACGGTTCTTTCTCATTCTGCTGATTTCCTGCGCAGCGACTGCCCGATGTGGCGGCTTAGCGACCGGGTGGGTCGTTGTGGTTCCGGGTAATAAAACTCCTCGCATTGGACTTACGTGAAAATGACTTGCGCGCCCGCTGCGTCAATTGGCGTAGCAATTGCATTAACGGCTTGTGATGTTCCGTTTCTTCCCACTCGTTTGTCTCGCGCCGGCCCGCCCTAAGGGGCAAGGCCAGGCTCTTGCGTGGTCATGAGGACCGCGTCGAGACACTAAGGATGGTGCTGTATGGTTAGCACGCTTGCCCATTTGTTGTTGGCGATTCTACCCGCCGATCCTTGGCCCGTTGATTATGTCGATTGCGTGGAAGTGAATACCGTCATGGACCACGACGGCCAGCGGCGCTTCACTCAGATTTTGTGGGTGAACGTGGGCGGCCCCAATGAGATCGTGGATTGGCGGTTTTACTGCCCTCAAATGCTGCCCATCGGCGGCGTGTGCCTGTTCGAAGACAAAGGCAAGCCGCGGGCGGTGCACCTGACCAATACCCGAGTGTTGTATAGCGAGACCTTTTTCGATCCCGAGGTGGAGCGACGCAAGATTCAGCCGCTGCTGTTCCGGCAGAAGCTCCAGAACTCGCCCGAGTAAGACACAACCCTAGGCCCCAACCTCAGCGACCTGACCTTGCCGCCGCAGGTTGATCGCGGCGGCTGCGGATAATCCCTTTTCATCTCCCGCCCCGGATGCTTCTGTATGGCGACCCACATCCGGGCACGGTCTCTTTCTTTGCTTGAGTCGCCAGCTTCCCACCCATCGGGACGCCCGCCCATCTTCGCAAGGCGAGGCGAGAGCCAATCCCCTTTCCTGGCCCGTTCGCAGTGCGCGCAGCCCCCACGAAAGGCAGGAAGTTGGCCCACCTTCTCCCGCCACGATTCTGTCCCCAGAGATTCCCTCAGCGAGCATTGGCGGTTAGATTGGTTCGTTGGATGTATCGGCGTGCATGGGTTGGCGGCGGCCAGGTGAATCGTCGGCTGCCAGGTACATAGCCCCCACCAGCCCCCGCTGCCCGACCGGTTCATTCGCCTGCGCAGTGGTACCGCGCCCGTAGTTGCCGTCTCCCAATGCGGCACGCGTCCCATCCCCATGGCGGCCGCGACGGGTGCCGGTCCTGGCTCGCTCCCACCCTCAAAGCCTACCTGCCGAGTCCAGCCATGAATGCCCGCCTGACTCTTGCTGTGGGAATGTCGCTTTGGTGTCTGGCTTCTGCCGCCATGGCCGAGGTCAAAGTCGGCTTTCGCCAGTTGACCAGTACCTTTCCGGTAGCCGTCCAGCGCGGGACCGACGCCGAAGTGCACGTGCGGTCCAACCTCACGCTCGACAATACCTACCAGGTGTTCTTCGCCCGTCCCGGCGTCAACATGACCTATGCCGAGGACAAGCCCAAGGAATCGCCGCTGGGCAGCCGCCAGTCGGTGGGGACGCCGTTCCGGTTCCACGTGCAGGTGCCCGAGGACCAACTGCCGGGCATGTACGAGTTCCGCGTGGCGACCGAGCAGGCGGTCTCGAGCTGTGGCCAGTTGCTGGTGACCGACTACCCGGTGTTTGTCGAAGACCAGAAGAAGAAAAACAACACGCCGGAAACGGCGATGGAAGTTTCGCTACCGGTCGCCATCTGCGGCACCGTGGCCGACTTCGAACAGGTGGACTACTACCGCTTCCCGCTGAAAGCCGGCCAGGAAATCACCCTGGAACTGTTTGCCCAGCGGGTGACCGACCGCATCCACAGCATGGTGGTGCGTGGCCCGCGGATCTACCTGATGGACGGCATGCTCACGCTGATCGCTCCCAACGGTCAGATCGTGGCCCAGAACGATAACCACTACGGCGGCGATTCGTTCCTGCATTACAAGGCACCGGCCGACGGCATGTACACGCTCGAAGTGCGCGATGCCCGCTACGCCGGCAACGCCCGCTATACCTACTGCGTGGAAATTGCCGAGCGGCCCTACGTGCATACGGTTTATCCGTTGGCCGTGGCCCCGGGCGAAAAGGCCGAGGTCGAAGGCATCGGCTATCTGCTGGGCGATACCAACCGCGTTACCTACACGGCTCCCAGCACGCCGGGCGCGCACCGGCTGCGGGTCATGTCGGCCGCGGGTGAAACCAATCCCACCACGATTGTCACCACCACGTTGCCGCTGATCGCCGAGCAGGAACCAAACAACGACCTGGAGCAAGCCAACGCCATCAGCATTCCGCAGGGCATCAACGGCCGGCTCGAAACGCCCGATGACGCGGACTATTACGCCTTCGAAGCCCGCAAAGGCGAACGGTTCGCGTTCGAGGTCGAAGCCCGCCGACACGGCTCGCCGCTGGACAGCACGCTGGAGATTCAAGACGCCAAGGGCACGGTGCTGGCCGAGGCCGACGATACCGACCTGTACCGCGAGAAGGATAGTCGGCTGTTTTGGACGGCTCCGGCCGATGGCACGTACCGCGTCGTCGTTCGCGACCTGCACGCCCGTGGCGGCGCAGCGTACGTGTACTTCCTGCGAGCGGAGCGGGCTGAGCCCGACTTCGAACTGACCGGCGAATACTACTACGCCATGCTGGCGCCGGGGATTCGCACCATCTGGTTTGTCGAACTGAATCGGCTCAACGGCTTTGACGGCCCGGTAACCCTCGAAGTGGAAAACCTGCCGCCGGGCGTAACCCAGGTGCCGGTCACGATCCCCGCCGGCGTCAATCATGGCTCGATCATTCTGGAAGCCGCCCAAGACGCCACCATCGGCGCCGCGCTGGTCCACTTGCAAGGCCGGGCTACGGTCCAAGATGCCGACGGCAACGAGCGTGAGATCGTCCGCCGGGCCTTCGTTCGCTGCCAACAACAGAACAGCGGTGGCGGCCAGAACCAATGGCCGATTGAAACCCAACTGGTCGGCGTGACCAAGCCGCTGGATCTGACTGCCGTGGTGGCCGAGCCGAGCGAGCTGACGATCAAGCCGGGCGAGACCAAGGAGATCAAGGTTCGCATCGAGCGGCAGGAAGGCTATACCGACGCCGTGACGCTGGCCACCGAGTTCAAATACCTGGGCCGGATCCTGGTGCCGCAATTGCCGCCGGGCGTGACGATGTCGCCCAAGAGCAAAGCCCGCCTGGCCGGCAAAGTCCTCGAAGGCACCATCGTGCTGACCGCCAGCGACAAGGTAACGCCGGTCGAGAAGCTGCCGATTGCGGTGGTGGCGCAGGTATCGATCTCGTTCTCGATCAATACGCTGTACGCCTCCAACCCGATCTATCTCACGGTCGAGGCCGCCAAGTAACGCCGCTCTCCGCTTATCTCCCCGAGTTTTTGCGCTGGTTCCCTTGTCGATGAAAAAGAAACCTGCCCCGTCGCGCAAGCCGCCGGTTCAGCCCCAGGGTGGCCGCGGCCCGGCGGGGATGAGCGAGGTGCGGATCATTGGCGGCAAGTTCCGCGGCCGCAAGCTGCGGATTCCGACCGACCCGCGCACGCGTCCGATGAAAGACCGCGTGCGCGAAGCCGTGTATAACCTGATCGGCACCGAGATCGCCGGCAAACACGCCGTCGATTTGTTCGCCGGCACGGGAGCCTTGGGCATTGAAGCCCTGAGCCGCGGCGCCGTCACCGCCACATTCATCGAGCGGCACTTCCCCACGGCCGATCTGCTCAAGCAGAACCTGGCCGAGCTGGGGGCCACCGCCAACGTGATCGCGTCCGACACGTTCTTCTGGAGCCGGCAGCCGCTGGAATTGGGCGACGATCCCTGGCTGGTGTTCTGCTCGCCGCCGTTCGACTTTTACCACTCGCGGCAGGACGAAATGCTGCAATTGATCGGCGGCCTGATCGAAGCCGCGCCGCCAGGCAGCCTGATGGTGGTGGAAGCCGACATCGACTTCGACATGAACCTGCTGCCCGACGCCGAGCAGTGGGATATCCGCCCCTACCCGCCCGCCGTGGTTGGCATCCGGCGGCTGGACAAGAACGTGTAAGCCTGGCGGCTGCGTTACGCTTTCTCGCCCGCCCGCTTCACACGGTCAACTGCGGCAACAGCCCCGTACTATCAGCAACGCGGGCTCGTTCGATGCCCAGCCGGTGCAGCAGCGACAGATGCAGATCGGCCAGCGGCCGGCCGCGGTAGTTGATGTGACGGCCGCCGTGGATGGTGCCGCCTCCGCCGCCCGCCAATACGACCGGCACGTTCTCGCGGTTGTGTAGCCGCCCCCACGCCAGGCCGCTGCCGTACACGATCATGCAGTTGTCCAGCAGGCAGCCTTCGCCCTCGGGCGTGTCTTTCAACTGCTGGAGCATGCGGGCAAACAGTTGCAGGTAGTTGCGGTCGATCCGCTGGAGCTTTTCGAGCTTGTCGCGGCCTTCGGCGGTGCGCGGGTCGAGGTGGGCCAGGCCGTGATGGCCTTCGGTGATCCCCAGCTCCGACCACGGTTCCGCCCTGCCCGGCTCGTTGTTGTACATGAACGTAGCCACGCGAGTGGCGTCGGTCCGTAGCCCTAGTACCAAGAGATCGGTCAACAGCGTGTTGTGCTCGCGATAATCGGTGGGAACGGCATCCGGTAGTGGCACCTCGGGCGGGCGATGCTCCCGGGCATGGCGTTCGGCAAACTCGATCCGCCGTTCCACCGCCCGCACCGAGTCGAGGTATTCATCGAGCTTGCGACGGTCGGCCTGGCCCAACCGGGCGCGCAGGCTAGCCGCATCGGCCATGACGGCATCGAGGATGCCTTGCTGGCTGCCGCCCTGGCGAGGATCGCCCAGCAAGCGGTTGAACACGGCACGCGGATCGGCTTCCTTGCCCATCGGGGAATGTGGCCCGCGCCAAGAGATGTTGCTGGTGTGCAGTTCCGAGGATTCCTGGTCGCAGCCCAACTCGATGGACGGCAGCCGTGTATCTCGGCCGATCTTTTGCGCGGCAATCTGGTCGATGGAGATATCGGTGCAGTACCCGCCTGTATCGCGTTCGTTCAGCGGCGCGCTGGAAAGCCACGGCGCGCAGCCTAGCGGATGGCCGTTGCCGCCGCGTTCGCCTCGGCGATTATCCAGCCCGCTGAGAATCAGCACGTGCTCGCGCAGCGGCTCCAGCACGCTGAGCGTGGGCGAAAAGCGGAAGTCGCGGCCTTCGCCCTGCGGCGTCCAGGCGTCCATGTTCACACCGCCAGGCACAAAGATATAGATCAGCCGCAGCGGCGGACGGTTGCTTGACTGATCGCCGGCCATCGCTCTGACCGGCTGCATGGCCTCAAGCATTGGCAGGGCGAGCGTGGCCCCGATTCCTCGCAACACCGTGCGACGGTCGATTCGCTGGCTGGCGTGCATCACTGGCTCCTCGCTGCAGGTTGAATGTTTCTGGTGTTGGGTCGATGACGTTAAGGGTTCATGGAGACCGTGCCGCGTTGTAGCGAGGCTCGTCAGCCACGCGGATGAACCGGAACGGTTCGCTGAGCACAATGCCTACGACCAGTTCCGAGAACCGATGATCGTTCTGCTTGAGCCGCGTCACAATCCTGTCGATGGCCGCATCGTCGGAATATTCGAGCTTCCGCCCCAAGGCGTAAGTCATCATCTTCTGCGTTAGGCAGCGGAGGAATTCATCGCGCCGCTGGTTCACGAGCAGTTCTTTCAGTTCGACCACGCCGTTGAACGTGGTGCCGTCGATCAATGTGCCGGTGGTATCCAGCGGCTTGCCGCCATCGGTATCGCGCCACTTGCCGATGGCATTGAAGTTTTCCAGCCCAAACCCCAGCGGGTCCATCCGGCGGTGGCACACTGCGCATGCCGCATCGGCCCGATGCCGCTCCAGTCGCTCGCGGAGGCTCAGGTTTTCCGCCACGGCCGCGGTGGCGTCGAGTTCTTCCACGTTGTCAGGCGGAGGCGGCTGCGGCGCGCCCAGCAGGGTTTCCAGCACCCATTGCCCACGCTTGACCGGACTGGTGCGTTCGGCCAGCGAGGTCGCCAGCATGGTGCTGCCCATGGCGAGCACGCCCCCTCGCCGTTTGTCCGGCAAGTCGAACCGCTGCCAGAAGGCGCGGCCCGGTGAGCGTACTCCCGCACGATCCAATTGATAGAAGTCGATGAGCGTATCGTTCAGCCACGTATAGCCGGGGTCGATGAACTCCAGCACGCTGCGGTCTTCAACCAAGATGGTATCGAACAGCAGCATCGTCTCGGTCTGGAACGACACCGGCAGATACTTCCGGTCGTAAAACTCCGGGTACAGATCCGGGAACGGCATGGCTGACAGAATGCCGCTGATTTGCAGCCACTGCATACCGAACTGTTCGCCGAGCTCCTTGGAGTAACGGTGCCGGAGCATGCGCCGTGCTTGGGCTTCCAGCACGGCCGGGTCGCGCAGCCGGCCGGCATCGGCCAGGCGCAGCAGTTCTTCGTCGGGCATGCTGCTCCAGAGAAAGTATGAGAGCCGCGTGGCCAGTTCGTGATCGGAAAGCGGCCTTAAGCCGTCTTGGCCGGCTTCCGCCAGGCCCAGCTCGACGCGAAACAGAAAATGCGGCGAAACGAGCATCGCCTGGATCGGCACCTTGAGCGCCGCTTCAAACGGCTGATCGGCTTTGACGGCTTGCTGGTACAGTCCGTGATACCGTGCAACTTCTTCTTCCGTCATCGGCCGGCGGAATGCGCGATGCCCAAAGGCAGCCAGAAACCGCTTGGCTGCTGCATCGGGCTCGCGGCGCATTTCGTCCTCGGTGATGGGGCGGCCCAGCGCGCGGCGACTGAAGTTGGTCACAAACTGCCGCATGGCCGCGGCGGTATCCGTGGGGCCAACATCCATGCCGCGCCTGCCACGGCGGCGGCGATCGTTCCCGCCTTCGACCAGTTGCTCGATCACCTGGTGCGAAGCGGCCAGATACTTTTCCAACAGAAACGGCGGCAGCGAGAGGACCTCGCCGATGTTGGTGAAGCCGTAGCCGATATCGTCGGGCGGGAGCGGCACCACGGTTTCGCGAACCGTGCGATGTTCAACGATCCGCACCTGCGACGGCATGCCCTGCCGGGGATCATACACCGTGCCGCCGCTGTAGCGTGGTGCCCGATATGCCCCGAACAGATCGAGCACGGTGTTGTTGTATTCCACCTGGTTGAGCCGTCGCATCACTACGTGGCCTGGCTCACGGCCGCCAACCCGGGCCGCCTGTTCGAGCAAAGCCGCCACGGCCGCGATCATCTGTTGCCGCTCTTCAGGGTTGGGCAAGGGAGCCTCGGGCGGCATTTCACCGCGCCGGAGCGCCGACCACACGCGCTGCCATGTGCCAGCATCGGCTATGGCTTGCTCGCCCGTTCCGAAGGCGGCCAGGTTCACTCCGGCCTTGGCCTCATCACCGCGATGGCAGTTCACGCAGTAGCGGGCCAAGAGCGGCTTAAGCTGCTGATCGAACGCCGCTTGAACGCCAGCCGGGACGGCAGGCCGCTGGCCGGTGTCATCCGGCGGGACCGCCAAGATATCTGCCGTGCTGAAGATGCACGCAACCGAAAGCAGAACCTGCCAGAGCCGAGGTACACAACGCATCGCATGCGCCCTCCCAGGATATGGTCTGCCAGGAGCAGAGTGGCTGCCGGCATTGTAGGGTCTGGCGGGCACAATCGCGAATCTTTTGGGCCGCCGGCCGCTCGCAAGCCACCCTCAGCGGCGATGGCAGCAACGCCAGGCTGTGGTAAAGTGATGCGTTTGTTGCACGCACTCACCCGTATTCCGCGATTGGCAAGAGGCTCAGATGGACGTTCGCCGCATTGCCGTGTTTGATTCGGCCACTGCTGCCTATACCCAAGCGTTTCAAACCTTCCTGGCCCATACCGACCAGAAAGATCAGGCCATGCAATGGCTGGCCAACGAGGTGCAGGCGTTGCCTCGCCGCGGTGTGGCCATCGACGCCGGAGCCGGCACCGGCAAGCTCACAGCCTGGCTGCTGGAACACTTTGGCCGCGTGATCGGCGTGGAGCCGAACCCCACATTGGCCGATGCCTTCCGGGCAACCTGCCCCGGCACGCCGCTGTTGCAACAAACGATCCTGGATGCCCAGCCCGAGGCGGCGGCCGACTTCGTGCTGTGCTCGCACGTGTTCTATTACCTGCCCCGCGAAACGTGGGAAGACAACCTGCTGCGGCTGATCTCGTGGCTGGCTCCCGGCGGTGTGCTGGCGATTACCATCCAGAACGGCCAGACCGATTGCATGCGGATGCTCGATCATTTCCTGGGCGGCCGCTTCCCGCTGGGCACCTTGGCCGAAGCGGCACAATTGGCGCCGGGCGGTCCCTACCAGGTACGGCTGGATACTGTGCCGGCGTGGATTCGCACCAAGGACTTGCCCACGGCGTGCGCCATTGCCGAGTTCATGTTGAACCTGCTGCCGATCGAGAACCCGCCGGAGTGGGCCGCGCTGGAAGCCTACGTGGCCGAACATTTCGCGCAGCCGGGCGGCGGCTATGCGTTCTCCTGCCATCAGGACTTCTTGCGAGTCGAGAAGCCGGCACAGGCGTAGCAGCGGCAGACACTGTATCGCTTGCGGCCGTCACTCGCTAATCACGTGCTTGCGCACCAGGTCCCAATCGACCTCCACGCCCAAGCCGGGCCGATCGGGGATCGTGACGTGCGGGCCGGAGATAACCAGCGGCTCCCGGGCAATGGAGAACTCGTGGTACTCCGGCCCGAGCATGTCGCCGGGGTACTTTTCAACCTGCATGTTGGGGCAAGCCAACACCAAGTGGCCCATGGCCGCCGTGGCTACGTCCCACTCGAGGTTGGAGCCAATCGAGCACGCCACGCCGGCTGAAGCCGCCAGATCGACGATCGCCTTCGACTTGCGGATGCCGCCGTTCTTGCCGGGATACACGCTGATGGCGTCGCACGCCTGGTGGCGGATCAGCTCCTGCGCGTGAGCCAGGTTGAAGCACATATCGTCGGCCATCACCGGCGGTTCGGTTTCGCGGCGAACCCGGGCAATGGCCTCGTAATCGCCATCGGGCGTGGGCTGCTCGGTCAGGGCCACGTGCTGATCGCGCATGGCGTTCACGGCGGCAATCGCCGTATCGACGTCCCAGCCACAATTGGCGTCGATGGTCAGATGCCGATCCGGGCCAATCACTTCGCGGACGGCACGGACGCGAGCCACGTCGTCTTCGATGCGGCCGCCCACTTTTACTTTGATGGTGTCGAAGCCGGCCGCCACGCGATCAGCGGCCACTTCCTGCGCGCGGGGCAGATCATACGCTCCCATCGAGAACCGGCAGCGAATGGTGCGATCACGGCACGGTCCGCCCAGCAGTTCGTAAACCGGCTTGCCGGCCTCTTTGCCCAGCAGGTCCCAGCAGGCCATTTCCAAGGCGCTTTTGGTGAACCAGTTATGGGCGGCGGCGCGATCGAACAGAGCGTCCATGCCGGCGATGTCGGCAACGTCGCGGCCGATCAACAGCGGCCCCAACACGCGATCGACCAGAGCCTTGGCCGACCAGACGGTTTCGCCGCTCCAGCGGACCATTACCGTGGCTTCGCCAGCGCCTTCTAGGCCGATATCGGTGCCGAGACGCACCAACAGATAGTCGGACACCAGGTGTTGGCCCAGGGCCGACTTCATTTGCCGGATCGGCTTGAGCGGGATGCGGACCGCGTACGACTCGACGTGCGTAATCTTCATCGCCGACGCATCTCCGAGAGCTTGCCGCGCGGGTGCCGCACGATACGGCAGCGCGACGCAACCGAAAGCGGCTCAAGCCACACTGGCCCAGCAGCTCAGTAGTACAGCAGGGAGCCCCGGCCGCGAAACCAACGCGGCCGGGGCGAAAAGCCTAGCAAGGCGCGGCGGGGCGGCTACTTCTTCTCGACCACCCAGATATTGCGGTACACCACCGGGTTGCCATGCCCTTGCAGATACCAGCCCAGCGGCTCGGGGCCTTCGCCGGCTTTGCCGGGCGTGGCCTTGGGCAGTTCCAGATCTTCGTGGATCACCACGCCGTTGTGCTTGACGGTGATGCGGGCGTTCTTGACCTTCTTGCCGTTTTCATAACGGGCCTGGGTGAACTCAATGTCGTAGGTCTGCCACGACAGCGGCGGGAAGCACATATTCACCGCCGGCTCGCTCGCCGAGTAGATACCGCCGCATTCGTTGTCCTTGCCTTCCAGGCCGAACGAATCGAGCACCTGAATCTCGTAGCGGCTCTGGGCGTACACGCCGCTATTGCCGCGAGCCTGACCGCGAGCATACGGCTTGAACGGCGTGCGGAATTCCAAGTGCACCACGCAATCGCCGAACTTCTGTTTGCTGGTGGTGTTGGCTTCCAGGTAGCCGTCGGGGGTCA
>Ga0180216_1001427_pt1 | contig 21493 bp, 18 predicted proteins | sample eDN3rd37CBELigMG_FD_128879 | JGI IMG/M metagenome (GOLD analysis project Ga0180216, IMG submission 128879) | Enriched Miracle-Growth compost microbial communities from Emeryville, California, USA - eDNA 3rd pass 37_C BE-Lig MG (version 2)... ...
CTGACAGCATCGGCTAGACTCGGGCTGTACGAAACCGTTCCTTTAGCATACTGTCTAGGTTCTCGATTGGTTTGCTCCAGCGCTCTCAGCTCTTGCTGTTTAGTTTTTCTAGTCTGTAAACTACCGTAATCCGTAGAACGCTGTGGCTTCGTATATCTCTCCATTTCGGTTTGAGCTCCCTTGCTGCATCCTGCTAACGTCAGCATAATTAAGAGCAGCATAGCCAGCACGAAAGCACCATACTTTGCATTAGGCTTTATCATAACTTCACTCCTCAAGGAATTGTTACTATTCATCGTCTGAAAAATGTGGACAAAATATGCATGGTAAAACGATACAGACGCATCCTAAGGTAAGAAAAGTAGTATTTCTGGAATGAAGAAGCAACGTTAGTAAAAACTATGAGAAGAAGTAAAGCAATACCGTCAAGATTCATTTGATTTTGACAGCTTTGAGAACAATTTGTGAACTTCCTGTGGAACATTGACAAAAGGTTGTCACAACTTTATATTTAATAAAGTGATTTGATGCAGGATTTGTAAAATCATCATCTTTGTTACACGCAGCAGGCTGTTGGCCACAGAGATGGCTGCTGTGAAAACGTCAAAAGTGGGGTTGATTATTAATGAAACGGTGGCAATTTGTGAAACGCTTTGCGCCTTTAATGGCCCTTCTGGTGCTTGTGCTGTCAGCTTGCGGAAGAGAAGATTTGTCAGCGCTTAATCCACAAGGTCCTGTAGCGCAAGAACAACGAGACTTGATGCTTATTTCCATTCTTATCATGTCGATCGTTGTTGTTAGTGTGTTTGCGATTTCAATTTACGTATTGATCAAATTCCGCAGACGCAAAGGGGACAATAGCATCCCTAAGCAAGTGGAAGGAAGTCATAAGCTAGAGGTTATCTGGACTGTCATTCCGATTATTTTGCTAGTTGTTTTAGCAGTTCCGACACTAAAATCAGTATTCTCTTTAGCGAAGGATTACACGGAAGACCCGGAAGCTTTGCAGGTAATTGTAACTGCGCATCAATATTGGTGGGAGTTTGAATATCCGGAGTTAGGTATTAAAACTGCGCAAGAGCTAGTCATTCCTACTGGTAAAACGATCTCTATCCAAGCAAAAACAGCAGACGTCATTCACTCTTTCTGGATTCCGTCATTAGCTGGTAAGACGGATACGAACCCGGATGGCAACGTTAACAAAATGTATTTCTCTGCACCAAAAGCAGGTGTTTATCAAGGTAAATGTGCTGAGCTTTGTGGACCTTCACATGGTTTGATGGATTTCAAGGTTAAAGCTGTCGAGCCATCCTCCTTCGAGCGTTGGCAAATAGCGATGCTTGATACGGTTCAGCTTCCGAGCGATTCAGAAATCGCGAGCGCTTTTGAAAGCCAATGCCTAACTTGCCATGCAGTAGGTGATTACGGCGGTGGTGCATTCCCTAACTTAACGGGTATTGGATCTCGTGAAAGCGTAGCGGGCATACTTATTAACGTTGAAGAAGGCGAGATTGAGTATAAGCATGAGGATACAGTATATAACAATCTGTACAAATGGATTAAAGATCCTGAAGCTGTAAAACCAGGCAACCATATGACAGGTGCGTATCAACTAACAGATGAAGAGGTTGCTGGCATTGCTGAGTACTTATCCAATCTAACGCTTGACTTTGAATAATCACTATCAACAGTGTAAAGGAGGTAGCTATCTTGGCACATGCACATGCGCATGCGGTTAAGCGTCGTACAGGAATTATGGACTGGTTAACGACGGTTGACCACAAAAAAATAGGGATTATGTATTTGCTTGCAGGAGGATTTTTCTTCCTTATTGGTGGCCTAGAAGCAATCTTAATTCGATTACAGTTAATGTACCCTCAGTCCGAGGTCGTATCGGCACAGTTTTACAATGAATTGATTACGATGCATGGTACAACGATGATTTTTCTTGCAGCCATGCCGATCATATTCGGGTTTATGAATGCTATTATTCCACTACAGATCGGGGCACGTGACGTTGCGTATCCATTTGTCAACGCATTAGGCTTCTGGACATTTTTCTTTGGTGGACTTCTACTTAACATCAGCTTTATTGCTGGAACGGTACCTGATGCAGGGTGGACGATGTATGCACCGCTTTCGGGAACTACATACACAGAACATCATGGTACGGATTACTATGTCATCGGTCTGCAGATCTCTGGTATCGGTACGCTGATAGGTGGTATCAACTTCCTAGTTACCATTATCAACATGCGCGCTCCAGGCATGACATTCATGCGTATGCCGATGTTTACATGGGCATCGTTCATTACATCAGCGCTTATCCTTTTCGCATTCCCTGCGTTAACCGTTGGACTTGCAGCGCTAATGTTTGACCGGATATTTAGCGGTAATTTCTTTAACCCAAGTGCCGGCGGTAACGTCGTACTATGGGAGCATATTTTCTGGATCTTCGGACACCCTGAGGTATACATCTTGATCCTACCGGCATTCGGTATTATCTCAGAAGTTGTATCGACCTTCTCACGTAAACGTCTGTTTGGTTACAGCTCCATGGTCTTCGCGACGGTGTTGATCGGTTTCCTAGGCTTCATGGTTTGGGCTCACCATATGTTTACGACAGGACTTGGGGCCATTGCCAACGCATTGTTCTCGATTGCTACGATGCTAATCGCCGTACCAACGGGGATTAAAATATTCAACTGGCTATTTACGATGTGGGGCGGCTCAATACGCTTTACCGTTGCGAACATGTTCGCGGTCGGTTTTGTTCCAACCTTCGTAATGGGTGGAGTTACCGGGGTAATGCTAGCTGTTGCGCCAGCTGACTACCAATATCATGATACGTACTTCGTTGTAGCCCATTTCCACTACGTTATCGTAGGTGGTCTAGTCATGGGTATCTTTGCTGGAATGCATTATTGGTGGCCAAAAATGTTCGGCCGCATGCTAAGTGAAAAGCTTGGTATATGGACGTTCTGGATGTTCTACATCGGCTTCCATCTAACATTCTTCGTACAGCATTTCCTTGGACTATTAGGTATGCCTCGTCGTATATGGCAATACCTAGATGGTATGGGCTTGAACAACTTGAACTTCATTAGTACGATTGGTGCACTGATGATGGGTGTTGGTACGATTATGTTCCTTATCAATGTTGTTATTACGATGCGTAAACCAAAAAATCTTTCTAATGACCCGTGGGAGGATGGACGTACTTTAGAGTGGACGATTCCATCACCTGCACCAGAATACAACTTTGCTCAAACACCACTTGTACGTGGTTATGATGCATGGTGGCACGAAAAGATGGAAGGCAATACAAAAATGACGCCAGTAGAGCCAATCGGCCCTATTCATATGCCGTCACCGAGTATTTTACCGTTCTTCATGGCGGTTGGCCTATTTATCGCAGGCTTTGGCTTCATGTACTCGAAGCCAGCTGATTGGGGTACTACTGGTCTAATCATTGGAGCTGCCGGCTTGCTTATTACATTTGGATGTATGGCGCTTCGTTCTTGGTTTGATGACCATGGCTTCCATATCGAAGAAGAAGAAATTCTTAAAGATCAGGGGGTTAAGGCATGAGTTCACATTCACATGTAGAAGGGCAACTGCCGCATGAACCAGAACGTGCTACCCTAGAGGGTCGCAATAAAATCACTGGTTTTTGGTTATTCCTTGGTGGAGAAACGGTATTGTTCGGTACGCTATTCGCAGCGTACTTAACATTACGTGGACAAATCATGGATGGACCTGCTCCGAATGAGTTATTCGACTTTGCACTGGTTGCTGTTGCAACTGCACTGTTGTTAACATCAAGCTTAACAAGTGTATTTTCAATGCAGGCGATGCATCGTCATGATGTTAAAGGACTCATTGGTTGGCTTCTTGTAACGCTTGTTCTAGGAGCGGCGTTCCTCGGAGTTGAGATCTACGAGTTTAACCATTATGCGCATATGGGACATACGTTCTCCGCTAGTGCATTTTCAACCTCGTTCTATACATTGGTTGGATTCCATGGAGCACACGTAGCCTTTGGATTGTTCTGGGTAATTCTATTGCTGCTCCAATTGAAGCAACGCGGATTAAATACGACAACGGCACCTAAAGTGTATCTGTTCAGCTTATACTGGCACTTTATCGACGTTGTATGGGTATTCATCTTTACAGTCGTTTACTTGATGGGAAAGGTGGGTTAATACTATGGCAGGACATGAACAAACAACGCAACGCAGCGATGTCAAAACGACAAAGCAAGAAGGTTCAAAAAAGCATATTATCGCTTTTATATTCTCCATCCTATTAACTTTCATCGCATTCGCTCTAGTTATGGCTGGCGAGATCAATATTGATTTCGTATATATCCTGTTAGTCGTATTAGCGATTGTGCAAGTATTTGTGCAAATGGCTTTTTGGATGCATATGAAGGATCGCGGACATACATTTGCGATTATTGCAATATTAAGTGGAGTCGTCGTTGTCTTCACTTGTGTGATCATGGCATTATTCTGGACGACTTGGTAATATAGACATGATCAATTTAGCAAGGGGGTCCTAGTGACCCCCTTCTTCTATTCACTTATACTGCGTAACCCTGTATGATGGATATAGACTTGTACTATGGATGCATAAGAAAGGAGCTTCAACATGTTTGGCTTGCAATATTTTAAGTTTCAAGAGGTATGGAGTCCAATGTTTTTGTTTGCAACGATCGGGATCATCATCGGATATTTATATCTCGTTGGGCCGTGGCGCGAGAAGCATTTTCCACAGGAAGCACCCGTTTCTTTAGGAAGAAAGCTGCTATTTATTACTGCAGCCGTACTCTATTACTTAGCGTATGAGGGGCCGCTAGCTTTGCTAGGACATATTATGTTCTCGTTCCATATGACAAATATGGCATTGTCCTATTTAATTGTACCTCCGATGGTGCTTGCGGCTGTTCCGGGCTTTATATGGAAGAAAGCTTTCTCTGCTTCGTTCTGGGGCAAGTTTAAATTTCTTATGCATCCGATTGTTACGCTTATTTTGTTTAATATGATGTTCTCGGTCTACCATATACCTGTTGTTCATGATTACGTCATGACCAATTTTGCTATCCATCGTTTATACTATCTAGTGATGCTTATTGCAGCATTTATGATGTGGTGGCATGTGAATACGCCAATAAAGGAAATTCCGCATATGTCACACGTTAAGCGCATGGCATACATATTTGCGAATGGTGTTTTACTTACACCTGCCTGTGCGCTTATCATTTTCTCGAATGAGCCGCTTTACGCCATCTACAACGATCCACAAGTATGGGTGAATGCTATGGGCTTCTGTATCCCAGGTGATACAAGCTATTTGCTTACGGAATTTGGAGGACCACAGTTCTTCAATACGTTTACTACGCTCGAGGACCAGCAAGCTGGCGGTATCGTTATGAAGCTGATCCAAGAAGTAACCTATGGTGTATTGCTCGCGTTTGTATTTCGTGAGTGGTTTACAAGAGAGCATAAGCAGGAGGCAGTTGACGAGCAGCTGATGCGCGATGCGATGGCAATTAAGCAGAAATAATTTTTGATGGGGAGGACAAGCAGGACATGGAAGGACATGAGTTTGAAATATTTCCTGCAATCAGCACGTTTTTTATTGCGCTTAGTGCAATTCTAGTAGCGATCGGCTGGAAGCAGATTCTAAACAAGAAGCGAGAGCAGCATCAGAAAACGATGTTCTGGGCAGCGATTGCTGCAATTATCTTTTTTATTATTTATGCCTCTCGGACCATCTTTATTGGTAACACAACATGGGGTGGACCGGATAGCCTGAAGACGATTTATCTTATCTTTTTGTTTTTCCACATTGTACTGGCAACCGTAGCTGCAGTATTTGGTATCACGACCTTAACATTAGGCTATAAGAAAAAGTATGACAAGCATCGCAAGCTGGGACGGGTAACAGCCGTCATCTGGTTCATTACAGCGATTACTGGCGTCACAGTTTACTTTTTACTTTATATCTTCTACCCAGGTGGTCATACAGAGCCATTCATAGATGCTTTATTCCGACAGTAACATATGTACATCTAGCGCAAGCTGCAACCGCAGCTTGCGCTTTTTATTAGGAGAGTGAATGCAAATATCGTATACAAAAAATTAATGAAAATATTTCCTGGAAAATAGTTGACACGAAAATACACCGTGTATATACTGTGTATATAGATATATACAGTATATACAGCGCTGATGTTAATCATGCAAGGAGGATACTCGATGAAGTATTGGGAAGGGGTACACTATCTGCTATGGAATGATATCCGTAATGCGCGGTGGAAAAACCTTGTCTTACTAGTGTTTATCACTTATATATCCATTTTTACAAGTGATGGCATGGTTGAAATTATTGCAACGAATAGTTATGAGGATCAGTTTTTAATGGACTATCTTATTATTATGGTGTTATCAGTAGTAGGTCTAGTAACGACTCATCTCTATGGGTATGGCTGGAAAAAGGATTTGCTAGCAGAACGGTTAGCGTATTGGCGCTCACTACCAATAAAAATTGACCAAATTGTATGGTCTAGACTTACCGGAGTTACATTATTTAGCTTTTTAGCGGTTGTCGCTTATTACGCCTTAACTGGATGGATTATGATAGCCAGTCGTGGTGTCTCAATTGAGCTTGGACCTTATATCATGCATGGATTAACAGTATTTGCAATCATTTACGTATTCAATTTATTTTATCTCTATATGGAGATGTGCTTTTCTTACAAGAAGTATACGGTTTACTGCTGGACCATTCCCTTTATCAAGCTCGCAATCGTTATCGCTTATGTATTTATCTTTGATTTCTACTTATTAAAGGGGATATATGATGCTGTACAGAAATCACCGGTCTTGATGATCGCAGCAAGCATCATACTTATTATTGCAAGCTTTTTCCTTGCATTTCGCATAATTAATGAAAGAGTGAGAACTAGAAATATAACAGCATAAGAAGGTGATAAGTGATGAGGCTACCGATCGCGATTAGTGAGCAAAGTGCGGAGCCATTGTATTATCAGATAGAAGTCCAGCTTCGAGCACTTATCATTAGTGGATCGCTTCAAGCAGGAACCTTGCTGCCTTCGATCAGAGAGCTAGCCTCACAGCTGAAATGCAGTGTTATCACCATAAAGCGAGTCTATAGCGATTTGGAGGCGGAAGGCCTGCTTCGTACAAAGCAAGGCACTGGTACGTATGTATCCCATGTGGAGAAGGAATCACGTGAGGAGCAGAAGCACAGTGTTGTGAACGAAGCGATTGATCAGTTGCTTGAAGCAGCTGAGCGTGTACAGTGTACCAAGCAGGAGCTTGAAATGCTGCTAAAAGAAAAGCTGCAGCATTATGAACCGTAAAGGAGATTGAATATGGGAGAATATGCGATTGAACTGCAGGATGTGAAGCTTACTAGAGATCATTTCGCATTAGGGCCGGTCACACTTTCGATCCCTAAGGGCTATGTGACTGCGATCGTAGGACCTAATGGCTCAGGCAAAAGCACATTATTCCGAATGATCATGAACATTCTTAAGCCTCACCAGGGAAGCGTTACGGTACTCGATCAACAGCTTAATCATCATAACGATGATGAGCTAAAGCAGTTGATCGGTCATTTGCCAGAAGAGGCGACTTCATTTGATGATTTCTTGAAAGGCTATGCGAAGGCACAGTTTCATGCCAAATGGTTTCAAAATTGGAACAATGAAACGTATCAGCGTTTACTTTCTATTCTTACGACAAGAGACGATCTGCAGCTTAAAAAAATGTCAAAAGGAATGAGGCGTAAGTTCGATCTGTCGATCGCAATGGCCCACCATCCGAAGCTGCTTTTACTAGATGAGCCATCCTCTGGACTCGATCCGATCGCGTGGAAAACGATGATTGAGGTGCTACATCAATATATGGAGAATGAGGATCATACCATATTGATGGCAACGCATATCGTTGATGAAGTGAAGCGGCTTGCTGACTATATCGTATTCCTTGTAGATGGGCAGGTGCTTGGAACCTATGAAAAGGATGAGCTGCTGCAAAGCTGGTCAACGTACTTTATCGAGGCTCCATCTGGCGGTACATTCGATCCACATCTAATGCCGGGCTATTGCGAGCATAAAGTGGTTAGCAGTGGGTTTTACGAGATTGTTTGTTCGAATAGCTTTGAAGCTGAACGCTGGCTGGAAGGTCAGGAATTGACCGTGCGCAGCAAACAGATTTTAGAGCTTGATGAAATATTATTTCAGCATATGAAAAAGGCAAGACAATACGCAAAATAATGATAAGGTGGGGAATACTGTGAATCCATTAGTAGTGAATAATGTAGTAAAGCACTATGCAGACAAAACAGCAGTCAGCGGCGTACAGTTTGAAGTGTCTAAAGGAGAAATTTATGGTCTATTAGGAGCTAACGGCGCAGGTAAAACGACAACGATGCGTATGATTCTAGGACTTATCTATCCAGACCAAGGCGAGATAAAATATAACGGAAAGCCGTACAGCAACGAATTGTTGAAAAACGTCGGTTATCTGCCAGAGGAGCGCGGACTGTATCCTAAAATTCGCGTAAGTGAGCAATTAATCTATCTCGCTCAGCTTAAAGGCATGTCAGCGAAAGACGCAGATCGCAGTCTAAAGTATTGGCTTGAGCGCTTCGAGGTACCTGAAAATTACAATAAACGTGTCGAGGAGCTGTCCAAAGGGAATCAGCAAAAAATTCAATTTATTTCTGCAGTCATTCATAATCCGCAATTTATTATTATGGATGAAGCATTCAGTGGTCTTGACCCGGTAAACGTTGAGCTGTTGAAGGCAACGGTGAAGGAGCTGCGTGATAACGGTGCAAGCATCGTATTCTCTACTCACCGTATGGAGCATGTTGAGGAGCTATGCCGTAATATTACGATTCTTCATCGCTCGAAGGAAGTTGTTAAAGGCAGCGTTAAAGATATTAAAAGCAAATTCCCGAAAGAAAAAGTATGGCTGCAAACAAAGGAAGAGGTTGCAGGTTTAGAACAGCTTTCAGGAGTAAAAGCAGTACATCGTCATGAAAATGGACTAGAGATTGAAATTGCAGAAGAAAAAGTAGCGGCACAAATTCTTAATCACGCTTTATCTCAAACAGAAATCGAGCATTTCCAAGTGAAAGAGCCTACATTGAATGAAATCTTTATTAGAACGGTTGGTGATCGTAATGAATAATTTCTGGACAGTTGTACGCTTTACCGTAATGAATAAATTAAAAGCAAAAGCATTTATTATTTCTACTCTCGTATTTTTACTTATTATTTCAGTTGTAGTCAACATTCCTTATATCATTATGCAATTCCAGGGTGGCGGCGAGGATAAGACGCAAACGGTTGGCTATATTCAAGATGGGCAATCCCTTGGATCAGTTACTGGCCAGCAGTTAGAGCAGTACTTTGCTAATATTGAAGGCAGCAAGCTAACATTCAAAGGCTTTGCAACGTCAGGCAATGCAGTTAGCGACGAAGAAACACTGAAGTCAGAGCTAAATGCAGGTGAGCTATACAGCTATTTGCAGTTTGGTGAAGCAACAGATAGTGGCTTCCCAGAAATTATCGTGAAAAGTGAGAAGCTGCTCGATTATTCCGTAGCGTCTCAGATTGAAGCAGCATTACAAGTCATTCGTCACAATAACATTTTGTCAGAGGCAGGACTAACCGAACAGCAAATGAAGGAGCTTCAAGCACCAATTGTTGTCGATGCTGTACAAATTAAAGGATCATTGTCTGCTGGCGGCGAAGGTGAAGGTAAAACAGCTGAAGAACAAGGCGTTAATATGGGCATTATCTACTTCATCATTATTTTCTTATTCATGGCAGTAATGATCTCTGGTCAAATGATCGCTTCCGAGGTAACAGCAGAAAAAAGCAGCCGTGTAATGGAAGTATTAATTACAAGCGTATCTCCGCTAACAAGCATGTTCGGTAAAATTACAGGTATGTTCCTAATCGTCATTATTCAGCTTGCATCTTATCTTGCAGTTGGTGCGATTAACCTGAGCCTACCACATAATGCTGAAATGCTGAAGGAGCTTAATATTGATCTGTCTGTAGTTGATCCGATGCTACTCGTATTCGCAGGCTTGTATTTCTTAGCGGGCTTCTTCCTATTCGCAACGCTATACGCAGCGCTTGGCTCAATTGTAAGCAGAACAGAGGATCTGGGTAATGCAGTAATGCCAATGACATTTATCTCATTAGCAGGCTTCTACATTGCGATCTTCAGTATCTCTACACCAGATAGCTTACTCGTGAAAATTTGCAGTCATATTCCATTGTTCTCACCATTCGTTATGGTGTTAAGACTTGGATTAACAGATATTGCGTTATGGGAAGTACTCGTATCGTTTGCAATTTTACTCGTTACAATCTACTTGGCGGTTGTACTCTCCGCGAAGATTTACCGCACAGGTGTATTGATGTACGGTAAGCGCCCAAGCATGAAAGAGCTTCGCAAGGCAATGAAGGCGTATAAAATCTAAGGATTGAATGGAACTGTGGACAATACGTAATGTCATTGAAAGAGGATTACTCATCTGAAGAGGGGAGGCGCTAGTCATGAGTCCATGTAAAGGCCCGAAAAATCAAAAAAAGTCTGCTTCAGGTATGATAATGGGTATTGCAATAGGGATTGCTATCGGGGTGGCACTGGATAACATTGCCGTTGGTATGGCGATTGGCGTTGGAGTAGGTCTAGCATTCAGCTCTACAGCTTTCAGTTCACCCAAATGTAAGTGATTATTGGAGTTAAAAGAGAATATCTTTATATAAAAGGGCAACTGTGGGCAATACGTAATGTTGTCATACATTACGACTAGAAGACTTGCATACATCAAAAAAGGATGGTACAACATGCTAGAGCAATTTTTACAAGAGTTGCAAAACTCAAATCCGATATTACAATTCATTGGGGCTATGATTGTGGCAATGATCCCATTTTTTGAAGGCTATTTTGCAGTACCTGTTGGGATTGCGATTGGATTCTCTCCAGTGATGACAATATTAGCAGCAATCGTTGGTAACTGGATCTCAGTTATGGTTGTTATCCTGGCTAGTGATCGCTTTAAGCAGTGGCTACAAAGTAGAAAAACATCTGAACGTAAACAAGAAAAGCAAAACAAACGACTAGAACGAGGACAGAAGCTATTCCATAAGTATGGCGTTCCCGGAGTATCACTCCTTGGTCCGTTGTTGATCGGTGACCATATCGCTGCTTTAATTTGTATTGCATCAGGTGCATCGAAAAGATACGTAATTATTTGGCAAACGATTGCTATTGTAGTATGGGCTGTTGGTACGGGGATTTTAGTGCTGTTAGGTATTAATCTTGTAAAGTAATACCGCTAAAAAGAGAATATCCAAATGAAAAAGGGCAAATTATCGGTCGTGTTATGACTGATATTTGCCCTTTTCATTTAATCTTATAAATTAATTACTGTGTAAGCTCCTGATAGGCTTTCAAAGTTTCAGGCATAACATAATAGGTATGTCTCTCTAATAAAGCTTCCGCATCTTTTAATGCAGAAATGGGTAGCTCTCCTGAATTGACTTTATCAATAATGTCACGCATTTCTTCATATTCATTAATAGAGCATAAAAGGATTAGAATAGTAGATTTATGACATGAAATTATACAGAAATTTAATTTTTTGTACTTTATACTTTGGGTATTAAAATACAAGGAGGTACATCATTGAGTACGTTTCATAACCCAATCATTCCAGGATTTTACCCTGACCCCTCCGTCGTGCGGGTAGACGAGGATTATTATTTGGTTACGTCGAGCTTTGAATTTTTTCCCGGAGTCCCAATCTTTCATAGTCGTGATCTTGTGAACTGGCGACAGATCGGGCATGTGCTTGATCGCCCATCCCAATTAAATTTGGATGGAATTGAGCCTTCACGAGGTATTTGGGCACCTACGATACGTTACCATCAAGGCATATTTTATATGATCACCACTTTTGTTGATAACGACAAAAAACAACATAACTTTTATGTCACCACAAAGAATCCTGCAGGGGACTGGTCCGATCCTGTATTCTTGGATGATGCACCGGGAATCGATCCATCACTTTTATTCGATAATGACGGGAAAGTGTACTATACTGGCAACCGAATACCGCCTGAAGGGCAAACACATGCCAAGAATATGGATATTTGGCTGCAGGAGCTTGATGTCGACAAAGGCCAGTTAGTCGGGCCTAAATATAGCATATGGCAAGGTGCGCTTAAGGTAGCACATGCGCAGGAAGCGCCGCATTTGTATAGGATTGGCGACTGGTACTATATTATGATCGCCGAGGGAGGTACCGGAGTTACACATGCCGTCACGATTGCAAGAAGTAAAAACGTAATCGGCCCCTATGAAGGATATAAAGGCAATCCAATCCTAACCCATCGTCACCTTGGCCGTGACTATCCTATCGTGAATGTGGGACACGGTGATCTTGTTGAGACACAGCATGGGGAATGGTGGATGGTATGTCTTGCATCGCGTCCGTATGGCGGATATTACCGTAATCTAGGTCGAGAAACCTTCTTAACACCGGTGAAATGGGAGAAGGAATGGCCGGTCGTTAATCCTGGTAAAGGAGTAGTGGAAGCTGAAGGTCAAGCCCCAAGTCTTCCAGCCTGTCCTTGGCCAAACGATCCTATCCGGGATGATTTCGATGGTGAGCAGCTTGGCGATGTATGGAATACACTGCGTACTCCTCGTGAAGCTTTTTATAGTTTAACTGATCGCCCAGGTTATTTAAGATTGCGGTTAAGACCTGCGACACTGGAAGAGGTCGCACAGCCGTCGTTTATTGGACGCAGGCTGCAGCATTTTAGCTTCAGAGCATCAACACAGCTTGCGTTTAAGCCACAGCAAACAGGAGAGGTTGCCGGCATCGTCTTACTGCAAAATCAAAACTATCATTATAGATTTGAATATGGCCAGTATGGGGATGCGACAGAAATTAGACTTCTCAAACGTAAAAATGGTGTGACCCGTATACTGGCTTCACAAGCTTACATCGGGGGACAGGTCCAGCTTCAAGTTCAAGCTGACGAACAGGATTATCGGTTCTCCTTCCGTGCTGACGACACGTCGGAATGGGTTACGCTCATGGAGCAGGCAGACGGCAGAATTCTGAGCACGGATGTGGCAGGCGGCTTTACTGGAGCATATATGGGGATGTACGTAAGCTCGCAAGGAATGACATCTGATAACTATGCAGATTTTGCATGGTTCGAATATGAGGCACAAGCGAAAAGTGGCCGTCCTGAAAGACCTAGCATCCCTAGTCATGAATATTCCATCATCGATTATGGTGCGTCAGGCGATGGAATCACCTGTAATACGAAAGCCATTCAAGCTGCGCTGGATGAGTGCGCCGATGCGGGTGGCGGCAAGGTAGTGATTCCAGCAGGAGTATGGCGCACGGGTCCATTATCACTTCGTAGTCGGCTTAACCTGCATCTTGAGCAAGGAGCGCTCTTGCTATTCGAGCCAGATCCTGCGCAATATCCTTTGATTTCTTCTTTTTTTGAAGGATCGAAAGCGATTCGTTGTCAATCTCCGCTGGACGGTGAAGGTCTGCACGATGTGGCTATCACTGGCGAAGGAATTATCGATGGCGGAGGCCAAGGCTGGCGTCCGGTAAAGAAATTTAAAATGACCGACATGGCTTGGAAGAAATTAATCCAATCCGGCGGTGTGGTAGATGAGAAGAGTAATATATGGTGGCCTTCAGAAGGCGCGATGAATGGTGAAGGTCTATGCAGGCGTCTGCGCGAACAAGGGATTACGGACCCAGATGCCTATCTGCCAATCCGAGATTACTTGAGGCCGACCTTGTTAAGCTTACGCTCATCAGAGCGAGTGCTGCTGTCGGGTCCGACGTTTCAAAATTCACCCGCATGGAACCTGCATCTATTCAACTGTGAACAAATTACAGTAGAGCATGTGACGGTGCGTAACCCATGGTACTCTCAGAATGGTGATGGCATAGATCTGGAATCATGCCGTCATGCCTGGGTAGAGCACAGCTCATTTGATGTTGGTGATGATGCGATCTGCATGAAATCAGGCAAGGATGAGGAAGGGCGTCAACGAGGGCTGCCTACCGAGTACGTCACAATAAAGAACTGCACAGTGTATCATGGTCATGGTGGTGTCGTCATCGGTAGTGAGATGTCGGGCGGGGTAAGAGCGGTCAGAGTTTCTGATTGTACGTTTATCGGTACCGATATCGGTCTTCGCTTTAAAAGTGCAAGGGGCCGCGGTGGTGTTGTCGAGGACATAGAAATAGAACGTATCCGTATGAATGGGATCGTCCATGAGGCCGTGTCATTTCATATGTTTTATGAAGGTAAAGAAGGGTCCGAGGGTTACAACGATAAAACGTATCCCGTAACAGAGGAAACGCCAATCTTCCGAAATATCATCTTGCGTGACATAGTATGTCATGGTGCTAGTACAGCATTGCTATTGAACGGCTTACCTGAAATGCCGATTAGCGAACTTACTATAGATGGATTGTATGCAGTGGCTAACAGGGGAGTCATCGGTCGATATGTGGATCTCATGGCCTTGGCTGATATTCGCCTTGATATTGAAGCGGATGAACAGATTGAACTCGTTCAATGCTCTAATGTTACCTTAGATGGCGCAGCTTATCGTTCTTGAATAAAGGACCACCTCGTTTAACCTTCTAGGTTGAATCGAGGTGGTCTTTTATTTTGCCCTGAAGGGGGCTTATGCAGCTAGTAGACAACGAAATCCGCCCACTCTTTTAGATGAAAGTGCCGTTTCTGGATGTGAGAGCATAAAAAGCAAAGTTATACGGTAAATACAGCTTTAAAGGTTAAAGAATTAGTGAGTGCTTTCACTTATACTAAGTATCAAAACAGCAATCTTTTGACAAGGAGTGGGGCATTGGTGCAGCTACAATCGGAAACATTGATGTGGTACGATAAGCCGGCGCAGGACTGGAACGAGGCATTATCGGTGGGGAATGGCCGTCTTGGTGGTATGGTCTTTGGTACCGTGGAGCAAGAGAGAATACAATTCAACGAGGACTCCATATGGTATGGCGGACCAAGAGATCGCAACAACCCCGATGCATTCGAAAATCTTCCTGCAGTCCGGAAGCTATTGTTTGATGGAAGGCTGAAAGAGGCGCATAAGCTAACGGAAGCAGCTTTTTCCGGTACGCCGCGAAGCCAAAGACATTATTTAACCGCAGGGGATTTATTCATTCGTTTCGAACACAATGAAGGTGAATTACGAAATTACCGCAGGGAACTGGATCTAGAGCGAGCGTTAGCTTTAACTACCTATGAATATGCAGGTATTAACTATCGTCGTGAAGTGTTTTGCAGTTATCCTGACCAAGTGATGATTGTGAGGCTAGAAGCGGATTGTCCTGGAGCGTTAACCTTCACTTCGCGGTTCGAACGAAAAAAGGGCATGAACGTGGATCTGACTTACCGACATGGGTCAGACACGATTGTCATGACCAATGAATGTGGCGGAAAAGATGGAATTACATATAGTGCAACGGTCAAAGCGATCCATACAGGTGGAACGGTTCAGACTATTGGTGAGCATATCATCGTTGAACAAGCGGATGAAGTAACACTTGTGCTTGCCATCGCCAGCACATATCGATATGCAGATCCGATCAATCCATGTCTAGCATGGCTGGAGAATGCAGCAGCGAATTCCTATGAACAGATGAAGCAAAGACATATTGAAGATTATCAGCATTTATTTCAGAGGGTGAAGCTTGGGCTTGGCGAGGATTCTGGTAGAGATTGGGCAACCGTACCAACCTCTGAACGCTTAAAGGATGTACAGCAAGGGGGCAATGATGCTGGTTTATACACGTTATATTTCCACTTTGGAAGGTACCTGCTCATTTCTTCAAGCCGACCTGGATCACTGCCGGCGAATTTACAAGGGGTTTGGAATGACTCGATGTCTCCGCCTTGGGGCAGTAAATATACAATAAATATCAACACGCAAATGAACTATTGGCCAGCTGAAATTTGTAATTTAGCAGAATGTCATGAGCCTTTGTTCGAGCACATTGAGAGAATGAAGAAGAACGGCCGTATTACGGCACAAACCATGTATGGCTGCCGGGGATTTGTAGCTCATCATAATACAGATATTTGGGCGGATACCGCACCTCAGGATCATTGGCCGCCAGGTACCCAGTGGGTTATGGGCGCTGCTTGGTTGTCGCTGCACCTGTGGGAGCATTATCAATTCAATCCAGATGTAACTTTCTTGAAGCGAGCGTATGAAACAATGAAGGAGTCAGCTTTATTCTTTGAGGATTTTCTTGTGGAAAGTCCCGAAGGATATCTAGTAACGAGTCCATCAGTTTCTCCAGAGAATAGATACAAATTGCCAAATGGCGAAGTTGGAACGTTATGCTATGGCCCTTATATGGATACGCAAATTTTATTGGAGCTGTTTAATGCTTGTATAGAAGCAAGTACAGCATTAAATATCGATGAAGTATTACGCAACAATTGGCAAGAAATGAGGGCTCGTTTACCTGAGATGAAAATCGGCAAACATGGTCAGCTTCAAGAGTGGATTGAGGATTATGAGGAGCAAGATCTTGGGCATCGTCACATTTCTCATCTGTTCGGCCTACACCCGGGGACAACGATTAGCCCGCAAGCTTCGCCTGAATTGGCTGAAGCCGCAAAAGTGACGTTGACTCGTCGGCTAGCCAACGGTGGAGGGCATACAGGATGGAGCCGTGCATGGATCATTAACTTCTGGGCTCGCTTATTGGATGGAGAACAGGCTTATGAGCATACGAAGGAATTGCTGCGCAAGTCAACGCTGCCGAACTTGTTTGATAATCATCCTCCATTTCAAATTGATGGAAACTTTGGAGGGACAGCAGGAATCATCGAAATGCTTCTTCAAAGTCATCTTAATCATATTCACTTACTGCCAGCCTTGCCTCAAGCTTGGTCTTCCGGGCGCGTAGCAGGCATTCGAGCAAGAGGCGGCTTTGTGATCGATATGATATGGGAAGGGCTGCAGCTAAAGGAAGCACAGGTGAAGTCCGAGAGCGGACAGACGCTTCGCCTATTCCAGGAGCATCCAGTTCGAGTGATCGGATCAGATGGTAAAGAGATTATAGTGAAATCGAATGGTCAGCTGATTTACTTCCCTACTATAAAGGGCGAGACCTATACGATTCTACCACTAGCTTAGCGACTTCATTGGAGGAATAAAGATGAAAAAAAGATATGCAGTATGCGGAGTAAGCAATCGTGCAATCGGCATGTTTATAAAACCAATAGTGCGAACATTCGGCTCTGTAAGCGAGCTGGTCGCTCTATTAGATATAGATCCGCGAAGAGCAAGACTATGCAAGGGAACGGTTCAGGAGACTAAAGAGGTTCCAGAATATACGCCTGATCAATTTGAACAGATGATTAAGGAAACGAAGCCTGATGTGATCATTGTAGCAGGACGTGATGATACTCATGCGGAATACATCATTAAAGCGTTAACACATGATTTGGATGTAATCTCAGAAAAGCCGATGGCAACAACAGCAGCTGATTGCCAAAGGATTATGGAGGCTGAGGACAACAGCAAGGGAAAAGTAATCGTTACGTTTAATTATCGCTACTCACCTATTCATACAAAGATCAAAGAGCTGGTTGCCAGCGGAGCAGTCGGACGGGTAACCAATGTGGATTTGAACTGGTATATCGATACATACCATGGCTCCAGCTATTTTAAACGCTGGAATCGGAGGAGAGAGCATTCTGGAGGGCTTTCCATACATAAAAGCTCCCATCACTTTGACCTCGTACGCTGGTGGATTGATCAGCAGCCAGAGCAGGTCTTTGCTTATGGCGGGCTGCATTATTACGGAGCAGACGGCGAAGCGAATCCTCGTAAAGAGGATGGAAGGCATTGCAGCACATGTGATGTAAAATGGGAATGTGACTATTACAGCCGCTGGAATTCACGCAGTGAGGATATTAAAGTGAAGGATGATCATTTGGGCACCGTCGACACCGAGGGGAACTACACGGGTTACAGCCCGGATGCTTGTATTTTTGATTCTGAGATCGATATCGAGGATGTTTATAGCGCTACGGTTAAATATGATATGGGAGCGCTGCTGAGTTATTCAGTAAACTTCTCGGCCCACTATGAAGGGTATAGGCTGGCGATCAACGGAACCAAAGGTCGAATTGAAACGATGGAGTATCATTCGCCAAACCGGACGCCTTTCGACATTCCCGAATGGACCATCGATTACTTCCCGCTCTTTGGTTCAAAGCAGACGATCCATGTCGTGCATAGAGAAGGCGGACATGGCGGTGGTGACCCTGTTCTGCGAGAAGAATTATTTCTAGGGGAAGATCAGCATCGTGCATTTCGGATTTTGTCTGGTAGTGTGGATGGCGCGTACTCCATTGCTACTGGTGAAGCGGTTTGGAAATCGGTGAAAGAAAACAAACCTATCAATATTAATGATTTACTTCGATATGAAATTTAGTTAAAAAGAAGGAAACGCGAATGAGGGGGGATATAGGAATGCTGCCTATGCTTACTGCTGCTAATTACTATTGCGACGATATGAATGTAAATATGGTAATAGCCGATCGCTTGCTTACTTGGCAAACAGACGGAGGTGGCTGGGGCAAAGATATTCATAACCGACCTGATCCGAAGAACGATCAAAAAGTTTTGATCGATCGTGCTTGGGATGCGAAGGAGCCACGGTCGCGTATCGTTGATCAATCAGGCAATGAAACGGGTACTCTTGAAAACGGTGCCACAGTTAATGAAATGATCCTGCTAGCGAAAGTATATCGTGAAACAGGTGATAGACGTTACAAAGATGCGTTAGTAAAGGCAGTTGATTATTTGCTTGATATGCAATATGCAAATGGTGGCTGGCCGCTTACTTATCCGCTGTTAGGCAATGACACTGATAGAATTACATTCGATGGAGCCGCGATGATACGAGCAATGAAAATATTATCACTGATCGAACGAACAGAATATCCATTTGATTATGTACTGTTAGATGCTGTTCGCGAGCAAAAATTAAAGGAGTCACTACAAAGAGGTTTTAAATTTATCGAATGTACTCTAACGGCATGGGGAAAGCATCATGATCCGGAAACGGACATTCCAAATCACGATGAAGATCGAGTGTATGGAGAAGCTGTGAGCACGAATTCACAGAACAATGGACAATTGAAAGTTGTTCCCGAGAATCGCTATGCAGAGCAGGTGGAAAATAAAATCATCCCATTAGCGGATATTACAGCGGATACGCTCATTGTTGTGGCGAAGGATGGCAGTGGCGATTACGTTGATGTACAGGCGGCAATCGATGCAGTTCCTGCAGATAATACAAAGCCGGTTGCGATTTATATTAAAGAAGGTCTTTATCATCAAAAGCTGGTCATCCCTAAAAACAAACCTATGATCACATTGGTAGGCGAAAATAAATTTCGGACGATTCTGACCTATCTTGATATAACGGGAACAGGGTTCAATGGAGGTAGCACGATCGTTGAAGCGGATGATTTCACCGCTTTAAACTTAACTTTTGCAAATGAAGCTGGGGCGATAGGCACGGCGGCCGCGCTAGAGGTTAGAGGAGATCGAGGCTATTTTGAAGGCGTCCGCCTCTTAGGCTATCAAGACACATTATATTTGAATTCGAAACAAGGGGGCCGGTTCTATTTCCACGATTGTTATATTGAAGGAGCGGTAGATTTTATTTATGGCCCGGCAACGGCCTTCCTTGAGAACTGTGTCATATTTAATAAACGCTCCGGAGGATATATTACAGCTGCAAGTACGCCTAAAGAGCAGAAATACGGAATCATATTTTTGAATTGCACAATTACGGGATATCCATGGGTTAAGGATGTGTACTTTGGACGCCCTTGGCGAGATTATGCGAATGACGTGTTTTTACATTCGTTGATTGAAGAAGGAGTGATTCATCCGCAGGGTTGGCATAACTGGGGAAGCCTGGATAAAGAACAAACAGCAAGATATCGGGAATACGGGAGCTACGGACCTGGGGCGGATATTCGTTTCCGTGCCCGATGGACAAAGCAATTAAGCAGTGACGAGGCGATGGAGTATACGGCTAAGAATATCCTCTCAGGTGAAGATGGATGGACTCCAATAAAAAAAATGAAATGTGGTGATGAGTGATGCAACAATGGTCCCTGAAAACGGCTGCAACGATTGTCGGCCAAGCGGGCGAAGACCGACTGCATGAAGAGATTAATAAAAGATGGGCTTATGTTCCCGGTATGATGCTAATGGCAATTGCTAGAGCAGGTGAGCACTATCAAATCGATGAATACTACGATTTCATGAAACGTCATATGGATTTGTTTATCCAAGACGACGGAACCATTAAAGGCTATCGTATTGAAGAATATAATTTAGATCAAATCAATCAAGGTAAAAACTTATTCCAGCTCATGGAACAAACAGGAGAAAAGCGATATGAACAAGCAGCTCATCTGCTGGCTGCCCAATTAATTGGACATCCGAGAACGACGGATGGAGGGTTCTGGCATAAGAAAGTCTATCCGTTCCAGATGTGGCTTGACGGGCTGTATATGTCATCTCCATTCCTCGCGCAGTATGCGCAAGTCTTCGGGCGGCCTGAGCTATTCGACGAAGTCGCTCATCAGCTGCTATTAATTGAACGGAAAACGCGGGATCCGCGTTCAGGCTTGCTGTATCACGGGTGGGATGAAGCGAAGGAACAGGTATGGGCCAATCCACAAACCGGCTGCTCTGCGAACTTCTGGAGCCGTGCGCTGGGTTGGTATGCGATGGCCATCGTAGACAGCTTGGAATTCTTCCCCGTCGATCATCCGAAGAGAGGAACTTTAGTTGGAATCTTCCACCGTTTATGCAATGCGCTTTATGGCGTACAAGAAGAAGAGAGCGGCTTATGGTTTCAGGTGATGGATCAAGGATTCAGGGAAGGCAACTATTTGGAAACGTCAGGCTCTAGTATGTTTATCTATGCGCTCGCTAAGGGGTCACGTCTACAATATCTTGAAAATCCAGCACGACGTAATGCGCTCCGAGCATATAACGGACTCATTGACCGTTTTGTAGAGGAAGACCAAGCGGGTGTGCACTTGCATAACATTTGTCATGGAGCGGGATTAAGTCTTGATCGTGATGGGTCATATAGCTATTACATCAGAGAAAAAAGAGTTTCCGACATTCATATCGGAGTTGCTCCTTTTATTCTAGCTAGTTTAGAAATCGAGCAGCTCGAACAATAAAGGGGGAGTGGTCTAGATGAGTAACAATGTCAGTGAACGAAATCGTAAAGCGTGGGTTGCGGATCAAGGGGACGGGACATTTATCAATCCGATTCTACATGCTGATTATTCTGA
>Ga0180216_1001429_pt1 | contig 21450 bp, 19 predicted proteins | sample eDN3rd37CBELigMG_FD_128879 | JGI IMG/M metagenome (GOLD analysis project Ga0180216, IMG submission 128879) | Enriched Miracle-Growth compost microbial communities from Emeryville, California, USA - eDNA 3rd pass 37_C BE-Lig MG (version 2)... ...
ATCGAGCGCGTCGGAAATTATGGTCCGCCGGCAGAAGATGTTGGTTGCGACCGGCGCGGGGCTGCCGGCGACGTTATCGAACATCAGCGGTTCGTTGCTGGTCTTCTGTACCTTGCGCATGATCGCGACGAGCTGGTGCTTGGCGATAACCTCGCGCGAGACGTGGCGGAGGAGGTTGCGGTCGTCGAGTCCCTTGAGGAGACCGCGGAAGGTTGTCTGCATAATCCGATCCTGGCGTGCATGCGTGCATCTCGCACACAAAGACGCGAGGTTAGGGGGCGGTGGAACCGTGTCCAATGCCAATGCGTCCGTTGGTCATAAACTGAGGGAATGACGTCGGGACGGGCTTAGGAGCGGGTGCGGCGCTTTACCGGCGCGGCTCTCGCTGGTGCGCGGGTGCTGAAGCTCTGGCACAAAGTGGCGATGAACTTGGCGCAGGCGGGCAGCAGGCTGCTCGAGCGGCGCCAGCAGACATAGACCTGCCGCTCCCATGACACTTCGTCGACCGCGATGGGCACGAGCAGGCCAGCGCGATGGTCGTGCTCGGCGAGCAGACGCGGCAGCCAGGTGATGAAGCCGCCGGAGCGCACCAGCGACTTCATGCAGATCACCGAACTCGTTTCCACCGTGGGCGTGGGCGGCGGCAGGCCGGCGGCGCGGAACACGTCGTCGAAACGCTGGCGCACCGGCTCATCGCGGTCCGGCAGCACCCAGCGCTGGTCGAGAAGGTCCTGCAAGCTGCAGTGGCGGCGGGCGGCGAGGGGATGCCCCGCGGCAACGACGACCGTCAGGTCGTCCTGCAAGACCGGCTGGCAGACGAACCGCTCGCGGTCTAGCCCGCGCGAATTCGACACGATGGCGATGTCGATCTCGGTGTCGGCGAGCGCGGCCAGAAGGTCTTCGACAAGGCCCTCGCGCACGGCGACGCGCACGTCCGGCTGTTCGAGGCAGAACGGTTCGATCACGCCCGGCAGTACCTGATCGATGATGCTCGGACCCGCGCCGATGCGCACGCGGCCGGCGCCGGTGCCGCGCAGGGCCTCGATCTCGGCTTCGGCGGATTTGACCTCGGCGAAGATGATGCGCGCGTGGGCGGCCAATGTCTGGCCGAATACCGTCGGCGAAATACCGCGCCGCGACCGTTCGAGCAGCTTGACCCCGACGACCTCCTCAAGCCGTTGCAGGCTTTTGCTGAGCGCCGGCTGTGAAATGCGCAGCGTGACTGCGGCGCGGCCGATGCTGCCGCAGTCGACGACGCGAAGGAATTGTTGGAGCCGCTGGAGATCCTGAGTCAGCACGTCGCGTCGAGCACCTGGCGCAAATCCGGCGAGCGGATGATAGGGGGTGGGATCGGCGTGTCGAGATCGACGAAGACGCGCCCCTTCGCCCCTTAGCGGCCGTCGATATCGAGGTCGACATAGACCGGCACATGGTCGGACGGCTTCTCCCAGCCGCGCACGTGCTTATCGATACCGGCGTCGACCAGCCGGTCGGTCGCCTGCGGCGACATCAGGATATGGTCGATGCGGATGCCGTCGTTCTTCTGGAAGGCGCCGGCCTGGTAATCCCAAAAGGTGTAAAGGTCGCCCGCGTCGCTGACTGCCCGGATGGCGTCGGTCAGACCGAGATTGATCAGGCTCCTGAACTTCTCGCGCGTCTTCGGCAGGAAGAGCGCGTCGTTCACCCAGGCGTCCGGCCGCTTGGCGTCGGCCGCGGTCGGGATGACGTTGTAGTCGCCGCACAAAAGCAGCGGCTCCTCCAGCTTCAGCCGTTCGCGCGCGAAGTTAGCAAGCCGCTCCATCCAATTGATTTTGTACGGATATTTGTCGATGTTGGGCGGGTTGCCATTGGGCAGATAAAGGCTTACCACGCGCACCACGCCGGTCTTGGTCGATACCAGCGCCTCGAGGAAGCGGGCCTGCACGTCGCTCTCGTCGCCGATCAGGCCGGGCGCCACCTCGTCGAACGGCAGCTTGGACAGCAGCGCCACACCGTTGAAGGTCTTCTGGCCGTGGACTGCGACATTGTAGCCCAGGGCCTCCAGCGGCTCGCGCGGGAACGCGTCATCGACGCATTTGATCTCCTGAAGGCAGACGATGTCCGGCTGGCGCTCTTTGAGCCAGGCGACGAGGTGATCGAGGCGTTGGCGTACTGAATTGACGTTCCAGGTGGCAATGCGCATGAGATTTGACGTCCGGCGGTCGCGAATAAGGGCAGCTCCGGCTGTGTTTACCAGCCAGCGCAGGGATATGCACTTCCAGCCGTTTGTATGCTAAGACAACGGCCGGCACGGCTCCTGAACGCGGGTGCGGAAGATCGGCCACGGAGAGGGGATTGTCCGGGGCTGGGCTAACAGGGTCCGGAACAAAGATTGCCGATGAACAAAAAGAAAATGTTGCTGGGAGTTGCGGTGCTCGCCCTGGTGGGCGCCGCTGTATTGACGCGTGGCATGTGGACCTCCGACGGCGTGGCCGCGCGCTCGCCCGGGACGGCCGTCCGCACGGTCCCTGTGGAAATCGCCACCGCCGAACGCAAGAAGATGCCGGTGCGGCTCAGCGCCCTCGGTACCGTGACGCCGATCGCGAGCGTCGCTCTGAAGGCGCGGCTCGAAAGCGAAATCACTGCCGTTCACTTCAGCGATGGTAGCCTGGTCAAGAAGGGCGACCTGCTGTTCACGCTCGACTGCCGCCAGGTCGAGGCGGACATGAAGCGGGTGCAGGCCGTGATCGACGGCGCCAGCGCGACGCTCGAGCAGGGGCTGCGCGACGTGGAGCGCTACACCGAGCTTGCGTCGCGCAACGCGACCCCGATCGTCACGCTCAACAACGCGCAGACCTCGGTCAACGTCTCCCGGGCAACGGCGGATTCGAACCGCGCCCAACTCGAAAACCTCAAAGTCCAGCAGGGCTATTGCTCGATCCGCGCGCCGATCAGCGGCCGCATCAGCATGGCCAATGTGAAGGTCGGCAACTTCGTCCGCCCCGCCGATACCTCGCCGCTGGCGACGATCATCCAGGTGTCGCCCATCTATGTCAGCTTCGCGGTGCCGCAGAAGAACCTGCCGGACATCCGCCAGGCGATCGCCGCCGAGACGGCGACCATCGAAGCCATCATTCCCGGCGATACCCGGCGCGCAGGCGGCACCGTCACCATGATCGAGAACGCGGTGGACGCGGCCACCGGCATGGCGATGGTCCGGGCCACCATGCCGAACGCCGACGAACTGCTGTGGCCCGGCACGCTCGTGAATACCGAGATGACCATGCGCGTCGAGGAGGCGGTCGCCGTGCCCTCGAGCGCGGTTCAGCTCAGCCAGACCGGCAACTTCGTGTTCGTGGTCAAGGACGGGGTCGCCAGGACCCAGCCCGTCACCGTCGAACGCCGGATCGGCGCCGAGTCCGTCATCACCAGCGGTCTTTCCGGCGGCGAGTCGGTCGTGACCGATGGCCAGTTGCTGCTGTCGGATGGAACGCACGTCAGTCCTCGTCCGGTTAAATCCGCCGCGGGCACCTGAGCCATGAACCTGTCCGAACTCTGTATCCGCCGCCCGGTGTTGACGACGCTGCTGACGGCGTCGCTGATCGTTTTCGGCATCTTCGGCTATCGGCTCTTGCCCGTCGCGGCGCTGCCGGCCGTAGACTTCCCGACGATCCAGATCACCGCCACCTTGCCGGGCGCGAGCCCGGAGACCATGGCGGCCTCGGTCGCATCGCCCATCGAGCGACAGCTATCGACCATCGCCGGCATCTCCTCGATGTCGTCGTCGTCATCGCTCGGCACGACGCAGATCACGATCCAGTTCGACCTCGGCCGCAGCATCGACGGCGCCGCGCTCGATGTGCAGACGGCATTGTCGGTCGCGCAGCGCCGCCTGCCGATCGAAATGACGACGCCGCCGTCCTTCCGTAAGGTCAATCCCGGCGACTTTCCGGTGATCTTCCTGAGCTTGCGGTCCGACACGATCCCGCTCTCGACGGTCAACGATTACGCCGAGACGCTGCTCGCGCCGCAGCTGTCGCAGCTTCCGGGCGTGGCGCAGGTGCTGGTCTACGGCGCGCAGAAATTCGCCGTGCGCGTCCAGGTCGACCCGGCCGCCGCCGCGGCGCGCAACATCTCGCTCGACGACATCCGCACCGTGGTCGCCAAGGCCAATTCGTCGGCGCCTGTGGGCACGCTGCAGGGCCCGCGCGAGGCGGTCACGCTGCTGGCGACCGGCGCGATGAACAAGGCCGAGGCCTACCGCGACGTCACCATCACCTACCGCAATGGCGCGCCGATCAAGCTCAACGAGGTCGCGACCGTCATCGACAGCGTCGAGAACGACCGCGTCGCCACCTGGTTCAACGACGCGCGCGCCATCGTGCTCGCGGTGCAGCGCCAGCCCGACGCCAACACGGTGCAGGTCGTCGATATGGTGCGGGCCAAGCTCCCGCAGATGCGCGCGCAGGTGCCGCCGTCCATCCAGATGGAACCGCTGTTCGACCGCTCGCTGTCGATCCGCGACGCCGTCTACGACGTGCAGGAGACGCTCGGCATCGCCATCGCGCTGGTGATCATGGTGATCTTCCTGTTCCTGCGGAAGGTCTCCGCGACGCTCATTCCCGCACTCGCGGTGCCGGTGTCGCTCGTCGGCACCTTCGCGGCGATGTATGCCTTCGGCTTCTCGATCAACAACATGACGCTGCTGGCGCTGACCTTGTCGGTCGGCTTCGTCGTCGACGACGCCATCGTCATGCTGGAGAACATCGTCCGTCACGTCGAGGGCGGCATGCGTCCCTTCGAGGCGGCGCTGAAGGGGTCGCGCGAGATCGGTTTCACCATCGTCTCGATCACCTTCTCGCTGATCGCGGTGTTCATCCCCGTGCTGCTGATGGGCGGCATGGTCGGCCGCGTGTTCCGCGAATTCGCCGTGACCATCGCCGTCGCGATCGTGGTCTCGGGCTTCGTGTCGCTGACGCTGACGCCGATGCTGTGCGCCCGCGTCCTCAAGAGCCACCACGGCGAGGAGAAGCAGAACTTCGTCCTGCGCGGTTTCGAGCGCATGTTCGATGCCTGGCTGCGCGGCTACGAAAAGTCGCTCGACTGGGTGCTGCGCTTCAAGTCGGTGATGCTGGTCGTCACGCTCGCGACGGTCGTCGGCACGGTCTACCTCTATATGGCCGTGCCGAAAGGCTTCTTCCCGATCGAGGACACCGGCTTTCTCACCGGCATCACCGAGGGCAAGACCGACATTTCCTTCGCGTCCATGGCCGAGCACCAGCGCAAGGTGGCGGACATCGTGCGCGCCGATCCGGCCGTCGCTTATGTGAACTCAACGGTGGGCGTCGGCGGCCCCAACACGGTCGGCAACAGCGGCCGCATGCTGGTGGCGCTCAAGCCGCGCAAGGAGCGCGATGACCTGCAGACCATCATCGGCCGTCTGCGCCGCAGCGCCAATGTCGTGCCGGGCATGCAGATCTTCTTCCAGCCGATCCAGAACATCAATCTGGGCGGCCGGCTGAACAAGAGCCAGTATCAGTACACGCTGCAGTCCAACGACACGCAGACGCTCTACACCATCACGCCGCAGATGCGCGATAAGATCGCGCAATTGCCGGGCCTGCTCGACGTCACCACGGACCTCTATGTGAAGAACCCGCAGGTCACGGTCGAAGTCGACCGCGAGAAGGCGGGCGTCTACGGCGTGACGGTCGATCAGGTGCGCCAGGAGCTCTACAACGCCTTCGGCTCGCGCCAGGTGGCGACGATCTACACGCCGGCGAACGACTATCAGGTGATCCTGGAGAGCCTGCCGGAGTATCGGGCGGACCCCAACGATCTCAGCCGCATCTATCTCAAGACCACCAACGGCACGGTCGTGCCGCTGTCGGCGGTCACGCGCTTCGTGCCCTCGGTCGGCCCGCTGCAGATCAACCACCAGGGTCAGCAGCCGGCGGTCACGATCTCGTTCAACCTGGCGCCGGGCTATTCGCTCGGTGACGCGGTCAGCGCCATCCAGCGGCTCGAGCGCGACGAGAACCTGCCGGCGAGCATCGCGACCAGTTTCCAGGGCACGACGCAGGTGTTCCAGGAAGCGCAGAAGGGCCAGTTCGTGCTGGTGCTGGCGGCGATCTTCGCCGCCTATGTGGTGCTCGGCATTCTGTACGAGAGCTTCATCCATCCGATCACTATCATCTCCGGCCTGCCGTCGGCCGGCATCGGCGCCATCCTGACGCTGATGCTGTTCAAGATGGACCTGTCGGTGATCGCGATGATCGGCATCGTCATGCTGGTCGGCATCGTCAAGAAGAACGCCATCATGATGATCGACTTCGCGCTCGAGCGCCGCCGCGTCGGCCTCTCGGCGGAGGCGGCCATCCGCGAGGCCTGTCTGTTGCGCTTCCGGCCGATCATGATGACCACCTTTGCCGCGATCTTCGGCACGCTGCCGATCGCGCTCGGCACCGGCGCGGGCGCCGAGTTGCGCCAGCCGCTCGGTGTCGCCGTCGTCGGCGGCCTGTGTCTGTCGCAATTGCTGACGCTCTACATCACGCCGGTGATCTATCTCTATCTCGACGGCGTGGATCGACTGCTGAGGCGCCGCCTGGAGCCGCAACTCGAAGAGGTGCGGGACGCGCCGCCGGCCATCGCGGCCGAGTAGATCACGCTTTCGCGAGCAGGGCCGGCGGCATCGCCGCTGGCACGGTAGTTGCTCTCGTTCTCCGCGAGTCTTTTGGCACGGAGGAACGACGATGCGTCGATACGCGATTGCGGCCGCTGCTGTTCTGTTGCTGACCTGCGCACAAGCGCAAGCGGACGATTGGCCGACCAAGCCGGTTCGCGTGGTCATCCCGTTCGGCGCCGGCAGCGCCACCGACGTCATCCCGCGCATCGTGCTCGATAAAATGTCGTCGCTGCTCGGCCAGCCGATGGTCGTCGAGAACCGGGGCGGGGCGGGTGGCACGCTCGGCGCCGGCATGGTCGCGAAGGCGGATGCGGACGGCTACACGCTGCTGACGACCTCGTCGGCGCACACGATCGCGCCGGCGCTTTATCCCAACCTGAGCTACGACGTCGGCCGCGATTTCGCGGCCGTTGGCGTCATGGGCAGCGTGCCGAACGTCCTGATCGTCGCGCCGTCCATGGGCGTGAAGACGGTGCAGGAGTTCGTCGACCTCGCGAAGAAAAAGCCCGGCTCGGTGAGCTTTGCTTCGCTCGGTGTCGGTTCGGCGGTGCATATGAGCGCGGAGCGCTTCCGTCTCAGCGCCGGCTACGAGGCCGTGCATGTGCCGTTCAAGGGCGGCGCCGATGCGCTGACCGAGGTGATGGCGGGCCGCGTCGATTATTACTTCTGTCCCATCGCGACGGCGCTGCCGTTCATCCAGGACGGCAAGCTGCTGGCGCTCGCCGTCAGCAGCCCGACGCGCGCGGCGGCTCTGCCGAATGTGCCGACGACGCTCGAGGCGGGCTTTGCGAACAGCGACTATACGTTCTGGATCGGCATGTTCGCGCCGGCCAAGACGCCGAAGGAGATCGTCGCCAAGCTCAATGCCGAGATCGCCAAGGCCGTGGCCGCGCCCGAGGTCAAAGCCAAGCTGACGACGTTGGGCGTATCGACCGATGTGCTGTCGCCGGCGCAGTTCGACACGCTCGTCAAAGGCGAACTCGGCACCTACGCGGCCTTCGCCAAGACGGCGGGGATGAAGGTGAACTGAGCTTGCGTGGCTGAGACGGTCGCCGGTCATGCCGGACGCCGCGACGCGGCGCTCTGGAAGCCGGACGCCGCAAGACATTCGATGTCTATGGAATCCGGGTGCGCGCCTTGGCGCGCCCCGAACGGCGCGTCGGACTACAGCGCGAAGCTGGTGCCGCAGCCGCAGGAGGCGGTGGCGTTCGGATTGCGGATCTTGAACGAAGCGCCGATGAGGTCCTCGACGAAGTCGATCTCCGACCCGGCCATGAAGTTCACCGACACGGGGTCGATCAGCACCACCGCACCGTCGCGCGCGATGACGAGGTCGTCCTCTGCCTTGGCGCGCTCCATGTCGAATTTGTACTGGAAGCCGGAGCAGCCGCCGCCCTCGACCGACACGCGCAGCATCGTGCCTTCCGGTTCGGTTTTGAGGATTTCGCCGATCCGCTTGGCGGCCCGGTCGCTGACGGTAACGCTGTCGGCGGGGTTGCTGGCGGTCGTCTCGGCCGTCGTGTCGGTCATGTGGCCCGGTCTCCTGGGCTTGCCTTATTTCACGTGATCCTATTGGCAGAAGCCCTGCTGGATAGTTAAGTGCGCCCCCCGGTAAGGTCAATGCGCCGGCGGATCGAAGACGGGGCAGGACAGTCATGGCAATTTCGACCCCGATCGCGCGCGCGGCCTTTGCGGCCGACCCCTTGCACAGCCGCGGCCGCCGCCATCCCGAGCCCGGCAGCGCCTCGCGCAACGATTTCCGCCGCGACTGCGACCGCATCATCCACTCGGCCGCGTTCCGCCGCCTGGCGCACAAGACGCAGGTCTTCGTCTACCACGAGGGCGACCACTACCGGACGCGGCTGACCCACACGCTGGAGGTGGTGCAGATCGCGCGCTCGCTGGCGCGCGCCTTGGGGCTCGACGAGGATCTCGCCGAGTGCCTCGCGCTCGCGCACGACCTCGGCCATTCGCCCTTCGGCCATGCCGGCGAGCGGGCGCTCGATGCCTGCGTGAAGGCCTATGGCGGCTTCGACCACAACGCCCAGGCGCTGCGCATCGTCACCGATCTCGAGCGGCGCTATGCGGATTTCGACGGCCTCAATCTGACGTGGGAGACGCTGGAGGGGCTGGTCAAGCACAACGGGCCGCTGCTCACGCATGACGGCAAGCCGACGGCGCGTTACGCCGAGCATGGCGTACCGGCGCCGATCATCGCCTACAGCCAACTTCAGGATCTCGAACTGTGGTCCTTCGCCTCGGCCGAGGCGCAGGTCGCCGCGATCGCCGACGATATCGCCTATGACGCGCATGACATCGACGACGGTCTGCGCGCCGGCCTCTTCGGCCTCGACGATATCGCGACGGTGCCGCTGGTCGGCGACATCCTCGCTGAGATCGACGCGCGTCATCCCGCGCTCGACGACAGCCGGCGCGTGCACGAAGTGCTGCGCCGGATCATCACCCGCATGATCGAGGATGTGACAAGCGAAAGCCGCCACCGCATTGCCGCGCTCGCGCCGCGCATGAGCGAGGACGTGCGCCGCGCGCCCCACGCGATCGTTGCTTTCTCAGCGGCCATGACCACGGCGGACAAGGACATCAAGGGATTCCTCTATCCGCGCATGTACCGGCATGCCTGGGTCATGGAGGTGATGGGCAATGCCGAGCGTGTCGTGCGGGAGCTGTTCGGCCATTATCGCGCCAACCCGGCCGATCTTCCGGCCGAATGGGGCGAGGGGCTCGAGCGCATGGGCGAGAGCGGGCGCGCGCGGCGCGTCGCCGACTACATCGCCGGCATGACCGACCGCTATGCGCTGGTCGAGCACGCGCGCTACTTCGAGGACACGCCGGAACTGCGCTAGCCCGCCCGCCGCCCGCCGTTCTTGTTGCGATCAAGCGAATGTTACATCGCTTTGATAGCGGCGCAGCCACGGCATCATCTAGGAGAGGGCCGGCGCCGCCGCTCTCGGCGGTGGCGATTCAGAAGTAAGGAATTCCTCCATGACGCTGCGTCCGGATTCGCATCCCGCTCTCTCGCAATTGGATGGCGTTGCCGCCACGACCTCGGATGCTCTGATCCTGATCGGCCGCATCATGCTCGGTCTCATCTTCCTGCGCAGCGGCTTCGGCAAGATGCTCGACATTGGCAGCTTCGCTGCCGCGTTGCCGGCGCGGGGCGTGCCGGCGTTCTTCGGCTATATCGCCGCGCCGGCGGAGTTCTTCGGCGGCCTGGCGCTCATGTTCGGCTTTGCGACGCGTTACTTCGCCGTCATCCTCTTCGTGTTCACGGTCGTGGCGACGCTGACATCGCACCGGTATTGGGAGTTCGCCGAGCCTGCGATGCGCCGCGCCCAGGATGGGAACTTCTACAAGAACGTGTCGATCCTCGGCGGCTTTGTGCTGCTGTTCGTCACCGGCGGCGGGCGGTTCAGTCTCGACGGCTGGTTGCGGCCGCGTCGCTGAGACGCTGTACCGCCGCCGCGGCTGCGCCTAAACTTGCCGTCATGTCAGACCAAGAACTCAACTGGATCGAGATGGCCGCGGAAACGACGTCCGCGGTCGAGAAGCTCACGGCAAACGACGAGGTGTTCGCGCTGCTCGCCGGCGCCGTCTTTGCGCTGCATCAGGACACGTTGCGCGCCTGCGCTGTCGACATGGCGCACGCCGACGATACGCAAGCGGCGGCGATCGATGCCGCGCAGCCGACGCCGCTCGGCGATTTCGACGCACGCGTCGGCATCACCATGGACGCCTTGCGCGCCATCGAACGCGCGAATCGTGGCGTGCTGTCGCAGGCCGCGCTTCCCGGCGCCGACGTGACGACCGCGCACGTCCATCGCTCGCTCGCGCATCTGCGGCTGACCGCCGCGCGCTTGTGGCTTTTGACGCTGCAGGCGCGGGCGGGTGAAGAGGGCGGTGCAGGATTGCGCGTCGGCGTCGCCGGTCTCTGGGCGAGGCTGCAGACGGTGTCGCGCGAACGCCTGGAGGAAGGCGCGCGCGTCTTCGTCGGCAGCTACTACACCAAGGTGCGCAGCGATCCGCTCGATCTGACGGCCTGGCCGTTGAGCCCTTAAGCGCGCCGCGCTTGTGCTCAGCGCGGGGGCTTCTTGAGGACGGCGTCGATCGCTGAGGCGACCATGCGGTCTTTATGGGCTTTGCAATAGACGATCAGATCGGGGATCGCGGCTCTCGCGGCGGCGACGTTGATCGCGTTCTTCTTCGTCTGGCCGGAGTACCAGCCGACATACCAGGTGCCGAGGAACGCCGCGTCTTCCTGTGACGCGTCGGCAAGCTGGCCGCAGGTCAGCGTCTGCGCGTCGATATCGCCTTTGGCGTCGGCGTATTTCACGACGTCGACCGCGGTCTGCGCCGCCGGCACCAGATTGGCCGGACACTGCTGTTCGAGTTCGGTCGCGACATTCATGCCCATGAAACTCATGTTCGGCGTGAACGTCGCGCCCTGGTTGATGCCGTAGCTGGTGCCGGGGCCGGGCAGGCGGACATTGCGCGCGGCGGTCCAGGAACCGTCGGCGTTCTTGATGAAGGCGTCGCAGGGAAAGCCGCTCTGCGCGTGCGCCGTCGCGGAAAGCGCAACGGCCAGCGCGGCCGCGGTCAACGATCGAAGCAGAATGGATCGGCTCAGCATGAGGGTCGTCCCGGACGTGAAAAAGCCGCCGGGACGACGTGCAAGCTCCGTGCCGGACGTCGCCTTAGAACGTCTCGGCGATCAGGCGGGCGATCTCGGCATGCACGGCCTCGCGCGCTTCCAGCGGCGCCTTGGAGCCGGTGTAGTAGATCGCCACGACCAGAGGCGCCTTTTGCGGCGGCCGCACGATGGCGACGGTGTTGGTGCTGCCGCCCTGGCCGGTGCCGGTCTTGTCGCCGACACGCCAGCCGGCCGGTAAGCCGGCGCGCAGCCGGTTGCGGCCGGTCGGAGAGGCCACCATCCAATCCTCGAGCCGCTGGCGCGACACGGCCGAGAGAGCATTGCCGGTGAGGATCGCCTCCAGGTCGCCGGCCATCGCTTGGGCCGAGGTGGTGTCGCGCGGATCGCCCGGGGCCACCCTGTTCAATTCCGGCTCCATGCGGTCGAGGCGCGTGACCTTGTCGCCAAGCGAGCGCGCATAGTCCGTGACCGCCTTCGGGCCGCCGAGTTGGGTCAGCAGCAGATTGGCGGCGGTGTTGTCGCTCCACACCACGGCGGCCCCGCACAAGGCGCCGACGCTCAGGCGGCCGCTATCGACGTGCTGCTTGGCGACCGGCGCGTAGTCGAGGAGATCCTTCGTGCCGTAGGCGATCTCCTGGTCGAGCCGCATCTGGCCGTCGTCGACGCGCTTGAGCACCGCGGCCGCCAAGAGGAATTTGAACGTGCTGCACATCGGCAGCCGCGCGTCGGCGCGATGCACGAGTTGCGCGCCGTTGCCGGTGTCGCGCACGAACACGCCCAGGCGGCCGCCGTGCTTTTTCTCGAGCGCGCGGAGCTTGGCTTCACCCGGCGTTTTTGTCCCGGAAGGCGGTACGGCGAGGGCGGGGGCCGCAATGAAGGGCATCGTTGCGGCGGCGCCGATCAGCGCGCGACGGCGGGTGACGAGGTGAGACATGCGAATCCTCCCGGGGGTGGATGCGTGCATCCCAGCCGAATGCGGCAACAATCGGTAAGGAAGGGGATAGTCTGCCCGGCAGACGGGCCCTTGAGCCGGTCATACCTTTGACTCTGCTCTCGGAATCCATTACCGGCAGCGCCAACATGGCAGCCAAAGCGAAGCGTAAGAAGGCGAAGGCCGCATCCGCCAAGACGCGGACGAAAACGGCTGCGCGCAAGGCAAAGACCACGCGCACGGCGAATAAGGCGGCTGCCAAGCGCAGCAAGGCCAAAACGGTCAAGGCGAAGGCCACCAAGACCAAGGCCGTCAAGACGAAGGTCAGCAAGACCAAGGCGCGCAAAACGAAGACCGCCAAATCGAAAGCCCGTAAGCCGCAAGCGGCCGCGAAGCGCACATCGGCGCGCAAATCCGCGACGACGCGCGCCAAAGCCGCGCGCAAGCCCGCGATGAAGCCGGTGGCAAAGGCTTCGTCTTCCGTTGCGAAAGCACCGCCTAAGGCGCCATCGAAGTCTCAGGCGAAATCTCCGGTCCAATCGCGGGTAAAGCGCGAGACCAAGCCGCGCGCGGCCAGGGCCGCATCGAAACCGACGCCGGCGCCCGCCGCCGTCAAACCGGCGCCCACGCCGTCCGCACCATCCTCCGCCGTTTCACAACAGGCCTTGCCCGTGACCTCCGTGCCATCTTCGGCTGCCGCTCCCCGGCTTCATCTCTTCGCCGATATGCTGGGGCGCGTGCGCGCCGCAGTGGCGCCGCTCGCGCCGGGCGCCGATCTGTCGCGCGTCGTGGTCGAGCCGCCGAAGGATGCGAGCCATGGCGACATGGCGACCAACGCCGCGATGGTCGTGGCCAAGGACGCGCGCAAGAATCCGCGTGAACTGGCCGAAGCGATCGCCGCGACGCTGCGCGCCGACGCGCTGGTCGCCAAGGTCGACGTGGCCGGCCCCGGCTTCATCAACCTCACGCTGAAGCCTCACGTCTGGGGCGAGGCGCTGCACCAGGCGCTCGTCGCCGGTAACGACTACGGCCGCAGCGAACTCGGCGGCGGCGTGCCGATCAACGTCGAATACGTGTCGGCCAATCCGACCGGGCCGCTGCATGTCGGCCATTGCCGCGGCGCGGTGTTCGGCGATGCGCTGGCGAGCCTGCTCGCTTTCGCCGGCTTCAAGGTCACACGCGAATACTACATCAACGACGCCGGCGCGCAGGTCGATGTGCTCGCGCGCTCGGCCTACCTGCGCTATCTCGAAGCGCTCGGCGAAACCATCACCATTCCGGACGGCCTCTATCCGGGCTCCTATCTGATCGAGTGCGGCCAGGAGCTCGCGCGCGATTACGGGCAAGAGCTCAAGCAGATGCCGGAAGCCGAATGGCTGCCGATCGTGCGCCGGCGCGCCACCGACATGATGATGGCCGAAATCCGCAACGACCTGATGCGGCTCGCCATCGTGCCCGACGTGTTCTTCTCCGAGCGCTCGCTGATCGAAGGCGAGGAGCCCGATCCGTTCGCGCCGGCCGAGGGGCATCATCCGCCGGTCGACCGCGTGGCGGAAACGATCAACTGGCTGCGCGCGCACGGGCACGTCTATGAAGGCCGCCTGCCGCCGCCCAAGAGCGGCGCCGTGGAAGACTGGGAAGACCGCGAGCAGACGCTCTTCCGCTCGACCGCGTTCGGCGACGACGTCGACCGTCCGCTGATGAAGTCCGACGGCAGCTACACCTATTTCGCGACCGACATCGCCTATCACAAGACCAAGCTCGACCGCGGCTTCGCGCATCTCATCGACGTGTGGGGCGCCGACCATGGCGGCTACGTCAAGCGCATGCAGGCGGCGGTGAAGGCGCTCGGCGGCAACAAGGCCGACATCGACGTCAAGCTGGTGCAGATGGTGAAGCTGCTGCGCGCCGGCGAGCCGGTGAAGATGTCCAAGCGCGCCGGCGATTTCATCACGCTGCGCGAAGTGGTGGACGAAGTCGGGCGCTCGGCCGTGCGCTTCGACATGCTGTTCCGCAAGAACGACGCGCCGATCGACTTCGACCTCGCCAAGGTCATCGAGCACTCGCGCGAGAATCCGGTGTTCTACGTGCAGTACGGGCACGCCCGCGGCGAGTCCATTTTCCGCAACGCGCGGGCGGAACTTTCGGACCTGCCGGCGGACCGCGTCGCGCGGGTTGCATGGCTGCAGGATGCGGACCTGTCGCTGCTCGACGATGCCGGGGAACAAGCCATTTTGCGCCGGATCGCGCTGTATCCGCGTTTGATCGAGGCCGCGGCGCTGGCTCACGAGCCACACCGGGTTGCATTCTACCTGTATGAATTAGCGAGCGAATTTCACGCTCATTGGACGCGCGGAAAAGACTTGCCTCATTTACGCTTCATTATCCAGAATGATCCACAAAAGACCAAGGCGAGGCTCGCTTTGGTTCAGGGGATCGTCACCGTACTCGCCTCGGGGCTCGCGCTGCTCGGGGTCGAAGCGCCGGAAGAAATGCGTTAGGTCCCGCCGGTCGGGCCAAGCGTGATACGGCCACACACGAGCGGACGACACGACACGCGAACAATCTACCGGGGATAAGATGGCGGACGATTATAGTCAGCGACCCTACCGCTCGAATGAATCCATTGCCCGCGCCGGGCAGGCCAAGGCGTCCGGCGCCGCTCCGGGAACCGACCCGCTGGCGGAACTCGCGCGGCTGATCGGGCAGAGCGATCCCTTCGGTGAGTTCGGCCGCGAGAACGCGCGCCGCGCCGCGGAACAGCAGCAAGCCTATCATCAGCCGGCGGAACCCGCGCCGGTCTATACGCAAGCCCCGAACGCCGCGCCGACGGCGCCGGTCGAGGCTTATGCCGAGCACCAGCAGCAGGCCTATCAGGACTACGCGCACGCGCAGCAGGGCTACGACCCGCAGGAATACGGTCATCCGGCGCAGGGCTACGAACAGCCCGTCCACGCCTATGGCCAGCAGCCGGAATACGATCCCGCCGCTTACGCCGATCCGAACGCCGCGGCGTTCCCGCACGGAGCCGTGCCAGCCTATCTGGCGGCCGGCCAGTACGATCCGGCCAATCCGCCTTACGCCGCGGAAGAGCAGGACTTCTACGACGACGCGCCGCCGGCCAAGCGCACCAAGACGTTGCTGGTCGCCGGCATCTTCGCTTTGGCGGTGGTCGGCGTCGCGGGCGCCTTTGGCTATCGCGCCGTGTTCGGCTCGTCCGGCGTCAGCGGCCCGCCGCCGGTGATCAAGGCGGAGTCCGCGCCGAGCAAGGTCGTGCCGGCTTCGGCCAGCAAGGACGCCCAGTCCAACAAGATCATCACCGATCGCATCGGCCCGCAGGGCGAGAAGCTCGTGTCGCGCGAGGAGAGGCCGGTCGACAACGTGCCGGTCGCGCCCGAGAGCGCGACGGGTTCGGCCAGCACCGAGCCGAAGAGGGTGCGTACCATCGCCATCACGCCGGACTCGCAAGGCAATCCGGTCATCGCCGACGCCGCGCCGGTGATGGCGTCCGCCGCGCCGCTCGCGCTTGTGCCGGACCAGCCGATGCGGCAGGTCCAGACGCAGCGTATCGCGACGGCCTCAACGCCCGAGCCCGCCCGTCCGGCGCCGGCCCCGCGGGTTGTGCCGCCGCCGCAGGCGCAGGCGGCTGCCCCGGCGCCCGCGCCGAGCAATGGTCCGCTGTCGCTCAATCCGAATGCCGCGCCGGCCCGCGCCCCGCAGCCGACCCGCACGGCCGCCGTGGCGCCCACCCAGGCGGCGCCGAGCGGCGGTCCGGCCTATGCCGTTCAGATCACCTCGCAGCGAAGCGAAGCCGAGGCTGAGGCCGCGTTCCGGACCCTGGTCGGCAAGTACAGCGCCCAGCTCAGCGGCAAGCCGCACTTCATCCACAGGGTCGATCTGGGGGCGAAAGGAACCTATTACCGCGCCCTGATCGGACCTTATGCCAGCGGAAACGAGGCTACGGAGCTCTGTTCGAGCCTGAAAGCCGCCGGCGGGCAGTGCATCATCCAAAGGAATTAGCGCCTCCCAGGGTTGCTACCGCCGTCGGCGCGGGCTAATCCGCGTCGATGACGGCGCGCGCATTCATTACCGGGCTTGCCGGTCTCACGATCTCCGCCAATGAGCGTGCCTTTCTGCGCGAGGCAGCGCCTTGGGGCCTGATCGTCTTCAAGCGCAATATCAGCACGCCGGAACAACTCTCTGATCTGACGCGCGCTTTCCGCGACATCGTCGGCTGGGAAGCCCCCGTCCTGGTGGACCAGGAAGGCGGGCGCGTGCAGCGGCTGGGGCCGCCCCACTGGCCGGTCTATCCGCCGGGCGCGCGCTACAGCGAGCTCTATGACCGCGACCCGGCCTCCGGCCTCGCCGCCGCCAAATTGGCGGGCCATCTGATTGCCGCGGACCTGCGGGCGGTCGGCATCGACGTCGACTGCCTGCCGATCGCGGATGTGCCGGTCGCGGGCGGCGATCCGGTGATCGGCGACCGCGCCTATGGCACCGAGCCGGGCAAGGTGGCGTCGATCGCCGCGGCGGTGGCGCAGGGGCTGATGGCGGGCGGCGTGCTGCCGGTCGTGAAGCATTTGCCGGGGCACGGCCGTGCGACCGCGGACAGCCATCACAAGCTGCCCGTCGTCGATACCGACCGTGGAACTTTGGAAGCGACGGATTTCGCGGCGTTCCGACCTTTGGCCGGCTTACCGCTTGGTATGACTGCACATGTTGTGTTTAGCGCGATCGACCCCATCGATCCGGCCACAACTTCGGTCACAATGGTCCAAGAAGTGATTCGCGGCTTCATTGGGTTCCGGGGCCTGCTGATGAGTGACGACGTGTCGATGAACGCCTTGTCGGGCAGCATTGCGGAGCGCAGCAGCGCCTCGCTCGCAGCCGGCTGCGACGTCGTCCTTCACTGCAACGGCAAGCTCGACGAGATGATGCAGGTCGCGTCCGTCGCGCCGGTGCTGTCGGGCGAAGCGGCGCGCCGGGCCGAGGCGGCATTGTTGGCGCGCAGCGCGCCGGAAGAGTTCGACATCGCCGCCGCGCGCAAGATTTTCAACGAGATGATTGGCGGCAACGCCAGCGAACGGATGACCTCATGAGCGCCGCCGATTTCCCAGCCGTCGATAACGAACGCAGCGACGCCGAACCGGCGATGATGGTCGACGTCGAGGGGTATGAAGGCCCGCTCGATCTGCTGTTGGTGCTCGCGCGCCAGCAGAAGGTCGATCTCGCCAAGATCTCGATTCTCGCGCTCGCCGACCAGTATCTCGGATTCGTCGAAGCCGCGCGGAAACTGCGGCTCGAACTCGCCGCCGACTATCTCGTGATGGCGGCGTGGCTCGCTTACCTGAAGTCGCGCCTGCTGCTGCCGGAAGCGGCGCCGGGCGAGGGCCCGAGCGCCGAGGACATGGCGCTCGCGCTCGCCAACCGTCTGCGCCGCCTCGAAGCGATCCGCGAAGCCGCGAACAAGCTGATGGAGCGCCCGCAGATCGGTCGCGACATTTTCCCGCGCGGCTCGCCGGAGCCGATCGCCGAAGTCAAGCAGCCGGAATGGACGGCGACGCTCTACGATCTGTTGTCGGCCTATGCCGTGCAGCGCCAGCGCACCGCGATGTCGCGCGTGCGCTTCAAGAAGCGCAATGTGTGGTCGCTCGCCGAAGCGCGCGCGACTCTCGAGCGCCTGATCGGCGCTTCGGCGGACTGGTCGCGCATCGATCAGTTTCTCATCAGTTACGTGGTTGAACCGACGCAGGCCGCGACGGTGTTCGCATCGTCCTTCGCGTCGGCGTTGGAATTGGTGCGTGAAGGCGTTGCCGAAATTCACCAGAAGGACTCGTTTTCGCCCATCTACCTGCGCAAACGCGTTGCTGTGAACGGCGGCCCTCTGGCGCGTGACGCCTAGGGCAGGCGCCTTTAAAGAAGACGGACAAGGAGACGTTGTCGATGCCGAGTGCAGCTCCAAAGCTCGAGGTCGTTCACGAAGAGCCGGCGGCGCAGCCCATGGTGGAACAACCGACCGAGCCCCAGGCACGCCCCGAAGCGCTCCGTCTTCTGGAGGCGCTGCTGTTTGCCGCCGCCGAGCCGCTCGATGAAGCGACGCTGGCCAAGCAACTGCCCAACGACATCGACGTGAAGGAGATGCTCGCGCTCCTTCAGACCGAATATTCGGCGCGCGGCGTCAACCTCGTGCGCATCGGCCGCAAGTGGATGTTCCGCACCGCGTCCGATCTGTCGTGGCTGCTGACCAAGCACACCGTCGAGAGCCGCAAGCTCTCGCGCGCCGCGATCGAGACTTTGGCGATCATCGCCTATCACCAGCCGGTGACGCGCGCCGAGATCGAAGAAATCCGCGGCGTGCAGACGGCCGGCGGCACGCTCGACGTGCTGCTCAAGACCGGCTGGATCCGTCCGCGCGGGCGCCGCAAGGTGCCGGGCCGGCCGATCACCTACGGCACGACCGACGAGTTCCTGACGCATTTCGGGCTCGAAGAGGTCAGCGACCTGCCGGGCCTGGAAGAGCTAAAGGGGGCGGGTCTGTTGGAAGGCGGCTTGCCGGCGGGCTTTGCCGTGCCGGTGCCGTCCGACGACTCCACGCTGCGCGACGACGAGGATCCGCTCGAGCCGGGCGATCTCGATCTGGCGCTGTCGCCATCCTCGGTCGACGAGGCGGAGCCTGCCGCCCAGGCCGCCGCTGAGACCGAGAGCGAGACGGATACTGACGTCGCGGGCGAGGTTGAGGTGGAGACCGAAACCCAATCCGTCGCCGTGGCCGAATTCGTGGACGAGGCCGAAGCCGAGGCTGAAACCGAGACGGCGGACGAAGCCCCCGAGGCGGCGTTCGAGGAGTCTTCCGCCGACGACGAAGCTGCGTCTTTTGAGGAAGAGACTTCCGAGGACGAAGCGGCGGCTTTTGAGGAAGAGCCCGCGGCCGACGAGGATGAGCCCGACGCCGATGCGCCGATCGAGGGCCAAGACGAGGCCGATGACGAGGCCGATGACGAGGCCGACGCCGACGCCGACGCTGAAGACGAGGCCAAAGGCGAGGGCGGGCAGTAACGTTTCGGTGTCATCGCCGGGCCGGCGCAGCGCGCTTTAAGGCCCGGCGGACCTGCCAGCGCGCGCCGTTAAGCGCGATCGCGTGGAACAGCCGGGCGTGACGCGGGCCAAAACAACGGTAAACTTCCGTCGGTTAGGGGGCTTCCAAGCGACAATCCGTCTGCCGGAAGTCCTTGTTTTTGCCGTGTCCGGGGCCTAGTTTCTAAAGTGAAAAAACGGGCGGGGCGCGCTTTTTCTCGAAGCGTCTTGCGGAGGATTAGCCGATGGGTTCGCTGAGTATCTGGCACTGGATGATCGTCATCGTGGTCGTGCTCCTGCTGTTCGGGCGGGGCAAGATTTCCGACCTGATGGGCGACGTCGCCGGTGGCATCAAGGCCTTCAAGAAGGGCATGGCGGAAGACGACACGCCGAAGGCTGAGCCGCCCAAGAGCATCGAGACGGCGGCTACCCCGCCGAAGACCGAATCCGAGCGCCGCGCCGAAGGCGTGCGCTCGTAAGGGCAAAGCGGTTCGCGGGGGCACGTTGAGGCCGACGCCGCGGCGTTGTGTGCCGCGGGGGAAGTTGAGCTAATCCATGTTCGATATTGGGTGGGGCGAGCTGGTCGTCATCGGCGTCGTCGCGTTAGTCGCGATCGGTCCGAAGGAACTGCCCGGCGTGCTACGCTCGCTCGGCCAGTGGATGGGCAAGATCCGCCGCATGTCGGCGGAATTCCAGAGCCAGTTCCAGGAAGCCTTGCGCGAAGCGGAGGTCGCCGACCTGCGCAAGGAGGCCGAGGACATCAAGAGCTCGGTATCGAACTTCACCCATTTCGATCCGCTCGCCGACACCGGACCGGCGGTGACCCAGCCGGACACACCCACACCATCCGCAACGCCGAGCGAGACCGACGCCGCCTTGCCGGCGCCCGTCGAGCAGACGGCGGTCGATGTGCCGGTGCCTACGACGCCCGTCACGAGCGCCGACCTGCCGCCTGAAGCCGCGAGCGAACCGCCAGCCGTCAAGAGCGCGGGAGGCGGAGCATGACGCACGAAGACATCGAGGCGACAAAAGCGCCGCTGATGGAGCACCTGATCGAACTGCGCTCGCGCCTCATCAAGGCGCTGCTCGGCTTCGGCATCGCTTTCGCGATCTGCTTCGTCTTCGCCAAGGACATCTACAACATCCTGGTCTGGCCCTTCGTGTGGATCGCCGGCCCGGAGAATTCGAAGTTCATCTACACCGCGCTGCTCGAATATTTCGTCACGCAGCTCAAGCTCGCGATGTTCGGCGCCGCCTTCCTGTCGTTCCCGATCGTGGCGAGCCAGATCTATATGTTCGTCGCGCCGGGACTGTATCGCCACGAGCGGCGCGCGTTCCTGCCTTACCTGGTCGCGACGCCGTTCTTCTTCGCGCTCGGCGCGGCCGTCGTCTATTTCCTCGTAATGCCGATGCTGGTGCGCTTCTCGCTCGGCATGCAGCAGACGGGCACGGCGACCGAAGCCTCGATCGCGCTGATGCCGAAAGTCGGCGAGTATCTCTCGCTGATGATGTCGCTGGTGCTCGCCTTCGGCGTCGCCTTCCAGCTTCCGGTGATCCTGACTCTGCTCGGCCGCATCGGCATTATCACGGCCGAGCAGCTCAAGCAAAAGCGGCGCTATTTCATCGTCGGCGCCTTCGTGCTCGCGGCCGTTCTGACGCCGCCCGACGTGATCAGCCAGATGTCGCTCGCGATCCCGCTGATCCTGCTCTACGAGGGCTCGATCTGGTCGGTGCGCATCGTCGAACGCAAGGCCCAGGCCGATGCGGCGGCGAAGGCCGCGGATGCGGCGCAAACGCCGGCGGGCTGAGCTTTCCGGCCAATCCATTCGTTCGATAGCCGCAGACTTCATTATCGATTTGTTCACGCTGTCGCGGGCGCGCGCCGCGTTTAATTTTTCATTGGGGGATTGGCCTGTATGCATGCGCATGGGATGCCCGCGGCCCCGGTGAGATTTTGACTCGCGGCTAAGTAGGAAGTGTGCGGATGACCGGGGAAGCCGAAGTATTGCTTTCCGAACTGAACGGTGTGTTGCGGACTGTGTCGCGCACCCGCCATATCGAGATGCTGCGTCAGGTCACGAGCCTGTTCTTGTCGAATGCCGCGGCCTACAC
>Ga0180216_1001430_pt1 | contig 21447 bp, 15 predicted proteins | sample eDN3rd37CBELigMG_FD_128879 | JGI IMG/M metagenome (GOLD analysis project Ga0180216, IMG submission 128879) | Enriched Miracle-Growth compost microbial communities from Emeryville, California, USA - eDNA 3rd pass 37_C BE-Lig MG (version 2)... ...
CTTGCAATCAATACACTGCGCCTTATGCTTGTTTTTGGTGGTTATAGCCATCCTGGATTTCCAATCAAGAAAGCGCCGGGCGGGCGGTGGATAAGGCTAGGGATAAACCTGTGGAGAAAAACATATTTTTACACTTTTCGTAGTATAGAGAAAAAATTGGCGGGAGTTGAGACGTATTTCTTCTGATAGATAGCCTTGCCGCTTCCTTGTAACTTTATCGTTTGGCTTTTCTTTGGCCATAGCCCGCTGGAAAGGCAAAGCAGGCAAAATGCCTGTCCGCCGGCCTGTACTCATAAGCGGCGCCCGCTATCTGCGAAAAGCGCGTATCGAGCAGGCCGATGTCTTTGCGGCGAACGCGATGGGTGCAGTCTTGCATGGACGGCATGCTATAAGAGCGAGAAACAGGCTGCGGCTGTGCGGGAGATCAATATGAGCCGATAAATCCCCGAATGGAACTCTCCTTGAGGCGTTACCTGCGAGACCGGCCGCTTGACCTGCCGACTCCGTAGATTTTTTATTCTGTTGGCTTCGTCCATGTATAGATTCGATTTACGCAGCATGCAGCTGCTATCCGTAATTGCGGAAACCGGAAGCTTCGTGAAAACGGCGGAACTGATGAATATGACGCCGTCGGCAGTCAGTAAGCGGATCCTCGAGCTTGAGTCCCGTGTCAATGCGCGCCTGGCTATCAGGATGCCCGATGGGATAAAGCTTACGCCTGCCGGTTCAGCGATGGTGCGCTGCACCGACGAACTTTTAAGCCGGATATCACAGTTCTCGCGTGATCTCGCGCAGACGATGGCGGGGGAATCGGGTGAGGTCAGGCTGGCTGCCAATACCACTGCTTTTTTGTTGGGGCTTAATGCAGATCTGACGCGGTTCCAGAATGCTCATCCAGGCATTACGATACGGCTCGAAGAGAAAATAAGCGCCGATGTCATCTCGTCGTTATTGGCGGGACACATTGACATAGGGATTTGCGCAGAGTCGGCGGCTCGTGGCGGGGTGACATCGATGCCTTACAAAAGCAGCGACTTGATCGTGGCTGTATCTGAGGACCATCCGCTGGCCTCGAGGGACGCCGTACGCTATCAGGATGTGCTCGAATATCCGAACGTTGGAAGACCGCAAGGAAGTGCATTGCTGGACTTTTCCCCAATGCGGCTTTTGGAAACGCCTGAACCGGGGGTGGCTGCAAGCGTGTACAGCTTCGATGCAGCGATTGAATTGGTTCGTAGCGGGGACCTGGTAGCCGTACTGCCAAAAATTACCCTGGATCGCCGCCCCGTCAGTGGCGTGAAGGCGCTTGCATTGCGGGAGCCCAATGCGTCCTTCAGACTGGTTTTGTGCCATGATGCTTCCATTATGAACAGTCCCGCGATATTGCATACCTTGAATTGGCTCCGATCCCTCTCTGATTCAGCTATTGTGCCCGCCAGTTGATCAGGCGTTCTATTTGCTGTCCGATTTCCAGCAAACGCAGGTCGCTCCATGGCATCGCCACCAACTGCACACCGATGGGCAGGCCATTATTCGATAAGCCGGTGGGAAGATGCAAGGCCGGGCATCCTAGTGCGGACCAAACCCGGTTGCATGACGATTCGCCAGTATGGGTGTGCCCTTTGGGAGCGGGTCCGGGCGCGCTATAGGTCAGTAATGCGTCGAACCGGATTATTTCGTCAGTGGCGCGAGCTGTGATCAGCCTTAGCTGATTCAGGCTGCGTACATATTCTGTCGTCGTCACGGCCTGTCCTTCTCGTATGGCGGCCAGGGTCAACTTGCCCAGCCTGTCCGCGGCGTGGAGGCGTTCATAAGCGAAGTTTCGATACATCTCATGCGTCATTATCTTGCGCTGCAAAATGTGCAACTGTTCCGTGTTTATCGGTAATTGCACCCATTTCGGGTGAATCCCGCTACGCTCCAGAAGCTGGACGACACCTGATAGCGCTTCAGCTGATTCGCCATCTACAGTAGTCGGGCCTACCTGAGTGAGTACCCCCAGCTTTGGAATACCTGTGAAATCGTAAGAGCAGAGGTCCTCTTCCATTAGTACGCGCCCGATGTTTATTGCATCCCGAACCGATCGGGTGAACCATCCCAAGCTGTCGAAGCTTTCGCTCACCGGCTTGATCCCGCTCATGCTCACCGCTCCCCTGGATGCCTTGAACCCCACGACACCACAGTAGGCCGCCGGCCTGATTACCGAGCCGCCGGTCTGCGTCCCAAGCGCGAACGGCACCATGCCTGCAGCTACAGCAGCGGCGGATCCGCTTGAAGATCCACCAGGCGTATGTTCCGGGTTCCAGGGATTGCGGGTGAGGCCCGGTTGGGCATAGGCCAACTCGGCCGTCACCGTCTTGCCGACAGGAATGGCGCCCGCTTGCCGGAGCAGTGCTACGCATGCTGCATCGGCTGGTGCGACCGTGGCATGTTCATAGGCGCGGCTGCCATACCTGGTCGGCATTCCGGCAACATCGATGATGTCTTTCACCCCGAAGAGGGTGCTGCCCAGCGGTGAGGTTTCTCCAACAGGGCGGGTGGATGCGTCTTCCAATATCTTCCGTTCGGAGATGGTCCAGACCCAGGCCCGGACCCTCGGCTCATCGGTTTGGATGCGATCTTTGAACCGGGCGATGCGATCTCTTAATAAAGAATCTGATTGCGAGAAGTCGGAAGTGTTGTTCATGGAAGCCACCTTTCAGCCAAAAACAGATTGCTACTCTACCCGGGTAAATGCGTCCGCACGATGAAGATCGGTCATGACGCAAGTGCCGAAAAGTTGTTTGCCCGGCTGCGGCCGATACGGCATGATGGCCGTAACAATGAAAGACGTCTTGTAATATGCAACCGCGTTGGGGCAGATATGCAGCAGATAGCTGATCAGTACGCAATACCCTGTGTAATCATGCGGGGCGGCACTTCAAAAGGGCCCTTCTTTCTGGAACATGACCTTCCCGAGCCTGGAGTGAGGCGCGACAGGCTTTTGCTCCGGCTGATGGGTGCGCTTGAACCCCGGAGGATAGATGGCATCGGGGGCATCGATTCGCTGACAAACAAGGTCGCGATAATTTCCCGTAGCCGGCGTGACGATGCGGATATCGATTACCTTTTCGGTCAAATCTGCGTTCACAAAAACACCATTGACTATTCCGTCAATTGCGGAAACATGCTGGCGGCTGTGGGCCCGTTTTCGGTTGATACGGGCCTGGTAGCCGCTACCGGCAGCGCAACGAACGTACGGATCTATAACGTAAACACTGGAAAAGTCATTCATGCGAGCATCTCTACCTCACAGGGGAGAGCGCTTTATGAAGGGGATGCTTCGATAGACGGAGTTGCGGGCGCCGCCGCCGCTGTGTGGCTGGATTTCAAGGCGGTGCAAGGCGCCAAGACGGGTAAGTTATTACCCACAGGTCACAGGCAGGAAGTGCTCAATGGCGTGACGGTCAGTTGCGTCGATGCGGCGGTACCGATGGTAATTGCACGCGCATCGGACTTCGGGCTGACAGGGCATGAAAGCGCTGGGCAGATCAATGCAGACCCGGATTTGTTGAACAGAGTCGAACTCCTCCGGCGGGCGGGCGGTAGAGCCATGGGTCTGGGCGACGTGGCTGATCTGGAGATGCCCAAGCTCACGCTGGTAGCTCCGTCGCGGACGGTGAAGGGGGGCATTGCGGGCAGGTACTTCATGCCATATACCTGCCACACGGCTTTCGCTGTAACGGGGGCTGTTTGCCTGGCTGCCGCGGCCGCGCTAGAGGGCACTCTGGCCCACGAAGCGGTGGGCGATGCAAGCGTATCGCCGGTTCTTTGCATCGAGCATCCTTCGGGCGTTTTGAAAGTCGAGGCCAATGTCGAGGCTTCCGGCGATGACGAACGCACTGTGGCGTCGGCCAAACTGCTAAGGACCGCCAGACGGCTCATGGCGGGCGAGGTCTATATACCCGTGACCTTTATGCAGACAGGAAATACTAATGGAGCGACTCTATGAACAATCTCGGCATCCCTGGTCCCTACACCGCAGCAGTGGTTCAGGCTGCTCCCTGCGGATTCGATACACAGGCGACGCTCGACAGGGTTGCTGCCTGGACATCAAGCGCTGCGTCACAAAAAGCCCGTCTAGTGGTCTTTCCTGAGGCATTCGTCGGATCCTATCCATATGGAATAGATTTTGGTACGCGGATTGGCCTTCGCACGCCGGAAGGCCGCGAAATGTTCGCCCGTTTTTATCGGGCGGCAATTGAAATTCCAGGACCAGAAGTGTCGGAACTTGCGGCGATTGCCAAAGCAAATACCTGTTACCTGGTTATTGGCGCGGTCGAACGCGCAGCCGGCACCTTGTACTCGAGCGCATTGCATTTTTCTCCGGAAGGGCAGTTTCTCGGCAGTCGCCGCAAACTAAATAGCGTCGGTGTCGAGCGCTATGTTTGGGGACGGGGAGATGGCTCCGGCATTGCCGTGTTCGATACGCCGATCGGAAATATCGGCGCAATCATGGGCTGCGAAAACTATATGCCCCCGCTCCGGATGGCAATGTACGCGCAGAGCATGAACTTATACTGCGCCCCGACGACGGATGACAGCGATGTCTGGCCATGCTCCATGCGAACCGTTGCCATGGAGGGCCGCAGCTTTGTCCTGTCGGCTTGTCAGGTTCTGCGGCTTGCGGATCTGCCCGAAAACTACCCGATAGAAGATGAAGCGGGTGCGGGGGATTTCCTTATTCGAGGCGGCAGTTGCATCGTGGACCCTCTTGGTGTCGTGTTGGCCGAACCCGCGTATGAAAACGAATGCCTGCTTACCGCGGAAATCGACATGTCGAAGGTAGCGCGCGGCAAATATGACTTCGATGTGGTTGGACATTATGCACGCCCGGACGTATTCCGCCTGGAGGTCGGCGCCAGCCAACAGCTTGCGGTCCGCTCAGTGACACAGGCGGACGCCGCCCTCCATATTCCAGCAAGGAGCGAGTGAAATGCAATCGAAACCATTCAAGGCTTCCGTGATCCAAACCGCCTCAGTCGCATTCAATCCCTGGAAAACCATTGATCGACTCAAGGAATATACCTATCGCGCTGCGCAGGAAGGCGCCAGATTGGTCGTCTTTCCGGAAGCGTTTGTGGGCGGGCATGCCAAGGGTTTAGGGTTCGGATCCGTCATGGGAACTTGCACTCAGGAGGGGCGCGAAGCCTTTCAAATGTATTACGAAGGGGCGGTCGATGTGCCTGGTGAGGCAACTCACCGTATCGGCCAGGCGGCGCTGGAAAACAACGTTTATCTGGTCACCGGAGCCATCGAGCGCGAACTGGGTACGCTATTTTGCGTAGTTCTGTTTTTCGCTCCGGATGGCAGCCTGCTGGGTAAGCATCGCAAACTGATGCCCACAGGAACCGAAAGGCTTGTATGGGGTTTCGGCGACGGTTCGACGCTCCCTGTGTTTGATACCCCGTTGGGTCGTATCGGTGCTGTCATATGCTGGGAGAACTACATGCCCATGCTGCGCCTCACCATGTATTCCAAGGGTATTTCGCTGTATTGCGTTCCGACCGCAGACCACCGTGAAACATGGCTACCGACCATGCGGCATATCGCCAGGGAAGGCCGGTGCTATGTCTTGTCGGCCTGTCAGTACGGCAGGCGCTCCGACTTCCCCGAAAATTATCCGCTCAAGGAGGAGGTGGCGGCCGATACCGTGCTCGCGCGTGGGGGAAGCTGCATCATTGATCCAATGGGCAACGTATTGAAGGGTCCGGTTTTTGGCGAAGACCTCATCCATACCGCGAGTATCGATCCTGGACTATTGACGCGCTCCAAGTTCGATCTGGATGTGGCAGGCAATAGTGGCCGTCCCGACATATTTACCTTGCATGTGGATGAGCGTCCGCGGCGTTTAGTCAATTCAATTACCACCGATTAACGGACCGGCCTGTCGGAGCGGGGCACCGCGCCAAGCCTTCGAATCGGCTTTATAGGAGAAAATCATAATGATCCCACGCTGTCTAACCACTGTCATCGGGCGAAGGATCTTTGCCGCGATCATTTCCACAGCATGTCTGGGGACCATGGCCGCTCATGCTCAGAGCGCTGATTATCCCAAACAGCCAATTAAAATCATCGTGGGCTATCCTCCGGGCGGAAGTGGTGATATCACCGGCAGGATCATTGCCGACGCACTGTCCAAACAATTGAAGAGTACGGTCGTCGTTGAAAATGTGGGAGGCGCGGGCGGAAGCATCGGCGCGCAGAGAGTGATATCGTCCGCGCCGGATGGCTACACGCTGCTCGTAGGAGCAAATAATGAAATCGCGATCAATACGCTGACGAACTCCAACCTTAAATACGACGGCATCAATGATCTTATTCACATCGGATTGATCAATAGCCAGCCGCTGGTGCTGGTCGCCAATCCCAGGAGCGGCATCAAGAGCATAGACGACTTCGTGCAGAGGGCGAAGAAAAGTCCGGGGGCGCTTTCATATGGAACGTCTGGGGTAGGCACCTCTTTCCATCTTGTCGGTGAGTTGATCAACCACAGCGCTGGAATTTCCATGCTGCATGTTCCATACCGAGGTGCGGCGCCCCTAACCACGGATCTGCTTGGTGGTCAGATCGAACTGGGGATCGTGGTGCTTTCGTCCGCTCTATCTAATATTCGGGACGGGCGCTTAGTCGCGATCGGCACGACGGAAGGGGACAGGTCTTCGAGCACCCCGGATATCCCCGCCTTGGCCGAGCATGGAGCATTCAAAGACTTCAATATGGGAAACTGGTATACGCTGGCCGCCCCTAAAAAGACTCCCGATGCCGTGATTGCCAGATTGCGGCAGGCGCTGCGTGACGGACTGTCGGATCCGGAAGTGCGCAAGCGTCTTCATGATGCAGGGTCCAGGCCTTTCAATGGTACGGAAGATGTCGATCAGTTTTTGGCAAAGGAATCTGCGAAATACAAGGAAATCGTGGAGTTTGCCAATCTGAAGCCATGAATAAGGGCGCGGCGCAGTACGGTCCCCGCCTACGGGCTGCTCCGCTTCCCCTTTGTCAGGCACGAGGACCTTTCTCGGATCTCATCATTGGTATGCGGGGGACGAGGATAGGGTGGCTTGTATCATGGCTCGATAACGGCGTCACATCACTTCCCGATGCAGAAGTGGTGATTTCGCCGCATATTGTTGATTTTAAAGAGGGTTTTTGAACCCCATCGACGCGCTTGGATCTATTCTTGGATCAAAAAATCAAGCGTGTCTCTTGGTAGCAGCGGATGGCCCTCCCTGGACACTTCCCGCGCTCCCGTTACCGATGCGACGCGTCAGCAGACGACCTGATCAGTGGTAGCGAAACCGGCCATCGACGTTCGCCAACGTCCAATGCGCTGCAACAGGCTCATTTTCCCACCTCCTGATCCGGAAGACCAAGGATGTTGCACCCTGCTTCAGCCCGAAAAAACGGGAGGCACGCAGTTCGGATTGATGGCTGCGGCAGCGGTGATGCCGGGGTGAGATGACGGCTCCTTTGGCCAGTTGGCCGATACCGATGGGAGCCTCGCCATGTCACACCAAGCCTCAGACATCATCACCCCGAAAGCCCTGTTGCTCGATGAGCGGCTGACACCGCTGGAGCGCAACGCCTGGCTGACTTTCCGTGCGCTGGCCAGCAGCGACGGCACCGTGGTCCTCAGCTATGACGCGCTGCGCGGATACCTGCCCAGCGCACCAGGCAGCAAGCGGGCGGCCTTTGAAACCGTGTCCAGGGCCGTGCTGTGCCTGCGGCTGTCCACGTGGATTGCACTGGTCGAATACCGCCGCAATCCGATGACCGGCTTTTCGATGGCCAGCCGCTACGCGGTGCGGAATCAGCCCCTCGCGTTCGACGACGCCTGCCTGGAGGACGAAGACTACCTGCCCCTGCTGGAACGGGCGCTCGGCCATGCCAGCGCGACGATCCGCCAACTGGCGCAGTCCATTCTCGATGAGGCCATGCGCCATCCGGGCAGGTTGGAAAAGCTGCCTGCAACGATGCAAGAGCGGATCAGGCGCCTACAGCACCGTGACGACGACCATCACCCGGGCAGTCCTGGTGGCTCAACTGCGCGCGATGCCCTCGTGCCCGAAGCCAGCGGCGGCATTCCGAAACCCGTTCCGGCATCTGCGACAGCAGTACGTACTGTAGAAAAAGAAGTATTAAAAGAAGTACGTACGTACCACTCACAACCTGAAGTGCGGGTATCGGGGCCAGATGTGCCAGCCCGCTTCCAGCAACTGCCCCAGGATCAGCAACGGGTTCTCACCACGCGTCTCAGGGGCTTGCCTCCGGAACAACGCCTGGCGGTGCTGGCCGAGTGGGACGCGCGCTGCGAGTCTGGTGGTGTGCACAACGCCATCGCCTACCTCTACGGGTTGATCAAGAAGGCCGTGGAAGGCGTTTTCAAGCTCTGGGCGGCGCGCAAATCCGCCCCGCAGCAGACACCCGTGCAGGCCGTCAGCAACAGCCAGCATGGCTCGCTGCCTGCCCCTTCTCCATCGTCCAACAGCCAAGCCGCAAAGCCTGCATCGCGCGAGGTGGCGCAACGGCATCTGGATCAGATCAGGTGCATGCTGAAGACGCCATCGCTGCCCATCGGGCAGATCATCGGGTGCATGGCTGACAGCGGAATGCTACCAACAGCCCCGGGAAACACGCCTGCTGCTGCAAGGCTGGGGCCACTGGGCTCGGCGTGAGACAGATGGGGGCCGTCACTGCGGTGGGCAGTGACGGCCCGGCGAACTGCAGCAGCAATGCGGGTTGGCGCGGCATCGCATTGATGGCTGCGCACATGACGATGCCCCGGCACACTGGCCCAGCAACGACCTGCCGGTGGGTATGAACACCGGAACCCTGGCGCAGGTTTCTGCAAGCGCCAACCCGGCTCGCCGGATGGAACCATCCCAGGCACACCCAGGCTCGCTTGGTGTGCCGCCCTACCCATGGGCAGAGCCTTCCTCATCCTCGGCGTGATTCGTCTCGCCATCGTCGCAACACACATCCGCCGTTCCAGGCACACGTCGCGGGTCGCCCGTTCTCGCGCGGCCTGCCGACACCTTTTCCACCACCGCACCACAGGAGGTACTCATCCCAGCACACCGCGTTGTCGTCCCTTGCCATTCCTCCGCTCGGCCTTCCCACAGGAAGCAAGGCGGACGCCTCATTCGAGGCCACAGGTGAACTGAGCACCTGGCCCTTGCCCTTCGGGGATCTCGCCTTGCGAGTTGGCAAAAACACTGACCGTTTGCTTCTCAGCCCCGACAACCGATGGAACGACACCGCGATGGACGACCTAACCTATACCTTGCGCCAGCTCTGCCTGCGCAACCGCGACGGCAGCCATGCCACCCAGGCTGACCGGCAACGGTCGCTGAGCCTGGCCGCAAGCCAATTGCGCGAGGCGGGCTTCCGCCAGATGCGGGCCACCTCGCTCAAGGGCAAGCATGTCGAAGCCTTGTTGCAGCGCTGGCAGGTCGAAGGCTTGTCGACAGGCACGATCAAGAACCGCATGGCGCACCTGCGCTGGTGGGCCGAGAAGGTCGGCAAGGCAGGCATCCTGCCAGCGGACAACACCAAGCTGGGCATCTCCGAACGGCGCTATGTGACCGGCGAAAGCAAGGCCAAGGAACTCGGTGACAGGCTGGATCGGATCACCGATCCGCACGTCCGCATGAGCCTGCGCCTGCAAGCGGCCTTTGGCCTGCGGCGGGAGGAGTCCGTCAAGTTCCAGCCCCGCTATGCCGACGGTGGCGACCACATCACCATCAAAGGCTCATGGGCCAAGGGCGGGCGCGACCGGACGGTGCCGATCACGACGCCGGAGCAGCGGACGGTACTGGACGCAGCCCACCAGTTGGCAGGGTTGGGCTCGCTGATCCCTGCGAACAAGACCTACATCCAGCAGCGGCATGTCTACGACGGGCAGTGCAAGGCAGCGGGCCTGAGCAACATGCACGGGCTGCGGCATCGGTATGCGCAGATGCGGTATGAAGCACTGACGGGGTGGAAGGCACCGGCGGCGGGTGGGCCTTCAGGCAGGGGGCTGAGTCCGATGCAACACATGGAAGACAACCATGCTCGTCAGACCATCAGCCGCGAATTGGGGCACGAGCGGATTCAAATCACCGCCACCTATCTCGGCAGGTAGTCCAGTCGGTAACCGATACCGCAATCACTGTGCTGCCCGGAACGAAAGCCACGAAATGTGATGCACCAAGCCTCTCTTTCCTTATGTCAGCCTGATAAACTGCCATACATCTTTCTTTCGCCATCCTGCCCAAGATGAAGCGTTGCATCGTCGGCATACGCCGCCCCGAGGATCAGAGCCATTCTGCTGCCGGCCCTGGCCAGCCCTCGGTCTGGTTTCCGTCGATGGCGACGATGGCGGCGGTGCTGTCCGAGGACAACCGGGCCTTGCTGCGCGTGATCCGCGACCAGCGGCCCAAGTCGCTGACGGCGCTGGCAGCGCTCACCGGTCGGCGCGTGCCCAACCTGTCGCGCTCGCTGCGGATGATGGAAGGCTACGGGCTGGTGAAACTCAAGCGCGACGGGAACTCCGTCGAGCCTGTGGCGCTGGCAACCACTTTCACGATTCTGATCGACTGAGGCAGGCATGGCGACACAAAACGACATCCTCACCGAAGCAGACACCTGCCGCGAACTCGTCACGCCCAAGTTGATCGAGGCGGGCTGGGGCGACGCCCCCTATGTCATTGGCGAGCAGCGCAGCTTCACCAACGGTCGAATCATCGTTGCTGGCGGCAGAGTCCGGCGTGGCCGACAGAAGCGTGCCGACTACCTGCTGTACTACCGCCGCGACTACCCGCTGGCAGTGGTCGAGGCCAAAGAGGCTGGCTTGCCCGCCGAAACCGGCGTGCAGCAAGCGCGCGAGTACGCCGAAATCCTCGGCCTCAAATTCGCCTACGCGACCAACGGCCACCGCATCATTGAAATCGACTACACCACGGGCACCGAGCGCGAAGTCGACCGCTACGCCACGCCGGAAGAACTGTTCACCCGCCTGACCGCTGCCACGCATCTGCCACAAGCCGTCACGCCACATTTGCTGGAACCGTTCAATCTGGTGTCGGGCAAAGTGCCGCGCTACTACCAGCAGATTGCCATCCAGCGCGTGATCGAAGCCATCCTGCTCGGCCAGAAGCGCATCCTTGCCACGCTGGCTACCGGCACGGGCAAGACCAATGTGGCTTTCCAGATTTGCTGGAAGCTATGGAACAGCCGCTGGAATCGAACCGGCGAATACCGTCGCCCGAAAATCCTGTTTCTCGCCGATCGCAACATCCTGGTCGATGATCCGATGGCCAAGATGTTCGCGCCCTTCGGCGACGCCCGGCACAAGATCGCAGGCGGCGACACCAGCCAGAGCCGGGACATGTATTTCGGCATCTATCAGGCGCTGACCACCGCCACTGCCGACGTATTCCGCCAGTACCGCCCGGATTTCTTCGACCTCATCATCATCGACGAATGCCATCGCGGCTCCAGCCGCGATGAAAGCGCGTGGCGCGCGGTGCTCGACTACTTCACGCCCGCCGTACAGTTCGGCATGACAGCCACGCCGCTGCGCGAGGAGTCTCGTGACAGCTATGAATACTTCGGCAACCCCGTCTATACCTACAGCCTGCGCCAAGGCATCGAGGACGGTTTTCTCGCGCCATACCGCGTGCATCGTGTCATCACCACCGTCGACGCAGCAGGCTGGCGACCCAGCAAGAACGAGATCGACCGCTATGGCCGGGAAGTGCCGGACGAGGAATACCAAACCAAGGACTTCGAGCGCGTCGTCGCGCTGCGTGCCCGCACCAAGGCAATGGCCCGGCACCTGACCGATCTGCTCAAGGGCACCGACCGCTTTGCCAAGACGCTGGTGTTCTGCGTCGATCAGGAGCACGCCGCCGAAATGCGGCAGGAGCTGATCAATCTCAACAGCGACCTGGTCGCGCAGTACCCCAACTACGTCTGCCGCGTCACCGCCGACGAGGGCGACATCGGCCTCAAACACCTGGCTGACTTCCAGGACGTCGACAAGACCACACCCGTCATCCTCACCACGTCTCAACTGCTAACCACCGGCGTCGATGCCGAAATGGTCAAGAACGTGGTGCTGGCACGCGTGGTCGGCTCCCGCTCCGAGTTCAAGCAGATCATCGGGCGCGGCACGCGGCTCAATGTCGATTACGGCAAGGAATACTTCAACATCATCGACTTCACCGGGACTGCCACACAGCATTTCGCCGACCCGGACTTTGACGGTGATCCGGCGCGCATCGAACAAGTGATGGTGGACGAAACCGGGGCGCAGGTCGGCAGTGCAACCATCACCGAGCCGGAACCGCCGCAGGACGACACGAGGTATCCGCCAACCGAGGAGCAGATCGGCCCCGGCGTCGGGCATCTTCTCGGCGAACCTACGGCGGAGCCGCGCAAGTTCTACATCGACGGCGGCGAGGTCGAAGTCATCGGTCATCTGGTCTACGACCTCGACACCGATGGCAGGAAGCTGCAAGTCGTCAAATACACCGACTATTCGGGCCGTGCCCTGCGCACGCTGTATCCCACGCGCGAGGCGCTGCAATCCAAGTGGACCAATCCCGACACGCGCGTCGAGGTGCTGCGCGAGTTGACAGAGCGCGGCATCAGTTTCGAGGAATTGGCGTCCAGCAGCGAACAACCCGACGCCGACCCGTTCGATCTGCTGTGCCATCTGGCATGGAACGCTCCGCTACTCACCCGCCGCCAGCGCGCGGAAGCCGCCAAGCGGCGTACACAAGATCTGTTCGCGCAATACGGCGACACCGCACGCGAAATCCTCACGCTGCTGCTCGACCGCTATATCGAGCGCGGCATCATCCAGTTCAATGCACTGTCCGAGCTGATGAAGGTGCAACCCTTCGATCGCTACGGCTCCCCATCCGAAATCGCCACCCGTCACTTCGGCGGCGTTCAAGGAATGCGAGAGGCTGTCTCCAGGCTCCAGACCGCGCTTTACCAGTAAGAAGAACCAGATCCGATGGCCAGAACAAAAACCACTACCGAAAAGAAGCCGCGCGCCGCACGCGCGCCAAAGGCTCCGCTCACCACCCGGGAGAACCTGTCCGCCTTGATCGGCAGCGCCCGCAAGATTCTGCGCAAGGACAAAGGCCTGAATGGCGACGTGGATCGCCTGCCGCTGCTGACCTGGGTGATGTTCCTGAAATTCTTCGACGATCTGGAGATCCGCCACGAGGAAGAGGCCGAGCTCGATGGCAAACGTTATCAACCCATCATCGAAGCACCATACCGCTGGCGCGATTGGGCCACGCGCGAAGATGGCATCACCGGCGACGAGCTATTGGCATTCATCAACCAGGAAATCACCACGCGCACGGATGGCAGCGTTGGCAAAGGCTTGTTTGCCTATCTGCGCGGTCTGGCGGGTGAAGGTGCCAAGGGCAGCCAGCGCGAAGTCATCGCCAATGTATTCAAGGGTGTGCAGAACCGCATGGTCAGCGGCTACCTGCTGCGCGACATCCTCAACAAGATCAACGGCATCCATTTCAGCGCCAGCGAAGAGATCCACACCCTCTCGCACTTGTACGAGTCCATGTTGCGCGAAATGCGCGATGCGGCGGGTGATTCGGGCGAGTTCTACACGCCGCGCCCCGTGGTGCGTTTCATGGTGCAGGTGACCAACCCGCGCCTGGGTGAAGCCGTGCTCGACCCGGCCTGCGGCACCGGCGGCTTTCTGGTGGAAAGCTACGACCACATCGTCCCGCAGGTCGAAACGCCTGACCAGCGCCGCACCTTGCAACAAAGCACCTTGTACGGGCAAGAGGCCAAGCCACTGCCTTACATGCTGGCGCAGATGAACCTGCTGCTGCATGGGCTGGAAGCACCGCAGATTGCCTACGGCAACACGCTGGATCGGCGCCTCGCCGAAATCGGCCACGGCGAGCGGGTGGACGTGATCCTGACCAACCCACCCTTCGGCGGCGAGGAAGAGGCAGGCATCAAGAACAACTTTCCGCCCAATATGCAGACCAGCGAAACCGCGCTGCTGTTCCTGCAATACATCATGCGCAAACTGCGCGTGGCCGGCGCGCCGGTGAAACGTGGCAAAGCTGCGGAACGAGGCGGCCGCGCGGCCGTGGTGGTGCCCAACGGCACCCTGTTCGGCGACGGCGTGGCCGCCGTTATCAAGGAAGAGCTGCTCAAGGAATTCAACCTGCACACCATCGTGCGCCTACCGCAAGGCGTGTTTGCCCCCTACACCGACATCCCGGCCAACCTGCTGTTCTTCGAGCGCGGCGGGCCGACCGAGACCATCTGGTATTACGAACTGCCGTTGCCAGAAGGCCGCAAGAAATACAGCAAGACTGCGCCTTTGCAGTTCGATGAGTTCGCACCCGTACTGGCATGGTGGAGCCAGCGCGAGGAAGGCCCGCACACCTGGCAGGTCAGCGCCGCCGACATTGTCGCCAATGGCTACAACCTCGACCGCAAAAATCCCAACGCCAAGGCAGGACTGGAGCATGCCAACCCGAAAGACCTGATCGCCTCGATGCGCAGCCACGAAACGGAAGTGCTGCGGCTGCTGGGCGAAATCGAAACGCTGGTGAGCGAGGTACAGGGATGAACAAACGGGTATCGACCAAGGCCACAAAGACGGCAAAGGCCAGCAAAGCCACTGCCGTTGCCCAGATTGACGAAGCCGACTACAGCGACATTCACGGCAGCATCGTCAGCCTGCTGGAATCCGCACGCCATGCCGCTGCGCGCAGCGTCAACGCAGTGATGACGGCCAGCTACTGGGCGATTGGCCAGCGTATCGTGATCTTTGAGCAGGGCGGGCAAGCTCGTGCCGAATATGGCGACGCATTGATCGAACGTTTGGCGATAGACCTGTCGGCCCGGTTTGGGCGTGGCTTCAGCAAGCAGAACTTGTGGCAGATGCGGGCGTTCTTCCTCGCATGGCCGCCTGAGCAGATTTTGCAGACACTGTCTGCAAAATCCTCCGCGCCAATTCTCCAGACACTGTCTGGAGAATCCTCACAGACGGGGAATCTCCAGACGGCGTCTGGACAATTCCCGGATCTGTTCGCCCTCGCTAAAGCCTTCCCGCTCCCCTGGTCGGCCTATGTCCGGCTGCTCTCCGTCAAGAGCGAACACGCCCGCAGCTTTTACGAAACCGAAGCCCTGCGTTGCGGCTGGTCGGTGCGCCAGCTCGACCGGCAGGTGAGCAGCCAGTTCTACGAACGCACCGCCCTGTCCCGCAACAAGGCCGCCATGCTTGAGAAGGGTGAAATCGCCGCACCCGGCGACGCCATCACGCCCGAGCAGGCCATCAAAGACCCCTTCGTGCTGGAGTTCCTGGGCCTCAAGGACGAATACTCCGAATCCGCACTGGAAGATGCTCTCATCCACCATCTGGCCGACTTTCTGCTGGAATTGGGCGACGACTTCGCCTTCGTTGGCCGCCAGCGCCGTTTGCGCCTGGACGACACCTGGTTCCGCATTGATTTGTTGTTCTTCCACCGCCGCTTGAAATGTCTGCTGGTCATCGACCTCAAGGTCGGCAGGTTCAACCACGCCGACGCGGGCCAGATGCACATGTACCTGAACTACGCCCGCGAGCACTGGATGAAGCCGGGCGAAAACCCGCCCGTGGGCCTGATCCTGTGTGCCGAGAAAGGCGCAGCGGAAGCTCACTATGCGCTGGAAGGTTTGCCCAACAAGGTGTTGGCCGCCGAATACAGAACCGCCTTGCCGGACGAGAAGCTGCTCACCGAAGAAGTGGAAAAGACGCGACGTGATCTGGAAGCGCGGCGCATTGCGCACGATGGCGAGGTGGGCAAGTGAAGGCGTGGCCGAAAGTGGCGCTTGGTGAGCTGCTACGTCGCTCTGACGAAGCGGCACGCATCGATCCGGCCACGGAATACCATGAAGTCACCATCAAACTGTGGGGCAAGGGCGTCGTCAGTCGCGGCAAAGTGCGCGGCAGCGATGTGGTCTCCGTCCGGCGCATGGTGCGGGCCAATCAGTTGATCCTGTCCAAGATCGATGCACGCAATGGCGCGATAGGCTTGGTCCCGCCCGCACTGGACGGAGCCATCGTCAGCAACGATTTCCCTTCGTTCGAGTTCCGCGACAAAGACCGCTGTGACCCCTCTTTCATGGGTTGGCTCGTTCGCTCCACGCCTTTTGTCGAACTGTGCAAGGCCGCCAGCGAAGGAACGACCAACCGGGTTCGCATCAAGGAAGACCGCTTTCTCGATCAGAAGATTGCATTGCCGCCGCTCGTCGAGCAGCAATCCCTCGTCGGTCGCCTCGACGCGCTGGCTGAGAAAACCCGGAAACTTGAAGCACATCTGGACGCTGCCGAACGCGACGCCGAGCACCTGCTGGCGCTGCAGTTCCGCGATGCGATTGCTACCGCACCACTGCGCCCGATGGCCGAAGTCGCGCCACTGGTTCGGCGGGAGGTGAGCATTGACCCGGAGCAGAGCTATACGGAACTGGGTGTCCGTAGCTTCTACAAGGGTACTTTCCAACGCCGCACCGTGTCCGGTACTGAGTTTTCTTGGCAAAACCTCTACCGTGTTCGCACCAACGATCTGGTGTTCAGCAACATCATGGCATGGGAGCAGGCCATCGCCATCGCCAAACCGGAGGACGATAGATGCGTTGGCAATCATCGAATGCTGACGTGTGAAGCGAAGGCCGATCTCGCCGTGTCCGGCTTCCTCTGGTACTACTTCACCACGCAGGACGGATTCGACAAGGTTTACGCCGCTTCGCCGGGAACCGCGGCCAGAAACCGGACGATCACGGCCCCGGCGTTGATGTCCATAGAAGTGCCTGTTCCACCGCTGTCCGTGCAGCAATCCTTTGACCGCCTGCAAGCCGAAGTCGCCGCGCTCAAAACCAAACACACCGCCATCCGCACTGCCAACGCCGCGCTACTGCCCGCAACGCTGGAGCGGGTGTTCTCCGGAGGCGGCTGAATGCAGTTCGTCCGTCACGGCCCCGATATTCCCGAACGGCTGCTGCAGGCGCACGAGGACGGGCGCGTGGTGTTCTTTTGCGGCGCGGGCATTTCCTACCCAGCGCGGCTGCCGGGTTTTTCCGGCTTGGTGAACAAGCTATATCAAGCCCTGTCGGTCACACCCAATCCAGTACAGCAGTCCGCCATCAAGGCCGGGCAGTTCGACACTGCCATCGGCCTTATGGAGGCTGATGTCGTTGGTGGTCGTGGGAAGGTACGTAGCGCACTGGCGACGATTCTCACGCCAGACCTGACGGCTCCGAATGCCACGGCCACGCACGAAGCCCTGTTGACGCTGGCGCAGAACCGCGAGGGCCGAACCCGACTCATCACCACCAACTTCGACCGCCTGTTCGAGGAAGTCAGAGCAGCGAAGTCGCTGTCGCTTCCGGATTTCAAGGCTCCGCTGCTCCCCGTACCGAAGACCCGGTGGGATGGTTTGGTGTATCTGCACGGTCTGTTGCCAACCACGCCGACGGCGAGCGATCTGGATCGGCTGGTCGTTTCCAGCGGCGACTTTGGACTCGCCTACCTGACCGAACGTTGGGCAGCGCGTTTCGTCAGCGAACTGTTCCGCAACTTCACCATCTGCTTTGTCGGCTACAGCATCAACGACCCGGTGCTGCGCTACATGATGGACGCGCTGGCCGCCGACCGCCTGTTGGGTGAATCACCGCCGGAGATGTTCGCCTTTGGCAGCCACTCCAAGGGCAAGGAAGTGGATCGCGCAAACGAGTGGAAGGCGAAGAACGTCACGCCCATCCTCTACCGCGAGCATCAGCATCACGCCTATCTGCACAGAACCCTTCGCGCTTGGGCCAAGACCTACCAAGACGGCGTGCGCGGCAAGGAACAAATCGTCGTCCAGTCAGCGCGCTTTCGCCCATTGGCAAGCACGAAACAAGACGATTTCGTCGGGCGGATGCTGTGGGCACTGAGCGATCCGCGCGGCTTGCCCGCAAAGCGGTTCGCGGAGCTCGATCCCGTACCGTCCCTGGACTGGCTGGAGCCGTTGAGCCAAGACCTTTACCGCCATGCCGACTTGGGGCGGTTCGGCGTGCCGCCACAGGCTGTCGTGGACGACAAGCTCACCTACAGCCTGACCAGCAGGCCAACGCCGTACCCGCTCGCACCGTGGATGACGATTGTCGATGCGGGGAATCGCAGCTGCCGCTGGGACGCGGTAATGGATCAGCTTGCCCGCTGGCTGATCCGCCACCTTGACGACCCAAAGCTATTGCTATGGCTCCTCAAACAAGGCGGGCAGTTACATGGCGATCTGATTTGGCTGATCGAGCGTCGTCTGGACGAACTGGACAAGCTCGCAAGCAGCAGCAACGCCGCTGAGTTGGATCGCATCCGAGCGAATGCGCCCAACGCCATTCCCCGCCCTGCGATGCGAACGCTCTGGCGCTTACTGCTCAACGGACATGTGAAACCCAGACTGCGCGACCTGAGTCTTTACAGCTGGCGGGACCAGTTCAGACACGACGGGCTGACCACCAGCGTGCGCTTCGCGCTGCGGGAGATCTTGAAGCCTTGCCTGTCATTGAGGGAGCCGTTTCGCTGGTCAGGCGAGGAAGATGACGGGGAAGTGCAAGATCGCATCAAAAACATTGTGGAATGGGAAGTTGTGCTCGCGTCGGATCACGTCCATTCCGGCCTACGCGATCTGCCCAAGGATGAACGATGGACGGCGGCACTACCGGAACTGCTTGACGACTTCAACGGCTTGTTGCGCGATGCGCTTGATCTGATGCGTGAACTCGGTGGCGTGGACAGCGAAAGCGATCACTCCTACATCCACCAGCCTTCGATTTCCGATCATTCGCAGAACAAGGACTTCCATGACTGGACGGCTCTGATTGAGCTGACCCGCGATGCCTGGCTGGCGACTGCCGCGAAATTACCGGAGCGGGCACGACTTGTGGCCAGTCTGTGGGCATACGGGCCATACCCAGTATTTCGACGCCTCGCATTGTTTGCCGCCACACAGGGCCACGTCGTTCCGCCTCGGCAGGCTCTCGATTGGCTGCTGGCGGATGGCCGGCGGTGGCTCTGGTCGGAAGAAACCAGACGCGAAACCATGCGCCTGCTGGTTTTTCTGGCGCCGCAACTGGATGCGACGCTGTTAGCGGAATTGGAGCAGGCCATTCTGGCCGGGTCGCTCCGCGATTTGTATCGTGCCGAGATCGAGCCTGAAGATTGGAACAACATCGTGGATCACGGTGTATGGCTACGGCTGGCGAAGGTAGCTCAGGCAGGTGCAACTCTCAGTGCTGAAGGAAGGGCGCGGCTCGATGTGCTCTCAGCGCAGTACCCGTGGAAACTCGCAATAGACGAGAGTGACGAGTTTCCCGTATGGATGGGAAATGCTGATTGGGTCGATGATCGTGGGCACCGAAAACTGGTCCCGCGATCAAGTCGAGAGATGCAAAGCTATCTATCGGAAAACCCCACGTCAGAGCAGGACGATTGGCGAGAGCAATGCTCCAAAAGCTTCCGCACCACGGCTATTCCTCTGTGGCGACTTGCAAAGTTGGGAAACTGGCCGGTCGAGCGCTGGCGCGATGCGCTGCAAGCCTGGGCGGAAGAAGATCTGCGCAATCGTTCGTGGCGCTTCATGGCCCCGGTTGTCGCTGGCGCGCCGGATGACTTGGTGCAAGCTGTGTCCCACGGTATCGGTTGGTGGCTGCACGCTGTAGCGAAAACCTTCGAGAGCCACGAAAATCACTTCTTGACGCTGGCCCAGCGCATCTTGCGACTGGATTTCGAGAGCGACGACGACTCTGATGATCCCGTCTTCCGCGCCATCAACCATCCCGTCGGCCATGTGACACAGGCGTTGTTGGACTGGTGGTATCGCCAAGAGCTGAACGACGGGCAAGGACTGCCAGAGTCCATCAAAACCATCGTCACCGAACTGTGCGATACGAAGATCGCCAAATTCAGGCACGGCCGAGTATTGCTGGCGGCCCATGCCCTTTCGTTGTTCCGGGTGGACAAGGCTTGGGCGGAACAATACCTGCTGCCTCTACTCGACTGGAATCGTTCCGAACCCGAGGCGCAAGCGGCATGGGAAGGATTCCTGTGGTCGCCACGGCTGTATCGCCCGTTGATGGAGGCGATCAAACCCGCCTTCCTCGATACGGTCAATCACTACGCGCAATTGGGCAAGCACAACGAACAGTTCGCGGCGTTCCTGACGTTCGCAGCACTCGATCCCGGCGACACCTTCACCACTACGCAACTGGCAACGGCCATCCGCGGGCTGCCTGCGGATGGCCTGCGTGAGTCAGCCCGGACCTTGGTGCGGGCACTGGAAAGCGCAGGAGACCAGCGCGAAGATTATTGGAAGAACAGGGTCTTGCCGTTCTGGGAAAGGGTCTGGCCAAAATCCAACGATCAGGCATCGGGCGCCAGCGCCGAATCGCTGGCTCGCCTGTGCATCGCGGCGGGTGGCGAATTTCCGTCGGCAATGGCAGCGATTGGTAATTGGCTGAGGCCAATTCAGTGGCCTCATTACGTGATTCACCGATTGCAAGAATCAGGTCTTTCGGGACGATTCCCAGAAAGTGCCCTGAGCTTTTTGAGCGCCATCTTGAATGACCAATCATCAGGGCTGGCGCGCGAGCTGCGGGAATGCTTGGACACGATCGCCCAGACAATGCCAGCACTGCGGCAAGACCATAGGTTCGTGAGGCTGGATGAGTTGGCGCGGAGGTTTGAAAGATGAGCGAGGCTCTATCAGTCCTCGCACATGGGGCTTTCGGCATCGTGTCGCTCGTACCTACTCTCAAAGCAAAAGGGAAAAGGCAAGGGAATGGTGCCAAGGGACAACGGCTCTACCCGGAAAAGGAAAAGGCCACCCTCAAGCCAAACCAGCACCGATCACCAGATTCCCCGACGGCGCCAGCCCGTCGATGTAGTCCGACCACGCCTGCAACATCTCCCGCCGCTGTTCGGCGTACTCGGCGCGGTTGTACACGCCACGTACGCCACCAATGGTGTGGTTCAGCGCCTTCTCCACCACATCCGAAGGCCAGCCCTGTTCGTGCAGCAGCGTCGAGGCCGTGCGCCGCAGGTCGTGGATGGTGAAGGCGGGGATCTCCTGCCCCTGCAATGACACCTTCAGTGCCTGATTTAGCGCGTTGTTGGCGAAGGGCTTGGCCAGCGTGCCACGCCCCGGCAGCACCCAATCGCTGCTGCTGGCCAGTGGCTTGAGTTCCTTGAACAGGGTTTGCGCCTGGGTGGACAGGTAAACGATGTGCGGCTTGCCGGTCTTGGAGTTTTCCACCGGGATGTGCCATTCGCCTTCGTCCAGATGCACGTCTTTCCACTGCGCCAGCATCAACTCGGATTTACGCACCAGGGTCATCAGGATC
>Ga0180216_1001432_pt1 | contig 21421 bp, 17 predicted proteins | sample eDN3rd37CBELigMG_FD_128879 | JGI IMG/M metagenome (GOLD analysis project Ga0180216, IMG submission 128879) | Enriched Miracle-Growth compost microbial communities from Emeryville, California, USA - eDNA 3rd pass 37_C BE-Lig MG (version 2)... ...
CGACGAGATCGACGCCATCGTCGCGGTCGACGGGCTCGACGGCGTCTTCATCGGCCGCGGCGACCTCACCGCCGCCTTCGGCGCGCCGCGCAACGACTCGCCGCAAGTGCAGGACGCGGTCGAACGCATCATCGCCGCCGCGCAAAAAGTCGGCAAACCGGTCTGCGTCATGGTCGGCAATGCCGCCGAGGCCAAGCCGTTCCGCGCCCTGGGCGCCTCGACCTTCATCGTGTCGACCGACCAATCCCTCATGCGGCGCGCCGCCGCGCAGGCCCATTCCGAATTCGCCGCATTGCAGACGTGACGCCGCGCGGCCTCGTGCCGCCGCTACATTCAGGAGACAGCCTATGTATGACGCATCCGACCCGCGCGCCGCGCTCGCCCCCGCGCCCGCCGCCGCTGCCGCGCCGAAGGTCGCCACGGAATTCGCCGGCGCCGATTACGCCAAGTTCTACGAAACCGCGCCGCAGGAAGACGACGCGGCCGGACGCACCTGGTACGCGCGCGGCCAGAATTACGTCGTCGCCTACAGCGAAGCCAATGCCGGCGCCGTCTTCGCCCGCAAGGACCAGGCGGACGAATACGCGCTCATCATTCCGGATGCCGCGACCAAGGTGGAAATCACCGCCAAGGGCGAAACCAAGAGCGTCGATGGCTATTCGGTCGCCTTCATTCCGCCGGGCGACAGCACGATCAAGGTGCTGACCAAGGGACGCATCGTCCGCCTCATCACCTCGCGCGCCACCGACCTGACGGCGAAATGCTCCAACGCCGAGTCATTCGCGACGCCCCATCCGAACATTCCGCCGTTCGAGCCCTGGCCGGCGCCGCCCGATGGCTATCGCATCAGAAGCTACAGCCTCGACGTCAAGCAGGAAGGCGGCCGCTTCGGGCGCATCTTCCGCTGCACGACCTTCATGATCAACTATCTCGACGTGCGGAACGGCCCCCGCGACGTCACCAAGCTGTCGCCGCACTTTCACGACGACTTCGAGCAGTGCTCGCTCGCGCTCGAAGGCGCCTACATCCACGACATCCGCTGGCCGTGGACGACCAACATGAACAACTGGCGAGAGGACGACCACGAATATTGCGGCGCGCCGTCGATCGCGGTCATCCCGCCGCCGGCGATCCACACTTCGCGCGCGGTCGGCGAAGGCGCCAACCAGTTGGTCGACATCTTCTCGCCGCCGCGCATGGACTTCTCGGCCAAGCCCGGCTGGGTGCTCAACGCCGACGAATATCCCATGCCCGCCAAGTCCTAGCGGCGCCCTCCTCGACAGAAATCGCAGGCACATTTTCATGCAAAACACCGTCTCCGCCGACAGCGCCCGCAGCCAGGAAGTCGCCGACCTGCTCGTCGGCGCCGTCGACCTGCATTGCCACAGCGGCCCCGCGGCCATGCCGCGCATCCTCGACCATCACGACGCGCTGATGGACTGCGCCGCCGCGCGCTTCAGGGCGCTGGTCTACAAGGATCACTTCTATCTCGGCACGGCGCACGCGATCCTGCTGGAAAAGCTGTTTCCCGAAACGGGCGTGCGGCTGTTCTCCGGCATCGCGCTGAACAATGCGTCGGGCGGCATCAATCCGCACGCCGTCGATCATGCGGCCCGGCTCGGCGCCAAGATCGTCTGGATGCCGACGCTCTCGGCCGAGAACCACATCCAGCAGATCGCCGGTCAGGCCAAGACCTTCCCGAAGACCTCGCAGAAGATGCTCGACCCGATCCCGTTGAGTTCGCTCGACGCGAACGGCAAGCTCAGCGACGCCACCAAGCAGGTGCTCGATCTGATCGCCGAGGCGGACATCATCCTGGCCGGCGGCCATCTGCCCGCGCGCGAATTGCTGATCCTGTTCGAGGAAGCCGGCCGGCGCGGCGTCAAGAAGATGATCGTCAACCATCCGACCTACGTCGTCGGCTGCACCGACGACGACATCCGCGAGTTGGTGAAGCTCGGCGTCTACATGGAGCATTCGATCTGCATGTTCGTCGAAGGCCGCGCCAAGAAATACGGTCCCGACAAACTGGCGCATCTGATCGAGGTCGCCGGCGTCGATCACACGCTGCTGTGCTCGGACCTCGGCCTGGTCGGTTCGCCCCGCCCGGTCGACGGCTATCGCGAGATCGTCAAGACGCTGCTCGACCTGCAGATGCCGCCGGCCGACATCCGCAAGCTCATCAGTTCGAACGCCGCGGCGCTGCTCAACCTCGACGAAGCGCCGGCGACGGTCAACTGACGCTGCCATAAACGGGCCGGATCAACCGGCTTGCACCGAGGGAGGGAGACATGGCGCTCACGCGCAGACTCTGCATCGTCATCGGCGCCGCGCTGCTGACCGCGGCGGCGCCGGCCGCCGTGCAGGCGGAAGACTGGCCGACGCGGCCGATCACCATGATCGTGCCGTTCCCGGCCGGCGGTTCGGCCGACGTCGTGGCGCGCCTCGTCGCCGCCGAACTCAGCGACAAGCTCAAACAGCAGGTGGTGGTGGACAACCGCGCCGGCGCCGGCGGCAATATCGCCGCTGCGGCCGCCGCCCGCGCCAAGCCCGACGGCTACACGCTGCTGTTCACGACGCCGGGGCCCGGGGCCAACAACAAGCTGCTGTACAAGGACCTGCCCTACGATCCCGAAAAGGACTTCACGCCGATCGTGCAGGTCGCCGACTCGCCTTTGATCATGGTGGCGTCGGAGCAAACGCCGATCAGGTCCATGGCCGAGCTGATCGACTACGCCAAGAAGAACCCCGGCAAGCTCAATGTCGGCATTCCGGGCAACGGGACGCTCGGCCATTTCGCGGTGGCGCTGCTGGAGCGTCAGGCCGGGGTCAAGGTGACGATCATCTCCTACAAAGGCTCCTCGCCGCTCATCACCGACTTGCTCGGCGGCCAGATCCACATCGGCTCGGACTTCATCACGGCCTATGTGCCGCTGGTGAAGGACAACAAGCTGCCGCCGCTCGCCGTGCTCGCGCCGCAGCGCAGCCCGCTCCTGCCGCAGGTGCCGACCGCGGCCGAAGGCGGCTTCACGAATTTCGAGGCGGTGGCGTGGTTCGCGGTGGTCGGGCCCGCCGGGCTGCCCCCGCCGGTGGTCGCCAAGATCAATGCGATCGTGAATGCGTACGTCAAAGACGATGCGGTGAAGGCGAAGTTCGCGCCGCTCGGCTTGCGGCCGGTCGGCGGCACGCCCGAGCAGCTACGCGACCTGGTGACGCAAGAAATCGCCCGGTGGCGGCCCATCGTCGAGGACGCCAAGATCACGCTCAACTGAGGCGGACCTGATCCGCCGCTCGCTGCGGCCGCGGGCCGCCGTTCCCTCCGGCCGTCCGCGGCGCAGCCTTTATCCGTGCGCCCACAGATCCTCGTTATTCTCCGTTCTGCATTGCGGCAACGCGCGTTGTCCGTGCGCGCCGGACCTGCGACAAGGCCGGCGGAATAACGAGCACGACGGACGCCGGGAATTGGCCAACGAGACGAGCGGAGCCGACGACACCCGGCGCGAGACACAGGGCGAGACGGCTTGGCAGCGCAATCTGTGGGTTTGCGTCTTCGGCTCGTTCACGACCATCCTCGGCATGACGCTGCTGCTGCCGTTCCTGCCGATCTACGTCGGGGAGCTGGGCGTCGAGGGCCATACGGCGATCGTGCAATGGTCGGGCATTGCCTTCGGCGCGACGTTCTTCGCGGCCTCGTTCGTCGCCCCGATCTGGGGCCGCCTCGGCGACCTCTACGGCCGCAAGCTCATGCTGGTGCGCGCCAGCCTCGGCATGGCGATTTCGATTTCACTGCTCGGCCTCGCGCAAAACATCTGGCAGCTCGTGCTGCTTCGCCTGCTCGTGGGCGTGCTCGGCGGCTATGCCTCGGGATGTAATTTCCTGGTCGCCACGCAGACGCCGAAGGCGCGCACCGGCTGGGCGCTCGGCATTCTGTCGTCCGGCATCATGGCCGGCAATCTCGTCGGCCCCTTGATCGGCGGCATCCTGCCCCCGCTCATCGGCATACGCGCCATCTTCTTCGCGACGGGCGGGCTCATCTTCATCGCGTTCCTCGCCACCGTCTTCCTCATCAAGGAGGAAAAGCGCCCGCCGGTCCCCAAGGGCGAAAAGCGCAGCGGCACGTGGGAGGCCATTCCCGACAAGCGTCCGGTCATCGCCATGCTCATCACCGGCTGCCTGCTGATGTTCGCGAACATGTCGATCGAGCCGATCATCACGGTCTATGTCGCAACGCTGGTGGACGATCCGGCGCAGGTGACGATGGTCGCCGGCTTTGCGATGTCGGCGACCGCGCTCGGCAGCGTTCTGTCCGCCTCCCGCCTCGGCCGGCTCGCCGACCGCGTCGGCCATTGGAACGTGCTGATCGGCTGCATCGCGATTTCGGCCGTGCTGCTCGTGCCGCAGGCCTTCGTGACCAGCGGCTGGCAGCTCGTCGCCTTGCGCTTCCTCATGGGCCTCGCGCTGGGCGGGCTGTTGCCCGGCATCACCAGCGTCATCCGCCACAACGTGCCGGTCACCGCCGTCGGCGGCATGCTCGGCTACGCCGTCTCCTCGCAATTCGTCGGTCAGGTGGCGGGGCCCCTCGCCGGCGGCTTTGTCGGCGGCCACATGGGCATGCGCGCGGTGTTCATCGCCACCAGTGTCGTGACGGCCGCGGGCGCCTTGTACAATTTGTATGTGCGGGCGCGTCTGCGCGCCGAGAAGGCGGAAGCCTAGAGCGGCCCGCTGGGGCCAACTCGCATAATCTCCCGCCCGTCCCCGCGAAAGCGGGGACCCAGAGCCCAAAGCCCCTACCTCAAATGTCGTACTGGATTCCCGCTTTCGCGGGAATGAGCGAAGAGCGCGTTACTCGACGTCCTCGATCTGCTCCGGACCGCCGCCGAACGCCTTCTGCGCCAGAGCCGCCTGCATGAACTCGTCGAGATCGCCGTCGAGCACGCCGGCGGTGTTCGACGTCGACACGCCCGTGCGCAGGTCCTTCACCATCTGATAGGGCTGCAGCACGTAAGAGCGGATCTGATGGCCCCAGCCGATGTCGGTCTTGGCGGCCTGATCGGCGGCGGCCTTGTCCTCGCGCTTCTTGACCTCGATCTCGAACAGCTTGGCGCGCAGCATGTCCCACGCCATGGCCCGGTTGCGGTGCTGCGAACGGTCCTGCTGGCACTTCACCACGATGCCGCTCGGCTCGTGGATCAGGCGCACCGCGGACTCCGTCTTGTTGACGTGCTGACCGCCGGCGCCGCCCGAGCGCATGACTTCCATGCGCACGTCGCTCTCGTTGATCTCGATATTGATGCGGTCGTCGACCACCGGATAGACGACGACGCTGGCGAACGAGGTATGCCGGCGCGCATTGGAGTCGAACGGCGAGATGCGCACCAGGCGGTGCACGCCGTTCTCGCTCTTGAGCCAGCCATAGGCGTTGCGGCCCTTGATCTGGACCGTCGCCGACTTGATGCCGGCGCCCTCGCCTTCGCTTTCTTCCAGCCAGTCGACCTTGTAGCCGTGCTGCTCGGCCCAGCGCACATACATGCGCAGCAGCATGCCGGCCCAGTCGTTGCTTTCGGTGCCGCCGGCGCCGGCGTGGACTTCGAGGTAGCAGTCGTTGCCGTCCGCCTCGCCCGAGAGCAGCGCCTCGAGCTCGCGGCGCGCGACCTCGGCCTTGAGCTTCTTGAGCTCGGCTTCGGCCTCGGCGACCGTCGCCTCGTCCTTCTCGGCCTCACCGAGTTCGATCAGCGTGAGGCTGTCCTCGAGGGCCTGCTCCATGCGGCCGATCGAGCCAAGCTGGTCCTCCAACGCGTCGCGCTCGCGCATCAAGCGCTGCGCGCGGCTGGAGTCGTTCCAGAAATTGGGGTCTTCGGATTCTTTGTTTAGTTCGGCGAGACGCCGTTGCGCGGCATCGACGTCAAAGATGCCTCCTCAGCAGTCGCACCGACTGCTTGATTTCCTCGACCAGATTCTGAGTTTCCGCGCGCATTGCCTTGTCCGCTGCCGAATTCGTCCGGCATGTAGCCTTCTTGAGGGTCGCCTGCAACCCCATGCCGGCGCTTGTCAGACGCAGTGCACGCGTTTCAACGCGCGGTAGACCGTTGCGCGGCTGACCCCGAGCCGCGTCGCAGCGGACGCGACCCCGCCCGGCTTGCCGTCGGCTTCGGATATCGCGGCGATGACGCTGCCGTCGTCGAGCTTGCGCGGACGCCCGACATGCCGGCCGCGCTCGCGCGCCGACACCATGCCGGCCTTGGTGCGTTCGGAAATCAAAGCGCGCTCGAACTGCGCCAGCGCCGCCATGATGTGAAAGACGAGGACGCCGCCGGGCGAGCCGGTGTTGATCGCTTCCGACAAGGACGCGAGGCCGATACGGCGCCGATCGAGGTCGTTCACGACCTCGAGCAGATGCGGCAGCGAGCGGCCGAGCCGGTCGAGCTTCCACACAACCAGATCGTCACCAACCTTAAGTTGTGAAAGACACCGCTCCAGGCCGGGACGGCTCCGGCTGGCGCCGGAATGGCCTTCATCTTTGAATATAATTTCGCAGCCGAAACGTTTCAGCGCATCGACCTGCAAGTCGATCGATTGTCCGTCCGTAGAAACGCGCGCATATCCGATACGCATGGTGACGCTTACGTCTACTCTGTCCGCACACTATACTTATTATTTGGGGGAACATGAGAGAATAAACGTTCTTATTATTTGAAATACTGTCTCAAAAACCTTCCTTTTTAGAACACGCTTCTTGCGTGCCGTCAAGCGCAATCGCATCTCTGCGTCGAATAAATTCAATCATTACAACTTAGAGTTACATCGCGGAGCCAAGCCAGTGCGAGACCGCTTCTGCGCGTCCGAGCAGCTCGCCATGCCTGCGCAAAAGGGAACGCTTTCGGTCTCGCCAAAGCGCCGACGGGCAAGGGCCTCGGCCCCACCCGCCTGCTCCGCCGCAGAACCGAAAGCGCATCGCCGCGCCGAGCCGCGGTCCCTCAACCCGATGCAGGAGACAGCACCATGGCTGCCCAGAAGTACACGCTGCGCTTCAAGAACCGCAGCGGAAGCCAACACGATTTCCTCTGCTATCAGCAGGGCATCGACGCCAACACGCCTTACGTCTACACGCTCGCCTGGTTCGCCAAGCCCGTGGCCAACGGCGTCGACGTCGACTTCAGTTGGACCGTCGACTACTCGTTCGTCTGGTCCGAACAGGGCACGCTCAAGCCCGGCATCACCTTCAACGCGCAGCAGGTCATCGCCGCGGATCTCACGAGCGCCAATCTGGTGACGTTCACCGACACCGTCGCGCCGGGCGACACCATGGGCGCGTTCCAGTTCGGCACGCCGAGCGCCGGCGGCACCGCCGGCTCGCTCACCATCGACTGCGACAGCACCATCCCGAAGGGCCAGGCGAATATCGGCATCGGCATGTCCGGCCAGGGCACGCACGTCGTGCCGGCCGAACCGAACTTCGCCGCCGTGTTCTCCGTGCATCCCGAATACTGGATCAGCTTCGGCTCCTTCGTGCCGGGCCAGGTGATCGACACGCAGACCATGGTGAACGCCGAGGCGGTGCCGTTCCCGGTGAACGTCTACGGCATGACCGCGACGCTCGACAGCGGCAACAACTGGACGCTGCAGCAGGGTCTCGTCTGACGCCCTTAGACCGCGCTTGCGAGTGCCGCTCATCCCCCCGGCGGCCTCGCCGCGAGCCCCCGCGCCTTTGTTGACGCGCTTCGGCGCGGTGGGCTCGTGCGCGCTCCTCTCATCCCGATGAATGGAGTGACGCCATGTATCGCGCACGAACTCTTTTCACCGCCGCGGCGCTCGTCGCATGCGCACTGTCGCTGGCGGCGGCCGTGCCGAAGACCGCGACCGCCCAATGCGCGCACGCGGACCTGTGCTCGCAGCAGACCTGCAAGACGCTGCAAAGGGACGTGCACCCCGCGTGCGACCAGGAGCGCTCGTGCCGCAAGATCAAAGCGAGCAACAAGGGGGAACTGCTCAAGCGCCTGCTGATCAATCAGAGCTGTCTGATCGCGCGCCAGGATGTGGCGAGATGCTTCAGCAGGTCCGACCGCGGCCATCGCGAGGCGATCGCGTCGGTCCAGAACGCGATCGACACCTGCCGCGACAAGCTCAACCCGAACTGAACGAGAAAGGAGATTGCCGCGCGGCGCGCGGCGATAGCGATGGGTCGGGGCTCCGGATCCATCGGCCAATGAGCGGAAGGCGATGAGCAAGCACGCCAAGGCGTGCGCGGCTTGTGCGCCGGACGGGTCCGCTCACGCGCCAGGGTTCTGAACTCTCGCGCGCTTCGTCAATCCCTCAACGCAACGGAGCCCGATGATGTTACGCATTCGAACAGCTATCGCCCCGGCAGCACTCGTCGCTAGCACGCTTACGCTCGCGGTTCTGCTGCCCGGCACCGCGCTCGCGCAATGTGCGGTCGCGGATCGGTGCTTGGAAGGCACCTGCAACGCCTTGCAGAGCCAGGTTCATCCGACCTGCGACCAGCCCCGCTCCTGCACCAACATCAACTCCAACAATACAACGGAGCTGACCAGGCGCCTGTTGATCAACCAGCAATGCCTGGCCGCGCGGACCGACGTCGCGCAGTGCTTCAGCAATCCGGACCCGGGCCATCAGGAGGCGATCGATTCCGTGCAGCGGGCCATCGTCACCTGCCGCGTGAAGCTCGGCCTGTAACGCCGCGCGCTCGAACACGCCCAGCGGCGGGTCCACGGACCCGCCGCGCACGACAGCCTGTCACGCTCGAAACAAAGCATCCATAGCATCAACGGAGCAAATCAATGTCTCGCATACAAGCATGCCTTGCCGGTCTCGCACTGATCGCCACCGCCGGTTTGTCGACGCCGGCAAAGACCCAATGCATCCCCGATCAGTTTCCGGCCGATTGGCTGCAGCAGCAGGAAAATGCCGGCGGCCATACCATCGACCGGCACGTCGGCAAGAGCGATCAGCAACTGATCGCCCGCGTCACGCCGCGACGAGGACCGCGCGCCGCCGGCAGCTTCCCGGCGAGCCAAGCGCCGGCCGCGGCCTATGCCGCTGCGCAGGCGACGATCACGGCGAAGCTCGCTCTGGACGCCGACGGTATCAACGCCTGGGCCAACGACGGGGATGAAGGCGACCGGCGCGTCGACGACTATGCCGCCAACGCCACGATCGGCCGTGTTGCCGCGCGCGTGCCCGGCCGCAATCCGATCATCGTCCCCACATGCACGTTCCGCACCGTCCTGGAGGCCAACGGCGACGGCACCTGCTATCTTCTGACGGCGTTCCCGACCGTGCCAGCACCCGGTGTTTGCCAATGAGACGCGACGACGCCTTGTACGGCTATCTGGCTGGGCAATTCGCCGATGCCGACCTGCTTGGCTTGACCGACAAGCAGGCCGCCGTCGACGGCGTGACGGCGGCCAAGCGGGCCGCCTACACGAAAGTGCTCGCCCAAGGCAGAGCCGTACTGGCGTCGCGGCCGCTCGATTGGCGGCGCATCAGCGACTACGCCAACCGCCGCTTCAAGGACGAAGAGGATGCCCGGCGGTGGCTGACGCGCATGATGGATCTGCTGGAGGCGGCGTTGAAGAAGCTCTGACGCCGCACGGTCACGCTTGGTCGCGCGGCCGATCTCCGTGACGGACGCGATGACCGCGCGAGCCGCCGTCCACGGCAACGGCGGCTCGCGTCATGTCTCGAGGATATCCGAGAGGCTTGTTGCAGCCGGCGTCAGTAGAGCCCGCCGGTGCCGGAGCGCACGGCGCGGTCGGCGTCGGGCGACACGCCCTGCCCCCACGGCCGGCCGCCGCCATCGCCGCCGCCCTCGCCGCCATAGCCGACGACCGAATAATTGTCCGGCGGCGACGTGCCCGGCTTGAAGCCTTCGAGGATCGCGCGCTGCGTCTCGGCGCCGGCGCGCACGCCGGTCTTGGGATCGACGCGCACCAGCTTGATGCCCGGCGGCACGCGGAAGGGCACCGCCGGCTTGTCGGCGAGCGCGACCTTCATGAACTCCTTGACGATCGGCGCGGCGAGATGGCCGCCGGTGCCGCCGCGGCCGAGATGGCGCGGCTTGTCGTAGCCGAGATAGACGCCGACGACGATGTCCGGCGTGTAGCCGACGAACCAGGCGTCCTTCTCGTCATTGGTGGTGCCGGTCTTGCCGGCGACCGGCTTGCCTACTTCCTTCTGGAATCCGACGCCGCCGGCGGTGCCGCGCAGCACGACGCCTTCCATCATCGACGTGATCTGGTAGGCGGTCATCGGGTCGAGCACCTGCTGACGGCGGTCGATCAGCGACGGCTCGGGCTGGTTGGCCCACTTCGGCGCATCGCAGCCGATGCACTCGCGCTCGTCGTGCTTGTAGACGGTGTGGCCGTAACGGTCCTGGATGCGGTCGATCAGCGTCGGCTTGATGCGGCGGCCGCCATTGTCGAGCATGGCGTAAGCGGTGACCATGCGCAGCAGTGTGGTCTCGCCGGCGCCGAGGGCGAACGACAGATAAGGCGGCAGGTCGTCGTAGATGCCGAAGCGCTTGGCGTAGTCGGCGATCATCGGCATGCCGATGTCCTGCGCGAGGCGCACGGTCATTACGTTACGCGAATGCTCGATGCCGAAGCGCAGCGTCGACGGCCCGTAGAATTTGCCTTCGTAGTTCTGCGGCGCCCACACGCCCTGCCCGGCGCCCTGGTCGATCTCGAGCGGCGCGTCGAGCACCTGCGTCGACGGCGTGTAGCCATTATCCAGCGCGGCCGCGTAGACGAACGGCTTGAACGAGGAGCCCGGCTGGCGGAGCGCCTGCGTCGCGCGGTTGAACTGGCTCTGGTCGTAGGAGAAGCCGCCGACCATCGCGAGCACGCGGCCGGTCTGCGGATCCTGCACCACCATGGCGCCGGACACTTCCGGCACCTGTTGCAGACGGAACTGGCCCTCGGCCTTACCCGGCGAAACGTAGACGACGTCGCCGGGGCTCACGACCTGGCCGACCTTGCTCGGAAACTTGCCGCCGCTCTTGGCCCACTTCACGCCTTCGAGCGGCAGGATGCCGACCTCGCGCTCCTTGCTGACATAGCCGCCGGGATCGCGGCCCGGCTGCAGGCCGATGCGCGCCGACTGGTCGCTGACTTCCAGCACCACCGCGAGCCGCCACGGCACGATGTCGGCGAGCGCCTTCACGTCGGCGAGCTTGACGCCCCAGTCGCCGGCGAGGTCGAGCTTTGAGACCGGACCGCGCCAGCCCTGCGCCTCGTCGAACTTCACCAGCCCGTCGGTCAGCGCCTTGCGCGCCAGGCCCTGCATCTTGGTGTCGAGCGTCGTGCGCACCGACAGCCCGCCGTCATAGAGCTTCTTTTCGCCGTAACGCTCGTAGAGCTCGCGGCGCACTTCCTCGGCGAAATATTCGGCGGCGAAGATGCGCGTGCCGGTCGGCCGCGTGGTCACGCCGAGCGGCGTCTTCTTCGCCTTCTCCGCGTCGGCGGTCTTGATGAAGCCGCTCTCGGCCATGCGGTCGATGACCCAGTTGCGGCGCTCGAGCGCGCGCTCGCGCTGACGGAAGGGGTGATAGTTGTTCGGCCCCTTCGGCAGCGACGCGAGATAGGCGACCTCGGGAATGGTCAGTTCGTTCACCGACTTGTCGAAATAGACGAGCGAAGCCGCGGCGATGCCGTAGGCGCCCATGCCGAGATAGATCTCGTTGAGATACAGCTCGAGGATCTTGTCCTTCGAATAGGTCCGCTCGATCTTGAGCGCGAGCAGCGCTTCCTTGAGCTTGCGGGCGAGCGAAACCTCGTTCGTCAGCAGGAAGTTCTTGGCGACCTGCTGGGTGATGGTCGAGGCGCCCTGCGGGCGGCGGTTGGAGCCGAAGTTCTGCGCGTAGCTCACCGCCGCGCGGGCGATGCCCGTGAAGTCGAGGCCGCCATGCTCGTAGAAATTCTTGTCCTCGGCGGCCAGGAAGCCGCTGATCACCAGCTTCGGCACGGCCTGGATCGGCAGATAGAGCCGGCGCTCGCGCGCATATTCGGCGAGCAGCGAACCGTCGCCCGCATGCACGCGCGTCATTACCGGCGGCTCGTAGTCCTGAAGCTGCGAGTAGTCGGGCAGATCCTTGGAGAAGTGCCACAGGAGACCGGCCGCGCCGGCGACGCCGACCACGAACAGGATGGTTCCTGCCGTGAACAGGAAGCCTAAGAAGCGCAAGAAAAGCTTCATGCGTGACGTGTCCCGCGTCGTTGCGGCCAGCGGACGCCGACCGCGCCCCAGCGCGCGGCGGATCGCTTATCTGGCAATGCCTTCACCGCCAAGCCGTTGCCGCCGCTTGCCAATAAAAGCGCGGCACCGGTCGTTGGTCGCGTGGTTTTATGTTGAAACTGAGGCCGGTGGAGCCCCTCTCCCGCAGCCGTCCCCGGCCGTTGCAAAAATACCTTCATCTCGCCCTCCCGTTGGCGCCGGTGGCGATGCGGGGGCCGAAGAAGGAGTTGATCGCCTGGGTCAGCGCCTCGGCGCTCTTGTCCCGCCAGACGGGCGAGGTGAGCTGCCTGAGGTCGTCCCGGGTCGACATATAGCCGAGTTCGACCAGGACCGAGGGCACGTCGGGCGCCCGCAGGACGACGAAGCCGGCGGACTTCAGGGGATGCTTGTGCAGCCGGGCCGTGGTCTTGAGCTCGTTCACCGCCGCCTTGGCGAACTGAAGCGAGAAGGTCTTGGTCTCGCGCTGGGCGAGATCGACCAGGATGTTGGCGACATCGTCCGGTTCGGCGGTCAGGTCGACGCCGGCGATCACGTCGGCGCGGTTTTCCGCCTCGGCCAGCCGTGCCGCCTCGGCGTCGGACGCATGCTCCGACAGGGTATAGACGGTGGCGCCCTCCGCCTGCCCTTCGCGCTTGGGCAGCGAGTCGGCATGCAGCGAGATGAACAGCGCCGCACCGCGCTGGCGGGCAAAGCGGACGCGCTCGTTGAGCGGGATGAAGGTGTCGTCGTCCCGCGTCAGCAGCACCCGGTATTTCTGGCTGGCCGTGAGCTTGTCACGCAGCACCTGCGCGAAGGCGAGCACGATCTCCTTCTCGTTCTCGCCATTGAGACCCTTCGTGCCGGAATCGATGCCGCCGTGGCCGGGATCGAGCACGATCAGCGGGCGCGGATCGTCCGACTCCTTGCCCTGCGGCTCGCTGGTGCGCGCGGCCGTGCGCGCCGGCTTGTTGGCGAGCGCGATCGTGCGCAGGAAGCTGTCGCGATCGGTGGCGGCAAGATCGAGCACCAGGCGCGCCGGCTGGCCGCCGGTCGCTTCCAGCGTGAACGCCTTCTCGATGCGCACCGGTCCCTTGAGGTCGAGCACGATGCGCGAGCCGCCCTGCATGATGAGGCCGTAGCGGAACGCCTTCACCAGGCCCCGGCCCTGCTCGCCCGCCTTGGCCGGCAGCTTGAACGCGACCTGTGGAATATCGATCACGACCCGGTACGGATCGGCCAGCGTGAACGCGGCAAGATCGATCTTCTGGGTGAGATCGAGCACGAAGCGGGTCTGCTTCTCGTCGCCGCCGACGCGCACATCGGTCGCGGCCGGCAACTCTACGCGCGCGCCCGGCGCCGGCAGCGCGCGCGAATCCACGCCCTCCGCCGCGCGCGCGGCAGAAGCATTCAGCAGGCCGGTGCCGAGGCTGAAAGCCAGAGCAGCGGCGATGGAGAGCGTGCGGAATGTCACGAATCCGGACCCTTTCCGCTCCTTTTAACTCATTAGCAGCCGCTTCGGTTAACGGAACTTGAGTCCAGGCACGCTTGTCCGCTGCGGATGTGTTCAGGTAGCGACGCTAAGCCCTCGCCTACCGCGTCGACCACGCCCGCCAGTCTTCTTCCCCCACCACGAAGTACCGAGTCATCCGCTGCCCATCCCAATGGTAGTGCAGCGTGCGCGCCTGCGTGACCGGCAGCGTCACCCGATCGGGGTAAAACAGCGCCGCCGCCTGCCCTTGCGGCCAGCGCACGCTCGGATAGACGATGCCGTCGCTGCCCTGCTCCTTGAGCGAGGCCGCGAGGCGTTGAGACGCCGTGTAGCTGTCGCGATCGAGGCTGTCGGCAAATCCCTCGCCGCGCAGATCGTGCAGCCGGCCGGCGATCGGCGCCTGCAACTCTCTATATTGTGCGTCGGCGGCAGGTTCCTGCGTGCGCGCCATGAAGCGTTCGAAGTGATACGCGGTCTCGGCGAGCGCCACCTCGAAACGGTCGCCGCAATACCAGACGCCATGGCTGCCATCGGAGAAGCGGCTCGGCCGCGCGCGCGAGACATGCGTGAACGCCGCCATGACCAGGCTCGCGGTCGGACCCGAAACGCGGCGCTCGCGCGGCACCAAAGTGAGATCGCCGATCTGTTCGCGCACGCGCGGATTGGTTTTCGCCTCGGCGCTCGCGATCAGGTCCCAATCCTCCGGCGGCGCGATGTCTTCGAACAGCCAGACCGGCGGATAGATCGTGCGGACGATGCGATGGCTGACGGACCAGGCGATGTCGGCGGTGGGGGGAACGGACATTTGGTTGCCCGTCATTCCCGGGCGCGCTGAAAGCGCGAACCCGGAAGCGAGAACCGGGGTCGTGATTGCGTCTGGATCCCGGATTCCGGGCCGCGGCCGGCCCCGGAATGACGCGGCGTCATCACCACCCGCCGCGCTCCGCGTCGAGATAATCGCGCACGGCGGTCAGGTCGCTCGGCGCGCCCGCGAGCATCCGGTCGAGCGCCGATTTGCCGCCGAAGGCGGTGTTCGGACGCCGAACCCAGGCGTAGCCGCGCTCCGGCTCCGTGAAGAGATGACGCAGCGCCTTGTGGATGCCCATCAGGTCGCCGAGCCGCCAAACCGTGTCCGCCGGCACCGCGCCGACCTCGCCCCGTTTCCACCGATAGAAAGTGGACGGGCTCGGCTGCCCGAGCAGAACCCGGGCCTGAGCGTCCGAGACATTCCACAGCCGAAAGAGGTTGAAGACCGCTCGAATCATCGCCGCTGCTTCGGCGGGGGTCACCGACGCGGTAATAGGCTCCTCTAGGGGTGCGGTGGAGAGACGAACCATACCTAAGGTCTCTTTCTATTGGTAGTGAATATACAGATTTATCTCCAAAGGCACAAGTTCGGTCCCTGCCCGACAGTTTCCTTGCCTTCAACGGCTTAGAGCCGTATGTACAGGGTGCTGACGGTTACCGAGTTCCGGTTGTGCCGCGTTCGGGCCTCCGGCGCGCTTGGGTTCCCGGACCGCCCCCCTCGAGGAGGACGGCGGACGGCCAAGCGAGACGAGCCGAATCCCTTGTGAAGGACAGCCGGATCAGCGTGCGGTCGTATGGACCGGACGCGATTTTAAGCCGTGAGCAACGAGAAACCTGGGCGGCGCCTTCCCCAAGGCGCGGCCAGAGTCATACGGGTCGCAATTTTATGCTGCCACTGCCGCAGCAAAGGCAATTCGAGGTCCCCCGCTTTCGCGACGAGATCGTGACGGTGCGGCTTGCTATGGACCTCGCCGAATTGCCGCGTGAAGGCGCGATCCTTTCCTTCCACACCAGTCAAGCCGCCCCTCTTCCTTCCCGCTTTGCGCCGTCAAGGTCGCGCGAGTGGATGCGAACACGCGGCCCAGTGAGACTTTCCCATGGCCGACAAAATGCTCATCGACGCGACCCATCCCGAGGAGACCCGGGTGGTTGTCGTGCGCGGCAACCGCGTCGAGGAATTTGATTTCGAGAGTGCCAACCGCAAGCAGCTCCGCGGCAACATCTACCTTGCCAAGGTCACGCGCGTAGAGCCGTCGCTGCAGGCGGCGTTCGTCGATTACGGCGGCAACCGCCACGGCTTCCTCGCCTTCTCCGAAATCCACCCGGACTACTATCAGATCCCGGTTGCCGACCGTCAGGCGCTGCTCGCGCAAGAGGAAGAAGACCACCGCTCCGCTGAGCAGGAGCACGAGAACCGCTCGCAGCGTCGCGGCCGCCGTCACCGCAACCGCGGCGCCGAGCGTCATCGCGATCGCAACCGCGATACCGTGCGCAGCGAGGAAGTCGGCGGCGAGGACGTGGCGGCGCAGGACGCCGCTGCCGAGACGACGGACATCAACGTCGACGCCACGGCCCAGGCCGATGTGAACGAAACCGCCTCGACCCTGTCGGAGCCGACGTCATCGGCCGAGACCCAGGCCGCCTCGCACGAGACGAGCGAGGCTCCGGTCAGCGAAACCGCTCCGGCGGAAGCGGCTCCGGCCGAAGCCCCCGCCTCCGAGCCGGTCGCCGTCGAGCCGCCGCTGTTCGAAGTGACCACCGCGCCGGTCGAGACGACCGAAGCGCCGCAGCCCACGCTCACCCCGGAGCACAACGAGGAACACGCCGAGACCGGCGACCACCTCGACACGCCGGTTGAAGCGGCCCAGACGAACGCCGACGAAGCGACCCCGGCCGAAGACCGCGAGCCCCCTCCCGCCGAGGGCGACGAAGACGAGCACGATCACGAGCACGGCGACGAAGAGCACGAAGAGGAAGTCGTTGAGTCCGTCGGCGGCGCCGATGCGCTCGAGGAAGTGCAGGAGCGCGTGCCGCGCTTCCGCCGCCAGTACAAGATCCAGGAAGTCATCAAGCGCCGGCAGGTGATGCTGGTGCAGGTCGTGAAGGAAGAGCGCGGCTCCAAGGGCGCGGCGCTGACGACCTATCTCTCCCTCGCCGGCCGCTATTCGGTGCTGATGCCGAACACCGCGCGTGGCGGCGGCATCTCGCGCAAGATCACCAGCGCCGAGGACCGCAGCCGTCTCAAGGAAATCGCCCAGGACCTCGAAGTGCCGGAAGGCATGGGCGTGATCCTGCGTACCGCCGGCGCCTCGCGCACCAAGGGCGAGGTCAAGCGCGACTTCGAATATCTCCTGCGCCTGTGGGAGACGGTCCGCGACCTGACGCTGAAATCGACCGCGCCGAAGCTCGTTTACGAGGAAGGCTCGCTGGTCAAGCGTTCGATCCGCGACCTCTACTCCAAGGACATCGACGAGATCATCGTTTCGGGCGAGGAAGGCTTCAACGAAGCGCGTGACTTCATGCGCATGCTGATGCCGAGCCACGTGCGCAACGTGAAGCTCTACAAGGACAACCAGCCGCTGTTCACGCGCTACGGCGTCGAGAGCCAGCTGGACGCCATGTTCTCGCCGATCGTGCAGCTGCGTTCCGGCGGCTACATCGTCATCAACCAGACCGAAGCGCTGGTGGCGATCGACGTGAACTCCGGCCGCGCGACGCGCGAGCATCACATCGAGGACACCGCCCTCAAGACCAATATCGAGGCGGCCGAGGAAGTCGCGCGGCAGCTGCGCCTGCGCGATCTCGCCGGGCTCATCGTCATCGACTTCATCGACATGGACGAGAGCCGCAACAACCGCACCGTCGAGCGCAAGCTCAAGGAAGCGCTCAAGCACGACCGCGCGCGCATCCAGGTCGGCCGCATCTCGCATTTCGGCCTGATGGAAATGTCGCGCCAGCGCATCCGCAGCTCGGTGCTGGAATCCTCGACCGAGAAGTGCCCGGTGTGCGGCGGCTCCGGCCACCTGCGCTCCGTGTCGTCGGTGGCGCTGCAGTGCCTGCGCGCCATCGAGGAGATGCTCAACAAGGGCGCCACGCATAATCTCATCGTGCGCACCCGCTCCGAGGTCGCGCTCTATATGCTCAACCACAAGCGCGCCCATCTGCGCGCCCTGGAAGAGCGCTTCCGCATCACCATCACCGTGTCGGCCGACGCCACCGTGAATGCGCAGCAGTCCTACATCGTCGACCGCGGCGAGCAGGTGCACACGGCGGAAGCCGCGCGCGCGCTGGCGGCGCAAGCCCAGCCCGCGCTGATCGCGCCGGAAGAGGAAGAGCCGGAAACCTACGTCGCCGAGGAAGAGGATTTCGCGGAGACCGAAGCCGAGGAAGAAGCCGGCGAAGCGGCGGAAGCCGCCGAAGAAGGCGAAGGCGAGGCCGGGCGCGAAGGCGGCGACCAGCGCCGCCGGCGTCGTCGCCGTGGCCGTGGCCGTGGCCGCGGTCGTGGCGAGGAAGGTCCGCGCGAGGGCCAGCCCGTCACGCAGGAAACCGTCGCCGAGCATGCGGTCGCGCATGAAGATCACGACGCCGGCTCGCCGGAAGAAGACGAAGGCGTCGAGGCTGAAGGCGCAGCGCCGCGCGAAGCCCGCGACGACGCAGGTTCCGCCGCCGAAGGCGAACGCCGTCGCCGCCGGCGCGGCCGTCGCGGCGGCCGCCGCAACCGCCATCGTGAAGGCGTGCCCGGTGCCGAGTCGCGCGAAGACGAGCAGATCGCGTCCTTCGAAGAGGGCGTGCACGAGACCCTGGAAGGCGCGCCGCACCCGATCGTCAGCGACGAAGACGCCAGCGTCATCGCCCCGCCCTTCGAACAGCCGACGCCGGTGCATAGCGAGGCCGAAGCCGAGGCCGCTCCGGCTCCGGCTCCGGCCGCCGCGCAGGAGCCCGCTGCGGCAAGCGCCCCCGCCTCCGAGGGCCCGCGCCGCCGCTCGACCGTCCGCGAGCCCGCGCCGATCGTGACCTCGGAAGAGATCACGCTGCCGCCGCCCGCACCTGTCGAGATCCCGGCGCCGACGCCCGTCGTGTCCAGCACGAGCGAAGCGCCCGCGACGCCCAAGCGTGGCTGGTGGGGCCGCCGGCTGCTCGGCGACAAGAACTGATCCACGACACCCGTGAATGCCAATGCCCGCGGCTCACAGCCGCGGGCATTTTGCTGACTCGAACGCACCGCCGGTCGGCCGGCGGCAACCCAACACCCAAGATCGGCGGCCGGCATTCGGCTATAAGCTGCGTGAAACCTGCCGCCGCGAGACTGACGTGAGGATGCACGATGAAATCCGCCTGGACCGATAAAGACGCCAACGACGCCATCGCCCATTACGGCAAGGCGGGCATTGGTCCGGATCTCGCACTGCGCGTCTACACGACGCGCCTGCTCGGCCGCGATCCCAAACTGGTGCTGCATGGCGGCGGCAACACGTCGGTGAAAACGCGTGTCACCGATCTCAACGGCGAAGAAACCGACGTGCTCTGCGTCAAGGGCTCCGGCTGGGACATGGCGACGATCGAGCCGCCGGGCATGCCCGCGGTGCGGCTCGAGGCGCTCAAGCGGCTGCGCGCGCGCGACGCCATGCCGGACGACGAGATGGTGCGCGTGCAGCGCGCCAACCTCATCGATCCCTCTTCGCCCAACCCTTCGGTCGAAACGCTGCTGCACGCTTTCGTGCCGCATAAGTTCGTCGACCATACCCATTCGGCCGCGGTGCTGGGCCTCATCGACCAGCCCGACGGCCCCGCCCGCGCGCGCGAAGTCTATGGCGCGCGCATGGGTATCGTCCCTTACATCCTGCCCGGCTTCGGACTCGCCAAGAAGTCGGCGGAGGTGTTCGACGCCGATCCTTCGGTCGAAGGTCTCATCCTCGAAAAACACGGCATCTTCACCTTCGGCGTGGACGCCCGGCAGGCCTATGAGCGCATGATCGCGATGGTGACGCTGGCGGAAGAATATCTCGCGCGCGGCCGCAAGGCCGTGTTCGTCTCGGCGCAACTGCCGCAGCAGATCGCGGCGCCCGCCGACATCGCGCCGATCCTGCGCGGCGCCTGCGCCCTCCCCGATGCCAAGACCGAGGGCGCCTGGAAGCGGTTCGTGCTCGACTTCCGCGGCGGCGACGCCGTGCTCAACTTCGTCAACGGCGCCGACGTTGCCCGCTACAGCCAAGCCGGCGTCATCACGCCCGACCACACCATCCGCACGAAGAACTGGCCGCTGATCGCGCCCGCGCCGAGCGCCGGCAAGGAAACCGAATTCCGCACGCAGGCGCGCGAGGCCGTCGCGGCCTTCGTCAAGCGCTATGAAGACTACTTCGCGCGCAACAATGCGCGCGTCGGCGGCGGCCGCATCATGCTCGATCCCGCGCCGCGCGTGATCCTGGTGCCGGGGCTCGGCCTGTTCGGCCTCGGCACGAGCAAGAAGGAAGCGCGCGTCGCGGCCGATCTCGCCGAAGCCGCGGTCGAAGCCATCACCGATGCCGAGGCCACCGGGCGCTTCGAGTCGATCTCCGAAGCCGACATGTTCGACTGCGAATACTGGCCGCTCGAACAGGCCAAGCTCGGCAACGCCAAGCCGCTGCCGCTGGCCGGACAGATCGCCGTCATCACCGGCGCCGGCGGCGCCATCGGCGCGGCGACGGCGAAGGCCTTCGCGCAGGCCGGCGCCGAAGTCGCCCTGCTCGACCTCGATCTTGCCGCCGCGCAAGCCAAGGCGAAGACCATCGGCGGCGCGGCGCTCGCCGTGCAATGCGACGTCACCGATGCAGCCTCCGTCGCCAAAGCTTTCGAGGCCGTGGTCGCGCGCTTCGGCGGCGTCGACATCCTCGTCTCCAACGCCGGCGCCGCCTGGCAAGGCAAGATCGGCGAGGTCGATGAAGCCGTGCTGCGCCAGAGCTTCGAGCTGAACTTCTTCGCGCATCAGAAGATGGCGCAAGCGGCCGTCAAGATCATGCAGGCGCAGGGCACCGGCGGCTGTCTCCTGTTCAATGTGTCGAAGCAGGCGGTCAATCCGGGTCCGAATTTCGGTCCTTACGGTCTGCCCAAGGCCGCGACCTTGTTCCTCGTGCGGCAGTACGCGCTCGATTACGGCGCCGACGGCATCCGCGCCAATGCGGTCAATGCCGACCGCATCCGCTCCGGCCTGCTCACCGACGACTTCATCAAGGAGCGTTCGAAAGCGCGCGGCGTGAGCGAAAAGGACTACATGAGCGGCAACCTGCTCGGCCGTGAGGTGACCGCCGAGGACGTGGCGCAGGCCTTCCTGCATCAGGCGCTGGAGTTGAAAACCACTGGCGATGTCACCACCGTAGACGGCGGCAACATCGCCGCGGCGCTCCGGTAGAACAAAATCGTCGTTCTTCATTCTGTGATTGTCGCTCCGGCGTGTCTTCCCTAGATTCAGGAGGGAAACCCACGCCGGAGACGCGCCATGTCAGCATTCGCCGAAGCCGAGACCTTTCCGCAGACGATCGAACCCACCGTCAACTATCTCATCAACGACGGCACCGAAGTCTTCACCGGCACCACCGGCGAGAATGGCTCGCTCGACGTGCGCAGCGGCGGCCAGATCGATCCGCATAAGGTCGTGATGCACAACGGCCGACCTTACGCCGACGCGTTCAAGCTCGACGTCGAAGGCTTCCGCTTCGTGCGCCACGACACGAAGATGCGGGACTTCCTCGACGCCGACGAGATCAAGCGCGTCTACTACCCGGAGATCGTCGAGCTCATCAAAGCCGAGAGCGGCGCCAAGCGCGTCGTCGTGTTCGATCACACCTTGCGCACGGCCGACGACGCGTTCCGCGAGCAGCAGAAGATCCGCGAGGTCGTGCAGCGCGCGCACAACGACTACAC